>Ga0209014_10001352_pt1 | contig 14455 bp, 13 predicted proteins | sample BarGraNGADG00212_FD_184491 | JGI IMG/M metagenome (GOLD analysis project Ga0209014, IMG submission 184491) | Arctic peat soil microbial communities from Barrow, Alaska - Barrow Graham LP Ref core NGADG0002-212 (SPAdes) (version 2) | ecosystem: Environmental > Terrestrial > Soil > Wetlands >...
GTGGCGCCTTGCCCTCGGACGGCCGTGGAAGCCTGGATGGCTTGGCCGCCGGCGCGGGCAGCTTGGCGGGCTGCTTCCTGCGCGCGTTGTTGCGCTTGGACTTTGCCACCACCATCGACTACGAGACCGATGATGACGATAAGAGCGACTGTGGCCACGACTGCGAACAAAGACAGGGATCCACGGTCCCCCCGGTCAGGGGGTCGGGTAGTCGAGAAGCGCATTCGAGCCATCAGCGTTCCCGGAAGGTGTCAAGGGGGCTGGTAGCCGTGGCTGTGACCAGTTTGGTGCCCGGGATGCCGGGTGCGGACAGATCGGAGAGGTTGACGGTGCAGCTAATGGTGGCCGTCACTGTCGCAGGCGTGCCGACTGGGGCACCGAATCCGCTGGTGTCCACGGATACGGTCGTGGACACGCAGTGAATGCCTTGAGAGGCCAGGGTGCTGGTCGCGGCAGTTCGGGCAGTCCCATTGGCAGTGTCCTGGGTCCGCGCGATTGATGCCGTCCGGGCGGCATCAAACGCAGCTGCACTGACGGATTGCTTGGCTAGTTCGACTCGGCCGGCGAAGATCAGGGCGACGACAATGAGTAGGAACGCTGGCGCGATGACCACCAGTTCCAGGCTGGCGGACCCGCGATCGTGATGCTGAAGGCGCTTCATCGGGTGAGTCGTTCCAGTGGCGCGGACGCGGATTGGGTGATGGTAGGCCCACCCCAAAAAGGCAAGATGCTCAGCGACGAGCCGTGAACGGTGACTGTGGCGTCGGTGGCGCTTCGGGACGAGGAGACCTGCGAGCCCTGCAGTACGTCGGTGCCGCCTGCTCGAGTGATGAACGTGATTGCCGCAGCGTTTCCGGCTCCGAGCGACCCATTCTGGGCCGCAGCTGAGCGTGAACCTTCCTGTGCTGCAGCCAGAGCTATTGATCGGCCGTAGTAGTACAAGGCACCTTGAATGCCGCCGAAAATGAGCAGCAGGAGCACCGGGAAGACGACGACAAGCTCAAGGGACGCCGAGCCGCGGTCGCCTGCTCCCCAGCGCTGTCCGTGCATGCGCTGAGGAGAGTTGCCGGCGGCCCGCTGTCTCATGAGGGGTGAGCTCGGCCTAGTTGATCCGGGAAAGGCGACTGTTTACCGCTGCCGTGATGCCTGCAACGACAGCGACCGCCAGCACGAACAGGCCGAGCGAGATCATGACCTGCTCGAGCGTGACCGATCCGCGGTCTCCGGTGGATTTGAGTTCGGTCAGGCGGTCTTGGGCTCGGGTGACTGTGGTGACACCCAAGATGTGCACGGTGGCTGCGAGATGGAACATGGTATTTCCCCTTCGAATCGTGCAGGCGTTCCAGTCAGACAAGGTGTCGGCTGGGTTCATTCTGTGACCTGGCGCCATTCTTTCTTTTCCTTTGTGGGTCACGCCCCGGTGACGAGGACCCTCAGGAGGGCCGGAGTGGCCAGGATGACGAGGAAGATCAAGGCCAGAACGCCTGCGGGCATGCTCATACGCTCCGATGCGGCGTTGGCCTTGGCGAGCTCAGCGTTCATCATCGCCGAGCGCATGCTGGCTGCCCGAGCGCGCAGGGTCTGGTAGACCGCTGCGCCCTCTTCACCGGACATGCGCATGATGTCGGAGAGCTCGGCTAGTTCGGCCAGACCAAGTTCCTCGGAGAGGCTGGTGAGACTGTCCCAGGGCGGCACACCGGACCAGCGGGACTTGCCGAGTTCCTCGGCCAGCCGCCGGAAGACCCAGGAGTCGCCAACCTCGGCAGCCTTCTCCATGGCCTGGCGTGCACCGGACCCGGCGTTGCGTTCGAGGGCGACCAGGTCGACGTACGCGCCAAGTGCCCGGCTGAACTCAGTGCGGGCGGCTGCGGCGTCAGTGCGGACGTTGTAGTCGGGCAGGAAGCTAAGCGCGATAGCCATGGCCAGAGAGCCGAAAAGCGGGATCGCGAACCCAACCTGTAAGCCAGTCACGGCGGCCAGGAAGGCCGTGACGACGGGAAAGAGCAACCCGACGACACCGAAAAGCGCCTTCTCGCCGTAGTACCGGTGGGTTGGGATCCGCAGAATCGCCAGTTCCTTGGTGGGGGTTCTTCCCCAACTGGTCGAAGGCAGGGTCCGCATGACCCACAGTCCGACGCGGTCCTTTGCGCCGGCAGTGACCAGGTTGTCACTGGGTCGGGTTAGGGACCGCTCCGGTGCCAGGTTGCTCAAAGCTGAGGCGAGGTCCGGCTGGGCGGGGACGAGCCGCCAGATGAGCAGAGATAGTCCGAGGCCGATGAGCCCGCCGGAAATGAGAGCGATCTGGAGGGCAGTCATGCTCGGCTCGTTTCTGCGACGGCTTGACCAATGAAACGCGGAAGTTTGTCGCCCTTGGCCATGGAACGCATCCACATCAGGACGCCAACGAAGCCGGTGAGCAGGGCTATAAGGATGACCTGCCCAAGAGGTGACCCGTATGGCTTGATGTAGGTACCGCTGAAAGCCAGCAACGTCAGGGTACCGATGGTGATGATCGTGATCCATCTGGCGGTGGCGCGGGGCGTAGCCCTGCCGGCCTCGATGTCTCGCCTGGCTCGAACATCCGCGGAGACAGACTCGGCGAGGCCTTCCAGGACGCTGGCAAGGCCTGGGCCGCGGCGTTGGGCGCCTAGCAGCAGGTTGGCTGCGACAAGGTCCCCGGTGGCGTCGTCGAGGTCGTCTGCGAACGCGCGCAGTGCCTCCGCTGTGGACCAGCGGGCCCGCAGCCGGGCGACGAGGGTGGAGACCTCCGGCCGGATAGGGGCAGGGGTGGAGCGCAGCGTGGCAATGAGTGCTTGCTCGAGGCCGTAGCCGACGGTGAGAACACCAGACAGGGATCGGGTCCACTCCTCCATGGCCTCGAGTCGGTCGATCTTGGTCGAAGACTCGGGTGCGCTGAGCAGGAACGGGATGCCGACCGCGGCCAAGGGCAGGATGATGATGGCGACGAGCCAGCCAGTCAGTGCCCCTACCAGGAGTCCGGTGGCAAGGCCGGCGACGAGCAACATCTGGGTTCGCTTGGACAGTCGTGAGAACCGGCGACCCAGCAGTGGTGCCGCTTTACGGCGGGCAGCTGGCGGTGCTGCCGGGACTTTGCGGATCCCCTGAACGCCCAGGACCAGCCCGGAGAGGACCAGGACGGTCGCCAGCGCTGCGACGAGCGCCGTCATGGCTGCATCGCCTCTCGTGTGAACGTGTCAATGTCGAAGCCGTACCGCTCGAGGGCCCGGTAGTCGTCTGGCAGTGTGGCGGGAGTAGCTGGCTGACCCTCGACCGGGCGAAAGACGTGGGTGGTCGAGTAGCCCCGCTCTTTCTCCCCAGGATGAAGCACGATGATCTCGCTCACCCAGCGGTCACGGTGGGGTTGTCCCGATGAGGTCGGGGTGGTTTCGAGGTGCAACTGCACGATGATGTCGATGTTCTCGGTAATCGCGTGAGTGGCATACGCCTCTGTGACCCCAGCGCCGGCTTCCATTGCGCAGGTGATCAGTTTTCTGATGGCGCGCTCCGCTGTCGCGGCGTGGGTTGTGGAGATGGAACCTGCGCCGGACTGCATGGCTTGAATCATTGCGAGGACCTCGCGGCCGCGAACCTCACCGACGATCTGACGACTGAGATTGAACCGGAAACTGTCGTGCAACGCCTCTTCGAGGGTGAACTCCCCTGCTCGACGACCATCTGCGCGAAGCTCCCCCGAGCCTGGCCGGGCCTCCCACGGATGCACGATGGGGTGCTTGTCAGGCAATTCATGCAGGTGCAGCTCGTACTCGGTCTCGAAGGTACCCAGTGCCTCCCAGGGACCGATCTCGGCACACAGAGCACGCACCATCGTCGTTTTCCCGGCACCTTGGGCGCCAGCAACAACGATCGACTTCTTCGCCTTGACTGCTGCACTCAGGAATGAGGCGGCTACGGCCGAGAGGGTGTTGCGGGCGACCAGGTCATCCAGCGTCACCTCCATGAGACGGTGTCGGCGGATGACCACGGAAGGGCGAGGAGTCACCCAGGCAGCAGCAGCTAGGCGGGATCCACCATCCAGGCGCAGGTGCAGGCGTGGTTGGGATTCACTGAACGGGCGGGCGTTGACCTCTGATCTGCTGGCGAGAAACACGAGGAACTCGATGAGTTCCTCGTCGGATTCCGCCACAGGTGAGGCCTGCAGCAAGGTTCCGTCGACGAGCTCCAGGCGGACGTTGTCGCAGCCCGTGATGATGATGTTCTCGACCTGGTCGTTGTCGACCAGGGGCTGGAGTCGGCCAAGCCCAAATAGTGCGTCGTAGACGGCCTCGGCCATCCGCTGCTGCTCCCCCAAAGACCAGGTGGGCCGGCCGATGAGCTGGTCTTCCTGGGCAGAGGCGTCAAGGAGCTCGAGGATGATCGTGCGGCCGAGCTCGCGCTGGGCTTGGGAAGTCATCGACTCTCGAGACTGCAGCGCCTCCGTGAGCTGAGTCGACGCGCGGGCCCGGAAGGCGTTCACCAGCGACCAGTCCAGTTCCCCGGTCGGCTGCGAGATGACCCTCTCGTGCGTCGGGGTAGTGGCGACGCGAGGCAGTGTAGGTGTGTCGCCATTCGCGGGCATCGCGAAGCGGGAGATCGAGGTCGGTGACGTCCCAGCTTGCCGAAGCAACAAACCCGGAGGTTGGGCCGGTGCGGCGTCGACGACGATGGGGTCGAGGTCGTCCGCGAAGAGCGGCAGCGACGCGAGGGGCACGCTCTCCAGCTCGACAGGCATCAGATGCCCTCCTGTGCGTTGACGAGGTTGCCGTGCGCAAGCCGGGACCGGTTGGTGGCGACCATTGCCTGGATAGTGGACACGGCTGCGCGAACGCTGCGAGTGAGTGAGCTGTCATGGAAGCCTTTTCGGGGTGTCTGGCCGAGGTGGAAGACCTCAGCGCTGACAGGATCCCAAGCGAGGCTGGAGACGACGGGGAGCTTGAGAACACCTCCGATTTCACGCGCGCTGTATCGGTTCCCCTGCCCCACCACGAGCAGGCCGAGGTTCTCGGCTGCGCCGAGGTTGGTGAAGTCCTCGTGCAGAGTCTTGGCCCAGCTACGGGCACCAGACACCGCCGGCATGGTGCTGCGAGTGGTCAGCAAGACGACGTCAGCCTGCCTCAGCAGCGGCATGGGTGCGCCGACCATGCCCAACCGGCCGGCGTCGACGATTACGTCTGTGCCGATGCGCTCCATAGCTTTCAGTGCTGTGGCAAGGGACGCCCAGATGGGGGTAACCGTCGCGGCTTGGGCATGAGATCGGATGCCGGCCACCAGGTCGACGGTGGAGTCAGGAATGCGGATCGTGACGTCCCTGAGCGCGTCGACCAAGTCTCCGTGGCGATGCGCCATGGCGAGATTGATAAGGCCGCGGTCATGGGAGGCCGAGCCCTGGAACCAGCCAGCCAGAATCGCGGATCCACCGGTTGGATCGGCCTCGAGAAGCAGCGTCGGACGTGGCCAGGCGAGGGCGATGGCTAGAGCTGAGGTGGTGACTCCGGGGGCACCAGAGGCGGAAGTCAGAGCGATAACCGCCATCAGTGGGCACCTCCGTCCAGGATGAGAGCCACACGGCCTGTCGCTGCGGTGGCAGCCAGTGTCGCAGCGTCGACTGCAGGGACGGTCACGTCGACGACGATTTGCCCGTTGTCACCGACGCTGCGGGTGGACACCACGATGGCTGAGACTGCAGGTGGTACCGATGACGGCGGATCGTCCTGTTGGCGAGGTGTAGTGACGACCCGGACCTTGTCGCCAGAGCGCAGCGGCTGGGCGGGCAGCTGGGCAGGAGTCAAGCTGACACCAACCAAGGACTGCCCTGCAGCGGGGATGGACGCGTTGGTGACCGAGTTGTTAGTCACCAGGCCGCCGGCAGGCAGGTCGAACGCTGCACGCTGGCCGACCAAGGACGGCAGATCCGCACCGGGAACGGTCTTGAGACTGGGATCAGGACTGATGGATACCACCACCAGGTCGTTCTGTGTGATGGTCTCCCCGCGGGCGACGGTGACACGGACAGCGACAACTGGTTGGGTATGGCCGACCACCGTGGTCAACCATCCGGCAAGGAGAGCACCCACTGTCACGAACAGGATGCAAAGCGCGATAAGGATCGGGCGCCGACGGGTTTTCGGCGGAGAAGGGATCCGTTCCCCTGATTCAGGGGTCTGCGTAGTGGTCTTGCCGCGCTGGGCTGCGCCGGCCACGACGCGCGTCATCTGTTCATCCGTTTTTGTGGTCATCCGTATAACTCCCCTGTGCTGGACTGTGGATCGGTCAGCTGGTCGGGCTGAGGAAGGCGGTCAACGCGACTGTGATGAGGTGGCCTCGGGAGGACGCCCCAAACTCGTCGACAAGCCGGTCGAGCGTGGCGTAGTCCTCCTCGCGAAGACGGTAATTCAGTGGCGTCAGTGGTCCATCGTTAGCCCGTGAGGCACGCGAGCGGCGGGAGGCAAACAGGTTGCCGCCGGCGGTGACGGCAGGTTGGATGAGGTCTTTGAGGTCGGCATATGTGCCCTCGATCGAGGAGATGATGATTTCCCCGTTCGAAAGGCCATGGTCGCTCTTCATCTTGGCGATTGGTGCAAGCAGGGCGACCGGGATGTGCACGTTTGAGGGACGGACCCTTGACTCGGGGCCTTTTGTGCCGGGGTCGGGTGTGGGTGACGGTGCCTTCTTTCGCGCAGCAACCCTCCTGGGTCGCTCTGGCACGGTCTCCAACACTGCGACGCTGTGCGGGGTCGGACCTGGCATCTGGGAGGGTTCGGTGACCGGGGACGTGACGAGCTGGCGGGCACGCCCAGGCCGTGGCGGGAGGTTGAAGGTCACATCAGGGTCGCCGGCGTCTTCGAAGGCTCTGAGACGGCCAGGCTCGACCTCGTGCGCGGTCCCGTCATTGATGGACATCAGGCGTTGCTTTCTGCGGTGAGTTGGTCTGCGGCCTCAGCAGCGGTGATCTTGTCGGTGATTTCCTTCGCCAGTGCTGTGTAGTCGCCGGCCAAGGAGTCCGCGGTACCGGACAGGGCGGTCGGCAGTGGGATGACGTTGTCGCCGGCGCGGCGGGCTGAGAGGGCTGCGAAGCGCTGGGAGTTCGATGCCGTGGCGTCACGAGCAAGCTCGTGGGCCAGCTGCCCACGAGAGCGGCAGTCGTGAGCTGCCGCCTGCGTGTGACGGATCCATGTATCCAGGAGTGGGACGGTCTCCCCCACCTCGTCCAATCGGGCCTTGGTGTTACCCAGCACCCGGGTTGCGGCCGGATTGTGGTCCGTGATGACGACACCGAGGTAGCCCAGCCCGCGGTTTGTCTGACGGGCTTTCTTTACGCGCGGACCAACAGCGAGCAGCCCGTCCCAGCTGCCCTGGTCAGTCTTGGTGGGGATGAGCACCCATCGTGTGGCTGCTAAGGCCATGTCCTGTAGCTCGGCGTTTCCCGGTGGGCAGTCCAGCAGGATCAGGTCGTAGTCAGGGGCGACCTCGGCCAGTTTCCGGGCGAACTCCCCCGGGACGCTCCCGCCTGGAAGCTCACCTGCGTGCGACGAAGAGTTCAGAGATTCGAGGATCGCCAGCTCGCGGCCACCGAAGATCACATCCAGGCCCTTGCGCACGTCGCGGACGATCGGCATCTCACCGTTCGACCAGATGGCCTCAACTAGTCCCTTGCCACCGTCCTCTTGGGGGTGCTTGATAAGCCCAAGGTCGAGCTTGAGATTGCCAGAGATGTCGAGATCGATCGCCAGCACGTGGTAGCCCGCGGTGGCAAGACGGCCCGCGACGTTAGCGGTGATGCTGGTCTTCAGCACCCCACCCTTGCCGTTGATGACCGCGACGACACGGGCCAACTCGGTGTGGTCAATGGCTTGGTCTGACATCAGGTCCTCCATCACGTTCATGCCCAGAGAAGGTTGCGACCAACGTGACTTTGTGACATCTCATCGCGTTGACCGTCAACTTGTGGGCCACGGTAGTCGTACAGACCCACCACCAACCGACCAGCGTGGGTCCACTGCTCCCCCACTGTCGTGCAACAAGCCACCCGTTGCACGGCAACACACTGGGTGTTGCTGGTCTGTTGCGCATCTGTGACCTGTCCGCTGCCGGTCAACTGACTGCTTACTGATGGGTTCCTGCTAGGAAATGTTGCGTCAACAGTCCATCCACTTCTGCACCATTGGCCCTCTGTTGTCTGACAGTGGTTGATCCACTGTCAGTCTCTTGCCCGTCAATTGCCCGTCTACTGTGCTAGTGGTGTGTTAGTGGTGTGCTAGTGGTGTGCTCTGAGGCCGCCGAGCTGGACACCATCTCCGGCCAAGTTCACAACTTGGCCGGAAGAGAAGTGAGACCACAGATCAGGGCAGGACCCGACAGGGGCACGGACACGTTGATGAACCTGGCCGACAAGCGCCAGGGGCTGTCCGACACCCTGTCCGGTCCCGCACCATCAGAAAGTGGGGGATAGCTGCCGTATCGGGGTCAATGCTTGGCTGATGTCCGACACGGTCGCCGAACGAGACAGGGTGTCCGACACTGCCCTGAGAAAGGGGTGTCCGCCACCTGTCCCCTCAGAGCGGTGTCGGACACAGCATCGGCCCGGCACCAACACGTCGGCCACTGTGGCGGACACCTGCGCACTGGTCCCATCAGTGGCGTGCCCCCTTGTCCGACACCTCGATGACCGAAGCCAGCCCGGGACGTCCGGACTGTCCGCCACCAATCGCTGTGTCCGACACGATGTCGGACACAGCACCAATCACCCTGGCAAGCAGGTCCGAACTGTCCAGGCAGTCCACTCCTGAGTGGATTGCCTGTTGATGAAGTGGTGTGCGGATGGTGTGCATCCGGTGTGCCACTGGTGTGCATGACATCCAGCAGGCATTATGGGACCCGTGAGCACAGCAGCGGCGTGGTGCACGGCACCACTGCGAGAACGCTCCTCTTCGAACTGGGAGGAGGACGTTCTCTGGCATCGGCGCATGTACGGTCAGAGCCACTTCCGTTGGGTGACCGAGGACGTGTTGAGCATCGCCACCCGCTACACCCGCGGACGACTCGAGTTCTCCACGCCGGCACACCTTTCCAACCTGGATGTCCAACTCCTGTCATTGCTTGGACACGCAGATCAGATCCGTCTCGCAATGGCCGCACCACTGCGAGAGGTTCGCGACGCCTACGGCCGACGATGGGGGAGTGCGCTCAAACTCATCAACATGACCGAGTTGGATGCTCGCGTCATCACCTGGTCAGCGATCGGAACAACCCCAGACCAGGTCACTAACTCCGATGCCGGCCGCGCCCTGCGAGGTATTCCGCTGCCCAACCCGCTGACTGAGATCTGGGAACTTCGCCAGATGCTTGCGATGCACCAGGCCGCGGTCGACGTCTTGGAGGATGCCTCCTGTGACCTCGTGCTCGAGTTGACGCCTTCGCGAGGACTAGGTCCCCTGGCGCCGCTAACGCTCAGCCGGACGCCCGCCCAGCTTGCTATGCGCGTGAATGAGCAGCGAGAGCTCCGAGGCGAGCCCGGTGACCCGCGGCGGATCCCAGAGCAGACCTATTAACGGTTCCCCAGGCTGAAGCCGAGGGGATTCTGACTCGGACGGCGCCCACTGCATCCCAGAGGGAGGGCAGTGAGTGTCTTACGTCGTCAACACCAGCACGAATACGTTCACCCGTGTCCAGGATCACGGCCACTACGGCCACAGGTCAGAGTCCTCCGGACCGACACGAAATCCGGATTCCTACAACCGCGCCAGGGGTTGTTCTGAACATGTGAAAAATCATGAAAACAGCCTCAAATCTGTTTTCATCCCTCACTTCCCCCCTCACTTCCCCCCTCACTTCCCCCCTCAGTGGGAAGTGAAAAACAGCGTCTGACCTGCGTAAACACCATCACTTCCCACACTTCCCACTGATTCCCACCAAGGTGCGTGTGTACGCGCGCGTGGCGTGGTCTTGCGAGGACCCTTGAAACAGGAGGTGAACTCGCCCGTCACAGATGTCGCTGGTGGGACACCTTGTCTGGGTGTGAATCGGTCGAGCCTGCGCAGCCAATGTTCCGACACGCCACCACCGCGCGCCTACCTGATTCTGAATCTGGGGACCGGTAGAACAGACGCATGGCAGGTAACCGACCCGGACCTCGGGACAAAGGCGATCGGCTCGCGATGCACGTCCGCGTGCCTCGAGAGCACCGCGCGATCTACGCAGCGGCCGCTATGGCGGCCGACATGCCGTTGGGGGACTACGTGGCGCTCATGCTCGCGCAAGCGCACGACCTCAACGCACCCGAGTACGTCTACCGGCGCCTTCATGACGCCGGGCAAAGGGAGCTGCCGTTGCCTGCCTGACCCAGCAGGGCAAATGAAAGAGCCCCCCTGGGCTTGGCGGCTAAAGGGGAGCTCTCGATCGACTGAACGATCAACGAAGGAAGTTCGCGTGTTCATTGTATCCCCGTGCTCCGACGCTGCCCCAGCATTGGACCGTCGGCGTGTTGAACACCGCCCCTCAGTGAGGCTGAGCGGTGTCTGAGCCGACCCTCCGCACCTCCGGTACCAACCGTTCCGTAGGCCCGCGATCGTCTCTGGATCGGGTCAATCAGGCGTTGCAAGCTCGGGGTCTTCAAGTCAAGACAACAAGCCCCACCCAGCTCATGGCGATGTGCCCGGTTCACGATGACAAGTCACCTTCGCTGCACGTCTCGTGGCGAAGTGGACAACGAGGCGGCTACACGCTCCTGCACTGCTTCGGCTGCCAGGCCCGAGCAGAGGACCTGGTCGAGCCCCTCGGGCTGACCATGGTCGATCTTTTCGACGAGCCCCTGCCTGAACGAGACCGGGCCATAACCCACGTCGGCAAGTCACGCCAGCAGCGACAAGCCGCTCAGCGACGCGGCCGTAGGGGACACCTGCCGGCGACAATCACCCAAGCAACCTCTAAACCTCAGCTCGAAATCGCATGCCGGTGGGTGGAGATCGAGCGATACCCCTACACGGATCTGCAGGGCCGCTTGGTCCAGGAGGTGATCAGGCAGGAGTGCACCGCCGAAGGCGACCGACACAAGAAGTTCACCCAAAAGTTCGTCAGCCATAACGGGCTTAAGCCCGCTGACTTCTTCCCAGTTCTGTACCGCGCACCACAAGTAGCTGACGCTATCCGCGCGGGGGAGACCGTCTGGTTGCTCGAGGGCGAAAAAGACGTCCACACCGCTGAACGCCTTGGCCTGGTCGCCACGACGAACGCCCAGGGCGGCGGGAGTTTCCCCGACGAGCTCGTCGACTGCTTTGACGGTGCGAACGTGATCGTGGTGCTGGACCGCGACGCGACGGGATGGACGCGAGGTGTTGAGCTGCACCGCAGGCTCACCGCCACGGGAGCGACCGTACGCCTGAAGCTCCCGCTCACAGACGCGGCTAAGAGTGACTTCACAGACCACGTCAACGCCGGTCACAGCGTCGATGCGCTGGTCGATGTCCACGTCACTGAGGTGGCCGCGTGGGATGCCCTGGCCTCGGCCCAGGTCAAGCACCAAGCGATCGGCCGGGCAGCGCTCGAGGTCGACGCGCACCTCGAGCTGGTCGCCGGCTCTGACGAGGAGACCTCGAGGGAACACCGGCGGCACGCCCGCCGGTGGGCGTTGGAGACCGAAGTGCGTCACGAGGCTCTGCGGGACCTCGTCGACCGTGTCCATGGGTTCGGAGTACGGGTCGGAACTGAGTGGGCCGGAGAAGCGATGGAGGTCGCCGATGGGCTCTTACGCGCTGGGACTCAGTCCGCGCTGCGGTGCCATGAGGTGGCTGGGGTGCCGATCCCGCCATCGCTGCGTGTCGAGTCTGCCTCCGCTGATGCTGCAGCCCGCCAGCAGCTCGAGCCAGCAACCGATTCCGGGCAGGGTGCCGTCTCGGGGGAGCGGCCGGAGAGCTCCGCCGGGACCACATTCACGGTGCATGAAGGCCAGGCTGCGACGGCGCCGGTGTTCCGGATCCTGGGTGACCAGATCGTCCAGTGGGAACCGAGCCGGCGCCAACGTGGCAATGACATGGAGGAGGACGAAGGCTCGTTTAAGGTCATCCTCACCTTGCCGGTGCGCGTGATCAAACGTGAATACCTGGAGGTCGAAGAGCCCCACGATGTGGACGCAATGGAGCTCATGGGCCGCGAGAGTCTGGCCGGACAGTCGCAGCTGAACCCAACGGCTCCCCGTCAGCTGATCGCAGTTGTCACCGAGTACTGCGACCCGGCGACCCGCGAGTCGATGCACCTGCGGATCATCGCGGACTCATGGAAAGACCACAGCTGGCTGGACGCACTGCCTGGTCCGGTGGACTACGACCACAAGCGCGCCGGTCTCGACACGGTGCAGCGGGCGATCCTGGCTGTGAGCGAGCAGGTTGAGGACACGGTGCTCTACCGCTCCACCGGGTGGCGCAAGGACGGGGACGTGCACAAGTTCGTGCACGCCGGCGGCATCATCACCACCGAGGGCACACAGCCAGCGCCGGTCGCGTTCTCGGGGCCCCTTGTGCGATACAACCTGCCCGATCCCACCCGGGACGCGGCCAGGCTTCGTGAGGCGTTCACCGAACACTCGGCATGCATGCTCGACCGGCTGCCGTCACGGGTAGCAGCCCCTCTGCTCGGCCAGGTGTTTCGCTCCGTGCTCGGGCACAACCCGTGGGTGCTGACGCTTGTAGGGCCGCCGGGCAGCTACAAGACGTCTGTGGCTGCGAAGGTGATGCATCACCTCGGGGAGAAGTGGGATCACCAGAAGCCGGCCTCGAGCATGTCTGGCAACGGCGATACCTTCAACGCCCTGCGATTCAAGCTGCACGCAGCCAAGGATGTCCTCTACTGGATGGATGATTTCGCGCCTACCAAGTCGTGGGTGGAAGCGCAGAAGAACCTCGAGGAGACAGCACGGCTCATTCACAACCGTGAAGAGCGCTCCCGCAACTCCCGAGATGGCATGTCAATCTCTGACGGCACTGGGCCCCGGGCGAGCGGACTGGCCACAAGTGAGGTCATGCCGCGACCAGGATCTGGAGCGGAGCGCATGTTGGTGGTGCCCCTCGCCAAGAATGACGTCGACACCGAGTTGCTGTTTCCCCTTGACGTGGCTGAGTCGCGCTACGGTCGGGCGCTGCTGATGGCCAGTTTCATCCAGTGGCTGGCCGGTGACTTGGTGTCTCGTCGTGATGGGTACCTGGCGCAGGCTGAGGAGTACGCCGAGACACTGACGGGGGCGGGGGAGACCGTCCGTCAGTCAGCTGCCCTGGCCAACACCTTCATCGGTTGGGCCGCGATGACCGACTTCTTGGTCGACGCTGACGCGATCACCGGTGACGAGCGGGACCGGGTCTTGGCCCGAGTCGACGGGGCCCTGATAGAAGCTGGCCACGCTGCGGTCGATCCCGACCTACCTACCCGGACCGGCGCACGGGTGCGCGAGCTGCTGGCGCACGCACTGCGCACCGGGCTGGTGCATGTCGCGGATGTTCGTACTGGCGATTGCCCGCCGTGGCCACTGGCCGCACGGCTGGGATGGCGCAAGACCGTGATCGAGCTCGACGCGCTGGGCCAGCCGGTACGCTCCCGTGTCGACCGGCAGGGCCAGCAGCTTGGGTACGTGCTGCACGACCCAGGTCCCAAGGACCGCGGTGCGGTGCTGATGCTCGAATCCACGGCACTAGAGGCCGCCCTGAAGGTGGCCTCTGGAACCCAGGCCGAACAGTTCCAGATTGACCGCAATACCGCGTGCCGGGCCCTGTACGACGAAGGCGTCCTGATCCCCGATGCGGGTGAACTGGCCAGGGGAAAACTCCGATTCACCGTGAAGTGCACCATCCACTGCGAAGAGCGCGTAGGTCGGATGGTGGGACTGTGGCTGAACAGCATCCTTGGCGACGACCCAGACACTGACCTGATCGGCCCCGACGGTCAGGACCCGCAGATGCCACCGTCAGGCCCGAACGGGAGCGGTGGTGCAACCCAGGTCGTCGAACCCGAGCCACTGTTCGACGCGGACCCACAGCCGGTGGACGGTTCACAGCAGGCGGACGTAGCGTCGTCGACACCGTCCGAGGAGGAAGCCAACCAGATGCTCGAACCCACATTCACCCCTAGGTCCTGCACCGACCGTGATGGCGTTGTCGGCTGGATCGAGAACCAGGCTGACGCTGCGCCATGCGTCGTTTGTGGGAAGAGGTGTGGGGTGGCCCTCTCCGGGATACGGGTGCACCTGCCCTGTTGGGAAGGGTCCACTGATGCGGAACGGACACAGAGCATCCAGCCGGCGCCTCCGCAGGCTCAGGTGGCAGTCGTAGCGCCATCACCGGTGCGTGACGAGACGGCTGTGGCCAATGATTCGCCTTCGATGGTGGGAGCTCGAGGCCGGGCGTCCGCCAAGGAGCATGAGAAGTTCCGGGCGGCTGCTGCGGTGGTTGACGTGGAC
>Ga0209014_10001355_pt1 | contig 14430 bp, 13 predicted proteins | sample BarGraNGADG00212_FD_184491 | JGI IMG/M metagenome (GOLD analysis project Ga0209014, IMG submission 184491) | Arctic peat soil microbial communities from Barrow, Alaska - Barrow Graham LP Ref core NGADG0002-212 (SPAdes) (version 2) | ecosystem: Environmental > Terrestrial > Soil > Wetlands >...
GGTGATCGGGCGGGCCTGGCTGCGGTACTGGCCGCTCTCGACGTTCGGGATCCTGCCCACGCCCACCTACCCGGCGCCGATCGGGAACGGCGACGCGAGGCCGAGCCCCTCGGTTCCGTGACCCCGCTCCTCCTCGTGGCCGGCGCCCTCGTCGGGCTCGGGGCCGCAGTTGCGACGGGAGCGAGGGACGCCAGGACCGCTTCGCTGGGCCTCGTCGGCCTGCTCGTCATGGCGCCGTTCGTCGCCGATCCACTGCCGGCACCGCTGCCGCTCGCGTTCGGCGTCGTCGCCGGCATCCTTGCCGGCTTCCTGGTCTACGTTGCGGCGCGGCGCGCGCCGGACCGCGCCCCACCCACGCTCGGCCTCCCGGCCACGATCGGGGCGGCCGCCGCCGGCTTCGCCGCAGGCATCGGCGCAACCGCCGTCACGCTGCCCCGGCTGGGCCCCGACGCTGCGCTTGCCGCCGGCCTCGCGGCGCTCGCCGTTGCCATCGGACCGATCGCGATCGCGCGCGACGCCTTCCGGCTCGGCTCCGCGCTGATCGTGCTGGTCGCGTCGGGGTTCCTGGTCCTCACCGCGCTCGCCGGCACCCCGCCGCCGTTGACCGGCATCGCGGCCGCGATCCTGGTCGTCGCGCTCGCCGCGGCCGTCGCGGTGGTCGGCGGCGGAGCCGCGGCACTCGGCGGCACGAGCGGCCCGGACGGCCCCGACCGCCGAGCGGCCACCTCCCGCGCCCGCAGCGACCATCGATGAGCCTGCTCCCGTTCCTGGCCGTCGCGAGCCTGGGGACCTTGATCGTGACGGTGCTCCGCGATCGCCGGTGGCTGGGCACGGTGGCGGCGATCGCCGCCATCCTCGTCGCGCTGGGGGCTGCCGTCGTCGTCCGACCCGATGCCCCGCTCGGCATCGGCGGCGGGGCGCTCGCCGGGAGCGACCACCTCCGCGTCGTGCTCGTCCTCTGCCTTGCGAGCGGGCTCCTCGTGCTGATCGTCGCGCGGCTCGCGACCTGGCAGCCGTCCGCTCCCGGGGCGCTGCTCGGCGGGGCGGCGGGCATCGGCCTGGCGCTGGGCCTCGCGGGGACGCCGCCCGCCCTGCTCGGCGCGGCTGCCGCCACCGTGGCCGCGAGCGCGCTGGCGCTCGGGAGCCCGGCCGCGCCGTCCCGCATCCGGGCCCTGGCGCGCGAGCTGCGGGGCGCCACGACGAGCGTGGTCGTCGGCCTGGTCGCCGCCGGGATCGTGCCGGGGACCGCCGCGATCGTGCCAGGTACTGCGGCCGCGACGGGAGCGGGTCCCGTGCCCGCCGAGCCGGCCGCGGCCGCGCTCGTGCTCCTCGGGATGGCGCTCGTCCTGGCGCATCGATTCGGGGCGATCCCGTTGCACGCCCGCGTCTCGCGACTGGCCGACGCGACGCCGTCCAGCGCGCTGCCGATCCTCGCCGCGTGGCTGCCGGCAGCCTGGGGCATCGTGATCCTCGGCTGGGCGCCGGTTGCGCTGGGTCCGTCCTCGGAGGCGCTGGGCCTGGAGCGGGCCCTGATCGTCACCCTGGCGCTCATGACGCTCCTGCTCGGGGCGGTCGCCGCGCTCATCCAGGACGAGGTCGACCACGTCGTCGCGTACACGATCGTGGCGGACGCGGGCATAGCGCTCCTCGCCCTCGCGGCGCTCGACCCGGCGGCGCGCGACGCCGCACGCGCGTGGGTGCTCGTCTTCGCGACGACAAGGACGGCGCTGATCGGCTGGACGATCGCGTTCCGTGCCGCCTTCGGGACGGGCCGCCTCCGCGACACGGCGGGCTGGCTGCGCCGGGCGCCGTCCCTGGGCGTCGCGCTCGCCGCGATCCTCCTGGCGGTCGTGGGCTGGCCGGGCCTCCTGGCGTGGGATGCGCGGCTCGCGATCCTGCAATCCGCGACCGCCGGGCCCGCGCTCCTGCTCGCCTACGCGGGCTCGCTCGGGACCGGCGTCGCCATCTGCCGCCTGCTCGTGGTCGGCGCCGGCCGCCCGTCCGCGATCGTGGCCGGGGCCGTCGGCGAGCTGCCACGACTCCCGGGGCGACCTTCGGGCGCGACCTCCGGACCCGCAACCCCGGCGTCGCCCGGCACGGCTGCCGCCGGATCTCCGTCCGTCCGCGCGCGAGCCGCCGCGAGCTCGCTGCCGGGTCGACTGCGCGGGCTCGCCGCCACGATCGGCCGGGACGCACGCCCGGCGCTCGAGCTCAACCGCGTGCCCCTTCGGGCGTTCGTGGTGATCCTGCTCGCGGGGCTGGCGCTCCTCACCGCGGTCGGGGCGTTCGGCATCGAGGCCGCCGCGCGAGCCGCCGGGCCGGCGCTCCCGTCGCTGGGCCCGCTCGTCGGCGGCTGACCAGACTCAGCGGCTGATCAGCCCCGGCCTTTGATCAGCCGTTCGGCGCGAGCGCCCAGCGGTCGATCTCGCGGGAGTAGGCAAGCGTGCCCTCGGGGAACCAGAGCTCGAGCTCGACCGAGGCGGTCTCGGGTCCGTCGGACGCGTGGATCAGGTTCTGCGAGACCTCCAGCGCGAAGTCGCCGCGGATGGTTCCCGGGGCGGCCTCCCAGGGGCGGGTCGCACCGACCATCGAGCGGACGACGCCGATGGCGTTCGGGCCCTCCAGCGCCATCGCGACGAGCGGGCTCGACGTGATGAAGGCGACGAGCCCGGCGAAGAAGGGCTTGTCCCGGTGGATCGCGTAGTGCCGCTCCGCGAGCTCGCGCGAGACCGAGACGAGCTTGAGCCCGACAAGCTTCAGGCCGCGATCCTCGAACCGGGCGATGACGCGGCCGACCAGGAGGCGCTGCACGCCGTCGGGCTTGATGAGGACGAGGCTGCGTTCGGTCATTCGGGACTCCATTCGGGATCGGGTGCGGCGGCCGCGTCCGTGCCGGTGTCGTGATCGACCGGGGGATCCGTCGGATCGGGACCGGGCGCCGGGGACACGGCCGGCGCAACGCCGCGGGCGTGTGCGTCGGCGACAGCGTAGGCGATGCCGGCGGCCTCGTGGCGGCCGAGGACGCGGAGGGCCTCGGCGCGCGCGAGGAGGAGCCCAGCGCCCGATCGCGCGGCCAGGGCCGCGTCCGCCCGCTGGAGGACCTCCTGCGCCCGGATCGGCGTGGCGCGCAGGGCCAGGATGAGGAGCACGGCGGCAGCCGCGTCGTCACCCGCTCCCAGCCGGTCATCCGCGGCCGCCATGGGGTCGGGGGTCGAGGATCCTGCGTACGAGGCATGAACGTGCACGGCCCCACCCGCCGACACACGGTCCGCGGACGCCGCGCCCCGGTCTCCCGGGTCGAACGCCGGCCAGGCGTCCGCCCGGGGTGCGATCCCGGCGAACAGGGCATCGAGGGCGTTGGAGACCGACCGGGCGGCGGCCGGCGATCCCTCCTCCCCGGGAGGCCCGGGCGCCAGGGCGGCGAGGGTTGCCGCCACGTGGGCGGCGGCTTCATCGTCGCGGCCCCGGACGGTCAGGGCATCGGCGACGAGGGCATGGGCCAGGGCCACGGCCCGCCCACCGGTCTCGGCCTCGCCGGTCGCGGCGCCCGCCTCGAGCCATGCGCCGGCCGCCTCGGCGGCGCCGCGCAGGTCGCCGGTCCGCCAGCGGGCCTCCGCGAGGTCCAGGACGCCGGCCGCGTCCAGGCGGCCCTCGCCGGCCAGCTCCTCGAGCTCGACGCGAGCGAGGCGCAGGAGGCCCGTCCCGAGGTGGAGCCGGGCGAGTCGGCCGTCGGCGCCGGCGGGAGCTTCCGCTGTCTCGCCGTCCGGCGGAGTCATCGGCAGGGTCATCGGCGGGGCCGTGCGCCGCGAACCGGGATCCGGAGCGTCGACTCGAGCGCCCGACCCTTCCCGGCGGGTGCCACTACGGCAAGGCGCAGCGCGTCGTCGTGGAAGAGCCGCCCGGCAAGCGCACGGACGTCCGCGACGGTCACCGCCTCGATGGCGGCGAGCGCCTCGTCCGGGGTCATCACCCGGTCGTGGAGCGCCTCCTGGGTCCCCACCCAGGACGCCAGGTAGCGGGTCTCGTCCAGGCGCAGCTCCAGGCGGCCGGCGAGGTAGGCCTTGACCTTCGTCATCTCGTGGTCGGGGACGTCCTCGTTTCGCAGCCGGGCAAGCTCGGCGAGCACGGCGGCGATGGTGGGCCTGATCCGCCCCGGGTCGACGCCGGCATAGACGGACAGGACGCCCGCGTCGCTGTAGGCGACGATGGAGCTGCCGACGTCGTAGGCGAGCCCCAGCTCCTCGCGGACCTCCAGGAAGAGGCGGCTCGACATGCCGTCGCCGAGCACCGCGTTGAGGACGGAGAGCGTCCACTGATCGGGATGATCGCGCGGGAGCGCCGGGACGCCCAGGACCAGCTGCGCCTGCGTCGACGGCCGGGACGCCCGCAGGCTTCGCTCGCCGGCGGGGATGGTGGGCGCGGGCAGGTAGCCGGGAATGGTCCCGCCGCCGGTCCCGAACGAGCGCACGGCGAGCGCCACGACCTCGTCGTGCGGGAGGTCGCCCGAGGCGGCCACCACGACGTTCGAGGGCTGGTAGTAGGTCTGCCAGAACTCGCGGATGGCCGGCGCCGGGAGCGTTCGCACGCTCTCCTCCGACCCGGCGATCTCGCGGCCCAGCGGCGTGTCGTCGAAGATCGCGAGATCGAAGAGGACGTTCACGTGCTCGGCCGGGTCGTCCAGGTACGAGCGGATCTCCTCGACGATGACATCCCGCTCGTTCTCGATCTCCGCCGCGTCGAGGTTGGGCCGGACCACGAGCTCGCCGAGCACCTGCATCGCGGTTGCCGCGTGGCGCGACGGGACGCGGACGTAATAGACGGTCGATTCGCGATCTGTCGATGCGTTGAAGGTGCCCCCGAGGCCCTCCACCGCCTCGGAGAGTGCGCGCGTCGTCGGATAGGCCCGCGTTCCCTTGAACGTCAGGTGCTCCATGAAATGCGCGCAGCCGGCCTGTCCCGGGGCCTCGTGGCGCGAGCCAGCCAGGACGTGCGCCTCCACCGTGAACGAGCGGGCGCCCGCCAGATGCGCGGTGATGACGCGTGGCCCATTGGGCAGCGCCGTTCGTTCGAACACCGCGGAAGGGTAGCCGAAACGAAACCCTGCCGGACGCCGGCGACCCATCGGACGGGTCGCGGAGGGCTATCCTTTGGGCGCGCTCGCACCCGGTGACGGGTCCCATCGCTGCGCGGCAGTCGCGTCCCCTGTCGCACGGCCAGCAGCAGCCTGATCGGCCAGGTGAGTGCGCGGAGGAGAGGACGTTAGGATGGCCAGCCGACTCCTGAAGCCACTGTCGCTGCTCGCGACGGGTGCGCTCATCATCAGCGCCTGCTCGTCGGGGGGCGCCAGCCCAAGCCCGGCGGCGGACGCGAGTGCCGCAGCGGGCGCGAGTGCCGCAGCGGGCGCGAGTGCCGCAGCGGGCGCGAGTGCCGCAGCGGGCGCGAGCACGGCGCCGTCGAGCGCCACGACGTGTGAGGCAGGCGCGGCGGCGGGAACCCAGATCCCGGATGTCGTCGCGGGCCAGTTCAACGTCGCGATGGTCCTGATCGGACCGCACAACGACGGCGGATGGAGCCAGGCCCAGTTCGACGGCCTGGTCTACCTCTGCGAGAAGGTGCCCAACACGCACGTCGCCTACATCGAAAACGTGCCGGAGGGCACGTCCTCCGAGCAGGTCTTCCGGAGCCTCGCGCGCAAGGGCTTCGACTTGATCATCGGCACCAGCTTCGGGTACATGGACCCGATGGCGACGGTCGCCGAGGAGTTCCCCACGCAGACGTTCCTCCACCTGACGGGCTACAAGTCCAACGGCAAGAACTTCGGCAACCTGATGGGCGCCATGGAGGACATGAAGTACCTCGCCGGCATGCTGGCCGGTTCGCGCGCGATGGTCGACAAGAACCCGAAGCTCGGCTACATGGCGACGTTCCCGATCCCGGAGGAGCTCCGCCTGGGCAACGCCTTCATGCTGGGGGCGAAGAAGACGTGCCCGGACTGCACGATGGACGTGCGCTGGATCAACACGTGGCACGACCCGGTCGCGGAGAAGAACGCCGCCGCCTCGCTCTTCGACGCGGGCGCTGACGTTGTGCTGACCGGCGCCGACACGCCGGCGGTCGCCGACGTGGCCCAGGAGAAGGGCAAGTGGGGCGTCACGTACGACTACTTCGGCTCGTGCAAGGTCGACCATTGCCTGACCACCATCTACTGGCTGTGGGGTCCCGAGTACGCCCGGATCGCGGAGCAGGTCAAGGCCAAGACGTACAAGGCCGGCTACGAGTACTTCGACGCCGATACCGGGTCCCTGGGACTCTTCGGCTTCATGCAGGGCCAGACACCGCAGCCGGGCATCAAGGACCTCCCGGCGGCCGACGTCCAGATGGTCAAGGACACCCTGGCCAAGATGCTCTCGGGCCAGTTCACCCGCTTCGACGTCTTCGCCGGCCCGATCACCGACAACACCGGCAAGCAGGTCCTGGCGGCGGGCCAGAAGCTCGTGCAGGCCGATCTCGACCAGTTCCCGCCGGGCACCCCCCCCTGCACCGTGTGCATGCATTGGTGGGCCCAGGGCGTCAACGCCACGATCCCCGGCCAGTAGGCAACGAGCTCGAGGCCCGCGACGACCGACTCGTCGCGGGCCTCGTCATTCCACGGAGCCCAGTCCGTCACATGAGCGCCGTCCCGGCCGCCGCCCCGCCGCTCGCCGTGGCGATGCGCGGCATCGTCAAGCGCTTCCCCGGCGTCGTCGCCAATGACGGGGTCGACTTCGAACTTGGCGTCGGCGAGATCCACGCCCTCCTCGGCGAGAACGGGGCTGGCAAGAGCACGCTCATGAACGTGCTGGACGGCCTCTACCGGCCCGACGCGGGCGAGATCCTCGTCCGGGGCCAGCGGGTGGAGTTCCGATCGCCGCGCGACGCGATCGCCGCCGGTCTCGGGATGGTCCACCAGCACTTCGCCCTGGTGCCGACCCAGACGGTCACCGAGAACGTCCTGATCGGCCTGGATCGGCCGCGCTTCCACATCGACATCCGGCGGTACGACGACAAGGTCGCCGAGCTCGCGGCCCGCCACGGGCTCACGGTCGACCCGCGCGCCCGGATCTGGCAGCTCTCGGTCGGCGAGCAGCAGCGCGTCGAGATCCTCAAGATGCTCTACCGCGGGGCCCGGATCCTGATCCTCGACGAGCCGACGGCGGTGCTCGCCCCGCAGGAGGCACAGGATCTCTTCCGGACCCTCCGCTCCATGGTGGCCGACGGGGCATCCGTCGTGTTCATCAGCCACAAGCTCGGCGAGGTGGCCCAGATCGCGGACCGGGTCACGGTCATGCGGCGGGGCACCGTGACGGCGGCCGGCGTCGCGATCGCCGGGACGACCACTGCGGGGCTCGCTCGGCTCATGGTCGGCCGGGACGTCGTGGAGACCATCGAACGGACGCCCTTCGTGCCCGGCCCAGTGGTCCTCGCCATGCGTGACGTAGAGGCCGAGAGCGACCGCGGGCTGCCCGCCCTGCGCGGCGTCTCCCTCGAGGTCCGCTCGGGCGAGATCCTCGGCGTGGCCGGGGTTGCCGGCAATGGCCAGTCGGAGCTCGCCCAGGTCCTGACCGGCCTGCGCCACTGCAGCCGCGGCTCCGTGACCGTGAACGGGGCGGAGATCGCCAACCGGACGCCGCGCGACGCTATCAGCCAGCATGTCGCCCACGTGCCCGAGGATCGAACGGGGGTCGGGACCGCACCCAACCTGTCCGTCGCCGACAACCTGATCATGAAGACCTACCGCAATGCACCGGTATCGCGCCGATGGTCGATCGACACGGGCGCGGTGCGGCGCTTCGCCAACCGCCTCCGCGAGACATACAGCATCGCCGCACCCACCGTGGATACCGAGGCCCGCCTGCTGTCGGGCGGCAACCTCCAGCGGCTCATCCTTGCCCGCGAGATCGAGTCCAATCCGCGCCTGATGGTGGCGGTCCAGCCCACCCGGGGCCTCGACGTCGGCGCGATCGTGACAGTCCACCGCCTGTTGCTGGACCAGCGCCAGGCCGGGTCCGCGACGATCCTCATCAGCGAGGACCTCGACGAGATCCTGGCGCTCGCGGATCGGATCGCGGTCCTCTACGAGGGGCGCCTCGTCGGGCTCTTCTCGGCCGCGGAGGCCGACGTTGCCGAGATCGGCCTGCGGATGACCGGCGGGACGGCGTCGTCGCCGGCAGAGCCGGACGCGGCGACGCAGGCCGTCTCGTGACCACGAGCGCGCCGGCGCGCCAGCCCGAGGGGGAGCGCGTCCGCCTGGCAAGGACGATCCGCCTGGAACGGCGGCTCGAGGTCCCCCGCTGGCTCCCGGTCGCGACGACGATCGGTGCCATCGTCGTCGCCCTCGTCATCAGCGGGATCATCCTCTGGTTCGCGGGCGGCGACCCGATTGCCATCTTCGTCCACATCCTCCGCTCGTCGTTCGGGAGCCTCGGCGTCCTGTCCGACACGCTGGTCACGGCGACGCCGCTGATCCTCACCGGGCTCGCCTGCGCGCTCGCCTTCCGGATGCGCCTCTGGAACATCGGGGCCGAGGGCCAGTTCCTGATGGGCGCCTGGGGTGCGTCGGCCGTGCTCCTGATCCCGATCGTCCCGGCCGGCACGCCGTCGATCATCACGATCCCGCTGATGATGGCCGCCGGCATGCTCGCAGGCGGCCTCTACGGGGCGATCCCCGGGATCCTCAAGGCGTACCGCGACGTGAACGAGATCATCGTCACGCTGATGCTCAACTACATCGCTGCCGGGTGGATCGCCTACTGGGTCTTCGGGCCGTGGAGCGAAGCGGGCTTCCAGCTGACCGCCCAATTCCCGAAGTCGGCCTGGCTGCCACGCCTCTCCGACTTCGCCAGCTCCGTGCCGGCCTTCGGCGGCCTCACGGTCCACCTTGGCCTCATCTTCGGCATCGTGGCCGCGGTGGTGGTTCGCTTCCTCCTCTTCCGCAGCGGACGGGGATACGAGATCCGGCTCATCGGGGACAGCCCGCGGGCCGCACGCTATGCCGGCATCAACGTCGCCCGCAACACCGTGATCGTCTTCGCGATGTCGGGCGCGCTCGCCGGCCTCGCGGGGATGAGCGAGGTGGCGGGCGTCGTCCACCGGCTCCAGCAGGCCATCTCGCCCGGCTACGGCTTCACGGCGATCATCGTCGCCTACATCGCCAAGCTCCACCCGTACGGGGTGATCATCGCGGCCATCGCCTTCGGCGCCCTGATCCTGGCGGGCCGCGAGATCCAGCCCTCCGGGATCCCGGCGATGATCCAGGGAATCATCCTGTTCTGCCTCATCGCGAGCGAGGTCGTGCTCCGATACCGCGTGCGCATCGAGCGGCGGGCCGCCTGATGGACCTGACCACCATCCTCGCCGCCGGCGTCGCATCCGGGACGGTCCTGCTGTTCGCGGCCGTCGGCGAGATCTTCGCGGAGCGGGCCGGCGTCATCAACCTGGGCGTGGAAGGGATGATGCTGATCGGCGCGGTCGTCGCCTTCGGGACGGCGGTCGCGACGGGCAACCCGTGGCTCGGGCTGGCCCTCGGGACGATGGCCGGCGGGCTCCTCTCGGTGCTCCATGCCGTCATCACGATCAGCTTCCAGGCCGAGCAGGTCGTTTCCGGCCTTGCCCTGACGTTCCTCGGTACGGGCCTGGCCCGCGTGCTCGGCGAGGACCTCTCGAAGGCCGGCGCGATCGCCCTCCTGCCGACGCTCACGATCCCCGGCCTCGCGGCTCTTCCGGTGGTCGGGCCGATCTTCTTCACCGACCAGAGCGTCCTCGTCTACGTGGGCTATGCGGTCGTGCCGATCGCCTGGTACTGGATCAACCGGACCCGACCGGGACTCCACCTCCGCGCCGTTGGCGAAAGCCCGACCGCGGCCGACACGCTCGGCGTCGACGTCTACCGCCTGCGCTACACCTACGTCATCGTCGGGGGCCTGTTCGCGGGCCTCGCCGGGGCAACGATCACGCTGGCCATCTCGCCCGGATGGTTCGGCGACCTCACGGTGAACGGCCAGGGCTGGATCGCGATCGCGATCGTGATCTTCGCCCAATGGGGCGTCGGCCGGGCAGCAGTCGGCGCCTATGCCTTCGCCGCGATCGGGCGGATGCTCGTCGACATCCAGGGCCCCCAGGAGCTGTTCGGCTTCCCCAATCCGTTCTACGTGAACCACACGCTGACGTTCTTCCTGGGGATGGTGCCCTACATCCTGATCATCGTCGTCCTGGTCGTGGTGTCGGGCGAGGCCATCCGGAAGCGGATCGGAGCCCCGGCAGCGCTTGGCATCCACTATGTGCGGGGCGAGCGCGGGCACTGACCCGACGGCAGGGTTCGGTCAGGCCTCCTCGTCGTCGGGCGACGCGAGCAGCTCCATCTGGACGAAGCCGCTGGTATCGAAGGCGAGCTGCCCCGGGGCCTGCTCGCCTGCACCGCGCTCGCGGAGCGGCGCGTACTCGAGGACGACCTTCTCGTCGCCTTCGACGAGCGTGTAGACGATGAGCTGGTCGGGCCGGGTCTCGAAGTCGAGGTGCTCGAAAGAGTCCACGTTGAGGCAGATCGAGACCGGCGTGAAGTAGCTGGAGGTCTCGGGCTCGTCGATGACGACCCGCTCCACCCAGCCGGTACCCGACGCGACGAGGTCCCGCCCGCGGAAATAGCGGTAGGAGACGGTCTGCTTCACGAGCGGGCGGAGCAGGTTGTGGATGTCCGTTCGCGAGGCGACGATCCCGCTGTTCACGAAGAACCGCGCTGGAGTCGGACGCGCCATCGGGCATCTCCTGCCGTTCGCCGTCTTCCCGAACGAGCCGCTCGGTCGTTCATCCGTGGTCGCTGGGCGCGACCGCCCGATGGTAGCGCACGACGCGGCGTCGGGCCCGGCCCGCCAGGTTGCGGTTCGGGATCGTTCGACGGGGCGCCCGCGGTCCGCGTGATCCCGGTGCGTCGTCCGGCCCTATGATCGCCGCATGCTCCTCGTGATCGACGCCGGCAACTCCCATGTCACGGTCGGCCTGGCTCGGGACGGCGCCCTGATCGCCTCGCGGCGCGCTGCCACCCGGGCGAGCGCAACCCCCGACGAGCTGGAGATCCTGCTCGAGGGCCTGCTCCGGCTCGACGGCCATGGCCTCGGCGACGTCGCGGCCTGCGCGCTCGCGAGCACGGTCCCCGCGCTCATCGACGCCTTCGAGGCCATCGCCGCGCGGCGGGAGATCCCCTGCGCGGTCGCGGCGGCGGGCACGATCCCGATGGCCGTTCGCGTGGACCAGCCGAGCGAGGTGGGCCCGGACCGGCTCATCAATGCGTATGCCGCCGCGCACCTGCTCGGCACGCCCGCGATCGTCGTCGACTGCGGGACGGCGACCACGTTCGACGTCGTCGATGCGCACGGCGCCTTCGTCGGCGGCGCGATCGCGCCGGGTCTCCAGCTCGGCCTGGAGGCCCTGGCCGCGCGGACGGCACGCCTTCCGCTCGTCGAGCTTCGGATCCCGGACGGCGCGATCGGGCGCGACACCGCCTCGGCGATCCGGGTGGGCACGGTGCTCGGGCACCGGACCATGATCGAGGGGGTCCTCGGCCGCATCCGGCGCGAGCTGGCAACGACCGCGGAGATCCCGTCCCACGAGGTCCGGGCCGTCCTCACGGGCGGCCTGAGCGTCCTTCCGTGGGCCCGGACGATCGAGGGCCTCGATGGGATCGACCCGGACCTGACGCTCAAGGGGCTGGTCCATTTCCACCGGGTGGTCGCCGGCGACGAGGCGCAGGCGTGACCCAGCCCGGACGCCTCGCTGGTCGCCTCGTCGCGCTCGGCATCACCGGCTCGATCGCCGCGTTCAAGGCGGTCGACCTGCTGCGCCTCTTCCGCGCCGAGGGAGCGGACGTGGTCGTCCTGATGACCCCGTCGGCGACGCGCTTCGTGGCGCCCCTCACGCTCGCGGCGCTGAGCCGCCGGCCCGTGGACGCGGACGTGCTGGACCTCCTCCCCGACGGGCGGATCGGCCACGTGATCACCGCCGACGCGGCGGATGTCGTGGTGGTCGCGCCGGCGACCGCGCACTGGCTCGGCGCCATGGCGCATGGCCTCGCCGCGGACGTGGTCACCGCCACCTGCCTCGCCACGTCCGCGCCGGTCGTGGTCGGGCCGGCCATGGACGGCGACATGTATGCCCACCCCGCCACCCAGGCGAACGTGCGGATCCTGCGCGATGACTTCGGCTACCGGATCGTCGAGCCCGAGACGGGCGGCCTCGCCTCGGGCCAGGTCGGGATCGGCCGCCTCGCCGCGCTCGAGCGGATCGTCGACGCGGCGGTCGAGGCGATCGGGGAGCGTCCGATCCGGAAGCCGGACCCTGCCGACCGGCCGCCGCGCCTGCCCGACGCCGAGAATCTCGGCCGCGACGCGGACGACCTCGGCGGCCGCCACGTGGTCGTCACGGCCGGCGGGACCGCCGAGCCGATCGACCCGGTCCGCTTCATCGGCAATCGGAGCACGGGCACGATGGGCGTCGCCGTGTGCGAGGCGGCCCGCGACCGGGGCGCCCGGGTCACCCTGGTGGCCGGGACGCTGCAGGTCGCGATCCCGGCGGGGGTCGAGGTGGTCCGGGCGGAGACCGCGGCCGCGATGGAGGCCGCCCTCGCCGCGCTCGTCGAGACCCCGACCGGACGCGCCGGCTTCGACGCCCTGGTCATGGCGGCCGCGGTGGCCGACTTCCGGCCCGCGGCGCCGGTCGACCACAAGATCGCCCGCACGGATGCCGGCCTGACCCTCGAGCTCGTCCCCAACCCCGACGTCCTCGCCGGGCTGGGTCGCCGCGTGCGTGGGCTCGACGAGACCGGGGCGCCGGGCGGGCGCCCGATCCTGCCCCGGCCCGTCCTGGTGGGGTTCGCGGCGGAGACCGGGGGCCTGGACCGTGTCGCGGCCAAGCTCCGGGCGAAACGGGTCGACCTCCTGGTCGCCAATGACGTCGCCGAGCCGGGGTCGGGCTTCGGGACGTCCACCAACCGGGTCACGCTCTTCGCCGCCGACGGCGAGGTGGACGCGCTGCCGCTCCTGCCGAAGCGCAGCGTCGCCGACCGGATCCTGGATCGCGTCGTGACGCTGCTGGACGCTCGCGACGAGCCGGTGCAGACTGGCGCGACAGCCACGCCCGGGAGGACGACCTCGTGAGCAGCACCTCGGAGAGCACGCGCCGCCTGACGGTGGTGGACATCGCCCGCATGCACGCGGACGGCGAGCGGATCGCGATGCTGACGGCATACGACTATCCGACGGCCGGCATCCTCGACGAGGCCGGCATCCCGATGCTCCTCGTGGGCGACTCCCTGGGCCAGGTGATGCTCGGCTACGAGACCACCGTCCGGGTGACCATGGACGAGATGCTCCACCACACCAAGGCGGTCGTCCGGGGCGCCCATCGCGCGCTGGTCGTCGCAGACATGCCGTTCCTCTCCTACGCGACGCCCGACGACGCGGTCCGCAACGCCGGGCGTTTCCTTCGCGAGGCCGGCGCGCAGACGGTCAAGGTCGAGGGCGGCGTGCGGACGGCGCGGGTCATCGAGACGCTTGTCCGGGCGGGCGTGCCCGTGATGGGGCACATCGGCCTCACGCCGCAGGCGATCAACGCCCTCGGCAAGGTCCGCGTCCAGGGCCGGACGCGCGAGGCGGCGCGCGCGCTCCTCCACGACGCGCTCGCGGTGCAGGAGGCGGGCGCGTTCGCGGTCGTCCTGGAGCTCGTGCCGGAACAGCTCGCCGCGGCGATCACTGCCCGCCTGCGAATCCCGACGATCGGGATCGGGGCGGGCGCCGGATGCTCGGGCCAGGTCCAGGTCGTGACCGACTTCCTGGGCCTCGGCACGTTCATGCCGCGCCACGCGAAGGCATACGCCGACATGCGGGCCGTGATCCTGGCTGCCGCCGCGGCGTACCGGTCGGAGGTTGAGGCGGGGACCTTCCCCGGCGCCGCCCAGTCCAGCCGGATGGACGAAGGGATCCTCGACGAGGTCCTCGGCCACGCCCCGGATGACCGCACCGTCGAGGGGTCGCAGCGGATCGAGGCGGGGATCCCGCTCGATCGCGACCTCTAGCGGCGATTCGTGGAGGTCGTTCGCAGCCGCGAGGAGCTGCGCCGCGCGCTCGCGACGCTCCCCCGGCCGCTCGGCCTGGTCCCCACGATGGGCTGGCTCCATGCGGGCCATCGCTCGTTGATCGCGCAGGCCCGCGAGGAGTGCGCCGCGGTCGCCGTCTCGATCTTCGTCAATCCCCGCCAGTTCGACGACCCTGGCGACCTTGCCAGGTATCCCCGGGGCGAGGCCGCCGACCTCGCGCTCTGCGCCGGTGCCGGCGCGGACCTCGTGTGGATTCCCGGCGTCGACGACGTCTACCCGCCCGGGTTCGACACCCTGGTCACGGTCGA
>Ga0209014_10001358_pt1 | contig 14415 bp, 13 predicted proteins | sample BarGraNGADG00212_FD_184491 | JGI IMG/M metagenome (GOLD analysis project Ga0209014, IMG submission 184491) | Arctic peat soil microbial communities from Barrow, Alaska - Barrow Graham LP Ref core NGADG0002-212 (SPAdes) (version 2) | ecosystem: Environmental > Terrestrial > Soil > Wetlands >...
GTGGCGAGCCGCTCGGCGAGGACGGCTCCGGCCACAACGCCGAACAGCGAGCCGACGCCGAGCTTCCAGACCGCGCCGAAGCGAATGTTTCCGTAGCGGCTCTGGCGCCAGCTGCCGACGACGACAACCGGAACGATGGCTAGTAGCGACGTGGCCTCGGCCTGATGCTGATCCAGCCCGAGCGCAAGCAGCACGGGAACGAAGAGGATGCCGCCGCCCACTCCAAACATGCCGGCGAGCACTCCGGCCGCGACGCCGGCAACGATGGCCATGGCGATCGTCACCCGATCACCAGCCTGATCCCGACCGCCAGCAAAAAAACGGCGAACAGCGCGGTGAGCACTCGCCCGTGCAGCCGCTGCTGGAGAGCCGCACCGAGCACCACGCCGCCGGCCGCCGGAATGCCGAGGAGCAGCGCGTCGGGAACGTGCACCTCGCCGTACCAGGCGTACACGGCAGCACCGGCCGCCGCCGTTATTCCGATCGCCACCAGCGACGTGGCGGCGGCCACTCGCGGCCTGTAGCCGAGCCAGATCAGGCCCGGAACGATGATCGCGCCGCCGCCGACCCCGAACGCGCCGCCGAACAAACCCGCGACAAGACCAATGAGAACGATTACCACCGTCGTATCCTAGGAGACACTCTGTTTCTCAAAGCGCTACCGCCGCCCGTGATTGAGAGAGCGGCTGCCGGGTACACCTGCAAGCCCATGGAACCGAATCGCCTGATCGCAGACCTCACCGCCGACCCCGGGCGCGCCGCGCTGTTCTTCGACATCGATGGAACGCTGGCGCCGATCGTGAGCCGCCCGGAGGATGCGAGCGTGCCCGAGGAGACCCGCTCGCTGCTGCGCGGACTGGCCGGCCGCTACGCGCTCGTCGCCTGTGTCAGCGGCCGCTCCAGCGCCGATGCCCGGCGCATCGTCGGTGTCGAGGAGCTTTTCTACGTCGGGACGCACGGGCTGGAGCTGGCGCCCGGCGCCGCCGCCTGGCGCGATCAGATCGAGCGCTTCGCCGCGACCGTTGAATGGCCGACCGAGTGGATCGAGAACAAAGGACTCTCGCTCTCGCTGCACTATCGCCAGTCGGCCGAGCCCGAGCAGTCGCGCCTGGCGCTGAAGCGAATCGCCGAGGCGGCGGAGGAGGTGGGCCTGTACGCCCGCTTCGGGCGCATGCTGCTCGAGATCCTGCCGCCGGTGGAGGCCGACAAGGGCACCGCCATCCGCTCGCTGCTCGACGAGCGCAGGCTCACGCGGGCTCTCTTTGCAGGCGACGACACGACCGACCTCGACGCCTTCCGCGCCCTCGAAGGCCTGGAGCTTGGAATCGGAGTCGCGCTCAGCTCGAGCGAGGCGCCGGCCGGGCTGATCGAGGCGGCCGACATAGTTCTGGCCGGGCCGGACGAGCTTGTCGCGCTGCTAAGAGTCCTCTGACTCGACGGACTGCTCGATCGCCCGCCAGGTGAGGCGGATGTCCTCTTCGCTGGTGCGCGCGTTTCCGATCGCCCAGCGGATCACGAACTGGTCGCGCAGGCGCGTGTGCGAGAGGAAGGCGACGCCGCTCGAGTTGAGACGCTCGAGCAGGGTCTCGTTCGCCTCGTCGGAGCCCTTGAGGCGGAAGCAGACGGTCGAGAAGGGGCGCGGCGCACAGAGCTCGAAGCGATCGTCGGCGCGAACCAGCTGCTCGACCAGCTCGGCCAGCTCGACGGAGTTTCGGATCGCCTTCTGCAGGCCCTCGCGCCCGTACCAGCGCAGCACGGCCCAGAGCTTGAGCGCCCGCATGCGCCGGCCCAGCGCCGGCCCGTACTCCATCAGGTTGATCGCGTCCTCGGGTGTGCGCAGGTACTCGGGCACGAGGCTGAAGGCGGCCCGCAGGTCGTCGGGGCGCGCGGTATAGAGGCACGAGCAATCCATCGGCGTGAGCAGCCACTTGTGCGCGTTGACGACGAAGGAGTCGGCCAGCTCGATTCCGTCCAGCGCCCAGCGAAACTCGGGGCAGACCGCGGCCGAGCCGCCATAGGCGCCGTCCACGTGCAGCCAGGCGCCGTGCTCCTTGCACAGGCGCCCGATCTCGCGCAGCGGATCGACGGAGGTCGTCGAGGTCGTGCCGACCGTGGCGGTGACGGCGCAGACGTCGCCCTTGGCCAGCTCCTGCTCCAGCAGATCGGTGCGCATGCGGAATGCGTCGTCTACCGGAATCGTGCGCAGCTCGAGCTCGAGCAGGCGGCAGGCCTTGGCGACCGAGGAGTGCGCCTCCTCCGAGCAGAGAACCGCGCGGCGCCCGCCGCCGGCCTCGCGCGCCGCGGCCAGAGCCGAAAGGGTGGAGGTCGAGGCCGTGTCTTCGATGTGCCCGAACCACTCGCTCGGCAGACCGAGCAGCTGCCCGAGCCAGTCGAGCGCCAGCTCTTCTAGCTCGGTCGCGGCCGGCGAAGAGCGCCAGAGCATCGCGTTCACGTTCAGCGAGGCGATCAGCATCTCGGCCAGGATCCCCGGCTCGGAGGTGGTGGTTGGGAAGTAGGCGAAGAAGCGGGGATGATTCCACTGCGTGAGCCCGGGCAGCACGATCCGCTCCAGATCCTCGAGCACGGCCGAGAAGGGCTCGCCCTGCTCGGGCGGTGCGGCAGGTAGCTGCGATTGCACCTCGCCGGGCTCGACCTGGGCGAGCACGGGCAACTCCGGCAGGCGCTCGAGAAAGCTCGCGATCCACTCGCTCGTCGCCGCCGCGCTGGCGCGGAAGCTCGTCAGCTCTTCAGCGCGCTCAGGATCTGTCTCCAGCGGCGTGTGTTCACTACCTGCTCGCTCGTCAGCCATGCTCTCCTCGCTTGTGCCAGGGCCAACTCGATGCTCATCAGAGTCACCGGCCGGTGCCCATCACTTGAGATCACGATCTTAGCCCCTGCCTCGCCCGCAAGTCGGGCATGTGTGTCGCGCAGGTCGAGCCGGTCGGGCTGACCGTTCATCTCCAGGGCCGTTCCCGTCTCGACCGCCCTCTCCACCAGGCGCTCGATCGCAACCGACGGTTCGCGCCCACCGATCTTGCGCGCCGTGGGGTGGGCGATGCAATCCACGTGCGGGTTGTCCATCGCGCCGAGGATTCGCTCGGTCGGGCTGCGCTCGAACGAGGTGTGCAGCGCGCCGATCACCCAGTCCAGCCGCGCCAGCTCCTCGTCGGGCAGATCCATCGAGCCGTCGGCTCTGATCGCCGACTCGACTCCCGCGAGGATGTGGAAGGGAGCGAGCCGAACGTTGAGCGCTTCGACCTCCTCGAGCTGGACGTCGAGCCTTCCCTCGCGCAGCCGGTCGCCGTGGTCGGTGATGGCCATGTACTCGTAGCCGCGCTCGATCGCGGCCAGCGCCATCTCCTCGATCGAGGCGCGCCCGTCCGACCAGGTGGAGTGGACGTGCAGGTCGCCGCGCAGGTCACCGAGCTCGATCAGCCGCGGCAGCCTGCCTTCGCGAGCCGCCGCGAGCTCGCCCGTTCCCTCCCTCAGCTCGGGCGGGATGTATTGGTAGCCGAGGAACTCGTACAGCTCCTCCTCGCTCGCGAAGCGCGCGATCTCGCCCGTCTCGACGCTGGTGACGCCGTACTCCGAGATCGACAGCCCGCGCCGAACGGCATCCTCGCGCAGCTCGACGTTGTGCTGCTTGGAGCCGGTGAAGTGCTGGAGCAGGTTGCCGTAGGCCTCGGGAGGCACGACGCGCAGATCGAAATGAAGACCGCTTTGCCCCACGACCTCCGCCTTCGTCTCTCCGGCTGCGGCGACTTCGGCGACCCATTCCATGGCCGTGAACTTCTCGATCAGAAGCCCCGGCTCGGCCGCGGTGGCGATCAGATCCACGTCGTGCACCGTCTCGCGCCGGCGCCTGACGCTGCCGGCCTCGGAGACCTTCAGCGCCTGGGGCAAGCCGGCCAGCTCGGCCAGAACCGCCTGCGTCGCCTCGAGGGCTCGCCCCAGGAGCACCCGCTCCTCAGCCGGCGCCGCGGCGGTGTCGAGCGCCTTCAGCACCTTCGCCTCGATCGAGGCGCCCAGCCCGGGCAGCGTTCGCAACTGCTCCCGCTCGGCCGCGTGGCGCAGCTCGTCGGGCGTCGTCAGGCCGAGCTCGAGCCAGAACCGCGCCGCGGTCTTCGGCCCGATGCCCGGTAGGCGCAGGAAGGAGACGACCCCGGTAGGGACGCGCTGCTCGCGCTCGGCCAGGGCATGGATCTTTCCGTCTGCGGCGATCTCGCGGATCTTGCCTTCGATCGTCTTGCCGATGCCCGGAAGCTCCGTGGCCCGACCCGCCAGCGCCAGCTCGACCAGCGAGCGCGAGCTGTCCCGAATCTGCTTGGCAGCGCGCCGGTAGGCGCTGATGCGAAAGCTGTCGCCGCCTTCCAGCTCGATCAGGTCGGCCAGCAGCTCGAATTGCGCGGCAACTTCGCTGTTCGACGACACACGGGCAGGCATTGGTCCGATGTTATGCCCTGGTTCGCCGAGGGGCGCTCAGGGCGGCGCTTTCTCTCGCCCCTGGGAGCGCAGTACTGGACAAGACCGGAGAGCGACGATATTCGGCGTGCGATCATCCCCTGGGGAAAGGTGACGCGAAATTGGCACGGTGTGGTGCGACCTTTTTCGATACCGTGCTCCGCCCCGTGGGAGGGTGGGGGGTGGTGGGTGGGCAATGAGGCGCCCCTACCCTGGCAAGGAACCCGCGGGGGCTACCCGCACCAGCGCTCGGGAGCTGGCTCGATCGGAGACACCCGGTGTCAGGCGGTACGGTTCGCGCATGGCCGGCGAAACCTCGGTGCCTGGACGAGCACGACCATCCGGACGCGTCTGGTTGGTTCTCCTCTGCGCGGGCGTCGTCGTCGTTTTCCTCGCGGTCGTTCTTCCCGGCGTCTTCGACGTCAAGCACAGCAAACGCTCGTACGAGATCAAGGCGCCGATCAAGGCTTTGGCCTTCAACTCCAAAGGCACCACCCACCTCGATATCTCACCCAGCAGCGACGGCCGCGTTCACATCCTGCGCACCTCGTCCATCTCGCGCGACTCGCGCCTGGTCGAACGACACGAGGTCGAGGGGAAGACGCTCATCTTCCGCGCTTCCTGCACGGGTAGCCGGCTCGGTGTGCTGCGCCGCTGCGACCTCCGCTACCGGCTGCGCGTACCAAAGCGGATCGCGCTCTCGCTACGCACACACTTCGGGCGAACCACCGTCAGCGGAACCCAGGGCCGAATTGATTTCAAGTCCGACGCCGGCGACTTCGTAGGTTCCGGCTGCAGCAAGACCGCTCGCTTCTCGCTCGGTTTCGGTCGTCTCGAGTACAGCGACGCCTGCGCCCCGACTCTCGTCCGAGCAAGGCTGAGAGCCGGCGACATCGTTCTCAACCTACCGGCGGGTCGCTACGACATTAGTGCCGACACGCGCTACGGAAACGGCGTCAAGCGACCGTTCGAGAACATCATCGAAGACCCCGTCTCGCCGAACAAGATCGATCTAGTGATCAGCCTGGGCGGCGCGATCCAAGTCACGGGGGTGAACCCGTGAGCGATCGAGCGAGCGAGCCGACGCAACAGCGCGATGCGCGACGGTCGCTCGGGCGCGTCCTTTTCGACGCCTTCAAGGCCGGTGCCTACCTCTTTATCAGCTTCCCGCTGGCGATCGGTTACCTCGTTTTCTTTATCACCGGAATCAGCACCGGTTTCGGGCTGCTGATTGTCCTAGCCGGTTTTGTGATCCTCGCCCTGGTCGTTTTCGCGGCGACGCTGGCCATGCGGCTCGAGCGCTGGCTGGCGATTCATCTCCTCTCGGCGCAGATCCCGCCACTCAATCTGCAGCGCACTCGAGCCGAGGAAGCGTCCGTACGCAAGAGCAGCGGGAGCCGCGGTCGGGCGATCATCTCCACGCTCAAGGACTACCTCGCCAACGCATCCCTCTGGAAGGGACTGGCCCTGCTCGTGATCAAGTTCCCGCTGATCCTGGCGGCGTCCGTGATCGCACTCATTCCCATTTCGCTCACGATCAGCTTCGCGCTGGCGCCGCTGCTTGGCCACCTCAACGCCGGCTGGAGCGTCGAGTTGACCGACGGCGGAGGCTTGGTCACCGGTCTGATGGCAATCCCCTCCGCGATCGTCTCGATCGGCGTGCTCGACGCCGTCGGCTCGGTGCTCAGGCGCATCACGACCTTTTTCCTTTCCTCGCCACCGCGGGCTGATCGGTTGGTTCGCGACTCGCTGGCCGAAGGGCTCGGCGACGAGTCGCTGACGATCGCCTACTGGCTGCCGGAGCGCGAGATCTTCGTCGACGACGAGGGGCACGAGGTGAAGATCGCGGCCGCGACGGCATCGGGCCGGGTCTGGACGCCGGTCGAGCACGACGGCAAGCTGATCGCCGCCATCATCCACCGCCCCGACCTGGCCAACACCGACATCGTCCAGACGGCCGGCACCGCCGCCGTGCTGCAGCTCGAGAACGAGCGCCTGCGCGCCGATCTACGCGCCCGGCTGGACGAGCTTCGCGACTCGCGCGCCCGCATCGTCGAGGTCTCCGACGCCGAGCGGCGGCGGCTGGAGCGAAACCTGCACGACGGCGCGCAGCAGCAGCTGGTGGCGCTGGCGCTTCAGCTTCGCCTGGCGCGTAACAAGACGACCGACGAGGAGAGCGCCACGCTGATCGACGGCGCGCTCGAGCAGCTCGATCAGGCGCTTTCGGAGTTGCGCGAGCTGGCGCGAGGAATTCATCCGGCCATCTTGAGCGACCGCGGCCTCGATGCCGCCGTGAAGTCGCTGGCCGAGCGCCAGCCGCTGCCGACCGAGATCGAGTTTTCGGTCGAGCGCAAGCTGGAGCCGTCCGTCGAGGCGACGGCCTATTTCGTCATCGCCGAAGGGCTGACCAACATCGGCAAGTACGCCGGAGCGGAGCTGGCCAGCGTGCGCGTACGCGAACGGGAGGGCGTGCTCGAGGTCGAGGTCTCGGACGACGGCTGCGGCGGCGCCGACGCCAGCAAGGGAAGCGGGCTGCACGGCCTGGAAGAGCGGCTGCGCGCGCTGGACGGAAGCTTCGCCGTCGAGAGCGAGGCCGGCGAGGGAACTCGGCTGATCGCCCGCATTCCGCTGGCCGAGATGTGAGTGGCGAAGAGGAGCATTTGGAATAAGGTTGCTCGTGCACCTCTCCAGCCGGCTTGCCCAATCTTTCGTCACCGTCTCGATCGCGCTGTCGGTACCGCTCTGCCTGCTGGCGCTCGCCTTCGCCGTTCAGGCTCTCGTCTTACCCCGCCCCGACCGGGGCGCCGCGATCGCTAGGAACGCGCTCGACCAGCTGTACCTGAACCCCTCCTCGCGGAGCAGGACCTGGCTGAACGGCAGGCGCGCGACGACCGCTTGCCTGCCGGCGCGAGAGCGGATACCCGGCACGCCGTACCACAGGCCCGCCCAGCTCATTCGCTCATCGCAAGGCTGGATCAGGAAGGTCACGCGCGATCCCAGGCGCTGGCCCGTGGTCGCGGCGCGAAGCCGTAACGGGCGGCGCCAGCTCAAGTATCTTCTCGCGGGCTGCCCGGGGCAGATGGCCTCGCTGCTGGCGCGCACAGTGCAGTCTTCGGATTCGATCGTCACCGACGCTGTCTCTGGTCCGCGGCGGCTGCCTGTTTACCGCTTCGATCTCAAGCCCTTCCACCAACTCCGGATATCGCTGTACGTCCGCCGATCCGATGCCCGACCCTTCTTGTTGACCGTTCGAGGCGCAGGCTTGAAGGGCACCGGCGCCTTCGTCATCGAGCCCCTACCAAGACGCGGGTGGCCACGTGACTGATCCTCGGGTCCGCGTCGGCGGCGTCGCCAGGGAAACGAGGCTTCCGGAAGCACGAGCCGCAATAAGGTCGAGGGGCTCTCCTTCGCTCTTGCTACGACTACTCGACACCCGTGCGAAAGCTCTGGGGCTCTTCGGCTGGTGGGCGTTGTCGCGGTTGGTGGTCATCTCGAGCGCGGTCGCGGCGACGCAGCTCGGGAGCCCACGGAAGCCGGAGCTTCGGAACCCGCTTCGCTTGCTCTCCTACTGGGACGGCGCCTGGTACCACCTGACCGCCGCGCGCGGCTATCTGTTCTTCCCCGGATTCCAGAACAACGCCGCTTTCTTCCCCGGCTATCCGCTGCTGCTCAGGGGGCTGCATGCGATTGCTCCGATGCCCTTCTACGTCTACAGCACACTCGCCTCGAGCTTGATGCTACTAGCCGCGATGTTCGTCTTTGCCGCACTGAGCAAGGAGGTCATCGGAGAGGAGAGCGCCTATCGGGCGGCGCGCTGGCTGGCGATCTTCCCGATTTCGTACGTCTTCTCGATGGCCTATCCACAAGCGCTGCTGCTACTACTTGTCACCGGCTTCGGGCTTGCCCTCGTGCGCAACCGCTTTCTCCTGGCGGCATTCCTTGTGGCGAGCGCGACCTTGGTACGCCCCGAAGGAGCCCTTCTGGTTATCCCGGCGCTTGGAGCGGCTCTTTCGCGATGGCGGACTCTCGACGCTCGTACGCGTGGTCTGGCACTCGGCGCAGTGGCGACCGGCCCGATGGTCCTAGCCGCCTACCCCCTCTATCTCCAGTGGGCGCTTGGGAGGTGGGACGCCTGGTTCGACGCGGAGCGCATGTGGAGACGATCTTTCCGGCTGCGCGGCGCCGCGTTTGCCATTCGTCACCTGCACGGTCAGATCGCAGCTATCCCCTACGTGGCCATCGATGCTGCGGCGCTGGCCGTCTACCTGCTCCTCCTGGTGATGGCGCTGCGCACGAGCATCCCTCGCGCCTGGATCGTCTTTGGCGCCGCGATCGTTCTACTTCCGCTCGAGAGTGGGACCGTCCAGTCTCTCGCGCGCTTCGGGCTCATCATCCTGCCGGTCTACTGGGTGCTGGCGCTGATCGGACGCAATCGCCGTCTCGACCGATCGCTGACCCTCCTCTCACTCGTGCTCCTGGCCGGTGCGACCGCCACACTGCCGTATACCTTCCCCTAGTCATGCGCGCCTGCATCTGCATCCCCACCTACAACGAGCGCGAGAATCTCGAGCCGATGCTTCGCGCCCTCGGCGGCGTGCTCGGCCCGGACGACCGGGTGCTGGTGATCGACGACGGCTCGCCCGACGGTACCGGCGAGATCGCCGAGAGCCTGAAATCCGAGCTTGGCTTCGTCGAGGTGCTCCACCGCAAGCACAAGGAGGGCCTCGGCCGCGCTTACATCGCCGGCTTCGGCTGGGCGCTCGAGCACGGCGCCGAGCTGGTGCTGGAGGTGGACTGCGACTTCTCGCACAACCCCGCCGATGTGCCGCGCCTGATCGAGGCGGCGGCGGATGCCGACCTCGTGCTTGGCTCTCGCTACGTCCCCGGGGGCGGCACGCGCAACTGGAGCCGGGTCAGGCGCGTCATCTCGATCGGCGGCTCCTTCTACGCCAGGACGCTCCTGCACGTGCCGATCCGCGACCTGACCGGCGGCTTCAAGTGCTACCGGAGAGCGGTGCTGGAGACGATCGAGCTGGACACGATCTCGGCGCGCGGCTACGCCTTCCAGATCGAGACGACCTACCGCACGCTGCGTTCCGGCTTCCGAGTCGTCGAAATACCGATCGTCTTCATCGATCGCGAGGTCGGCGGCTCGAAGATGAGCAAGCAGGTCGTGCTCGAGGCGATTTGGAAGGTGCCGTTGATGAAACTGGGGCGCTGGCGGCCAGCAAAGCGGCCCGAATGACGATCTCCGAGTGCGCCTTATCTGTCTATGCCATGGGTAGACCCGACCTTCGGGAGGTTTAGTGAGGATCCAGTTCTTTGGCGACTCCTACGACGTCGTGAGGCGTTTCTTGCTGCAGTCACTCGCGCCATCGGTTACATGGGACGCGTTCCCAATGTTTACGCATGCGGTCACTGCGCCTGAGCGCGCTGCGTTTGAGGCTTTTCTGGGAGTTCGTATCGCGTCGCCCGGGATCTTGGAATCAAAAGTCGATCGGGCAGAACATCTCTGCGTTATGCCTCAACACCGCTACGTGTTCCTCGACCCGGATACCGGAATCAAATTGAATCCGTGCAGCGGTAAGACCAGCACTAAATACGTCTTTGGTCCAGAACTCGTGGACCTCTGCTTGGATGACCCGCATCGCTTGGCGCTCGTGTTCGATCAGAGTGTCTCGCGGGGCAGCGAACGCCAATCGATGGATGACAAGCTGGCCTACTTCGAGGGGCGAGGCGTGCACTCATTTGCATACCTATCGCACGCGTGTTTCGTGGTGTTATCGGCTAGCAACCCTACGCTTGATACTGCTCACACCCGGCTCCGGGAAACGGGCCTTCCTACGACTCGAATCCTTTGTTCGCGCGCTTAGCAGCCGTATATCGGCTCTCCAGGCCGATCGGCTAGCCTCGGAAGTGCTCCCAGCCGCTGAGCTCCACCGGCCCGACGTCGCGTAGCAATACGACCCCCTCGCCTCCTCGCGGCGCCCGATCACCGTGAAGCGACCGGGCTCCGGAACGGCGGCCAGCAGCTCGTAGTCCTCGCCGAAGGCGCAGGCGAGCGCGTATACGTCCTGCTTGATGTGCGCGGCCATCTCGGCCACGCCGGCGGCGACGGGCACCGCTCGAGCTCGATCACCAGGCGGCAACCCGAGCGCTCGGCGATGCGTAGCAATCGGGGTCAGGTCTTGCACGCAACGCGTCGCGATCCGGTCATAGGGGTACGTAACCCGTCGCAAGGCGTTCCTAGGGGTGTTGCATGCAAGACCTGACCCCCCTCCGAGGAGGCTCGTTTGCTACGCGCTAGCGAAAATGATCCCAGCCGCTGAGCTCCACCGGCTCGCCGTCGCGGAGAAACACGACGCCCTCGCCCTCCTCACAGCGGCCGATCACGGTGAAGCGCCCGGGCTCGGGCACCGCGGCCAGTAGCTCGTAGTCCTCGCCGAAGGCGCAGGCGAGCTCGTACAGATCCTTTTTGAGATGCGCGGCGACCTCGGCCACGCCCGCGGCGACGGGCACCCGCTCGAGCTCGATCACCAGGCGGCAGCCCGAGCGCTCGGCGATGCGCAGGGCGTCGGAGGCCAGCCCGTCCGAGATGTCGAGCATGGCGTGGGCGCTACGCGCGAGCTCTTTTCCTTCCGCGACGCGTAGCGGCGGGCGCAGGTGCTCGCGGGCGCACGGGTTGGTGAGGCGCTCTTGCAGACAGTAGAAGCCAGCCGCGGAGGCGCCGAGCGGGCCGGTTACGACAAGCAGGTCGCCGGCGCGAGCGCCGTCCCGTCCGGGCACGCGCTCGGCCCGCCCGAGCGCGGTGACGCTCAGGTAGAGGCGCTCGGCCGAGGTCGTGTCGCCGCCCAGCACCGGCACCCCGGTCTCGGCAATCCCTTCGTAAAGCGCGATCACGTCGGCGGCCTCGCTCTCGCCGGGCAGCCCGAGCGAGACGATCAGCGCCTCCGGCTCGGCGCCCGAGGCAGCCAGGTCGGAGATGTTGACCGCCGCCGCCTTGTAGCCGAGGTCGTGCCAGCTCGTCCAGTCGAGGCGGAAGTGGACGCCCTCGACGAGCGCGTCCTGTGTGACGACCAGGTCGGGCGCGAATTGGGCGGCGTCGTTCTGGATCCCCTGCACCAGGCCGCGGCGCTCCAGCTCGCCGAGCAAACCAAACTCGCCGAGCTCAGAGAGCCGCATCGATCGCCTCGATGATCGCTCTCGAGTCGCGCGCAGCGCGGATCACGGCCACGCCCGCGGCACCCGCTCGGATGCAGTCGGCGGCGTTGGACGCATCGACGCTGCCGATCGCCACCACCGGCACCGACACCGCTTTGCAGATCGCGGCCAGCCCGTCCAGCCCGATCGCCGGGGCGGCGTCGGTCTTCGATGGTGTCGTCCAGATCGGGCCGGCGCCGATGTAGCCGGCTCCACTTTTCTCCGCCTCGACCGCTTCCTCGACCGTCGAGGCCGAGAGTCCGAGCATCAATCCGGCCAGCAGCGCCAACTCGACACCCTTGTCCGATTGCCCCAGATGAACGCCGTCGGCTGCGAGCGCGATCGCCGCCCCGGCGTCGTCGTTGACGACGAAGGTGGCCGGAAGCTCGCGAAACGGGACGCCGCGCTGGACGATCTCTCTGGTCGAAGCGCCCTTCAGCCGCAGCTGCACGACCGTGGCGCCGCCTGCGACCGCGGCGCGCGCGGTTTCGAGATCGTCGACGATGGCGTGTAGTTTCATGAGATGTGGACGCGGTCGTCGAGCGTGTCGGGGTCGAGGTTGTAGAGGCCGTCGTAGAGAGCAACGTGGAAGCTGCCCGGCCCGTTCGCGCCCGCCGCGGCGTCCTCGGCCGCGACGCCGTAGGCCGCGAGCGCCTCGGTCGCGGCCTCCAGCGGCGCATCCGGTTTCGCGGCCAGGAAGCAGGCGGTGATGGCCGTCGACATGCAACCCGTCCCGGTAACCATGCCGAGCAGCGCGTCCCCGTTGGCGACCCGGTATCCGCGCTCACCGTCGGAGACGCGATCGATCGGGCCGGTGACCGCGACGACGCAGCCGAGCGCGGCGGCCGCCGAGCGGGCGATCTCCTCGGCCGGCGAGCCGACCGCGAGCGAGTCGACGCCGCGCATCTCGGCGCGCTCACCGATCAGCGTCGCCACCTCGCCCGCGTTGCCGCGCACCACGGCGACATCGACCTGATCGAGAATGCGCGCGGCAGTCTCGGTGCGGAAGCGCGTCGCGCCGGCGCCGACGGGATCGAGCACGACCGGTACGCCCGCGGCGTTCGCCGCCCTGCCGGCCAGCAGCATGGCCTCGATCCAGGGCGTCGAAAGGGTGCCGATGTTGAGCACCAGCGCCCCCGCGGCGGCGGCCATCTCCTCGACCTCCTCCGGGGCGTGCGCCATCACGGGCAGCGCGCCGATCGCCAGCGTCGCGTTCGCCGTCTCGTTCATGACGACGTAGTTGGTGATCTGATGAACGAGCGGCCTGCGCGCACGCAGTGTGCGAAGGGTCGCTCCCGCTGAGACGGTCATCCCTGCTCCTCCAGTCCGAGTACGTCGACGGGGCCCTCGCCGGCGCCGAGCCATTCCAGCCCGTTCGCGACGGCTTGCGAAGCGATCCGAGCAGCTTCCTCGGCGGCCTCGGGCAGGGGCGCGCCTTTTGCCAGGAGCGCCGCCAGCGTCGCCGAGTGAGTGCAGCCGGCTCCGTGCGTCGAGAGCTTCGAGTGTCGTTGCACAGAAATCTCGAGGTGCTCTTTTCCGTCGAAGAGATGATCGACCGGATCGGCGCCGTGCCCGCCGGTGACGATCACCGCCGCCGGCCCGAGCGCGTGGATGCGCTCCGCCAGCTCCCGGCGCGAGCCCGGCTTCCCCGCCAGCACGATCGCCTCGTCGAGGTTGGGAGTCACCACGCTCGCCAGCGGCAACAGCTCGCTCACCAGCGCCTCGACGGCCTCCGGCTGAAGGAGCCGCGCGCCCGAGGTGGCGATCATCACAGGATCGACGACCAGTGGAACGCGGTGCCCGGAGAGAAAGCCGCTGACGGCCTCGATGATCGGGCGCGAGAAGAGCATGCCGGTCTTCGCCGCGTCCACGCCGATGTCCGAGAAGACGGCGTCCAGCTCGGCCAGCACGAACTCCGGCGGCGCCTCGTGCACGGCCGTGACGGCGGTCGTGTTCTGCGCCGTCAGGGCCACGATCGCGCTCATGCCGAAGCAACCGGCGGCGGCGAAGGCCTTCAGATCGGCCTGGATTCCGGCACCTCCGCCCGAGTCGGAGCCGGCAATCGTCAGACACCTTGGAACGGACAGCTTCGTTCTCCTCCCTTCGCTGGCATTACCCAGATCAGGTTCGACGGGTTTTTCTCAGCCCGCGAGGGCACCCCGGTGGGCACAGGGTACCATCGCACTCGGGGGTGAAAACGGGAGCCGAATCAACCGGAATCGGCTCGCAGAGCGATCTGGGCTCACGCGCACTGAAGAAGAATTGGAACTCGCTCCTCTCGGGCGAGGAACTCGCCTATCGCGGCGAGGAACCGGCGCGGGGCGCCCGGCTGGAGCCGATTCCCGAGGAGCTGGAGCCGCGACTGCGCCAGGCGCTGACCGGGCTCGGAATCAGCTCGCTCTACTCGCACCAGGCCGAGGCCTGGCGGCTGGCTCAAACCGGCTCGCACCTGATCGTCACCACCGGCACCGCCAGCGGCAAGACGCTGGCCTTCAACCTGCCGGTGCTCGATGCGCTCGCGCGCGAGCCCAAGCAGCGGGCGCTCTACCTCTATCCGACCAAGGCGCTGGCGCAGGACCAGGCACGCGCGCTGGCGACGCTGCACGTCCCGAAGGTTCGGGCGGCGATCTACGACGGCGACACGCCGAGCGAGCAACGCTGGCAGATCCGCAAGTGGGCGAACGTGATCCTCTCCAACCCCGACATGCTGCACATCGGCGTGCTGCCGCATCACGATCGCTGGGGCGATGTGTT
>Ga0209014_10001359_pt1 | contig 14403 bp, 9 predicted proteins | sample BarGraNGADG00212_FD_184491 | JGI IMG/M metagenome (GOLD analysis project Ga0209014, IMG submission 184491) | Arctic peat soil microbial communities from Barrow, Alaska - Barrow Graham LP Ref core NGADG0002-212 (SPAdes) (version 2) | ecosystem: Environmental > Terrestrial > Soil > Wetlands > Peat...
GAGGACGGGACGGTGCTCGAGTTGAAGACGCTGATGAGGTACTTCCCGCCGGTGACCGACAGTTCGTTGCACCGTACGGACGCCTCGTCGAGCATCTGCATGGTCTGCCCCACCGCCAGCGTCCGCGTCGTCACCGCCAGCGTCGCATTGACACCCGCGCTGGAAAGACCGTTCGCCGTCACCACCACCGCCACCGTCCCGCTCGAGACACACGGCACGGTGGCAATGAGTTGCGTCGCGGTCGCGTTCGTCACGGTCGCGAGCGCCCCCCCTACGCGCACCGTGTTGCCGCTCGTCGTGGGCGAGAAGCCCACCCCCGTGATCGTCATGGCACTGCCGGGTACGAGCGTGCTGGGCGTCACCGACGTGATCGACGCGACGACCGCCACGACGGTCACCGTCGCCGTTCCGCTGCGGCCTTCGCTCGTCGCCGTGATCGTGGCCGTCCCGGCCGCAACGGCAGTGGCCGTAAATACATTGCCCACGGACGTACCGCTGACGATGGCTGTATTCGACGACGTCCACGTCAACGCTCGGCCCGTAAGCGCGTTGGCGCTCGCATCGCGCGGGGTGGCGGTCAGCGTCGCCGTGGCCCCGACGACGAGGGTCGTCGCCGTGGGCAGGATTGTCACCGAGGCCACCGGCGCGGGGGCTGCCACGATGATGGTGGCCGTGCCGGAGATCCCCTCGCTCGTGGCCGTGATGGTCGAAGTGCCTTGCGCCACTCCCGACACGAGGCCCGAGCCGTTCACCGACGCCTTGGACGGATCGGACGAACTCCACGTGACGGTGCGCCCCGTCAAGGCCGCGCCAGTCGACGAGAGCGTCGCCGCGGTGAACTGCTGCGTCCCGCCCTGGCTGATGGTGGCCGTGGCCGGCGTCACGTTCACCGTGGCTACCGGCGGCGGGGTGACGGTCAGCGTCGCCGAGCCCTGGATGGTGCCAACCGTCGCTGTGATGGCGGTCGTGCCCACGTCCACGGTACTCACCTGTCCCGCCGAGTTGATCGTGGCCACACTCGGCGTGCCGATTGACCACGAGATCACCCCGATGGCGATGGATGCGTTGTTCTGGTCCAGGCCGGCGGCGGTCGCGGTGATCGCGGTACCGACGATGACGGAACTGCTCGAGAGCGTCACGCTGATGCTCGTGAGTACCGGCTTTGGGGTGGTCGGGCCGGAATCGCCGCCCCCTCCCCCACACGAGACGAGGACGCCGAGCGAGGCGGCGCGCAGCACCCGCGTGCCAAGGGCGCGTGCGGCGGCCTGCCTGGCAGTGGAGATGAAGGGCACCACAACCTCCAACCGTGTGAGGGGAACGCGGGGTAGCGGGGGAATCTACAGAGCCGTGGCAGGTTCTGCCGCCGGCAGTTCTGCCGCCGGCAGTGTAGGCGTCCGACCATGAATGGCACGAAAGCGAACCCACCGCCAGCCTGAGTGGAACGACGAACGGGGCCACTCCGTGAAGAATGACCCCGTCGCCTGCTCAGTCGGGACGACAGGATTTGAACCTGCGACCCCTTCCACCCCAAGGAAGTGCGCTACCGGGCTGCGCCACGTCCCGAGCAATCTTTCCGGCTACCACACCATCAGGCTCTCGCCCGACAGTCATGAAAACTACCCCGGGCGCGTCACTGGGACAAGCCGCCGGCAACGTCAACGCTGCCGGGCCGACGGATGACCTAGACTGCGGCGGCCGCCGCCGCAGCCTTTGCCGCGCGCTCCATCCGCTCGCGTGTCAGGTGCGGAACTCCGCCCACCAGCCGCAGGATGAGCATCAGCTGGCCGCGATGGTGCATCTCGTGTTCCTTCACGCTCATGATGCTCTCGAACCGCATTTTCGGGTTCTGGCCCATCGGGTCGGTGTAGGTTTCGTTGAGGAATGCGTCGCTCAGCCCCGCCACCCACGACGCAAACTCCTCGCCCGCACTCTCCAGCAGCGCCACCACCTCGGCCTTGGTGCGCACGCGCCCCTCGAACTGCGCCGCGTTCGACATCAGCGCGCCCCAGTCGTACCCCTTCAGCGTCGTCAGCTTGCGATCGCGGTGCACGTCGTACTGCAGCGCAGGACCCCACGCGATGTGTGCAAAGATCTCGCGCACGGGCTTGAGGCCCGGCGCCGCCACGAAGTCGTTCTTGTCCTCGGGAATGTCGCGCGCCACCTGCACGGTGTTCTTGCGCACCGTGCGAAATGCCGCCGCCAGCTCCTTCGCTCCATAGTTGATCATTCGTCGGTTCCTGATTGGGGGGTTTACTATCCTTGTCGCACTACCGTCACCAACACCACCGCACTCCGCACCCTGCACGACTCCGCACCCTGTAACACCCTACACCCTACACCGCCGGCACACCGGCCGCTTCGGCCACCGCGCTTCGCGCGCCACGCCTGCTCCGCACGAAGTCGTCGAAATAGGTGTAGATGACGGGCGTCACGAACAGCGTGATCAGCTGTGAGAATGCCAGCCCGCCCACCACCGCGATGCCCAGCGGCCGACGGCTCTCCGCCCCCGCCCCCGCCCCGAGGGCGATCGGCAGCGTCCCGACGAACGCCGCCATCGTCGTCATCATGATGGGCCGGAACCGCACGAGGCACGCCTCGTAGATCGCCTCGAACGCCGGCGTCCCCTTGTTCCGCTCCGTCGCCGTCGCGAAGTCAATCATCATGATCGCGTTCTTCTTCACCAGCCCCACCAGCATGATCACGCCCACCCACGCGTACACGGTCAGTTCCGTGTGCGTCAGCAGCAGCGTCAGCAGCGCGCCGAACGCCGCGAACGGAATGCCGCTGAGGATCGTCAGCGGGTGGATGAAGCTCTCGTACAGCACGCCGAGCACGATGTAGATCACGAAGATCGCGATCACGAACAGGACCATCAGCCCTTGCTGCGTCTGCTGGAACACCTGCGCCGCGCCGTAGAAACCCGTCGTCACCCCCTCGGGCATCGTGCCGCGCATTGCCTTTTCGATGGCCGTCTCCGCGTCGCCGAGCGCGGTCCCGGGACGGAGGTTGAACGACAGCGTCACGCTCGGCTGCTGCGCCGTGTGGTTGACGAGCATGGGCCCCAGCGTCCGTTCCACGCGCGTCACGCTCGAGAGAGGCACCAACGTGCCGGACCTGGCACGCACGTAGAGCAGGTCGAGCGCGCTGAGGTCGGTCTGGAACTCGGGGAGCAGTTCGAGGATCACCCAATACTCGTTGTCCGCCGTGTAGATGGTGCTGACCTGTCGCGATCCGTAGGCGTTGTAGAGCGCACCCTCGATCTGCTCCGGGGTCACGCCGTAGAGTGCTGCCCGGTCGCGGTCGAGCTCCACCGACGCCTGCGGGTTGGCGATCTGCAGGTCGGTCGTGACGTCGGTGATCTGCGGCAGCTCCCTCAGCGTCTTCTCGGCGGCCCCCGCCGCGTCGTACAGCATGTTCAGCTCGGCGCCCGTCAGCGTGTACTGGTACAGTCCCTTGGACGTGCGCCCGCCGATGTTGATCACCGGGTCGTTGCGCACGTAGACGGCAATGCCGGGCACGGTGCGCAGCTTCTTCGTGAGCTCGGGAATGATCTCGTCGGCCGACAGTTTTCGCTCCGAACGCGGCTTGAGGCGCATGGTGAAGCGCCCCTGGTTGACCGTCCCCGCCGTGCCACCCTGCCCCGTGCCGACGTTCGAGATCAGCGCCTCCACGTTGGGGTCCTTGAGCGCGATGGCGACCACGGCTTTCTGGTGGCGCACCATATCGTCGAAGCTGGTCCCCTGCGCCGTCTCGGTGCTCGCCGACAGCCGGTTCTGGTCCTCCGACGGGAAGAACCCCTTGGGCACCATCTGGAACGCCACCACCGTCAGCACCAGCGCGGCGAGGCCCGCCGCCACCGCCACCGGGCGATGCGCCATCACCCACGTGAGCGTGCGGGCGTACGCCCGGAACGTCCACTGGTACGCCGCCTCGAAGCGGTCGAGCAGCCAGTTGTGCGTGCCGTGGATCCGCGCCTCGTTGAGGAAGCGCGACGCGAGCATCGGCGTGAGCGTCAGCGATACCACGCCCGACACGAGGATCGCCACCGCGATGGTCACCGCGAACTCGCGGAAGAGCCGCCCCACGATGCCGCTCATGAACAGCAGCGGGATGAACACCGCCACCAGCGAGATGGTCATCGACATGATGGTGAAGCCGATCTCCGCCGCGCCGTCGAGCGCCGCCTGGAGCGGTTTCTTCCCCATTTCCATGTGGCGCACGATGTTCTCGAGCATCACGATGGCGTCGTCCACGACGAATCCCACGGCCAGCGTCAGCGCCATCAGCGACAGGTTGTCGAGACTGAAGTCGAGCACGTACATCACGGCGAACGTCCCCACCAGCGACATCGGCAGGGCGAGACTGGGAATCACCGTCGCCGAGACGTTTCGCAGGAACAGGAAGATCACCATCACCACGAGCATGATGGTGAGCCCGAGCGTCATCTTGACGTCGTGCACCGAGTCGCGGATGCCCGCCGAGCGGTCCACGAAAATCTCGAACTCCACGGCCGCCGGCAGCTGGGCGCGCAGCGCGGGAAGCATCGCCTTGACGGCGTCGGCCACCTCCACCGTGTTGGTGCCCGGCTGCTTCTGCACCGACAGCGAGATGGCGCGCGTGTCCTTGTACCAGCCGGCGAGACGCATGTTCTGCACGCCGTCCACCACCTGCCCCAGTTCCTTCAGCCGCACCGGCGCGCCGTTGCGGTAGGCAACGATCACTTCCTGGAACTGCGCCGCGTTCACCAGTTGGCCGTTGGCGCTCACCGTGTACGCCTTCTGCGGGCCCCAGAGCACGCCGGTGGGCAGGTTCACGTTCTGTTGCGACACCGCGGTCGCCACCTCGTCGATGCCGATGCCGCGGCTCGCCAGCAGCCGCGGGTCCACCTGCACGCGCGCCGCGTACTTCTGGGTGCCGAGCACGCTCACCTGCGCTACGCCGTTCACCGTGCTGATGCGCTGCGCCACCACCTGCTGCACGAGTTCGTCGAGCGCCGACAGCGGCAGCGTGCGCGAGCGGAAGCTCAAGTACATGATGGGCTGGTCCGCCGGGTTCGACTTCGACATCGAGGGCGGAATGATGCCGGGCGGCAGGTCGCGCAGCGTCTTGGAGATGGCCGACTGCACGTCCTGCGCGGCCGCGTCGATGTTGCGGCTCAGCGTGAACTGCAGCGTGATCGACGTGGCGCCGAGCGCGCTCGTCGACGTCATGTTGTCGAGCCCGGCGATCGTCGTGAACTGCTTCTCGAGCGGCGTCGCGACCGCCGACGCCATCGTCTCGGGACTCGCGCCGGGCAGTGACGCGCTCACCGTGATGGTCGGATAGTCCACGGCCGGCAGGTCGCTCACGCTCAGCTGGCGATACGCGAGCGCGCCGAACACCAGCACGGCCACGCTGATCAGCGTGGTCATCACCGGTCGGCGGATGAAGAGCCCGGTGATGTTCATGGCTTTGCGGTTGCCGGCGCGGAGGGGGCGTTTCCTGTGCCCGGGCCTGCGCCCTTTGCCGAACCGGCCGCCTTTACATCAACCTTGGCCCCGACCGTCAGCCGCGACTGGCCGTCCACCACCACCTGCTCACCGCCCTTGAGCCCCTGACCGATCACCGTCAGGTCGCCAACCGGCCGGCCGGCCGTCACCGGTTGCATCTGCGCCGTGCCCTGCTTGTCGATGACGAACACGAAGGGACCATCCTGCCCGGTCTGCACCGCGGGCGTCGGCACGAGCACGGCATTCGCCTCGCGGAAGAGTTCCAGCCGCACGGCCACGAACTGCCCCGGCCAGAGCTGGTTCGCCTCGTTGGCAAAGCGCGCCTTCAGCGTCACCGTGCCCGTGGTCGTGTCGACGCCGTTGTCCACGAAGCTCAGCGTGCCGGGCACGGGCGCGCCGCTGCCCTGTCCCGGGAAGGCCGTCGCCTGCAGCGCGTGCTCGCTCGAGTACTTCTGCACCAGCGCCAGCTCACGCTGCGGCACCGCGAAGCGCACGAGGATCGGGTGGATCTGGTTGATCACCACCAGCGGCGTCGAGGCGTTGGGCCGAATGAGGTTCCCCTGCCGCACCAGCACGCTGCCGGTTCGGCCGCTCACCGGCGCCCTGATGGTCGCGTTGTCCAGGTTGAACTGCGCATTCTCGACGTTCGCCTGGTCGGCGTCCACCACCGCCTTGAGCGCCGCCGCGTTGGCCATTGCCTGGTCGGCCTGCGAGCGCGTCACGAAGTCGCGCTGTGCCAGCGCGGCATAGCGCTCGGCGTCACGCACGGCCGCGTCGTACTGGGCCTTGTCGCGCGCCAGCACGGCGCGGGCCTGCTGCATCGCCGCGCGATACGGTACCGGATCGACCTCGAACAACAGCTGTCCGGCCTTGACGTCGTCGCCTTCCGTGAAGTGCACCGACGTCAGCACGCCGCCCACCTGCGACTGCACCGACACGGCCTGCATGGGCTCCACCAGCCCGTTGGCCTCCACGACGTACGGGGCGTCACCGCGCGTCGCGAGGGCTACGGTGACCGGCACCGCCGGCTTGGCAGGCGCCGCTGGCTTGCCGCAGGCCGCGACCGACAGGACGAGCACGAGAGTGCGCGAGAGCTTCATCTATTTGTTCCCCGCCGGACCGGGCGTGAGTGTCAGGTTGGGTTCGCCGCGCGTGCCCAGCACGCCGGCGTCGCGGGCAAGCTGCGCCAACGCGAAGTACCACGTCCAGCGGCTCTGGATGGCCTGGGCGCGTGCATCGGCCAGCGCGCTCTGTGCCGTGAGCAGGTCGATAATGCTCCCCACGCCCTCGGCGTAGCGACCGCGCGCCACTTCCTCCGACTGCGTGGCGCTCGCCAGCAGTTCGCCGGCCGTTGCCACGCGCTGCGTCGCCGTCTGCAGTGCCCAGTACGACGTCCAGACCTGCGCGGCCGCGTTCAGCCGCGACTGCTCGGCGCGAGCGGCGGCCACCGCCGAGTTCTCCTTCGCCGCCGCAACGTCCGATTCGCGCGAAAGTCCGCTGAACAACGGTACGGTCACCCCGAACGTCAGTGCGAACGTCGTGCCTTGGAGTGAGGTGGCATTGGAGAACGCCTGGCCGCGAGTGGCCCCCATGGTGAAGCTAGGGAAGAGCGCCGACTGCACCACACGCACCAGCTGAGCACTTTGCCGCGCCGTCGCGCGCGCCGCCATCACGTCGGGACGGCTCTGCACCGCGCGTGCAATCAACGTGTCCACGTTCTCGGCGAGTACGGCGAGCGGCGTCGCCCCGGTGTCGGCCACCACGTCGAATTGCGTATTGGCCGATAGCCCGAGGGCCAGCGCCAGCTGCGCCCGCGCCGCCTGCGTGTTGCCCTCGGCGGTCTGCGAGGCCAGCTGCGACTGGGCCAGGGCCGTGCGCGCCTGCAGCACGTCGGCAATCGTCGCCAGGCCCACGTCGTGCCGGCGCTCGGCTGCCGTCAGGTTGGTCTGCGCCGTCTTCACCGACAGCAGCGAGGCCTCGCGCAGCCCGCGCGCCGCCTGGTACCCGAAGTATCCCCCCTCGGCCTGCAACACCACGGCTTGTACCGTGCTGTTGTGCGTCAGGTCGGCGGCAAAGAGCGCCTCGTGCGCAGCGGCCATGGTGCCACCACGGGCGCCGAAGTCGAAGAGCAGGTACTGCAATGACAGCGACGTCGACACGGTGGTGCGGTCGGCCGGAACGCGGGCCGGGTTGGAAGAGATCGCCCGAGCCGGACCACCGCTGGCATCGGCCTGCAGCGACGGAAGCCAGCGCCCGCGACTGGAGGCGTACGCGGCCGCGGCCGCGCGCGACTGCGCCCACGAGATGCGCGTTTGCGGATTGTTGCCAAGGGCGACGTCGATGACGTCGGCCAGCGAGAGTGCGGCCATGCGCTCGGGAACGCCCGGGGGAGTCGACTCGCCACGACGCGCCAGCCGCGTCCCCGCGGAATCGAATGGGGCGCCGGCCCGGGGCGCCACCGGCCACGGTTCACGAGGGGAGGGCGCGGTGGCCGCGTGCCCGCCCACGCGCTGAGGCGGCGCACAGGCAAGGGCGGCAAGGAGCACCACGGGAATCAGGGCGCGACGAGAACGCAACGCAGTCATTTCTGGTGGCCGGCCGCCGGCGCCCCGCGAGGCGCCGGCGGACCGCGTGATTACGGGAGGGCTCGCGGACTCCCAAACATAACGCAGCCGAAGCCTAAAGCGTTCTGGCCCGCCCTCGCGACTCCAGGAACAGGCTGACCACCCACCCCACCAGCGCAATCGGCAGCACGATCGTCAGCAGGAGCTTCACCACGGCGAAGCCGACGGCGAGCACCGCCCCCACGACCCCGAATACCACCGCCAAGAGTACAACGGCGAGTACCGCGGTTATGAACACCGGGATTCCCACGATGGCCAGCACCGCCACCACGGGGATCGTCAGCACCATCAGCGCCCCCATCACCGGCAGGCCAAGCAGGACGAGCGCGAGGCCCAGGGGAATCAGGAGCGCCAGCGAGGCAAGACCGAGCAGGACGTACTTCACGAGCGCGCGCACGGGCAGGTCCGGAAAGGAGTCACTCCCAACTACGCGCGCCGAATGGGCGGAGATTCACCTCCCAGCCCTTCCTCACGCGCGTCACGGTGCCTCTGTCCCCTGCACTAAGGTCGCGCGTAGGTCCCCATCAGCCCCGCCTTGGCCAGCACGTGTCCTTCCATTGCCGCCTCGAGATCCTTGCGGCGCGCGCCCGCGCCCAAGAACGGCAGCACGGCGTCGAGTGCGTACAGCGTATGGAAGTAGCGGTGACGCCCGATCGGCGGGCACGGCCCCTGATAGCCGGGCGCATTGCCGTCGTTCAACCCCTCGCTCGCACCCGCCGGCACGGGTGAGTGCGCCGCACCCTCGCCCAGTCCCGGCAGGTCGGACGGAATGTTGTACAGCAGCCAGTGCACCCAGACGCGCTTGGGAGCGGCGGGATCGGGGGCATCGGGATCGTCCACGATCAGGGCCAGGCTGCGGGTAGCCGCCGGGACTTTCGCCCATTCAAGCGGCGGCGACGTGTTGTCGCCATCGCAGGTGTGCCGCGCGGGAATTGCCCCGCTGTGTTCAAAGGAAAGCGAACGAAGCTCCATGGTCACCCCCTGCTCAGCCGCCCGCACGCATCTATACCACTATCTACTATCCACCATCGTCTTGGTTCCTCATCTTTCCGTCATGCGCATGCTCCTCGCCGTCGCCCTTGGCAGTGCCGTTGGCGGCGTCGCCCGCTTCCTGCTGAGCGCGTGGATACAGCAGCGCACGGCGACGTCATTCCCCTACGCGACGCTGCTCGTCAACGTTTCCGGCAGCCTGGCACTCGGCTTCCTGGCCACCTGGACGTTCGAGACCGCGGGAGTGTCGTCGGAACTGCGCGCGCTGCTGACCACAGGGCTCTGCGGCGGATACACCACCTTCTCATCGTTTAGCCTGGAAACCGTGGCGCTGGCCGAGGAGGGGGCGCTGGGGCGTGCGGCCGCGTACGTGGCGCTCAGCGTGGTGCTCAGCGTGATGGCCGCGCTGCTCGGGGTCTACGGCGCCCGCCAGCTGGTGGCGTTGCGCATACGCTGAGGGGCGGACCAGGACCCGGCCCGCCCCCGACCAGCCCGAGCGTAATCCCTCAGACGGTCGCCAACTCCCCTTCGCTGACCTGCGCCGGCTTAAAGGGCGAGAACCGCAGCAACACCCCCGCCCCACCCGATTCCTCGAGCTGCCGCGCGGCGTCACCCGACACCACCCGGATGACTGCGTCCTGTGCGAGCGCCGACCGCACGAACACCTCGGCCACCTCGGGCTGCGACACCACGAAGGAATCGCTGAGCACCAGCGTACGCACCGCACGATTGTCGAGGGCCCGCCCGGTGATGGCGGCCCCGGCCGCCCCCAACTCGTCGGCCGCGAACCGGCGCACCACTTCATCCACGAGCACTACATCCGCGTCGTGCCGCAGCAGCGCCATCCCCTCGCGCACCGCGCGGGCAATCTCGTTCACTCGGGCGCGAGCGCCAAGCGAGGGCGCCTCGATGACCGGTTTCACGCCCGCGGCCTCAATGGCTGCCGCCGCGTCGGCCACCAACTGTGGCGTGCCACCGACGAACACGGCCGCGCCGGGACTGAGTGCCCGAACGTGCTCGGCCAGCGCATGCAGCATCCGCTCGCGCGCCGTCCGGCGTTCACGCTCGGCCTCATCGCGCCCCACTCCGCCGCGTGTGCCCGTATGGAACTTGCCGCCCCGCGCCGGGCCCATCGCGTCGCCGTGTTCGACGCGCGCAATGGTGCGCACGGTATCGATGCGCCGCACCCCGTCCTCGTCGCAGTGGAAGATCCGCGCCGCACGAGAGTCCACCACGACCACCCAGGCACCCTGATCGGCGCAGGGCACGCAGAGGAACGGGGCAAGTGCCACGCCGCGTCCCCAGTGCCCGAACGTCGGAGTGACCTCGTGCAACGGCGCGTCAAACCGCACGCGACCGTTGGCAATCACGCCGAGCCATCCAGCCGCATCGAGCGCGCCGCGGCGCTGGGCCAGGTGCGCTTCCAGCGCCTCGACATCACGCGTGAAGGCCTCGCGTTCGTCGTGCGACGCGTCAACAAGCGCGTGCCGCAGCCGCGTCTCTTCCTGCTTCAGCGCTCGCCGCCACGCGGTGCGCCACGCCGGGTTGTCGCTCCGGCCGTCGAGATATAATGTCAGGGCCGGCGTGTCCTTCAACTCGCCGTCGAGTGCCACCAACTCCGTAAAGCTCAGCATTTTGTCGCGATCCTCCCCGTGCTGGCGGAACGCCCTAGGGGCCTCGCGCTCAGCGCGAGCGTGCCGCAACGGGTGAATAGTGGTGGGTTACACGGCGTGACGCAGTAGGGGTCTACGCTCGAACGGCGTAGGGATTCGTCGCACGGAAATGCCGACTTACGAAGGGGTTGCCACCGAGAATCCGGCAGGACCGGAGTCCTGCGGTTCAGCGCACGATCGCGCCGAGCGCCTTGCCGAGAAACTCGTCGATGGCCGCGTTGTCGATCCACCGCACCACGATGACGAGATCCTGCTCCGGCGCCACGAACACCAGGTTCGTCCCGTTCCCTACGTGCCCGAACGCGCTGGCCGGGGCGCTCGGCATCCACTTCCGTCCCGTATTGAGGAACCAGTTCATGTAGCCATACGTCGGCTGCGGAACGGTGGGCGTGAGGGAGAGTTTCACCCACTCCTCGGAGAGAATGCGCTTGTCACCCCACATGCCCCGCCGCTGCGTGAGCAGGCCGAAGCGCGCCATATCCCATGCGTTGATGAACATGCCGCCGCCCCAGTGTCCGCCGCCGCTCACCACCTGTGCGGGACGGCCATCGAGCGTGATCCACGCATTGTCGTATCCGTACCATCGCCACGAGCGCGACGCGCCGATGGGCTCCATCACCAGCTCGCCGAGCACCTCGGGAAGCGGCCGTCGCCAGATGTTGGTGGCGGCGAGCGCGAGCACGTTTACGCGCACGTCGTTGTACTCGTACGCCGTGCCCGGGGCCAGGCGCGAGCGCGTAGTCCACTCCGCCGGGTTCTGGGCAGGCCGGTCGGCCCACTCCGGCTTTCCCCAGAGCGTCCCTTCCCAGTCGCTGGTCTGCCGCAGCAGGTTGTCCCAGGTGATCGTGCGGTTGTGCGGCGTGCCCCATGGATCGATGAACATCGGCTGGCCGTAGCGCGAACCGGGTTCCGCGCTCGCCTCGAGGCGCAGGGCATAGGTCGGCGCCTGCGACTTCCAGACGGTATCGCGAACCGACGGGATGAGGCCGCGATCGTAGGCAAGCCCGACCGTCGCCGAGAGGAAGCTCTTCGTCACGCTGTGCGTCATGTCCACGCGATCCGGTTCGCCCCAGCTGGCAATCACGTAGCCGCCGCGAAGCACCACGCCCGTCGGCTCGCCGCGCGGCTTGAAGGGACCGATGCCCTGCCCGAACGGCTCGCGGCCGAAGGTGCGGTAGTGGCTCTCCTCCATGTCGCGCGGACCGCGTGCTTCCCGTTGCACCGCGAAGGCGATGGCGGCGGCAAGCCTGGCGCTGTCGACCCCCATGGTCGCCGCGCTGCGCCGCTCCCACGTGGCGCCGGGCACGTACGGCGCCGCGGCGCGCCCGCGCGACACCGCCTGTGCCTGGAGCGGGGACGCGGTCGCCAGGCTGGCGGCGGCGAATGCCAAGGCGCCCCATCGTGGATGTGTCACGGCGGCGGCCGATTGACCCCCAGCCGCTCCAGCAGCGCGCCGAGTTGCCGAATCTCCTCGCCGTAGCGCGCCCAGTCGCCCTGGCGCTGCGCGTCCATGGCCGCCGAATACCGCCGCTGGGCTTCGGCGATGGCCGATCGGGTGGCCGCATCGAGCCCCCGCGCCGTCGTTGCGCCGCCGGACACCGCCACCGTGTCCGCGGCGGTCCCCGTCGCCGACCGGCCGACCGCGCCACCGAACATGTCGGAGAGGGCCGCGTCGAGCGTCTCGCGCATGATCACCTGGTTCTGGTACGCCACCACCACGCGCTTGAGTTCCGGAATCGCGCCGCCTTCCGCCTGCAGGTACATGGGCTGCACGTACAGCAGCGCCTCCTCGATGGGAATGACCAGCAGGTCGCCGCGAATCACCGCCGAACCTTTCTGGTCCCAAAGCGACACCTGGCGCGAGATCTCGGTGTTCTGGTTGATGCGGTTCTCGATCTGCTTGGGACCGAAGACGAGGCTCTGCCGCGGGAAGCGATAGACGCGCAGCCGGCCGTAGCTTGCGCCATCATTCCGCGCCACCATCCATGCGGCCAGGTTGTCCTTGCCGCGCGGCGTGAACGGCGCCATGTAGATGTACTCCGCCGCCTTCTCGTCGGGCAGCCGCATGATGATGTGGCGCATGAACGGCACCGACTCGTCCTTGCGCGTCACCTCGGGAACCTGCCACTCGTCCTCGCGGTTGTAGAACGTGGCCGGCGTGTCCATGTGATAGGTGACGTAGCGCGCCGTCTGCGCGCGGAAGAGGTCGTCCGGGTACCGTACGTGCGCCCGCAGGCTTGCCGGCATGCTGTCGATCGGCTTGAACACGCCGGGGTATATCCTGGCCCACGTGCGGATGAGCGGATCGCGCGGATCCGACACGTACGGGGTCATCGTGCCGTTGTACGCATCGATCACGATCTTGACGCTGTTGCGCATGTACGACGTGCCATCGGCGCTGCGGTACGAGTACGGATACTGGGTGGTCACGGTGTAGGCATCCTGGATCCACTGCAGCGTCCCGTCCTCGGCGACCACCATGTACGGATCGCGATCGAGCCGCAGGAACGGGAACGCCAACTTCGACCGCTCGACGATGTTGCGGTTGTAGAGGATGCGCGTGTCCGGGTTCATGTCGCCCGAGAGGAGGATCTTCAGCGACCCCAGTTCCGCCGCCAGGATGAGGCGCCGCAGGACGCTCCCCGCAGCCACGCCGCCCTTCCCGTCGTACGTCCGGTAGATGTTCTGGTCGCCGGCAGGATAGTCGAACTCCTTCTGCTTCGTCTTCACGAACACGAAGTCGTTGCTGAGCTCGCCATAGTAGATCTGCGGCCGCGTGACCTTGATGGTTCCGGTGGTCGACGGCGGCAGGTCCTTGACGAAGAGCACGGGGAGCCCTTCGGGTGTCACCTGGTTCACCGGGCTGAGCGTGAGGCCCATGCCGTGGGTGAAGGTGAGGTGTTCGTTGATGAAGGTCCGCGTCGGCAGCGACGCCGAGTTCAGCTCGCGCGGCGAGAGCAGCACCTGCCGGTACCGTCCGTCGATCCAGTACCGGTCGTCGTCGATGGACACGAAGGCATAATAGGTGCGGATCTCCTGAAGCTGGCCGAACGTCTTCAGCAGCGGATCACGGTCCCAAAGCCGCACGTTGTCGATGGTCGGCGCGTTGGCGCGGATGCTCGCCAGCGTCAGGTCCGCCTCACCGCCCAGGTCGCGCGTCTCGACACTGTCGATGCCCCACGCCCGGCGCGTGGCGGCCAGGTGATTGGCCAGGTAAGGCTCTTCCCGCGTCAGCTCGGTGGGCGCCACCACGAACTTCTGCATGGCGGCCGGTACCAGCGATCGCCCCACGAGCGACACGGCAAAGTAGCCGGCGAGGGCCACCACCGCGTTGAAGCCGAGTTGGTGGCGCACGCCACCCCAGATTACCGCCACGGCGGCAATGACCGCGGCGATGGCCGAGATGCGCAGCGCCGGCAGCGAGGCATGCAGGTCGGTGTAGCTGGCGCCGACGAGCGGTCCGGTGGTGGAGAACAGCAGGTCAGCGGTGTCGACGAACCAGAGCTGCAGCGCCCAAAGCACGAACATCACGGCCAGCACGATGCCCAGGTGCATGCCCGCCACCGGGTCGATGCGCAGCCGCCTCGGCTGCAGCTCGATCTCGCCGCGGAAGTAATACACGACGAC
>Ga0209014_10001360_pt1 | contig 14399 bp, 10 predicted proteins | sample BarGraNGADG00212_FD_184491 | JGI IMG/M metagenome (GOLD analysis project Ga0209014, IMG submission 184491) | Arctic peat soil microbial communities from Barrow, Alaska - Barrow Graham LP Ref core NGADG0002-212 (SPAdes) (version 2) | ecosystem: Environmental > Terrestrial > Soil > Wetlands >...
CCACCGGCGACCGGCGTGCCGGTGGTGAGGATGACGAACTTTCCCTGCGCCTGCTGCGCGGTGATCTGCTTCGATGTGTCGCCGGCGGCGCCGCCATATATCGCGCGCACGCCGTCGAATCCCTTCGCCGGAGTCGCGCCCGGCACCGCTGCCCAGTCGGTGAGCCAGCGAAGCGTGCGGCTGCCAACCGTGAGTGTCGACGTCGCCGCATAGCGGCGCGCCATCCATGGCATATTCTGGAAGTACGTGCCGTTGTCACCCGCGGGCGTCACGCCGAGCCTCCCGAGCTCGCGCGCAATGTAGGCCGTTGCTTTCGTGTTGCCTTCGCGGCCGGCTTGACGGCCCATCATCGAGTCGTCGGCAAAGACGTACATCCGCGTCTTGAGATCTTTCTCGGTGATCGTGGAGTCTGTCGGCTCCGGCCGGTTCTTCAGAAAGTTTCCGAACGGATTCGGCTTCGGCGGCGGCGCGCAGGCGACGGCGAACAGCGTGACCGCGGCGATGATGGCGCCGCGGCGCATCATGCGACCTCCGCGTCGAGCTCGCCGTCGAGCGGCGGCTTGGGCACCGGCGGCCGTGCAGGGGCGGGCGTTGGCTGTCCGGTTTGGCCGCGGCCTCCACCCTGGCCGCCGCGCCCGCCCGCGGGAACGTCAGCGATCGTCTGCGTCGGAATCTTGTACTGCGCGGCGAGCTCGGGTTCCTGATCGTGGCCGAGCACGCGATTCGCGATGTACTCGCCGATCACGGGGCCGAACTTGAATCCTTCGGCCTGCCCCGAGCCCGCGAGCCACACGTTTTCCATCTGCGGGTGCTTGTCCACCATGAAATTGCGGCTTGTGCCGAGCTCGTAGTGGCAGGAATGTGTGCGCAGGAGTGGCGCTCGCGCGAGCGCAGGGAACTTGTTCGCCACGAAATCCTTCAGGCGCTTCGTCGATTCTTCCGAGAGCCAGCGGTTGCTCGTGTCGGGATCGGTCTCCGTTCCGCCGCCCGTGCGCACACGGAACCCGCTGTTGTCATCTGGGAGCTGGGGCCAGCCCGTCACTCCGGGATAGTTCCACGTCGGCAGGTTCGGGAACGTGAAGCGCTGGTCGCCGGACGGCGCGCCGAAATAACCGACGTTGCCCATCGGCGTGCGCATGCGCTTGCCCATGAGGTCCGGGAACACCTTCGGGAACCACGGGCCGAGTGCGAACACGAACGTCGGCGCTTCGAGCAGGTCGCCGTTCGAGAGCTGGAGCTGCTTCATCTTCCCGTTCGCCGCCATCGTGGGCCATGCGCGAGAGGAGCATCTTGCCGCCGAGCGACTTGAAGACGCCGGCGACGCTCTCGCACGAACGGCGCGCGCGAACCACGCCGGCGTCGGGCTCGTACAGCGCGAGCTTCATGTCCTTCAGGTTGTATACGGGCCAGCGGTAGTGCACTTCTTCGATCGGGAGCACCTCGTACGGAATCTTCAGCTTGTCCCGGTTCTCGCGCGTGTGCGTGGTGAACGGCTCGGGTCCGGCGCGGAAGATCAGGTCGCCGCAGGGGTAGAAGTGCTGGATCCGCATCTCCTTGCCCCACGTCGCGTCGAACTCGAGCCACTTCGTCATCGCCCGTCGCGCCCAGCGGGCCCACACTTCGCCGGCCGGCGCGACATGGTCGCCGTATGAACTTCGCACGCCGCGCGTCTCGTCCCCCGAGGTGGACCGCGCGTTTCCGGGACCCCACTCGTCGATGAGAAGAACTTTCGCGCCGCTCTTCTGGAGATTCAGCGCGGTCCATCCGCCCCAGCAGCCTGCGCCGATCACCACCACATCATAGGCCGCGCGCCCCTTGCTGACCGCCGGAGCGGCGACGTCGGGTGTGTGCACGGCCTCGACGGCCGCCGCCTCGAGCGACTTCGCACCGGCCGCGATCAGTCCGGCCTGCAGGCCGGCGACTTTTAGGAACCCTCTGCGACCGATGGTCATGGTGACTCTACACAGTGGGGAAAATCATCGCTGTTTGACCGGGTCGCTCACTGCGATTACGATCTGCTTCAGTCCCGTGCTGTCGGTCGGCAGCGGCTTCTTGCCGCTGGGCATCTTGTTCACCTTGAACAGGTACGCCACGATGCTCGAGTAATCCTCGCGCGGAAGCCTGCCCGGGTCGTCGTTCGGCATCGTGGTCCGGATGATCTCGAACAGGTCGAATGCCGTACGCGTGTCCCAGTTCTGCTTGAACACGGCACCGGTGTGGTCCGAGTCGTCGTGGCACGCGAGGCACATGTTCCGGTAGATCGACTCACCGCGGCTCGCCTGCTGGTCCGTGTACACACCGGTGAGGGTCGTCAGCGCGCTCGAGGGAACGGCCTTGGCGGTGGAGTCCTGTGCCAGGACCAGCGCCGGGACGGAGATTGCCGTAACTACCGGAAGTACGATGAGAAACCTGCGAAGCCGCATTCTGGGAGGAAAAGTGAACGGGAAGCCGGGACAACGTGCGAGACGTTATCGCGGTGACGCGCGCTCTGCAACCTGCCGGAAACGTGTCATCGGCGTGACCGGCGCGCTGACGGCACTGCTCACCGCCGTGCAGGTCGCGGCGACGCCCGCAGGGGCGGACGCGAAGTCCGCTAGCCAGGGTCAGAACTTCAGGCGTCGCCCCAGGATCAGCTTGAAGATGTTGTGATCGCCGATGCCCGCCAGCCCGATTCCGTACCCGAAGTTCACTTCCCAGTCGGGGGAGAGGTTGAGGTCGATCGCGGGGTAGAGCACGTGCTGCTGCTGCGCCAGCGGCGCCATCTCGGTGAGTGAACCCGTGGCGCCGTAGTATTCGAAGCCGCCGGTGATCTTGTCGGTGAAGTCCCACGAGACCTTCGCGTTCGGGCTGACGGAGACGCCCTTCAAGCCGGTGCCCGCCTGCGGGCCCTTGAACCACCAGTCGAGTGCCGGATTGATCGCCCAGTAGAACGCCCCGATTTTCTGGTCGACGATGGGACGAACCTCCATGTTCCACTGGCCCTCATCGAACCCGTTCTTCACGAATCCGAACTCGGTCGAGAGACTGAGTCCGACGGGCAGCTTCCACTCCTCCGGCGCGCGAATCCGCGGGCGCAGATGGCTGCCGACGTATCGCCAGCCCTGTCCCGGAGCGGCACTCGAGAAGAAATACAGGCCGACTTCGAAGATGTCGGAGAACCCGTGCGTGATCTCGAGCGTCTCGTGCAGCTGGCGATCGGTCGCGAACACGCACGGATTCAGCGCGGAGAACGCGCACGCATTCGTGGTGCCGGCGCCGGTGAAGTTGCTGTGCAGTTCGAAGAACGTGGTGTTCTTGTCGGCGGTCTCGGAGGGATAGACCTGGATTTCGTAGTTCGCCTGTGCACGCAAAGAGGTTATCGGTGCGAGCGTCAGGACGAGGACGGCCATTCTGAATGGGCGCATGGAGACTGATACGAGACCGAATACAGGTGCGTTGAACCGGGTGAATTGCAGAAATGAGATGGGAGTGGCGAGAGAAGTGGCGAGTGGCGAGACCAGATGGGAGTGGCGAGGGTGAGAGGGGAGTGGGGAGAACCGAGTGGGGAGAGGCGAGTGGGGAGACACTTCTCGCAGAACTCCCCGCTCCCCTCTCGGTTCTCCCCACTTCCCACTCACCCTCGCCACTCCCCGCTGGTCTCGCCACTCGCCACTGAACTCGCCACTGATCTCAAACCTCCCATCTCCTCACTGAATCTAGAACCACCGCCCCACTCGAATGAGAATCGCCCTCTGTCCCGTATTCGCGATCCCCTCTTCCACCCGGATCGGCCCCACCGGCGTCGTGGCCTCGAGTCCCGCTCTCACGCCGCCGAACGTTTCGCCCGACGTCGTGCCCGGCACGCGCCGCAGCACGCCATACCCGCTCGCCACCTCGCCCGACATCAGCTCGACTCGCACGAACAGCATCGCATTCAATCGCTTGCGAACGAGGAGACTGCCGAACACTTCCTGCGTGCCGCGGAGTTCGCCGATCCTGAAGCCGGCGAATCCGTCGTCGCCGCCGAGCGCGAAGGTCTCCTGGACCGGAAGCCGGTTGCCCCATCCGGCGCGCAGGCGGGCCGACACGTCTATCTCGCCCGCGAGCCGCCAGCGCCGGCTGACGTCGAATCGGGCGCGCTGAAAGTCGTAGAACCCGAGCAGTTCGCCGATCGTGCCCATCTCGTATTCCGTCGCGGCGTGGTACACCGAGGCCCGCAGTCCGAACGTGCCGCGCGTGTTCCGCAGCGGTTCCCTCCACAGTCGGGCGTCGAGCCCGATCTCGCCATGCCACATGTCGTCGCGCACATCCTGCTTGAGCCCGATGAAGCCGACCAGTTCGCGTGTCTCCGCCGACGGCAGCTCGCCGTCGCCCGAGAAGAGTCGCACGCTTTCATGCTTCAGCTGCGCCTCGATGGTGAACGGGACGTACCGTTTCCCCACCAGCGCGCGCCGCCGCACGTAGACATCGGCGTCCTGTTCGTACGTTCCCAGCCGCACGAGGGCCACGCCCTCGGCATCGCCGTTGAGCAGCGTGCGATCGATGCCGCCGATCCAGAGCCTTCCCGACATGAACTGGTCGAACGCCACTCCGCCGCCGAACGACTGCTTCGGCGCGGGATCGAGCTGGACGTGAAACGTCACGTCGTTGCCGGAACCGCTGGGCTGCAGCCAGAGCCCGCGGTAGCGCTCCTGATGGCCGATCGAGGTGATCCCCAGGTCGAGCTTGCCGACGTTCAGTGTGTCGCCGGCCGAGACGCCGAGTTCGTCGAGGACGACGTCGCCATCCACGATGCGAACGCCCGAGAACCCGATCTGCTTCACCATCCTCGGAAGCGGCACTGTCCGTACCGCCGTCGAAAGCGGCTTGAGGCACGTCGCGGCCGCGAACGCCGCGCGCGCCGCCACGCGGCCGACCTCGATGAGCGAATCCGTCGTCGCTCGGCTGAAGTCCAGGTTTCCGAACGGCATCGTCGCGTTCGTGATGAGCACGTCGCGGCGCTCCGCCGTGACCGAATCCTGCTCGAAGAGCGAGTTGAGCAGGACGGTCGTGATCGCGAGCGGGTCGTCGAACGTCTTCGGGTCGGGGCCCGCGAACGGCAACAGCGAGATCCACGAGCGTTGCGCGCCGAGTGCGCGCGCCGCCCTCACCGGCGCGTTCTCCGCAATGCCGCCGTCCACGAGCCACTGATCTCCGATGTGCATCGGGCGCAGCACCACGGGAAGCGCGGCGCTCGCGCGCACCGCACGGGCGAGATCGCCGGTGGAGAGCACGACGGCGCCGCGCGTCGCGACGTCCGTCGCGATCGCGCGGAACGGAATGGGCAGGGAGTCGAAGTTGCCGCGCGCCTGGAGATTTCCGCGCAGCAGCAGCGAGGAGAGGAGCGCATTCACCTCGCCCTCTCGCACCGCGCCGCTCTGCAGCACATAGCCCTGCTCGCCCTTTTCCCACACCGCGAGCGGCCGTACGAGTCCGAGCGCGGACGACACCTTCGGCTCGTACTGGCGGATCATCTGCCCGATCGACAGCGTGCGAAGGACCGAATCGATCTGCACGCCGGAGTACCCGGAGGCGTACAGTCCGCCGACGATCGCGCCGATGCTCGTGCCGACGACGAGATCGGGCTTCAGGCCGAGACTGTCCATGATCTCGAGGACGCCGATGTGCGCGAATCCCTTGGCGCCGCCGCCCGCGAGGACGAGGGCGGTCTTTGCGGGAACACAGGTCTGGGCGCGCACGTCGTGCGTCACGAGGGTCACCGCGACGGGCAGCATAAGCAGCAGGCGACGGACCATCGGTAGGAGTCTAACGGGCGTTGCGCCGGGAGGAAGGCTATCTTCCGCGCGATGAATCTCCCAAAGACCGGCGGCTTCACTGCGATCTCCAGCGCTCCGGCCAGCGGCACACTGCAGGAGCCCGAGCTCGCCCCTGTCGACACCGACATCACGGGTCTCGCGATCTGGGCGGTGGTGTTCGCCGGCGGCATCGGTTCCCGCTTCTGGCCGCTCTCCACGCCCGAGCGGCCGAAGCCGCTGCTCGCACTCGTCACAGGCAACTCGCTGCTCGAGGACACCGTCGGCCGCTTTCAGCCGCTCATTCCGCCGGAGCGCGTGATCGTCGTGACGAGCCGCGATATCGCGCCCGCGATTCGCAAAGCCGTACGCGACCTTCCCGAGGAAAACATCCTCATCGAACCGCGCCCGCTCGGCACGGCGGCGGCGCTGGCGTGGGGAGCGCAGGAGGTCGCGCGCCGCGCGGGGCCGGAGACGCCCCTCTGCGCGATGCACACCGATCTCGCCATCGCGTTTCCGGGGGCGTTCCGCGAGTCGCTCGGACGCGCCGCAGCGATCGCGAATCGCGAGGGCGCGCTCGTCGCGCTCGGCGTCCGTCCCACGCGCGCCGAGCCGTCGTTCGGGTACATCCGCCTCGGTGATGCACTCGATGACGACCGATCGCTCGCATCGGGCGGCGCGTACCAGGTCGCGGGATTCGTCGAGAAACCGGTCGAGGCCCACGCCGAGGACCTCGCGGGCGAAGGCGCACTCTGGCACTCCGGAATCATCGTCGGCTCCGCGAAGACGATGCTCGAAAAGCTCGCGCGATACACGCCCGAGATCGCTCCCGGCCTCGACGCCCTGGCATCGGGCAACCTTCCCGCGTTCGCGGGGATGATCCGCTCGGTGAGCATCGAGCGCGGACTGCTCGAGCGCATCGCCCGCTTCCTCGTGCTCCTCGCCGACTTCGGATGGGACGACGTCGGCACGTGGGCGAGCCTTCGTCGGGCACGCGATCTCGACGACGACGGCAATGGCGCGCTTGGCGCGGTCCAGTTCGTCGATGCGGAGAGCAACGTCGTGCACACCGAGTCGGGCACCGTCGTGCTGTTCGGCGTGTCGCGGCTCCTCGTGGTATCGCTGCCGGGGCTGACCTTCGTCACGACGCTCGAGCGCGCCAGCGACCTCAAGCCCCTCCTGGACGCACTCCCAGGGAGCCTCCGCGTCAATCCCGGCGGAGAGCCGAAAGGATGAGTGTTGGCGGACTCCTCACACGTCGCTGCCTTGAATCCCTCCCCGGTTGAGGAACTTCGGGGACCCGGTATCTTGCAAAGGGTACAATCCTGTGACGCTCTAACGGACAGGCAACTCATACGAGATGTCGGCCACCGCCCCGTTGTTCTACAAGATCACCGACGGCATCCGGGTCACGGTCCGTCCGGTATACCTCCCGGAACAGTCCATCCCGGAGCAGCAGCAATTCGTGTTTGCGTACTACGTGCGCATCGAGAACGTCGGCACGCAATCAGCGCAGCTCCTCTCGCGGCGCTGGCGAATTCACGATTCCATCGGTGAGAACACCGAGGTCGCGGGCGACGGCGTCGTGGGCGAGCAGCCACTGCTTATTCCCGGCGGCCTTCACCAGTACCAGAGTTTCTGCGTCCTGAAATCCGCGAGCGGGTTCATGGAGGGCGAATACCGTTTCGTGCGCGCAGATTCCACGCGATTCGACGCCGCGATCCCGCGGTTCAATCTCGCCGCCGATGAATGCCTCGGTTCCTCGAACTGACCGGCGCTCCAAGGACCTCCCGTCTCGAGGCGTTTCGACGGAGCGCTTGAGAAGAGGCGCGTGCGCGTGCGCCGCGCTGGCGGCCCTGCTCGCCGTCGCGTGCCATCGCGGGACCGACGGGCCCGGCGACAATACCGCCGTGAACAAGGTGAGCGTGAGCATGTCGGCACCGCAGCTGCTCGTCGGCGGGGAGACGCAGGCGACCGCGATCCTCGTCGACGCGCAGGGCGACACGATCACCGGTCGCGTGCCCGTCTGGTCGTCGCTCACGCCGGCCGTCGTGAGCGTGACCGCCACGGGTGTCGTCACGGGTCTTCAGGCCGGCCTCGGCGCGGTGCGTGCCGCCTCCGGCACCGCGACGGGCGACGCGCAGATCGTCGTGAAGAATCCGAGCGCCGGTTCGATCACGTTCTCGCGCGACACCGCGACGATCGCGATCCCCGGCGGCTCGACGCAGCTCATCGCGACCGTCCTCGACTCGAGCGCGAAGTTGATCCCGAACCCTTCGATAGTCTGGCAATCGTCGGCGCCGCTCATCGCGGCGGTGAACTCCACGGGACTCGTCACGGGCGTCGCCGTCGGATCCGCGGCGATCACGGCCACCATCGACGCGCAGTCGGCGCAGGCCACGATCAACGTGACGCTCACGCCGAATCCGAACGCGCCGCTGATCGTCTCGGTGAGCTCCGAGCCGCTCCGGCCGGGCGGGACCGTCACGGTGGTCGGGAACAATTTCGCGCCCACTCCGGCGGGGAACGTGGTCGTGGTGGACGGCGTGCCCGTCACGGTGAACGCGTCGACGGTGAATGCGCTCTCCCTCACGCTCCCCACGTCGTTCTCCTGCGCGCCGTCGCATCCGGTGTTCATCCAGGTGACGGCGAACGGATCGATCGGCGGGGGCGGGAGCACGCTTCAGGCCGCCAACCCGCGCACGCTCGCCGTCGGACAATCGGTGATCGTCACCGATCCCGCGCAGGTGCGCTGCAACGAACTCGCGCTCACCGGCGGGCGGTACGCGGTGAGCGTATACAACGCGTATCGCTCCACCGTGACGCCCACGTCGAACGGAGCGGTCTCGCTCACGGTGCGCGGCGCGGTGCCTGCGGCAGCCGCAGGCACCGCGACAGCATCGGCGTCCGCTGCCCCGTCTGCGCCAGTGCCACCTCGCAAGCAAGACGTGTGGACCGGCCAGCTGCCCCGCTTCGGCGGCGCTGAATTCGAGCTCGCCCGGCGAATGCAGCGCGCCCGCGACGCCGACCGGCGACACGCGCAGTTGCTCGAGCAGAACATGGAGTTCCTTCGCGTGCATGCCGGGGCGATTCGCGCGCACCTCGCCGCGTCCCGCATCCAGCCGCCGTCGGCGATCAGTTCGCAGGTCGTGACCGTCGGGAACATCACGACGGTGAAGGTGCCCAATCTCAACGCCAGCAATTTCTGTGTGACGAACACCGCGATCGGCGTACGCACGGTCTACGTGGGACAGCACGCGATCGTCGTCGAAGACACGACGACGGTGTTCGCCGGCGGGCCCACGCTCGCGGGCCAGATGGACAACTACTACCAGCAGCTCGGGCAGGAGTTCGACAACGTGATGTACCCGATCGAGCTCGCGAACTTCGGCAATCCGTTCGTGATGGACGCGCAGCTCGGCAATCTCGGCAAGATCGTCATGGTCTTCTCTCCGCGAGTGAACGACACCGCGGAGGGCAGCATCCTCGGTTTCGTGGTGAGCTGCGACTTTGCGCCGGTCACCGCGGCGCCGTCGAGCAACCTCGGCGAGTACTTCTATGCCGCCGTGCCCACGAACAGCGCGCTCGGGTATTTCGACACCGACACGCGCGATTCGTGGCTTCGGCAGATGAGGCCGACTATCATCCACGAAGTGAAGCACATCACGGCCTTCGCCGGGCGCATCTCGCACAACCTCGCGCTCGAGGATCTTTCGTGGGAGGAGGGCATGGCGCGGAACGCCGAGGAGCTTTACGCGCGCACGATCTACGGCACGCAGGCGAAGCAGAACACGGGATACGCCGCGAGCATCGGGTGCGACGTCAGGTATGGCACGGCGGCCCCGCCGTGCGCGAACCGTCCGCTGCTCATGCTGCGCCACTTCGACGCGCTGTACTCGTATCTTGGCTCGCCGGAACTCGTCTCGATGCTCGGCCGCACCTACACCCAGGACTTCACGTTCTATGCGTCCGCCTGGTCGGTCGAACGCTGGGCGAACGACCTGTTCTCGTCGAACGAGGGCCAGTTCCTGAAGGACTGGACGCTGAGCAGCGTCACGGGCGTCGCGAATCTCGAGCAGCGTACGGGACAGAGCTGGGAGCAGTCGCTCGGCGAATGGTCACTCGCGATGTTCACGGACGACCTCCCCGGCTTCACGCCCGCGAACCCGCACCTGCGGTTCCTCTCGTGGAATCTGCACGACGTCTGGCTGGGGATGTGCACGGACCTCGGCCCCTGCGCGAATCCGAACAACACCTCGCAGCTCTATCCGTCGAGCAGTCCGTTCAACCCGCACACCTTCTCGTTCGGGAACTTCAGCGTCAACCTGACGACGCTCGTGGGCGGGGCATTTGCCATCTTCGATCTCTCGGGATTGCAGAGCGCAAAGCAGCTGATCGAGCTTCGGTCGGTCAACGGCGGCGATCCGCCGAGTACCGTTCGGATTGCGATCGTGAGGATTCAGTAGAGGATGGAAGATTGAAGATGGAAGATGGAAGATGGAGATCGCGTCCTTTGGTCTTCCATCTTCGATCTTCCATCTCACGTTTCCCGCAACGCCGCCATCGGAGTTTCTCGGAAAACATCGCGCCCGGTGAGCAACCCGATCGTGATCGCCAGCGCCATCATCGCCAGCGCGATCATCGCCGCCGGCAGCAGCGCGGGCGCAAAGGTGCCGCCGAAGACGAAGTGCACCAGGCCCCAGGCGCCGGCAAACGAGAGTACCATTCCCGTCAGCGCGCCGAGCGCGCCGAGGAGGGCGTACTCGGAGAGCAGGATCCGCGCGATCTGGCGGCTCGTGGCGCCGAGTGTCTTGAGCAGCACACCCTCGCGCAGGCGGTCGCGGCGCGTGGCGGCGACGGCGCTGAACAGCACCGGGATGCCCATCGCGAGGCTGAACAGCGCGAGGAAGCGCACCGCGACCGAAACCTTCTTGACGATGTCCCCGATCGTGCGGCGCACGAGCGAGAGATCCATGCTCGAGATGTTCGGGAATCGTGTGACGCTCGACCGCTGGAGGTGGGCGATCGTCGAGTCCGATTCCACCGCCGCGACCGTCGCGTAACTCTTCGGCGCGTCCTTCAATGCTTTCGGCTCGAACACCGCGAAAAAGTTCGGCTCGAACCGGCCCCAGTTTACGTCGCGCAGGCTGGTGACCTGCGACGACACGCGCACGCCCTGCACGTCCCACGTGATGATGTCCCCGATCTTCACGTGCAGTTCCTGCGCAGGGCTCTGCTCGAGCGAGAGTTCCGAGAGCGAATCGGGAAGGTGTGCGCCGCCGAACCACTTCCCCTCGACGAGCTTTTCGGTGGCGACCATGGTGTCGCGGAACGTCGAGCGAAACTCGCGCCGGAGCGCCCAGTTGTTCGCCGAGATTCCCTGCGACGCGGCCCACCGCGCCGGCGTGAGGCCGTTGATCGCCGCGACCTTCATCGTCACGATCGGCGTGTACCCGAGGGCGTGCTGGCCGTCGGACCGGAGGATGGAGTCGAGCCCCTGCCGCTGGTCTTCCTGGATGTCGAAGAAGATCAGGTTCGCCTTCGACTGCGCCGCGGTCACCTCGAACTGCTTCAGCAGGTTCGCCTGCACGAGGAACAGCGTGCTCACGAGGAACGCGCCGAACCCGAGCGCGAGAACGACCGATCGCGTCTGGTTCGCGGGCCGGTACAGGTTCGCCACCCCCTGACGCACCACGTACGGCCAGCGCGCCGTGACGACGCGGCGGGCGAGATACGAGAGGCCGCTGGCGCTGAGCCAGAGCACGAGCATGCTCCCGCCTATGCCTGCGGCAAACATCGCGCCGCGCCGCAGGCTTCCCGCGCGCTCGAATGCGAGCAGCAACACGCTGCCGACGAGCGCGATGTTCACGAGGTGCGTCGGCACGTCCTTGTTGCGCTCGGCGTCGAGCGCCGCCGTGTCGCGCCGCAGCGCCTGCAGCGGCGACACGCGCCGCAGCGCGAGCAGCGGCCGCAGGGCGAACACGAGGGCTACCCATACACCGATACCCAGTCCCATGCCGATCGCGCGCCAGTCGAGCGACACGCTGACGTCCACGGGCAGGAAATCCTTGATGGCTACCGGCAGCGTGTACTGGATGGCCACTCCGAGGGCCGCGCCGACGGCCGCGCCCGCGAATCCCATCATGGCCGCCTGCGCGACGTAGATCGCGAGCACCTGTCCGCTCGTCGCGCCGAGGCAGCGCAGCACCGCGACGGTGTCGATCTTGCGCGTGACGAACGCGTTCACTCCGCTGGCGACACCGATGCCGCCGAGCAGGAGCGCGATGAGCCCGACGATCCCAAGAAAATTCGCGAGCTGCTGGACGGACTCCGAGATGTTCGTTTCACGCTGCACCACCGTCACCACGCGCACGTGTTCGTTCTGGAACCTCGCCCGCAGCGGCTTGACCCATGCCGTGCTGCCGACCGTCGGCGGCAGCTTCACGAGCCACTCGTACGACGCGCGGCTGCCGAACCCGAGGAGCTGGGTCTCCGAGGCGTAGCGCTCGGGCAGGAACACGCGCGGCGCCATCACGAGCGACGCATCGGACTGCCCGGCCATGCTCTTGACGACGCCGATGATCTCGAACTTCACGTATCCGATCGCCAGCGAGTCGCCCACCCGCGCATCGAGCGCGATCAGCAGGGCGGGGTCGACTATGGCGTACGGGCCCTGCTGCAGCCTGGCCCACTGGCCCTCGGGCGACGTAACGATCGCGCCGTAGAACGGGTATTCCGGTGTCACCGCCTTGATCTGCGCGAGCCTGGTGCCGCCCGATCGCGTGTCGGTCGCCATCGAGATGAACGAGACCACGGTCGCCACCGGCGTGCCGTGGGTGTTCAGCGAATCGATGACGCGCTGGAGCGGAAGGGACAGCTTCGCGTTGTTCGAGAACGAGACGTCGCCGCCCAGGAGGTCGCGCGCCTGCTTGCGGATCGACTGCTGCACGTTGCTCGCGAAGCTGTCGATCGCGACGAGCGCCGCCACGCCGAGCGAGATCGACGACATGTACAGCAGCAGCCGGCGGCGCGCGGTGCGGCTCTCGCGCCACGCGAGGCTGGCGATGCGGGACCAGCGGCTCGCCGGACGGCTCCGGGGTTGGTTCACGGCACCGGCCGGGCGGTGTCTTCCACCACGACGCCGTCCTTGAGGCGGATCATCCGGCTCGCGTGCTGGGCGAGCGTGATGTCGTGCGTGACGAGGATGATCGTCGAGCCGGATTCGCGATTGAGTTCCTCGAGGAGCTCGACGATGCGCGCGCCGGTCTCGCCGTCGAGATTGCCGGTGGGTTCATCGGCGAACAGGATGCGCGGCGCGTTGGAAAATGCACGCGCGATCGCCACGCGTTGCTGCTCGCCGCCCGACAGCTGCGTCGGGAAGTGGTCCATGCGGTCCGCGAGTCCCACGCGCTCGAGCAGGCTCGTCGCGCGGGCCGCCGCGCCGCCGTCTCCGCGCAGTTCCAAAGGGACCTGCACGTTCTCTATTGCCGTGAGGGTCGGTATTAATTGAAAGGTCTGGAAGATGAAGCCGACCTTCTCGCCGCGAAGCAGGGCGCGTTCATCTTCCGTAAGGCGGGTGAGGTCGGTGCCGTCGAGCGTGACGCTGCCGCCGCTCGGGGTGTCGAGTCCGGCAAGGAGTCCGAGCAGCGTCGTCTTTCCGCTGCCGGACGGACCGACGATGGATACGAAGGAGCCTTGCGGGATGTCGAAGGACACATGCTTGAGCACGGCCAGGCGCGAGGCGCCGCTCTGGTATTCTTTTGTGAGATCTCTTGCCGAGAGCATGCAGTCTATGAGAGCGAAGTGGTGGATTGCCCTGGTGTTGCTGGGGGCGTGTGGCGGAGCCGATACGAAGGCCAAGGCACGGCCGGCACCAGTGGAATCAACTACGGTGGCGGCGGGCGGGGCAACGTCCGCCGTTCCCGGCACTACGGGCGTGCCGCGCGTCCTGTTTCTGGGAACGAGTCTCACAGCGGGGTTCGGGCTCGACGATCCTGCGACGGATGCGTATCCGGCAGTGATCCAGCGGGTGGCGGATTCGGCGGGGGTGAAGGCATTCGTGGTGAACGCCGGTCTTTCGGGCGAGACCTCGGCGGGCGCGCTTCGGCGCGTGGATTGGCTGCTCAAGGAGAAGCCGGATGTCGTGGTGATCGAGACGGGCGCGAACGACGGACTGCGCGGGCTCAATCCGGATTCCACGGCCGCGAACCTGCGGCAGATCATCCGACGCATTCGCACGGTGAATCCGGCATCGGCGATTCTGCTGCTTCAGATGGAAGCTCCGACGAATCTCGGGCCGGAATACACGCGGGCGTTTCACGCGGTGTTCGGCAAAGCGGCGGTGGAGGAAAGAGTTGCGCTCGCGCCATTCTTCCTGAATGGAGTCGCGGGGATCGCGCGGCTGAATCAGCGCGATGGGATCCATCCGACTCCCGAGGGGGCCCGGATCGCGGCGCATAATCTGTGGCCGAGTCTCGCGCGGGTGCTCGCGAAGAAGTAACGGCTGCGCGGTGCTCGCGGCGGGCGAGGCGATGCTCTCGGCGGGCGAGATGGTATTCGCCCAGGGCGGCCTTCCGCTTCGCGTCGCTGTCGCTCCGCTCGCCCGGGCTCGCCCTGGACGAACACCAT
>Ga0209014_10001364_pt1 | contig 14386 bp, 15 predicted proteins | sample BarGraNGADG00212_FD_184491 | JGI IMG/M metagenome (GOLD analysis project Ga0209014, IMG submission 184491) | Arctic peat soil microbial communities from Barrow, Alaska - Barrow Graham LP Ref core NGADG0002-212 (SPAdes) (version 2) | ecosystem: Environmental > Terrestrial > Soil > Wetlands >...
GGCCGCCTCGACGGCTACTTCGAGGCGGGTCTGAACCCGTGGGACTACGCGGCGGGCGCCCTGATCGCCGCGGAGGCGGGCTGTCGGGTCACGGGACTGCGGGGGCGGCCCGCGTCGGCCCAGCTGACGGCAGCCGCCGGCGTCTCGCTGGCAGCGGAGTTCTTCGCCGTGCTCGAGCTGCTCGGTGCCGACTCCGTCAGCAGTTAGGGGTGGTCTGGGTCGTGTGCGGCGGAGTGCTGGCCGACGGCGATTGACTCACGTGCGCAGCGGTCATCGCCTGGCGCGCGGCGGCGGTCGTGGCGACGGCCTTGAACGTGGCGCCTAGCGACACCACCAGCTTCGGTGCGACGGTGGCATCGAGGGGCACCATCTTGGCGCCAGGGAAGTAGTACGACAGCAACGTCGCGGCGTCGTGCTGATCCGGACTGAAGCGAATCTCAGCCACTCCCGGCACCTTGATGTTCGGCAGATCGTTGGCGTACCCCGAGACCTTGAACCCGTCCTTCGAGAGCGTTCCGGCGGTGGCCTTGGCGATCCCTGTGCGGTTCGTGGCATTCAGCACCGACAGCGAGACCGCCGCGGACTGCGGAAGGAGGGCAGGTGACTGCGTCGTGCAGGACGGCTTGGCGGTGGCGTGCCCGTCGCTGCGGTTGAGAACCCGCCACCACACAAGGGCCGTCAGCAAGGTGAGCGCCAACAGGCAGATCACAGCTGGCAGTGGACGCCGCCTTGTTCCATCCACCATGCCCGGGGGTGCCTCCTTGTGATCGGACTTAACCCTAACCGCAGCTGTGACGGGAATGCTCGTGGCTGCCCCGTCGTTAGGGTCGAGACATGGGCGCGGTACCGTTCCGCGGCCAGCCTGGGCCAGGGAGGTGGCCGTGAACCGTTGCGCTGCTCACCGGCCTGGGCACCAAACGCACGTCCCATACGTTGCAGCGCGGGACGCACACCGTGCGACCCGAGTTGACCTGATCCATGAGAATGCAGTGGCGACCCCACAAGGAGTGAAGTCAGATGGCGACCGACTACGACGCCCCGCGTCGCGGTGACGTCGAGGAGCTGAGCGAGGATTCGCTCGAAGAGCTGAAGGCAAGACGCGCTGAAGCCCAATCCGGGTCGATCGACGTCGACGAAACCGAGTTGAACGAATCCCTCGAGCTGCCCGGCGCGGACTTGTCGAGTCTGTCGGGCGAGGAGCTGACCGTCCGGGTACTGCCCAAGCAGGACGATGAGTTCACCTGCTCGAGCTGTTTCCTGGTGCACCACCGCAGCAGGCTCGCTCGAAAGCGAAACGGACAGTACATCTGCCGCGACTGTGCGTGATTCCCTTCGGACTGCTCATCGATGACAAGGCCGCCCCAACCTCGGGGCGGCCTTGTCACCGATCGCGGCTCGGCCGCTGGCAGTCCGCTGTTCGCGCGGGCGCTCGTCGCCGGGCGTGTCTGGACGGTCCGGCGGCTGTGCGCCCTAGATCGTGGCTGTGAGGCGGATGCCGCCGTCGATCACGAGCGTCTGCCCGGTGATCCACGCGGCGTCGGCGGAGGCCAGGAACGCCACCGCCGCTGCGATGTCATCGGGTTCGCCCAGTCGCCCTAGCGGGTAGGACTTGGCAACCTCAGCCTCGTTGCTCTCATACAGCGCCGCCGCGAACTTGGTCTTGACGACAGCCGGCGCAACCGCGTTGACGCGTACGGTCGGGCTGAGCTCGGCGGCCAGCTGCATCGTCAGCCCGATGAGGGCGGACTTGCTCACGCCGTAGTAGGCGATCCCGGGCGCCGGCGTCAGGCCGGCGATCGAGGCGATATTGACGACCGCGCCCGGCCCGTCCGCGCCGAGCCCGGCCCCCAGCGCACGCCGCACCCAGGACAGTGCGGCCAGGACGTTGACGTCCATGATCTTGCGAGCGATGTCCTCGTCGAGTTCGGTCAGCGGACCGTACGCCGGATTGATGCCCGTGTTGTTGACCAGGACGTCGATTCGTCCGAAGGTGCCGACCGTGGTCGCGATCGCCTCGGCCTGGTGTTCGGGATCGTCTGCTCGCCCGGCAACGGACACGGCCACCTCGGGTCCGCCCAGCTGCTCGACGGCCGCGGCCAGGCCCTCGGCCTTGCGTGCCGTGACACAGACGCGGGCGCCTTCGGCGACCAGCCGCTGCGCCACCGCGAGCCCGATTCCACGACTTGCGCCGGTGATCACGGCGACCTGTCCGGCGAAACGTCGACCGTGCTCGCGAGATGTCATGGGGCGCAACTTTAACCGGCGGCGCGCAGCAACTCGACGACGCGCTGCGGTCTGCGACTGCTCACGATCCAGTACGGGGCTGGGTCATCCGGGTCGTCGAGCCACAGCTGGACGCCGGGCCCGATCCAGGGACGGATGGAGACGAACGCCGCCGGGTCTCCGTCCCTGCCGACGACGCGGCGCAGGGTGGCGGCGTCGAGTGCCACCGCGCCGCTGACGTATCGAAGCGACAGGTGCGCGCCCCGGATGCGCAACTCGCCTCCGGAGATGTCGAGGGAGCTGTGGCCCAGCCACCACACGATCAGAATGGAGAGCGGGATCATCGTGCCGAACGGAATCCAGTCGGTGAGACGCAGACCCGCGACATGGAACTCAGCCGCGAGTAGCGAGGCGACCCCGATGGCGACCAGGTACCACCACCACGGGGTGCGCAGGGCCTCTGTGTATGCGACGGCGGCAGACCCTGGCGTCGACGGGCTCTCGCTGCGGCGGCTCATTCGGTCGAGGGTAGCGTTCGACGCTATGAAGACTCGCCCCGAGCGCCCCTCGAGCCCACCGAGCCCGAGCTTGTCTGGAGAGCCCGGATGACCCCAGGCCGACCGCTGCAGGTGCTCGTGCAGCGTCTCGACGCGGATCTCCCCTTGCCGCGGTACGCGTTGCCCGGCGACGCCGGCGCCGACATCGTCGCAGCCCAGGACGTCACCTTGGAGCCGGGCCAGCGCGCCGTCCTGCCCACCGGTCTCGCCATCGCGCTACCCGAGGGATATGCCGCCTTCGTCCACCCACGTTCCGGGCTCGCGGCGCGAGCCGGGCTGGGGCTGGTCAACGCCCCCGGCACGATCGACGCCGGGTATCGCGGTGAGATAAAGGTCATCGTCATCAACCACGACACGGCGCGGCCGCTGCTGTTGCGACGCGGTGAGCGCATCGCGCAACTAGTCTTCCAGCGCGTGGACCATGCTCAGTTCGTCGAAGTCGACGTGCTTCCGATCTCGGAGCGCGCCGATGGCGGACACGGCTCCACCGGCGGCGCCGACGCGTTGTTGACATCGGCAGCACATCGAGAGGACCAGTAGTGGCGTCGCGACGCAAGATGAAGCGCACGGAGCGGTCCAAGCTGGACGCCACGCCGCCGTGGGAGACGCGGGTGCGCCAGGAGCCGACACCGACCAGCGGCCCGTGGGACGAACGAGACGCACCCGCCGACAACCTGCCCCGGGTCGACCTCGGCGCGCTGCGGATCCCGGTCGGTCCTGGCATGGACCTGCGGCTGGAGATGAACGAGGCTCAGCAGGTCATCGCGGCCACGCTCGCGGGGCGGGACGGGCATCTTCAGCTCGGTGTGTTCGCCGCTCCGCGCAACGAGGGCATCTGGGAGGACGTGCGGGCCGAGATCGCCTCGTCCATCAACGCGCAGCGCGGTGCGGCCAAAGAGCGTGCGGACGGTGCCTTCGGCATCGAGTTGACCGGCAAGTTGCCCGGCGACAAGGGCGGGCAGGTGCCTGTGCGATTCATCGGCATCGACGGGCCGCGTTGGTTCCTGCGGGCGATGCTCGTCGGCGCCGCGGCGGTCGACAGCGCGAAGGCCGCGCGATTCGAGCGGGCCTTGCGCGACGTGGTCGTCGTGCGGGGCCCAGAGCCCATCCCCGCCCGCGAGCCGGTGCCGCTGCGACTGCCGAAGGAACTTCTCAACCAAGCCAACGGCGCCGCGGGCGAGGACGACGCCGAGGCTGAGGCTGAGGACTGAGCCGTCCGGTATGGGGCGACAGCGGGCCCGCACGGCTACCCTGAGTGGGTGGGTCAGCGTCCGTCACTTCGTCATCGCCTCACCGCGAGCGCGCACCACCTCGATGCTGCCGAACTCCGCTCCGAGGTCGAGAGGTTGTCCTGCCGATCGGTCGACGAGCTTGCGCGCGGCGAGGTCGTGACCATTGCCGGTCGGCTGCGCTCGGTCGTGTACACACCTACCGAGACCGTCCCGACGCTCGAGGCCGAGCTGTTCGACGGCACGGGCACGATCGGGTTGGTGTGGCTCGGTCGGCGCCGAATCGCAGGCGTGGAGCCGGGTCGCCGCATCGTCGCGAGTGGCCGGGTGGGCGTGCACGCCGGGCGGCTGGCCATCTACAACCCCTGGTACGAACTGCAGGTGGGCGGATGAGACAGCCTCGGCGAGCGAATCACTGGTGCGGTGCGCGATGAGTGAGAGCAGGAGCGGCAAGGTGTCCGATTCCGAACGCCTGGATCTGCGTGAGACCTACCGCAAGCAGATGCTCGACAGCATCGGCGGCTGGTCCGGCAGCGTCATCACCGCAGTCCCGCCCGTCGTCTTCGTGATCGTCAACGCCATCGGCGGCTTGCGGTCCGCGATCATCGCGGCGGTCGCCTCGGCGGTGCTGCTCGCCGCGTACCGGTTGGTGCGCAGGCAGTCCGTGCAGCAGGCAGCCACCGGGCTTTTCGGCGTAGTCGTGGCGGCCGTGATCGCGGCGCGCACCGGTCAGGCACGTGGCTACTTCCTGATCGGCATCTGGAGCAGCTTCGTCTACGGTGGCGTGTTCGTGGCGTCCATGCTCGTCCGCCGGCCGGTCGTGGGACTGCTCTGGGAGTTCCTCGACCCGGTCGACACGGCCGACGACCTGCGCTGGCACCGCCGCCCGATACTCATGCGGGCCTACCTTCTGGCGACGCTCATCGGCGCCACGATGTTCGCCGCGCGCGGCATCGTCCAGCTCACGCTCTTTCGGCACAACGCCACGGGCTGGCTCGCGTTCGCCCGGGTCGCCATGGGGTTCCCGCTCTACGTGCTCGCTGTGGGCGCCGCGTTCTGGGTCGTGAGCCGTGCTCGCAAGCGGCTGGTTGTCGCGACCGACTGACGATCCGCGACTCGCCGCACCAAGTACACGACCCCCCAGTACACAACCGGCCCGTCAGTGGGCCAGGATGCTCCGTCTGATCGCCGGTTCGGCGTCGGGGAGAGCGACGAACAGCAGCTCGTCGCCTGCCTCCAACGGCTCCTCGGGCGATGGCGTGATGACCCTGCTGCCACGGATGATCGCCACGATCGCAGCGTCCTTCGGCAGGTCGAGGTCGCGAACCGAGCGCCCGGCGCAGGGCGCGCCCTCGGGCAACGTCACCTCGAGCAGGTTCGCCTGCCCCTCTCGGAGCCCGAACAGCCGTACGACGTCACCGACCTCGACGGCCTCCTCGACGAGGGACGCGATGACGCGTGGAGTCGACACCGCGACGTCCACGCCCCACGCCTCGGTGAACAGCCACTCGTTCGCGGGATGGTTGATACGCGCCACCACGCGTCGCACCGAGAACTCGGTCTTCGCAAGTAGCGCCATGACGAGGTTCACCTTGTCGTCTCCGGTTGCGCCGATGACGACGTCGTACTCCTCCAGCTTGGCGTTCTCGAGGTTCGCGACTTCGCAGGCGTCGCCCAGCAGCCAGTCCGCGCCGCGGATCCGGTCGGGTTCGACCTTGGCGGGGTCCTTGTCGATCAGCAGGACGCGATGTTCGTTGGCGAGGAGCTCTCGGGCGATGGAGCGTCCCACCGATCCGGCTCCCGCGATGGCCACCTTCATCTTGGTGCTCCTAGCGGAGGTCGGGCGGCGACGTCGTGCAACAGGCTCGCATGGGCGTCGGTGACGAACACGTGCAAGGTGTCGCCCGACTGGATCAACGTCGACGCGACCGGCAGTTCTCCGGTGCCGAATCTCGTGATCAGGCCCACCCGTCCGGCGGTCGCCGCCTCGAAGTCCGGCAACGAGTGCCCGACCCAGCCTTCGTGCGGCGTGACGTGGATCAGGCTCACCGCGCCGGACGGGTCGCGCCAGGCTTCGGCGGTCGCCTCGCCGAGCACGCTCTTGAGCAGCCTGCCCGCAGTCCAGGGCACGGTTGCGACGGTCGGGATGCCGAGTCGTTCGTACACCTCGGCGCGTTTCGGATCGTAGATTCGGGCCACCACCCTCTGGACACCGAAAGTCTCACGGGCGACCCGGGCCGCGATGATGTTGGAGTTGTCCCCGCTGCTCACGGCCGCGAACGCGTCGGCCTGCTCGATGCCGGCCGCCACGAGGGTCTCGCGGTCGAAGCCAATTCCCTTGACCTGGCGAGCCGTGAACTTGTCGCCCAGACGGCGGAAGGCGAGCGGATCCTGATCGATGACGGCGATGCTGTGCTCGAGGCGCGCCAGATTGCTGGCAAGCGCCGCACCGACGCGGCCGCACCCCATGATCACGATGTGCACGGGTGGCACATCTCCTTTCCGTCTCGATCGCGCGAGCGATCCGGCGAACCGGCACGTGCCGATCCGGCGTGGCGAGGCTACACAGGTGGGGTCGGCGTCCGCGACGCCTCGTGACCCTCACCGCACGTCACCGCTTGGCCACAGCCGTATTGTGCGCGTCGTGGCGCTTGTAACGCGGGTAATGAAGCGATTGATCATCGGCAGCCCGATCCGCTCCGAGCAGACGGGCCACGCCGTGCTCCCGAAGCGGCTCGCGCTGCCCATCTTCGCCAGCGATGCACTGTCCAGCGTCGCGTACGCGACCCAAGAGATCCTGCTCGTCCTGACGCTGGGCGGCGCCGCCTTCCTCTACCTGGCACCGTGGGTCGCGACCGCCGTCGTGGTCCTGATGGCGGCGGTGGTCGCCTCCTATCGCCAGCTCGTTCGCGCTTATCCCACCGGCGGCGGTGACTACGAGGTCGCCACCAAGAACATCGGTAAGCCTGCCGGCGTCATCGTGGCCAGTGCGCTGCTCGTCGACTACGTGATGACCGTCGCGGTGTCGGTCTCGTCCGGAGTCGACAACATCATCTCGGCGGCTCCCTCGCTGCATCACCAACGAGTGGGTATGGCGCTCGTCTTCGTCGTGCTGCTCGCCGCGGTGAACCTGCGCGGTCTGCGCGAGGCGGGGGCGGCGTTCGCCGCGCCGACCTACCTGTTCGCGACCGGGGTCTTCATCATGATCGGCACCGGGCTCTTCCGGGTGATCATCGGCGACGCCCCCGTGGCCGAGAGCGCCCACTACGGGGTGAACGTCCATCACGGGTACGGCTCCCTCGGCTTCTTCGCGTTGATGTTCTTCACCCTGCGCGCCTTCTCATCCGGGTGTACCGCGCTGACCGGGGTCGAAGCGATCGCGAACGGCGTACCGGCGTTCAAGGAGCCGAAAGCAAGGAACGCCCAGCTCACGTTGGTCGCCATGGGCCTGATCGCGGTCTTGATGTTCGTCGGCATAACCGCTCTGGCGTTGATCACCAAGGTGCACATCACCGACCCGACGACGAGCAGCTGCCTGCTCAAGGGTGTGCCGAACTGCGCTCACACGCCACAGCGGACGGTGATCGCCCAGGTGGCGGGTGCCGTGTTCGGCGGTCCGCACTCGATCGGCTTCTTCTACGTCCAAGCTACGACGGCGTTGATCCTGGTTCTGGCCGCGAACACGGCCTTCAACGGGTTCCCGTTGCTCGGCGCGATCCTCGCCCGCGACAAGAACCTGCCGACCCAGCTCAACACGCGCGGTGACCGCCTCGCCTACAGCAACGGCATCGTGGCCCTTGCCGTCGTCGCCGGGGCGTTGATCTTCATCTACAAGGCCGACGTGAGCCGCCTGATCCAGCTGTACATCATCGGCGTGTTCACGTCGTTCACGCTGGGTCAGAGCGGCATGGTGCGGCACTGGAACCGGGCGCTGCGCACCGAACGTGATCCGAGCGAGCGCCGACGGATCGCTCGGTCGAGAGTGATCAACGGCTTCGGTGCCAGCCTGTCCGGGACGGTCCTCGTGATCGTCATCGTCACCAAGTTCACCAAGGGCGCGTACCTGGTGCTCATCGCGATGCCGATCCTGTACGCGCTCATGCGCGGCATCAACCGGCACTACACGCGAATCAGCGTGGAACTCGCCTCCGATGAGCGAGGGCTCGTGCTGCCGTCGCGCAACCACGTCGTCGTGCTGGTCTCGAAGGTGCACAAGCCGACGCTTCGAGCTCTGGCGTTCGCCCGGGCAACGCGACCGGATAGCCTCACGGCGCTCACCGTCAACATCAACGACGACGACACCCGTGCGCTGCTGGCCGAGTGGGAGCGACACGACCTCCCGGTGAAGCTCACGGTGCTCGAATCGCCCTATCGCGAAGTGAGCAGGCCGGTCATCAACTACGTCAAGCGGCTGCGTGCCGACCGGCCGCGCGACGTCGTGAACGTGTTCGTTCCCGAGTATGTGGTCGGGCACTGGTGGGAGCAGCTGCTGCACAACCAGTCGGCGCTGCGGCTGAAGACGCGGCTGCTGTACCAGCAAGGTGTGATGGTCACGAGCGTGCCGTGGCAACTCGACTCGACCGGTCACAGCACGGAGGACACCGGTCCGCCGCGAGTGATCGCCGAAGCGGCCTCTGACGAGGCGTCTGCCACCAGTGCCTGAAACGGGCCCGCTGCTGGGTACGTCGATCGTGCTCGACGTCGGTACCGCGGCGCACGGCGGGTTCTGCATCGCCCGACACGAGGGACGGGTTGTCTTCCTGCGCCACGCGCTGCCCGGTGAGCGGGTGCGCGCTCATGTCACCGAAGACCGTGGCGGCTCGTTCTGCCGCGCCGACGCCGTCGAGATCCTCCAACCGTCGCCGGATCGTGTCGAACCGCCGTGCCCGCACGCGGGCCCGGGACGATGCGGCGGCTGTGATTGGCAGCACGCGTCCGCGTCGGCCCAGCGCGTGCTGAAGGCCGAGGTGGTTCGCGATCAGTTCAGGCGGCTGGCCGCGATCGAGCTCGGCAACGCCTTCACGGGGGTCGAGCCGCTGCCAGGGGGTCTGCTGGGGTGGCGCAGCAGGATCACGTTCGCGGTGGACGCCGAGGGACGCGCCGGCCTGCACCGGCACCGCTCGGGCGAGCTGGAGGTCATCGCGTCCTGTCCCCTCGGCGCCGACGGCGTCGGCGACAGCGATGTGCTCGGACGCCGGTGGCCGGGCCTGACCGGCGTCGAGGTCGTCGGCGGCGACGGCGGCGTGTCCGTGCTCGAACACCGGCCCGGACCCGGCCGCCAGGCGCGCGGGCGGCGTCCGCCTGACCTCGTGCGGGTGGTCGAAGGTCCGCAGAGCCTGAGCCACCACGTCCACGAACGCCAGTTCACGGTCGCGGCCGACGGTTTCTGGCAGGTGCATCCGCACGCCGCCGAGACCTTCGTCGAGGCGCTGCTCGGCGCGGTGCGACCACGGCCGGGCGAGAGCGTCGTCGACCTGTACGCGGGAGCCGGTGCGCTGACGGCCGCGCTGGCCGAGTCGGTGGGCACTACCGGGCGCGTGGTCGCGGTCGAATCGTCAAGACAGGCCGTCGCCGACGCCACCGCGAACCTGGCCGACCTGCCCTGGGCCGAGGTCCGACTCGGTCGGGTCGAGCCGGCTCTGCTGCGCGAGCTCGCAGTCGTGCCCGACGTGGTCGTACTCGACCCTCCGCGGGCAGGCGCGGGCAAGGACGTGATGTCTGCGGTGCTGCAACTGCACCCGCGGGTGGTCGGCTACGTGGGCTGCGATCCCGCCTCACTCGCCCGCGATGTGGGCATCGCCCTCGAAGCCGGGTGGCGGTTGGCGGGGCTGCGGGCTTTCGACGCGTTCCCGATGACGCACCACGTGGAGTGTGTCGCTCACCTCGTTCCGCCCGCCCAGACGCCGCTCTGAGCGCGGACAGCAGACGTCGGACCCGGTCGTCCCGGTACGATTTCGACCTGTGACGCATGTTCTCGGGCGATTGGCCGCACCGGCCGATCTACGCGACCTCAGCAACGAGGAGCTCGTGCTGCTGTCTGCCGAGATCCGCGACCTGCTCGTACAGACCGTGTCGCGCACCGGGGGGCACCTCGGACCCAATCTGGGCGCGGTCGAGTTGACGATCGCACTGCATCGCGTCTTCGACTCGCCGACCGAGCCGATCCTGTTCGACGTCGGGCACCAGGCCTACGTGCACAAGATCCTCACCGGCCGGGCGGGCCTGATGCCCACCCTTCGTCAGGCCGGCGGACTCTCGGGCTATCCGAGCCGTGCCGAGAGCCCGCACGACTGGATCGAGAACTCCCACGCCAGCACTGCGCTGTCCTACGCCGACGGTCTCGCCAAGGCGTTCGAGGTTCGCGACGAGCGACGCCCGGTCGTCGCAGTCGTCGGTGACGGAGCGCTCACCGGGGGCATGTGCTGGGAGGCTCTGAACAACATCGCCGGCGCCGATCGCCCGGTCGTGGTGGTCGTCAATGACAACGGGCGTTCGTACTCCCCGACCGCGGGAGGATTTGCCGAGCACCTCACCCGGCTGCGGCTACGGCCCGGCTACGAACGGATGCTCGGCCAGGTCAAAGGCGCGCTCGGTCGCACGCCGGTGCTCGGCGCGCCGCTGTACGACGCGCTGCACGGCGTCAAGCGTGGCATCAAGGACCTGCTCGCGCCGCAAGGCATGTTCGAGGACCTCGGCCTCAAGTACGTCGGCCCCGTGGACGGTCACGACGTCGAGGCGCTGGAGCACGCCTTCCAGATGGCCCGGCGGTTCGACGGCCCGGTGCTCGTGCACTGCGTCACCCGCAAGGGTTACGGATACGCGCCCGCCGAGAACGACGAAGCCGACCAGATGCATCAGTCGCGGGGCTTCGATCCCGCCACCGGGCTCGCCCCCGCGAGTGGCGGTCGGAGTTGGACCGGAGTGTTCGGTGACGCGCTGGCGCGGCTGGGCGAGGAACGCGACGACCTGGTCGCGATCACCGCGGCGATGTGCCAGCCGACCGGTCTGGGGGAGTTCGCCAGGCGCTTCCCGGACCGGACCTACGACGTCGGCATCGCCGAACAGCACGCGCTCACCTCGGCGGCCGGCCTCGCGTCCGGCGGCATGCACCCGGTCGTGGCCGTCTACGCGACGTTCCTGAACCGCGCGTTCGACCAACTCCTGATGGACGTCGCCCTGCATGAACTCCCCGTCACGGTCGTGCTCGACCGCGCCGGTATCACGGGTGAGGACGGCGCCTCGCACAACGGCATGTGGGATCTCGCGGTGCTGGGCGTGGTTCCAGGCATCCGGATCGCCGCACCGCGCGACGAGACGACCCTCCGCGACGAGCTCGCCGAGGCGGTGGCGCACAACCGGGGCCCCACCGTGCTGCGGTTCCCGAAGACCCCACTCGGCCCCGACCTTGCCTCGCGCCGTCGCGTCGGTGGCGTCGATGTGCTTGCCGAGCCCAGCCCCGACGAGCAGGTCGACGTCCTGGTCGTGGCCGTCGGCTCGATGGCGGCGGACGTGCTCGACGCGGCAAGGGCGGTTCGCCAGGCCGGCTATACACTGCGCGTCGTCGACCCGCGCTGGGTCACGCCGATCGACCCGGCGCTGATCGACCTTGCCCGCGATGCTCGGCTCGTCGTGACGGTGGAGGACGGCATCGTGGTCGGCGGCGTCGGCTCTCGCTTGTCGCAGGCTCTGCGTGAGGCAGGATTGAATGTGCCGTGTCGAGAAGTGGGCATACCGCCGAAATTCCTTCCGCATGGGAAGGTTGTGGATGTGCGCGCCGCAGTCGGTCTTACCGTCCAGGACATCGGACGGCGCATCGTTGAGTGGTCTGCGCTCGTTCAAAGGAGTAGCGACCCGGGAGGGGATGTCCCGGCCGCGCGCCGTTCGGGTGACCTGAACGGCGAATGAGCACGGGAATGCCAGGAGGCTGACATATGCGGATCCTCGTCGTTGAGGACGAAGTTCAACTCGCCGAGGCGGTCGCTCGCGGGTTGCGCCGCGAGGGCATGGCCGTCGACGTCGCGACCGACGGCGACGACGGATATCGCAAGGCGGCGTTGACGCGCTACGACGTCGTCGTCCTCGACCGTGACCTCCCGGGCATGTCTGGTGACGAGATCTGCCGTCGGCTGACTGACGAGGGCGTGCTCACCCGGGTGATGATGCTGACTGCGAGCGGCACCGTCGAGGACAAGGTCTCAGGGCTCGCGTTGGGTGCTGACGACTACCTCGCGAAGCCGTTCGCCTTCGCCGAACTCGTGGCGCGGGTCCGGGCATTGGGTCGGCGCACCACTCCGGCAGCCCCACCGGTCCTGTCGGCCGGAGACATCGAGCTGGACTCCGCCAAGCGGACCGTCAGCCGGCACGGCGAACTGATCGACCTGACCCGTAAGGAGTTCGGCGTTCTCGAGACCTTGCTAACCGCGCACGGCGCCGTCGTCAGCAGCGAAGAGCTGCTCGACCGGGTGTGGGACGAGAACGCCGACCCGTTCACAACTACGGTCCGCGTCACCATGATGACGCTGCGTCGCAAGCTGGGCGAGCCGGCGATCATCGACACAGTCGTCGGCTCCGGTTACCGTATCGATCCCGCCGCGCTCAGCGGCATGGTGCACCTGGACGAAGGGGTTGGAAACATTTCGTGAGACTGTTCCGCCCAACGCTGCGGATCCGTATGGCGTTGCTATATGGCGGATTAGTCCTTCTCGTCGGAGTGTCCCTTCTCTTCACGTCAGTTGTACTGCTCGACCGCTCGATCGCGAAACTACCGTTCTTCAACACCGTGGGCCGAGTGACCCAGACCGACCAGAGCGGCAAGGTCACCCAGCTAGACCCGAGCAAACTGGGCCAGCAGGCGCGTAGTCAGTCAGTCGAATACCTGCTGCACACCGGGCTGATCTACTTCGGGATCATCGTCGTCATCGGCACCACCGGCGGGTATCTGCTCGCCAAGCAGGCGCTGCGCCCGATCGCGAAGCTGACGCACACCGCGCAACTGCTGTCGATCGACACTCTCGACCAGCGAATCAATCTCGGTGGGCCCGACGACGAGTTGCGCGAGCTGGCCGACACGTTCGACGAGATGTTGGCGCGCCTGGACGCCGCGTTCGACAGCCAACGGCTGTTCGTCGCCAACGCCAGCCACGAGTTGCGCACGCCGTTGTCGGTGATCCGAACCGAACTCGAGGTGACGCTCGGCGATCCGAACGCCGACGTCGCCGACCTGCGCCGGATGGGCCAGGTCGTCGAGAACGCGGCCGAGCGGGCGCAACGCCTGGTCGCGTCGCTGCTCACGCTGGCCCGGCTTCAGGCGGTCGGGCGCGGCGAGCTCGAGGTCATCGAGCCGGTCGATCTCGCCAAACTGGTGCCGGCCGTGCTCAACGCGGTCGAGGGCGAAGCCAACGAGAAACAGATCACGGTCGAGTCGGAGGTCGAGCCGGCCGCGACGGTCGGCGATCCGAGGCTGCTCGAGCGGCTGGTCGGCAACCTCGTCGAGAACGCCATCCGCCACAACGTTCCGGGCGGATGGCTGCGGGTCACCACCGGCGAAACCATGGACCGCGTCTGGCTCCACGTCTCCAACGGAGGTCCCGTGATCGCCGCCGGTGACGTCGACACGCTGTTCGACCCGTTCCGTCGTGGCGGGCGGGTGCGCACCGCCACGCGGGGCACCGGCCTCGGCCTGGCGATCGTCCGCCTCATCGTCGAGGCTCACCAGGGCCGCCTGCAGGCAGCGGCGCCGCCGTTCGGTGGGTTGGCCATCCGCATCGAACTACCGCGGCAACACGCGCCCAGGCGGCGCTTCGTGCCGACGGTGGGTCGAAGCGCCGCCCATCCGTCGGTGCAGCCGGCGGGCGATTCGGTGGCCTGATCGACGTCCGTCGGGCTTGCTGTCTGAAATCATCCGACAAGTACTGAATCGTCCGTGCCCGGTTCGCGCCGCGATCCCGTTCTCGGGCTCAGGCTATCGACGCCGACCGCCCGCGCGCGGAACTCTCGTGCGAATCGCGCTCGCGACATCAGGAGGGGTCACATGTTCACATCACGTCGACGGGTCAAGCAGTTCGCAGGCGTAGCCGTTGGGGCGGCAGCCATTGCGCTCGGACTCCCAGCGGCCGCGGTCGCGACAACGCCTTCGGCGTTCACCTGCACGGGTGGTTCGATTCCGTCCGGCACGTATCTCACCGTCACCGTCACCGGATACTGCGCGGTCGACGACGGTCCTGTCACCGTCAACAGGAACCTCGTGGTGGGCACCAACGCTGAGCTCGACGCCACGTACGCAGGGTCGAACCTGCACGTGCTCGGCAATCTGACCGCCGGGCCGGGGTCGATCGTCCTGCTCGGTTGCGAGCCCGTAGCGTTCGACTGCTCGAACAG
>Ga0209014_10001368_pt1 | contig 14370 bp, 14 predicted proteins | sample BarGraNGADG00212_FD_184491 | JGI IMG/M metagenome (GOLD analysis project Ga0209014, IMG submission 184491) | Arctic peat soil microbial communities from Barrow, Alaska - Barrow Graham LP Ref core NGADG0002-212 (SPAdes) (version 2) | ecosystem: Environmental > Terrestrial > Soil > Wetlands >...
GGTCTGCCTCCGGAGCAACGCCTCGAAGGCACGCTCGCCACGACCGCTCTCGGGATCGCCGCAGGCGCGGACATCATCCGCGTCCACGACGTGCTGGCCAACGTCAGGGCCGCGCGCATGTCCGATGCCGTCCTCCGGGCCGGCAACTGGAGCGCGTCGTGACGGAGCCCATCGGCAGCGACCGGATCGTCCTTTCGGCGATGGTCTTCTGGGCCCGCCATGGGGTCCTTCCCGCCGAGCGCGCCGAGGCTCAGCCGTTCGAGGTGGACGTGGAACTGCACCTGGACCTCCGCCCGGCCGGCATGGGGGACGATCTCACCAGGACAGTCGACTACCGAGACGTGTTCGAACTGTGCCGCGGCGTCGTCGAGGGGCCGAGCTTCCAGCTTCTGGAGGCTCTCGCGCAGACGATCGCGCGTGAGCTGCTGGCCCGGTTCGCTGTCGAAGAAGTCGTCGTGCGTGTCCGCAAGCCCGAGGTCGCGCTGCCCGGGGAGCTGGCGTATGCCGGCGTAGAAATCCGCCGGCGGCCCTGAGTCAGCTCGTGGAGTCCGGGCGAGTGCCCAGCGTCAGGTGGACCGTCAACGTGTGGCCGCCGCGATAGAGGTCGACGCTGACCGTTCGGCCGGGGGCGTACTGGACCAGGATGTCCTCGAGGGGGTGGGCCAGGTCGATCGCCTGGCCTTCGATGGCGGTGACGATGTCGTCGTTCTTGATCCCGGCTTTGTCGGCCGGGCTGCCGGCTACGACCGCGTCGATCGGATTGCCGGACGAGTCTTCGTTGTGCACCCAGGCGCCGTGGTCGAGGGGCAGGTTGTTCTGCGTCTTGAGGCCGAGGTCGATGGCCATGTAGGCGATGCCGATGTACGGCCTCGACAGCTTCTCGCCGGCCAGCGCCTGCTGGAGTATCGGCTTGGCGACGTTGATCGGGATGGCGAAGCCGATGCCCTGTGCCGTTTGAGCGATGGCGGTGCTGACGCCGATCACACGGCCGTCCGCATCGATCAGCGGCCCACCGCTGTTGCCGGGGTTGATCGCCGCGTCGGTCTGGATCAGGCCGTGGAGGTTGGTGCCGCTGCCGGTCGAACTGCCGTCACCCCCGACGGTGATGTCGCGGCCGAGTCCCGAGACGATCCCAGATGTGACGCTGTTGGGGTAGTCGAGTCCGAGCGGGCTGCCTATCGCCACGGCGAGCTGGCCGACCTGCAGCCCCGAAGAGTCGCCGAGCGGGGCGGCTGTGAGGCCGGTGGTGTTCGAAATCTTGACGATCGCGAGATCGGTGAGCGTGTCCAGGCCGTAGACGGTGCCGTCGAATTCGCGCTTGTCCTGGAGCCGGACCTTGATCGTGGTGGCCCCCGCGACGACGTGCTTGTTGGTCAGGATCCAGCCCCCAGTGTCGTAGACGATCCCCGAACCGACGGCTTGCGGTGCGCCGCCCACCTCGTCGACGATCATGACCACGCTCGGCCCGACCTTTTGAGCGGCGGCGACGATGGCCGACGACTCCGATCGGATGGACACGTTCGACAGGTTGCCGGGAGGGGGACTACCGGCGGCGTCGAACGCTCCGGAAGCTTTGAGGGCCATGTAGGTGCCTTCGCCGCCCAGGACGGCACCGACGATCGACGCCAGTAGCAGGATGAGCACGAGCGGCCGGCCAGGCCAGCGGGGCGCGCCCTCGGGTTTGACGGGCTCCATCGGGGCGGGCTCCACCGGGACCGGCTCGAACCAGCGCTCGGGGGTGGATTGCTCGCTCGGGTACTCGGGCGCCCAGTTCGGGCGTGGTTGCGGAACGGGAGCGTAACTCTTCGGCTGCTCCGAGTCGGGAGGCGACCAGCCTTCCTCCGGCGGATCCGTCATGTGGTTTGGTCCCGGTGCACATGCCCCTCGGCGGGTGAGTCGCCGCGGTAGTAAGTGACGATGCTAAAGGTGCAACGGGATTCGTGCCGCGACGGCTCCCGCCGCGACGGCGGCCGAGACGTACGGCAGCGGGCTCGCAACGCGCCGACCGGGCGCCGAGCTGGGCGCGCACCCTCAGCTTGACGGTGTTGCGGCTCCGTTACCTTCGGACGGCGTTCGCGGGTCTGTCGGTAGCGTGACGGTGAAAGTGGAACCGACATGCAGTCGGCTTTCGACCATGACTCGGCCGCCGTGCATCTCGACAACCGAGCGGACGATCGCCAGACCCAGGCCGCTGCCGCTGCTGCGCGCCTCGCTGGCGCGGGCGCCGCGGTAGAACCGCTCGAAGATGTGGGGCAGTTCCGTCGGGTCGATTCCGACGCCCGTGTCGATGACCTGGATCCGGGCGCCGTGTCGGTACTCCCCCAGCGTGACGACGACGGAACCGCCGCGGGGCGTGAACTTGAGCGCGTTGCCGACGAGGTTGCTGACCACCTGGCCGAGCCGCTGCGGGTCGTGGCGAACGACGAGCGGCGTCTCGGGGAACTCCCGGGTGAGCTTGACCCCGCGCCGTTCGGCCGCAGCTTCCGCCTGCTCGACCGCCGACTCGACGGTCGCCCGCAGGTCGTCGGGTCGCAGGTCGAGCCGCACCAGGCCGGAGTCGAGCTTCGACAGTTCGAGCAGGTTCTGGGCCAGCCAGTCGAGCCGCTCGATCTGCTGGGCGCTCGACTCTAGGAACTCGGCCCGCGCCGCGGCGTCGTTGCCGGCCTTTTCCTGGAGCAGCTCGTTGAAGGTCCGGAGGGCGGCGAGCGGCGTTCGCAGCTCATGCGAGACGTCGGCGAGGAACTCGCGGCCGGTGTCGCGGTCGCGCCGGATGACGTCCATGGTTTCCTCGACCTGGGCCGCCATGGCGTTGAATTGGCGCGATAGCACGGTGATCTCGGTCGCCCCGGTGCGCGCACGGTCGGCCGGTACCCGCCGGGCAAGGTCGCCTTCGGCCAGCGCCCGAGCCGCTTCGGTCAGTCGCCGTAGCGGCGTGGTGAAACGGCGAGCGAGCACGGACGCGACGACGATCGCGAATAGCAGCGCACCCAACGAGGTCAGGGCCAGGAAACCGACGACGGTGGCGATGGTGCTCTGGCGAGTGGTGTAGGGAGCGGAGAGGCTGACCTCGAGATACCACGAGGGCTTGACTCCCGACGGATCGTCGAATCGGAAGACCTCGATGTAGCTGATCTGGTCCCGAGCCTGGCCGCGACCCGGTGGCCCGGTGAGCCCGGCGCTGAACGCCGAGACACCGGCGGCCGGCTCGAAGGTCGTGCCAGTCGCCGTTTCGTACCCGAGCCCGAAGCGCAACCGCAGGTCGGCCAGTGCGACCTGGTCGGCGTAGTCGCTGAGCGCCGTCGGGTTCGAGAAGACGTCGCGGACCTTGGGGTTCAGAACGCCCGCGGCAGACACGACGGTCTGGTTGGCGGCATCGTCCCCGGCGGTCGCTTCCGCCTGGATCCGGACCACGGCGGCCACGGCTCGAGCCCTCGCCTCGAGGTTCGTCTGCTCTTGCTGGCGCAGGTCGGTGTCGAGAACGAAGACGGTCAGGATGGAGACGATCCCGACGGCGATCGCGAACACTGCCACGAACGCGAGCGAAAGGCGGCCCTGGAACGTCCTGGGCAGCGCCCTCGAGAATGGCCATGAGAACAGCCGAGTGAAGCCTCGCGGCGAGGTCATCTCAGCGCTCCGCGAAGGCGTACCCCGCGCCCCTCACCGTCAACACGAATCGCGGCCGAGACGGGTCGTCCTCGAGCTTCTCGCGCAGGTGACTGATGTGGACGTTGATGGTCTTCTCATCCTGCCCGAGGGCTTCGTAGTCGCGAATGAGCTCGAGCAACTCGCGTCTCGAGTACACCCGGCCGGGTCGGCTGGCCAGGTGGCGCAGGATCTCGAACTCGGTTGCGGTCAGGGGTATGCGGCGCTCGCCGCGCTGGACGCGCCGCCGCTCCAGGTCGATCAGGAGGTCGTCGTGTCGGAGCATCCGCCCGCCGCTCGCGTCCGCCAGGTCGCCGTAGGCGCGGCGCAGGAGCGCCCTGATGCGGCTCATCAGCTCGCGCAGGCCGAACGGCTTGGTCACGTAGTCGTCGGCGCCGAGCTCGAGGCCGATGACCTTGTCGACCTCGTCGTCGCGGGCGGTGAGGATCAGGACGGGGGCCTTGGAGCCGGTCATCCTGAGCCGCCGCAGGACCTCGAAGCCGTCGATGCCCGGCAGGCGCACGTCCAGAACCACGAGATCCGGGGCCTCGCGGGTAGCGACGTCGAGGCCTTCTTCCCCCGATCGGGCCACGGCAACCTGGTAGCCCTCTTGCTGCAACGCGTACTGGATGCCCCGGGCGACGGCGTATTCGTCTTCGACTATCAGGATGGTGGCAGCCACGGAGCGAATCTACACCCCGGGAGCGTGGTCGCGACCCGGGAGCGCAGGCGCGACCCCGGGAGCGAGGTCGCGACCTCGGGAGCGTGGTGGCGACCTCGGGAGCGCAGGCGCGAATCGATTGCGACGGCTGCGCGTGGTAGGCTCCTACGTCACCAAGTCATCAATCCCGCGACCGGTTCGCTCGGCCGCGCTCGACCGAACCCGCGCAGGAGGTTCCTCAGTGAGCACCGCCCCGACAATTCTCACCGCAACCAAGAGAACCGAGCTGGAGATGGGCAAGGGTGCCGCTAGAGTGCGCAGGGCCGGCCGGGTGCCGGCGGTGGTCTTCGGCCACGGCATCGAGTCGCTGCCGGTCTCCCTCGACGCGCACGAATTCGACGCCCTGCGCAAGCACCTCCACTCCAACACGCTCATCGACCTGCGCGTGGAGGGCTCCGAATCTCGCAAGGTGATGGTCCACGGGATCCACATCGATCCGCGCTACCGCCGCCTGCTGCACGTGGACCTGTTCGCCTTCAAGAGCGGCGAGGAAGTCACCGTCGACGTCGCTCTCGTGACGGTCGGCTACTCGCACGCGGTCGACAAGCTGGACGGCACGCTGCTCCACAACGTCGACCACATCCGAGTCCGGTCGCTGCCCGAGAACCTGCCGGAGTCGATCGAGATCTCGATCGAGCCGCTGGTCGACTTCGAGGTCGCGATCCACGTGCGCGATCTCGCACTGCCCGAAGGCCTGACGCTGCTGTCCGATCCGGACGAAGTCGTCGCCAAGGTGATCCCGCCGGCCGTGGCTGAGGTCGTGGCTGCCGCGCCGGTCGAAGAAGAGGCCGCCGAGGCACCGGCGACTGAAGGCGAGTCTTCCGGGTCGTAACCGCGGCCTAACGCGGGCCGGCGTCGGCGAGGGTGGAGATGGCGGAAGGTACCGATCGAGGCAGCGGCGACGGGGACGACCCCACGCCGCTGCGGCCTCCGACGCCGTCGCCGGGAGGTCAGCTTTCGGCCGAGGAGCGCACGAGCCTCCTCAAGGTCAAAGTCCGCGAACTTACGAGGGAGAACCGATCCACCCTGCGCAGTCAGGGCGATTTCGACGCCGTTCTCGTAAGGGGACAGCCCACCAACCATCTCGTGATGGTCGTGATACTCGCCTGCATCATGGCCGTCGCGGCGCTGGGCGGGCGAATCCTTGGGGATCTCGGCGCGGGCGCGCTGGCCGCAGTCGTGCTGGGCGGCATATTCGGGCTGGTCTGGCTTAGTCTGGCTCTCACCGGAGGCGAGGAAGTCGAGCGCCTCAGCATCGACCAGCGAGGGGTGATCGCGAGCGTCAAGTCAGGCCGGAGTGTCGACGCTCGCGGAGACTTCATCAAGGTCGCCGCCCCTTGCGTGATCCTTCTGATCTGCGCCTTTCTCGGCTTCAGCCTGGCCCGAGACATCGTCAACCCGCCACCGCCCAACTGCAACGGCGACGCGGCTGCGATCAAGGACACCGATACCTGTATCGCGCTGCCCAACCTCGGCGGCCTGCTGGGCGGCGCGCAGGCCAGCGCGAGCCCGGGCAGCAGTGCCACCGGTGGCGGCTCCGCCTCGGCTGGGTCCGGCGGGTGGACCGTCGGAAGCGAGAGGCTGGTCGAGCGGCTCGTTCGAAGCCTGCAGCTGCTGGTCGTGGCGATCGTCGTAGTCGTGGCCACGGTATTCCTGGACATGATGCTGGCCGGCGAATGGGTCTTCGGCATAAGGCCGGTTCGCCGCCGTCGAGACGGCAGCTAGGGGTCGACCCGGCCCCCGATCGCCCTGCCGCCGCTACCATGGCGAGGTGGCCCGGCTCGAGGGTTCCCGTCTCGCGATGCGGCGTTCGGTACCGGTCCTCGGCGCGTTCGTCGTCGGGGCCGTCGCGTATGGACCGCTGTATTGCTTTCCCCTGCTCGCGCCCGAATTCGAGGCTACTTTCCACACGTCGCGCGAGCTCGGCCAGATGCCCTGGACGATCTTCCTGCTTGTCTCCGCGCTCGCCTCGCCACTTCTCGGCCGCGCTTACGACCTCTTCGCAGATCGCATCCTCCTGACGATCGGCTCGCTGCTGCTCGCTGCGGGTTGGCTCGTAGCTTCCGTCGCCTCCGACGTGGTCTTACTCGTGGCGGCGTACGGCGTCCTCCTCGCCGTAGGGCTGCAGCTCGTCTTCGTCGGGACGACCACTGCCATCGCGCGGCGCTATGCGGGCGTGACCGGGCTCGCCCTCGGGATCGCCTACGCGGGCCCGGGGATTGGAGTTGCGCTGGCGCTGCCGCTCGCCTCCGGAGTGATCCACGACCTCGGCTGGCGGGAAGTGGCCGTCGGATTCGGGGTCCTCTCGCTGGTGGCGGTGCCGTTCGTCTGGCTGATGACGAGCGGCGCTTCGGTCATCGTTCCGGCCCGCGACGGCCGAGCCACCGGCCACTCCCCGGCCACAGGCTTGCACGAGACCTCCGCGCCCGGAGCGATCGGCGCCTCCCTCGAGCCCGTCCCCGGCGGCGCCCGGCCCAGCACCGATGCCCTGCGGCGCGTCCTGCGCACGCGCCGCTTCCTGATCCTGCTGGTCGGGGCGATCGGGATCGGTTGCATCGACGAGGGCATCTTCCAGATGTCGCCGCGCCACCTCGTGACGCAGGGAGTGGATCCGGGTTACGCCGCCTTCGTTCTGTCGATCCAGGCCTATGCCTATGTCGTCGGTCAGATCGTGGGCGGCGGCCTCTCGGATCGGTTTGGGCGGCGCTTCATCGGCTTGCTGTGCGGCGGCTTGATCGCGATCGGGGCGACGGCCGTGTTCCTCTCCACCGGCTCGCTGCTCGCCCTGGCGCTCGCAGGCAACGTGATCTACGGCTTCGGGATCGGGGCTACGATCGCAATTCGCTCGGCCGCTTTCTCTGATGTCTTCGGCGGCCACAACTTCGGCGCCATCGTCGGCATCATCGCCATGGCCTACCCGGCGGGCGGCATCATCGCCATGAACGCGGGCGGGATCCTGTTCGATCGGCTGGGCAGCTACTGGCCGGTCTACTGGGTGGCGATGGCTTCGCTGGCTGCCTGGAGCATCGCCCTGCTCGTGGCGGGGCCGCGCCGCCACGGCCTCCGCAAGCGCATCGACAGCGTGCGGGACCGCATCCCGGTCTGACCTACGCCACTTCCCTCCGGATCGTGGTCACGGCCAACGTCACGAATACGGCGGCGATCGCCACCAGCACGCCGAGATCCATCAGCACCTGGCCGGAGGTCATGTCGGCGCCGGCGATCATGACCTGGCGCAGTCCGTCGATCGCATAAGTGACGGGCAGGATTCGGGCCACCGGCTGGAGCAGCGCCGGCAGTTGGTCGATCGGCCAGAAGAAGCCCCCGAGCACGCCCTGCGGCACGATCACGATCGGGATGAATTCGAGGATCTGCAGCTCCGATCGAGCGAACGTCGAGAGGAAGATGCCCAGCGAAACCGCTCCCAGACCGAGGATCAGGACGAGCAGGTAGGCGATCAGCGGGCTGCCGGCAGTTCGGACGCCGAGCCCAAGCGCGAATGCGGGGACGGGGCCAAGAGCAGGGATCTGGAGACGGGCGAGGACGAACGCCAGCACGAGAGTCACCTGTAGCGTGGCGAAGAAGCCGAAGCCGAGGCTGTAGCCGAGCACGATCTCGGCCCGGCTCACCGGCGTCGCCAGGAGGCGCTCCAACGTCCCACCGAGCCGTTCGCGCAGGAAGCTGATGCCGGTCAGGATGAACACGAAGAAGTAGACGAAGAAGCCGACGACGACCGGAGCGAGCGTGTCCAGAGTCGTGGCGTCGGGCGAGCCGTAGACCGTGGCTCGCTCGAACGTGGGCAGCGCAGCGCCCACCGCGCTTTCCGCCACAGTCGTGATCAGCGACCTCTGCACCGCAGGCAGAACCGAAGCTTCCGCGGTGGGGTTGAGCCCGAGCGTGAGAAGCTCGATCTTGCGATTCTCGGCGCTGAAATCGGGCGGCAAGACGATCACGAGATCGAGCTGATTGTCCTTCAGGGCCTGACGGGCGCTCGAGTCGTCGGTGACCGATCGATCCAGGACGATGCCTGTCTGGCCGCCGAGCACGGACTGAAGCCTGCTCGTCACGAGCTGCGCCGTGGGCCCGGATGCCTCGTCGACGATGGCGATTCGGGCGGTGAGCGTCTGCTGACTGCTCAGAACCCAGCCCAGGAGAGCGATGATGGCGATCGGGGCGGCGAACAGGAGGGCCAGCGAACGCGGGTCGCGCCGGAACTGGAGGACGATCCTGCGGAAGACTGCGGCGACGCGGAGCCCGCTCATCGGACCGTCTCGCTCGCCGTCGCGGCAGATCCGGCCGGGCCTCCAGCGAAACTCAGGAACGCGGTTTCCAGGTTGTCCGTGCCGGCGCGCGATCGCAAATCGCCCGGAGTTCCCTGCGCGAGAACGCGGCCGTCCCGGATGAAGAGCAGCTCGTCGCACCGATCGGCCTCGTCCATGACATGGCTCGAGACCAGCAGCGTCGCGCCGGCGGCGGCGAGCCGGTGGAAGTGATCCCAGAACTGGATGCGCAGCGCCGGGTCTACTCCGACCGTGGGCTCGTCGAGGAAGATGACCTGCGGGTGGTGCGCCAGGGCGCAGGCCATCGAGAGTCGCCGCCGCATGCCGCCGGAAAGCTGCGCCGCGGGCGTGCCTGCCCTCTTGTCCAGCTCGACCAGCTCCAGGGTTCGGTGCAGATCGGCCTTGTTCGTCTGACCGTACAGCGCCGCGAAGAAGGTCAGGTTCTCCCAGACGGAGAGTTCGGGATAGATGCCGTCGGACTGGGTCATGTAGCCGATGTGGCTGAGGTTGGCGCGGGACGGCATTGCCACGCCGAGGACGCGCGCGGTGCCGCTGGAAGGAGAGGCGAGACCCGTCAAGAGGCGGATGAGCGTCGTCTTCCCCGAGCCGTTGGGGCCCAGCAGGCCGTAGATCCGGCCGGGCGGCAGGCTCATGGCGACGTCGTCCACGGCCACGATCTCCCCGAAGGATTTGCGGAGCGCAATCGCCTCCACGGCGGGGGGCCCCCCGGGAGCGGGCTTCGCGGGAGCGGCAGACGTCGTCATCTGGAAGCCTCCTGAGTGGCGACTACAAAGTGCCGGCAGAGGCGATCGCCGGACGCCTCAGGACCCACAGCGAGACCGACTGGATGGCGGCGGCCGCCAGCAGCCCAAACCCGAACGCGAGGACGATCCCGAACCTCTCGATGCCCGTCGTGACGATCAGGAAGAAGACGATCGTTCCGAAAAGCCCGACCTGGAGACCTCGCACAACGCCGATCGCAGGGTCCGGTCCCTCCAGGCGATGGGCGAAGATGGCCAGGACCGACACGTAGACGGGAGCGGCGGCGAGCAGCCCGCTCAGCGATGGGCCGAGGACTCGGGCGGCGGCGGTGATAGCCAGGACGATACCGGTGCCGACGATCATTCGAGCCGGGAGGTCCCAGGCGGGAATCGCCGCAGCGGCGCCGGTGGCGCGCGTCGGCGGGGCGAGCCAGAGGCAGACGGCCATTCCCAGGGCGACCGTCGCGAAGACCACCACCGACTGTGCCGCCAGAACCGGCTGCATCAGCAGCGCGGCCGCGACGAACGCCGCCAGGCCGGCTGCGGCCGAGAGGCGCCATCCTGCCCGGCAGGCCACCCAGCCATATGCCAGGGCGAATGTCGCGTCGCCGAGCAGGCCCGCGATCGAACCCTTGGCCGCGCCGGCCGCGAACGAGTTGCCCTGGTCGAGTGCGATGTAGAGCGCGACCGGGCCGGTGGTGAGTGGCAGGGCCACGATCCAGCCGCCTACGGAAGGGCCCCAGCGGCGAGCGGCAAGGCTGGCACCGCCGATGAGGATCGGCGTCAGGACGAGTTTCAGCAGCAGAAGGGCCACGCGGGCAGGGTATCGCGGCAGGCGTTGCAGCGTGGGCCGTTAGCCGTGGCTAGTCGGCCGGGACGACCAACTCGCGCAGAGCGCGGAATGGGCCGAGTGGCAGAGCCTCGAATGGACGAGCCGGCGGGCGCGATATAGTCGGCGAGTGAAGCTGCCGTTCGCGCCGCCACTCGAGCCGATGCTGGCCAAGCTGACCGACCACATGCCGCTCGGGGCCGGCTGGCAGTACGAACCCAAGTGGGACGGCTTTCGGGCGATCGTCTTCCGCGACGGCGACGAAGTCTTCATCCAGAGCCGCGACCTCAAGCCGCTCGAGCGCTACTTTCCCGAGCTCTCGCCCGCGCTCCGGGCCAACCTGCCGGATCGCTGCGTCCTCGACGGGGAAGTGGTCATCGCCGGACCGCGCGGCCTCGACTTCGACTCGCTGCTGCTGCGCATCCATCCGGCCGCGTCGCGCGTGAAGCTGCTCGCGGCGCAGACGCCCGCCAGTTTCGTGGCCTGGGACCTGCTCGCGTTCGACGACCGCGATCTCCGGGCCGTGCCTCAGGGTGAGCGCCGCCGGCTGCTGGAGAAGCTGCTCGGCGACGCCGCTCCTCCGATCCACCTCACGCCGGCCACGGACGATCCGACGCGCGCCACCGACTGGTTCCACCGTTTCGAGGGCGCGGGTCTCGACGGCGTGGTCGCCAAGCGGCAGGCGGACCCGTATATGCCCGGCAAGCGCGGCTGGGCCAAGATCAAGCACGCTCGCACGGCCGATTGCGTGGTGGCAGGCTTTCGATGGCACAAGAACGGGCCTGGGACGATGGTTGGCTCCCTGCTGCTGGGGTTGTTCGACGACATGGGTCGATTGAACCATGTCGGGATCACCGCGAGCTTTACTGCGGATAAACGGCGGCAGCTGGTCGAGGAGTTGGCGCCTCTCCGTGAGAATGCGCTGGCAGGCCATCCGTGGGCCGAATGGGCCGAGTGGGAAGAGACCGCGCGAGCCGCCGCCGCTGCAGCCGGCCAGCGCATGCCCGGGATGACGAGCCGCTGGAACCGCGACCGTGATCTGACGTGGGAGCCGCTGCGTGCCGAGCGCGTCTGCGAGGTCGGCTACGACCATCTCCAGGGCGATCGCTTCCGCCACGCCACCACGTTCCTACGCTGGCGGCCCGACAAGCCGCCCGAAGCGTGCCGCTATGACCAGCTCGAAGTCACCGCCCCGCTCGAGCTGATGGAGATCTTCGGCGAGTAGCGCCGCCCGGTCAGCTCTGGAGAGCCGCCGTGCGCGCTAGCTCGGCGCCCCACTGGCGAGCCCGTTCCAGTTCGCCCTCGCGCAGCGGCCCGAACTTGCCGGTGACCACGAAGCGGCGGCCTTTCACGATCGGCCGGTAGCCGGCGAGCTCCAGGCCGCGGCCGAGCGCCGAGGTCGCCCCGCCCGGGGACCAGCGGAAGGCCGTCTCGAACGTGGCGAAGCGGCCGTGCCCCGGCGCCAGTTCCTCGAGCCACAGACGCATCGACGGACCCGAGAGGTCGGCCGGTTTCGGGGCGCCGAACGTCGTGGCCATATTTGCGCGCATTCCTTCGGAAGGAAGCGCGAAGCCCAGCACGGGCGAACCGGCGACGATCAGATCGACGCCGGCCAGCGCGGGTGGCACGGCTTCGGCGGTCGAAAGCGCGCAAGCTTCCGGGCCGAATCCCTCCGCGACTGCGCGGGCAATCGCCGCGGTGTTGCCCCAGAAGGATTCGTAGACCACGACCACTTTCACCGGCACACCTCCTGCGCCGAAGATGCCACCAGAGCGTCAACGGCGGTAGGGCTGGAAGTCCCGGGCCGAGCTAGCGAACCGTACTCCACGGGTCGTAGTCGACCTCGAGCGGCTCCTGGGCCGGGCGCTCCGCCGGAGGCACGTGCTCGAGGTTGACCCGGATGCGGTACCAGAGAGTGAAGCGACCGCGCATGCCGTCGACCAGGACGTCGGCCGGCTCCAGGTGGGCCGCGACGGCGGCGTGCCGCAATTTCCAGCGCTCGAAGCCGGCGACCGCCTCTTCCTGCGTGGCGGCGCGGGCGATCTCGATCAGCGGCTTGGCGGAGACGCGGCGACCGGTCGGCGACGAACCGGCGGTGCGGGGGCCTGCGGGTACCGCCTCGCCGTCCGTCTTGCGGGCCCGCGACGGCATGACCCGCGGCGGCTCTCCGGCGGCCTTGGCGTAGTGAGGCGGCCACGGGGCATCGCCGAGCCCGTCGCGCTCCTGTCGCGCGGACAGCTCGAGCAGCCCTTCCAGCGACCCGACCGCCTCGTCTATCCCGGCCCCTGGATCCCCAAACGCCGCAAATCGGGCCGGCACGCTCGCGATCGTGAAGTCGCCGAGCTCGCACTCGGGCAGCTCATCCCAGGTCACCGGTGCCGACACCCGGGCATCCGGAACCGGTCGCACCGAATAGGCCGAGGCCACCGTTCGATCTTTGGCGTTCTGGTTGTAGTCGATGAAGACGCCGTGGCGCTCTTCCTTCCACCACTTGCTCGTCGAGATGGCCGGGGCTTGCCGCTCGACCTCGCGGGCCAGGGAGAGCGCGGCACGTCGGACCTGATCGAACGACCAGCGCCGCTCGACTCGGACGTTGATGTGGATGCCGCGCGAGCCCGACGTCTTGGGCCAGCCGGTCAGTTCGTTGTCGCCGAGGACTTCGCGTACCACGACCGCCACTCGGCGGATGTCGTCCCAAGGCACCCCGGGCCCAGGATCGAGGTCCACGCGCAGCTCGTCCGGATGGTCGAGGTCGTCCGCCCGAATCGCATGCGGGTTCAGGTCCAGGCAGCCGAGATTGACCACCCATGCCAGACCGGCCGCGTCGTCGAGGACAACCTCGTCGGCCGTCCGACCCGAGGGGAAAGCCAGCTGGACCGTTCGAACCCATTCGGGCCGCGAATCCGGCGCCCGCTTCTGGAAGAAGTACTCGCCGCCGGCTCCGTTGACGTAGCGCTTCAGGGCCATCGGCCGCCCGCCGGCCCCGCGCAGAGCCCCATCCGCGACGGCCATGTAGTAGGCCACGAGGTCGCGCTTGGTATAGCCCGGTCCGGCGAAGAAGACCTTGTCCGGGTTGCTGATCGCGACCTGCCTGCCGGCGACCTCGACGACCTCGCTCCGCGTCACCATGCCGGAACGATAGCGCGTCCGCGTCGGGCGACTCGCAGCCCGAAACGGTCCGAGTGGCGCTCGTCTCGGCCGGCTATTCCTCCGTCGGCATATGCAGGTACATGCTCTGGATGCCGATCCGGCCCGGTCCGGTGAAACGGTTGAAGATCAGGTTGCCCGAACCGCCGAGGAGGCCCGTCCGCAGCCCGAACATCTTGATCTCCATGCCCACCGTCGGGTCCTTGTAGACCCAACCGCCCGGCTCGACGTCGAAGACTTCGCCGGGTCCAAGAACGCGCTCGAAGACGTTGCCGTAGCCGTGCAGCCACAGCGCGCCGCCGCCCTGGCCCCCGGTGAAGGTATCGATGAAGATGCCCGAGCCGCCGAACAGCATGTTCCCGACGCCGCGCAGCCGGCGGAAGCTGTAGTCGACGTTGGCCGTCGCCGCGAGGAACTGGTGCTCACGCACCTCGACCTGCTGGCCGGGCGCCAGGTTCAGATGGAAGACGTGGCCTACGCCGTCCCGGCTGAAGGCGATCTGGCCCGCGCCGGCGGCTTCGGTCATGAAGATGGCCATGCCGGCGATCGCCCGCTTGAAGGCGCCCTTCATCGGGTGCATCCGGACCTCGAGCGAGGGCGTCTTCCACAGGATGATGTGATGCTCGAAATAGACGGGCATCGAGCCGTCCAGCTCCATGGTGAGCATCGGCACGAGCTCGCCGTCCACCCGGAACATCACGCCTGGAGCCTGGCCCGCTTCGACCATCGTCGGCAGCAACTTCGGGATGTAGTCCGTGTGCATCGCGGCCTCCTGCTCGGCGCCCCCAACGTGGTGGCGGCACCGCCACTCTAGGGCAGCGGGGGTGCCGGCTGCTCCCCCTCAATCGCGGGGGTGTGGCCGGGGCGAGCGACCCGGGCCGCCGGCCGCGAGGCCAATTGGGGCGTGTTACGATCCCGGTCGCGCCGACATAGCTCAGCGGTAGAGCAGCTGTTTCGTAAACAGCAGGTCCTCGGTTCGAATCCGAGTGT
>Ga0209014_10001369_pt1 | contig 14365 bp, 12 predicted proteins | sample BarGraNGADG00212_FD_184491 | JGI IMG/M metagenome (GOLD analysis project Ga0209014, IMG submission 184491) | Arctic peat soil microbial communities from Barrow, Alaska - Barrow Graham LP Ref core NGADG0002-212 (SPAdes) (version 2) | ecosystem: Environmental > Terrestrial > Soil > Wetlands >...
CGGCCGGGAGCGGTGCGGTGACCGGGGCCATGAGGGTTGACGCGTCTGCGCCGGGAATGGTCCTCGCCCTGCCGGTGGCGAAGGTCGCGCCTCCGGCGCCGACGAGCTTGATGCGCGAGAGTTCAGTTTCGACGGGTTCAGAGAACCAGAGCTTGATGGCCATCGGTGACGCCTTCAATGTCTCCCTGGCGGCTGGTTTGCTGTTCAGCAGCTTCGCGTGGCGCCGCAGGACTTCCGGTCGGGGAGAGACGGCAGCAGCCGGAAGCACGAATGCCGCGAGACTGGCGATGGCCGCGCCGGCGAATGCGAAGCGGTACGGCGCACGCATGGATTTCATCCATTAAACATCGCCCCGGTCCGGCCCACCGCCAATTGTCAGCATGCGGCCTTTTCGTCTGGCCGTCCTCGTGCGAGCATTAGGCATGTCCCAACGCATTCGCACGCGGTTTCTCGTCGTTGGCTCCGGGGTCGCCGGCTTGCACACGGCGTGGCGGGCCTCGGAGCACGGCGAGGTGTACGTGCTGACCAAGCGATCGCTGTTCGATTCGGCCACCGCTTACGCTCAAGGAGGGATTGCCGCGGCGCTGGGCGCAGGCGACTCGCCCGAGTTGCATCGCAAGGACACGCTGGCGGCCGGTGCGGCGCTGTGCGACGCCGCCGCCGTCGCGGTGCTCACGTCGGAGGGACCCGCCCGGGTGAGGGAACTGGTCACCGCCGGGGTTCGCTTCGACACCGACCTGCGCGGGCGCCTGTCACTCGGCAAGGAGGCGGCGCATTCGCGTCATCGCATCGTGCACGCGCAGGGCGACCAGACGGGTGCCGAGGTGGCGCGCACCCTCATCCAGCGCGTGCGCGAGTCGCCCAATATCCACGTACTCGAGTTTGCCCGCGTGCTGGACCTCATCGTACACGCCGGGCGCTGCTGCGGCGTGCGGGCGAGCGTCGCCGGCCGGGCGGTGGACATCATCGCCGACGCCACCGTGCTGGCCGCCGGCGGTTGCGGACAGCTCTTCCGGCATACCACCAATCCGGAAGTGGCCACCGGCGACGGCTATGCGATTGCACATCGTGCGGGGGTACGCCTGTCCGACATGGAGTTCGTGCAGTTCCATCCCACCGCACTCGACACGCCGGAGAACCCGCTGCAACTGATCTCCGAGGCCGTGCGCGGGGAGGGAGCCACGCTCGTCAATGACAAGGGTGTGCGCTTCATGCTCAAGGTGCATCGCCTCGCCGAGCTGGCGCCCCGCGACATCGTGGCGCGCGCGATCTTCCGCGAGCAGCAGGCGGGACGACGCGTCTACCTCGACGCACGCGTGCTCAAGCGCACCTTCGCGCGCCGTTTTCCCGGGATACTGGCGATCTGTCTCGCCCGCGGCATCGATCCGCGCCGCGACCTCATCCCGGTGACACCTGCGGCTCACTATATGATGGGCGGCATCGTCACGGATCTCGCGGGACGGTCGTCGCTCGACCGGCTCTATGCGTGTGGCGAAGTGTCGTGCACCGGCGTACACGGCGCCAACCGGCTGGCGTCGAACTCGCTCCTCGAGGGGCTCGTCTTTGCCGAGCGCGTGGCGCGTGACATCGCCTCGGTGACGCGGCTACCTCGTCTTCCGCGGGAAAGCGCCTGGCGCGTCCCGGTGCTGGCCGATCGGGGCGCCGCGCAGGTGGCGGCTGATGCCATTCGCGCCATCCTGTGGGACTACGCGGGCATCGACCGTACGGCCAAGGGGCTCCGCACCGGCCTCGAGCTCCTCGATGACCTCGTCGCGCGCCTCCCGGTGGGGGCGACCGAGGAGGCCAACATGCTCGAGACGGCGCAACTGATCACCGAGGCCGCGCTGCTGCGGCGCGAGTCACGCGGCGGGCACTTCCGCCGCGACTTCCCGCGCCCCAAGAACAAGTGGCGGGGAAGGCACATCGAGTTCTAGTGTCCGCTACGGCTGCACATCGTTCATGTCGGCCGTTCCTTTCGGGGCGACGCGAAAGACCTCGGCGCGCACTTCATTGACGCCCGGCGGAACGGCGTCCAGCAGGAAGGCCGAGAGCACCAGAACGAGCACGATCAGCCCCGCCTCGAACCGCAACGAGTGCACCAACTGCGGCCGCTCTGACGTGCGCGCCTTGCGCTCGGCGTGCCGCCGGTGGAACTCGTTGAATGCCATCACGATGAGAAAGATGCCCACCTTGCCGGCGAGGATGCGTCCGTACAGCGTGCCCCGGATGTCATCGAAGCCGCTGAGGTGCGTCGTGGCGCCGAAGATGCCGGTGAGCACCACGGCCGCGGCCAGCGCTCCCGAAACGCTGAAGTAACGCTCGAGCATCGCGCCAAGAGGGTCGGTCCACGGCGACGACGTATGCGCCGGCAGGCGGCGCTCAGCGAGGACCAGCAGAATGAAGGACCCCAGCCATCCACCGGTGCTCACGGCATGGAGTCCATCAAAGAGCGGCGCGAGCGTCAGCTTGGCGAAGGCGTCGTTCGGGTACCCCTGAAGGCCCGCGCCCAACCCCACCAACCCCACGCCGACGAGAATCATGGGCCATCCCCACGCGCGACGCTTCGCGACGCCGAGATAGCCCAGGTATGACAGGACCGCCGCCGACAAGATGGCCAGCAGGCCGATGCCCCACTCGCTGCGGAGCAGCAGCGCCGCCATCCGGTGCGTCAGTGCTACGCGGTCGTCGAGCAGCGCCGAGACGCCAACGGCTCGTGGGCCGGCCAGCAACAACAGTGCCAGCGAGCTCCACTTGCCACAGCGGAGCACCAGCGCAGAAACCTGCATGTCAGCGGCTGTGCGCACCGGCCCGCTGGGCAAGCTGGTACGCCGCCACACGAGAAAATGGAACGCCGCGGTACCCACGAGCATCGTCAATGCCAACAGGTACAGCGTGGCAATCAATGCGGAGCCGAACACAGTCAGATTCTGCACGTTTGGATGATCGCGGACTGGCGCGCTTGGCGCCAGCACCCCGACTCCCCGCACGGCGTGGGGCGGGCTAGTTTTCAGGCATGTCGAATGCCCAGCCGGCTGCGGGAAATGCCGCCCTCGTCGAAGAGATCCGCGCGCTGGCGAGGCAGCGTCATGCCGTGATCCTGGCGCACAACTACGAGCGCCCCGAAGTGCAGGATCTCGCCGACTACGTGGGTGACTCGCTCGGACTCTCCCGTGAGGCGGCACGCACCGATGCCGACGTCATCGTCTTTTGCGGCGTGCACTTCATGGCCGAGACGGCGGCCATCCTGTCGCCGCTCAAGACGGTGCTCCTTCCCGACCTCGCCGCCGGCTGCTCCCTGGCCGCCACGATCAATGCGGAACAGCTGCGCGAATGGAAGGCGGAGCATCCCGGCGCCGTCGTCGTGTCGTACGTGAACACCTCGGCTGAAGTGAAGGCCGAGTCCGACTACTGCTGTACGTCAGGGAACGCGGTGGAAGTGATGAATGCGATCCCGGCCGACCGGGAGATCCTGTTTCTGCCCGATATGTTCCTTGGCGCGCACGTGCGCCGCATCACGGGACGGCCGGACATCCACGTCTGGATGGGCGAATGCCACGTGCACGCGGGCATCGATCCGGAGAACATCCGGCTGCAGCGTTCCCTGCATCCCGGCGCCGAGTTCCTGATTCACCCGGAATGCGGCTGTGCCACGAGCGTGGTCGAGGCGGTGTCTGCCGGTGACGTTGATCCGCGCGGGGTGCACATCCTCTCCACCGAGGGAATGATCAGGCGTCCCGCCGAAAGCGATGCCAGCACCTTCATCATCGCCACCGAGGTGGGAATCCTGCACCGGTTGCGGCGCGCGTACCCTGACAAGGAGTTCTTCGCCGCCAACGAGCGTGCGTCGTGCGCCTACATGAAGGTCACGACACTGCCCAAGGTGCGTGACGCGCTGGTGCACATGCAGCACCGCATCACCGTGCCAGCCGAAATCGCGGCGCGGGCCCGTCTGGCCATCGAACGCATGGTGGCGATCGGTGGTGGCGTGCCGGTGCCGGCCGGCGAAGGCGTGGACCCCGGCGAATGACCCCCGACCGGGTGTCCCCTCGTCGCATCACGCCACTGGCCACGCCGGCCTTTGCCGATGGGGAACCCGACTTTCCGCTGTCCGAGACGGAAGTCGTGCGCCTGGTGAAGGCGGCGCTCGACGAGGACCGGGCGTCGAATGACCTGACGACCCTCGCCACCGTACTTCCCACACGAAGGGCGCGCGCCGTGCTGGTGGCGCGCGAACCCGGCGTGATCTGCGGCGTGCCGCTGGCACTGGCCACCCTCTGCCAGTGCGACGAGAGGGTGGAGATCCGCGTGGACGTCGAGGACGCTCAGCGCGTGGAGTGCGGTACCACCGTGCTCTTTCTCAACGGCAAGGCTCGCGGCGTGCTCGCCGCCGAACGCACGGCCCTCAACTTCCTCCAGCACCTTTCCGGCATTTCTACGCTGACGGCGCGCTACGTGGACGCCGTCCGCGGAACCGCGGCTCGAATCCTGGACACGCGCAAGACGACGCCGGGCTGGCGTCGCCTCGAGAAGTATGCCGTGCGCTGCGGCGGAGGCACCAATCATCGTGAGACGCTGGCTGACGCGGTGCTTATCAAGGACAACCATCTGGCGGCGGTCGACGGTGATGTGGCCACGGCGGTGAAACGCTCGCGCGAGCTTTCGCCTGCGGGCACCGTCGTGCAGGTCGAGTGCGACCGCCTGGATCAGGTGCGCTCGGCGCTCGACGCGGGCGCCGATGCCGTGCTGCTCGACAACATGGACCTTGCCCTGTTGCGGGAGGCCGTGGCGATCATCGCGGGGCGGCTGGTCACCGAAGCCTCGGGGGGCGTCCGACTGGACACGGTGCGGGCGATCGCCGAGACGGGGGTTGACCGCATCTCGGTGGGAGCGCTCACCCACTCGGCGCCCGCGATGAATCTCGCGCTGGACTTCCAGTAGCACTCGCCAGTTGGGCGTCCAGTTCGGCCGGCTCACCCGTCGGTGAGTCGCAGCGGAAGCCGCGGCAGACGTACGCCGTGGCGCGGCCCTGCAACTCGGTCTTTCCGTCCAGCAACTCGGGCGGTCCCGCTGTGCCGCCAGCCAGCACCAGCGACGGCACGTAGCGAGCGGCCACGGTGCGGGCCAACCGGGCAAACTCGCCTGAGCCCGTCGCTCCGGCAATCGCCACGCACACCGCTCCGTGCGCCTCGAACTCCGCGTCACCCAGCAGGTGGCCGAAGGCCAGCGGGTGCTGCGCCATGGCCTCCGCCAGCGCCGAGAGCACGACACTTGCCCGCCGCGCACGTCCCGCATCGCCAGTGACCGCCGCCAGTCGCTGAATCAGTTCCACGGCCAGCGAATTCCCCGACGGGAGGGCGTTGTCGGAGACATCGCGGGGTCGCGTCACCAGCGCCTCGGCGTCCGCGGCCGTGTCGAAGTACGCCCCAACGTCGTCGTCCCAGAACTGTGCGTCACAAGCGTCGGCCATCATCTGCGCAAACCCGAGCCACCGCGCTTCGAAGGTCAACTCGTAGAGGGACAGGAAACCCAGGCCCATCGCCGCATGGTCTTCGAGGAATCCCCCGATCCGTGCCTCGCCCCGTGCGTAGACTCGGTACGCGCGTCCTTCGCGCACCAGCGACGATGCGAGAAACTCGCCGCTGCGCGTGGCCAGTTTCGCCCAGCGCGCTTCGCCGAAGACGCGTGCACATTCGGCGACGCCACGCAGCATCAGGCCGTTCCAGCCCGCAACGATCTTGTCGTCTCGCCCTGGGCGCACCCTGTGCTCACGGGCGGCGAGCAACGCGACCCGTGCGCGGCTGAGCGCCGCCCGGAACTCGCCAGGCTCATGGCCCGCTGATTCCGCGAACTCCTCAGGTGAAAGTGGCATCCAGAGAATATTCGTCCCTTCGAAGTTCCCGTCCTCCGTCGCCCCCCAGAACAGGGCCATCGCGGTCACGTCCGCGCCCAGCACCTCCCGCAGTTCATCCAGCGTCCAGACGTAGAACTTGCCCTCGCGCCCCTCCGAGTCCGCGTCAAGCGATGCGTAGTAGCCACCCTCGGGAGCCGTCATTTCGCGCTCCACCCACGCGAGCGTCCGCTCGGTGGCCTCCCGCACGGCATCGTCTCCCGTGGCCTGCCACAGGTGCGCCCCCAGATGCACCAACAAGGCATTGTCGTACAGCATCTTCTCGAAGTGCGGCACCAACCAGGTGCCATCCACGCAATAGCGGTGTATGCCGCCTCCCACCTGGTCGAAGATGCCTCCGCCCACCATGCGGTCCCACGTGTGGCGCACCACTCCCAGCAGGACGTCATCACCGGTACGTCCCCACCGGCGCAAAAGGAAGTCGAGAGACATCGTCGGCGGGAACTTGGGTGCGCCACCGAATCCCCCGTTGGTCCGATCGTAGCGCGCCACCAGGGCGCGCTCGGCACGCTCGAGCACAGCGACGTCCACCGGCGCCCCGGCCTGCACCGGCAGCGCTGCCGATGCGTAGATCTTGAGCAGCGACGAGGCACCTCGCAGCACGTCGTCGCGCCGCATGCGCCAGGCATCGGCGACGCTCGCCAGCACGCGCTTGAAGGAGGGAAGGCCGTGGCGGTCGTCCAGCGGGTAGTACGTTCCGCCATAGAACGCCGCTCCGTCTGGTGTCAGGAACATCGTCATTGGCCAGCCACCCTGCCCGGTGAGCGCCTGCACCGCCTGCATGTAGATGGCATCCACGTCCGGACGCTCCTCGCGATCCACCTTGACGTTGATGAACCACCGGTTCATCAGGCTTGCCGTCTCGCCATCCTCGAAGGACTCGTGTGCCATCACGTGGCACCAATGGCAGGCGGCATACCCGATGCTCAGCAGGACGGGCTTGTCCTCCGCACGTGCGCGCGCGAAGGCCACCTCTCCCCAGGGATGCCATTCCACGGGATTGCCGGCGTGCTGTTGCAGGTACGGCGATGTCTCGAAGGCGAGGAGGTTGGGCATGCTGGTTGCGGTGTCGGGGGCGGAGGACCGCGCGAAAGCGTAGATTCTCCAAGCTAACGAAGTCGTCGCCCACGTCCTTGTCATGATGAGTTCCTCCCCCGCCGCTTCCTCCACCGATACGACGTGGATCAGGGCCCTGCTGGTTCTGGCCGCCGGTACGGTAGTGCGCCTGGTCATGGCGGCCCTGGTGCCGCTTACCAATGACGAGGCGTACTACTGGGAATGGAGCCACCGGCTTGCGGCCGGGTACTTCGACCATCCACCGGCCATCGCCTGGCTCGTGGCGCTAGGGCCCGACAGCGCACTCGGAGTTCGGCTTGGGGCGGTGTTGGCTGGCCTGTTCACCGGGCTGGCCCTCATGCGTACCGCACGGCGGCTCGGCGGCGATGAGGCGGCATGGTGGGCTGCTGTCATCTTTACGTGCGTCCCGCTTGCCGCGGCCGGCTACGTGCTTGCCACGCCCGACGCGCCGCTGTTCCTTGCGCTCGCGTGGACGCTGCACGCGGTGGTCGAGGCGCTTTCTGCGCCCGTGAAGTCGCACGCGTCGCTGCGGTGGTGGGCCATCGCAGGCGTCGCCATCGGCGTGGCGATGCTGTCCAAGTACACGGCGGTGCTGGTTCCTGCCGCCATCGCGTTGTCGTGCGTGCTGTTCGCCCCGTTGCGCCCGCGCTTGCGTGAGAAGGGTCCGTGGGTTGCGGTTGCCGTTGCAACCCTCGTGCTCGCCCCCAATCTCTGGTGGAACGCCACCCACGAATGGACGTCATTCGCGTTCCAGCTCGGCCATGGCCTCGGAACGCCCAAGAGCACCAGTGTCGCGGCAGTGCTGCAGCGCGAGCTCAACCTCGTCGGCGCTCAGGCGGGGCTGGTGTCTCCCATCCTGTTCGCGCTCCTCATCGGCGCGACTTGGCGCGCGCTGCGCGCACGCGGCGACAGCGTGGCGCGGATGCTCGGAACCGTCTGTGTCTTCGTGCTCCTGTTCTTCGCCTGGAGCGCCACGCGCAAGAACGTGGAGGCCAACTGGCCGGCCGCCGCCTGGCTGCCGGCCATGGTGCTCCTCGCCGTCGAGACCGCGCGCGCGGAACACACCGCGTGGATGCGACGCGGACTCTGGCTTGGGGGCGCGCTCATCATTGTGGTCTACCTCGATGCGGCCACCCTGCTGGCGCCGCGGCTGGGGTTGCGCGCGCGCCGCGACCCGGTGAGTCAGGCATTCGGATGGAACGGTGTGGCCCGTGACGTCGAAGCTGCCGCGCGCGCGGCGCAGGTGACGGCACCCGGCGAGCGTCCGCCCGGGCACGTCTGGCTGGCCGCCGACCGCTACCAGGATGCCGCACAGCTCAGTTGGTCTCTGGCGCGACGCGACGTCGACACGTCCGGCGTCTTCTCGCTCAACCTTGCCAGTCGCTCCAACCAGTACGATCTCTGGCCGCAGTTCCGCCAGCGCGCCGCACGCGACGACGCGCTGGTGCTGATCCTCGACGAGACGGACGGCGTTGAGCCGCAGCCGATCGTCACGCTCGCGCCCTTCTTTGCCCGTATCGACCAGGGACCACCCATCGTCCGCACTGCCTACGACATCCTGCTCGGTCGCCAGCGAGCCTGGGTGCTCCGCGGGTGGACCGGCGATTGGCCCGGGCATTCCACTCCTTCAATTCCGGAGTCCAGATGACAAAGTTCCCCGCCGACCTCGAAGCGCGTTTCGCTGAGCGTGACGCGCAGCTCCTTGACGACCTCTTTGCCTTCCTCCGCATCCCGAGCGTCAGCGCGCGCTCCGAGAACAACCCTGACATGCAGCGCGCCGCCGCCTGGCTGCACGAGCGGCTCTCTCGCATCGGGTTCGCCGTGGAGACCATGCCCACGGCCGGGCACCCGGTGGTGCTCGCCGAATGGCGCAAGGCGCCCGCGGGCGCCCCAACGATCCTCGTGTACGGCCACTACGATGTGCAGCCGCCCGAGCCCCTCGAGCTGTGGACGTCGCCGGCCTTCGAACCCACCATCCGTGACGGCAAGCTGTTTGCCCGGGGCAGCGTTGATGACAAGGGGCAGCTCTTCGCGCACGTCGCGGCGCTCGAGACGCTGCTCGCGGTGCGTGGCAAGCTTCCGGTGAACGTCATCGTGCTCGCCGAGGGTGAGGAGGAGATCGGCAGCGAGCACCTTGCGCCGTTCATCGAAGCCCACAAGGCGAGGCTGGCCTGCGACGGCGTCGTCATTTCCGACTCGGGGATGTTTGCCCCCGGCATCCCGAGCATCCTGAGTTCGCTGCGCGGCCTGGCCTACTTCCAGATCGACGTGCGCGGCCCGGCGAGTGACCTGCATTCCGGCAGTTACGGCGGCGCCGTGGTGAATCCGGCCATGACCCTCGCCCGCATTCTCGCCACCATGCACGACGCCGAGGGGCACGTGGTTATTCCGGGCTTCTACGACGCCGTGCGCGCCTTCCCGCCGGCCGTCATCGCCAGCATGCGCAAGTTGCCGTTCGACGAGGAACACTTCCGCGAGGAAGTCGGCGCTCCGGCCCTCGGTGGTGAGCCGAAGTACACCGTGCTCGAGCGGCTCTGGACGCGGCCGACCTGCGAGGTGAACGGGATGCTGAGCGGCTACACCGGCGAAGGCGCCAAGACCGTACTCCCCGGCGTGAGCATGGCCAAGGTGAGCTGCCGCCTCGTGCCCGACCAGGATCCGGTCGAGATCGAGCGCTTGATGAAGGCGCACGTCGCGCGCGTCGCCCCGAAGGGCGTGACGGTCACCGTGCGCCACCTGCACGGAGGCAGGCCGTGGCGCGCCGATCTCGAAGGCCCGCTGTTCGAAGCCGCCAAGAAGGCGCTGGAGTCGGCGTTCGGTCGCGCACCCGAAGTCACGGGCGAGGGCGGTTCGATCCCCGTGGTCGGCGACTTCGAGCGTATACTCGGCGTGCCTGTGCTCCTCATGGGGTTCGGGCTTCCAGGGGAGAACGCGCACGCCCCCGACGAGTGGATCAGCCTCGACAACTTCCGCCGCGGCATGCGCTCCATCGCGTCGTTGTTCGAGCACCTCGCCCCGGCTGGTAAGTGAGCCGCACTGCAGGAACGTTGTTGTACGACGGGGCTGCGCGCATCGCGCGCAGCCTGCCGTACTTTCGCGGCAAGTGGCAGGTGGTCGACCGCCTGAACCGTGTGCTGCTTCCCTTGAGGGCGGCGGGCGACGACCTGCGCACGGTCCGCATGAAGGACGGCAGCCTGATGACCTGGAACTTGCGTGATACATCGGAGGGACGTGCGGCTTGGCTGGGTTTCTGGGATGACGTCATTCGCGACGCTGTGTTTGCGCGCCTCGCACCGAGGGCCGTGATTCTCGATGTCGGCGCGAGTGTCGGAGCCTGGACGGTACCGATGGGCCGGCGCTTGAGCGGCGCCGGGCATGTGTACGCATTCGAGCCGGTACCGGCGAATCGCGATCGCCTGGAGCGAGCAGTCGCGGCCAACGGACTGCACAACGTCACGGTCTCGCCGCTCGCCCTGGGCGACGGCTCCCGTCAGGTGGATATGTGGCTCCGATCGTCCCAGACGGGAGCCGACTCTGGTACGGCGGCCGTCGTTCGCACGGGCACCGGCCACCTCACGGTCTCCATGTGCACGCTCGACGACTGGGCCCTGCAGACCGGCCTCCAGCGCCTGGACTTCATCAAGCTCGACGTGGAAGGTGCCGAGTTCCTGGTGCTCGCCGGTGCCGAACAGGTCGTCTCCCGTTTTCGCCCGCTCATACTCGCCGAATTCGCCGAGTACTGGATATCCACGCAGGGGCGCACGTCGGCCGACGTTACACGCTGGGCCGTGGATCACGACTACCGGATGCTCCCGTGGGACCGGCACCAGCGACGCTTCCTTTCGTCGGATACCAAGGGTGTGGAAGACACGTTGCTGGTGCCGGTCGAGCGGGGGTAGGACAAAAGGACACGAGACGCTGGTCTCGTGCCCTCCGTCGTTCTCACACGCGCCGCCTGCGTACGGGACACCTGCCCGTCGGCTACAGTCCAGCCAGCAGCGCGTCGTTGTTGGTTGTGCTGGCAATCCGCTTGATCAGCCACTCCATGCCCGCTTGGGGCGGCATCTGCTGGAGGCCGCGGCGCAGCGTGTAGATCGCGTCGAGTTGCCCCACCTTGTAGAGCTTCTCCTCCCGGCGCGTGCCGGAACTCGCCACGTCGAACGCCGGGAAGATGCGCTTCTCGGAGAGCGAGCGGTCGAGCTTGATCTCGCAGTTGCCAGTGCCCTTGAACTCCTCGAAGATCACGTCGTCCATGCGTGAACCGGTCTCGATGAGTGCGGTGGCGATGATGGTCAGCGAACCGCCGCCGTGCTCGGGCGCGATGGCGCGGGCCGAGCCGAAGAAGGCCTTTGGCTTGGCCATCGCCGACGTGTCGAGGCCGCCCGACATCGTGCGTCCCGTGCCGCGTTCGGCGGTATTGTGCGCGCGGGCCATGCGCGTAAGGGAGTCGAGCACGATGACCACGTCCCGGCCCAGTTCGACGAGGCGCCGCGCGCGCTCGAGCACGATCTCGGTGACTTCGACGTGACGGCTCGCCGGCATGTCGAATGACGAGGCAATGACCTCACCCACGCCCCACGAAATTGCCTCGCTGACTTCCTCGGGACGCTCATCCACCAGCAGGATCAGGAGTGTCGCCTCGGGGTGCATCAGTGCCACCCCTTCGGTGATGGCCTGCAGGAGCATCGTCTTTCCCGCCCGGGCCGGTGCGACGATCAGCGCGCGCTGGCCGTAGCCGATGGGCGCAATCAGGTCGATCGCGCGGCGCGTAAGCTCGGGTCCGCCCTTGGCCTGGCGTCCTGTTTCGAGGGTCAGGCGTCGTTCGGGATAACTGGCCGTGAGCGAGGCGAAGTCGGCGCGGCGCATGGCGTCGGCCGGATCCTGGCCGTTGATGGAGAGTATCTCGACGGCGGTGACGCGTCCCCGGTGATCGCGTCCCGTCGTGGCGCGCACTTCATCGGACTTGCGCAGGCCATGCTGACGGGCAAGATGGCCGGGAACGTGAGCGTCACCCGCTTCTTCGAGGTAGCTGTTGCCGGCGCGCCGAATGAATCCGGCATCACGGGCTGGGGTGTACCATCCGATCGTGTCGCTATCTGCAACAATCGGCTGTAGGGGAGCGCCCCCGCCGCCGCCACTCTGCTGAACCTGTTCACCACCGCGATTGCGCCCACGATGCCGGCGTCCTCTGCGGCCTTCTCTACCTTCGCGGCCTTCGCGACGGTTCTCGTTTCCCGCGCGGCCCCCTCCGTTCGATTCAGGGGTTCCGATCTCTCCTTGGGGACTGGGCACGAACGCCGCGAATTCCGCCAACGGAGTGTCGCTGATGCCCAAGTCGGTCGCTGGGGACGGTATGGTTACTGCCGGCGCTTCGGTCGGCACTTCGGTCGGAGCGGAGTCGAGGTACGGATCGGCTTCGGCCGATGTGGACTCCGGCGATGTGGACTCCGGAGCGGGCTGCCCGCGCGAGCGCGCGGGGCGCCCGCGACGGCGAGGACGACGATTCTCGGTCATGCGTGGGGAAATTGTGGTGAATCGAAACGCGGGGGCGCGAACCGCAGTGTGACGGCCCGGCCGTGCATGGAGTGAACACTCCGACTGCTTCCTGCGGGACAAGATGGTCCGCGTCCTCCGCGAACCGAACGCGCCTCAGGCGCGTTGACCTGCTACCAACATGCTGTAAACGGACCAGACGGGGCGCCTTGGGCGCCTCGGCATTCCACGCCACGGAACGTCACGGGGCCCGGAGAGTTCGAAACGGAATCACCGTCACTCGCGGCGCCAGGCGCCGGAGTCGCTCGCCGCGTCAATGCGGCGGAGGCGGAAGGGTGCAATCGCCGAGCGTGCGCCACGCGCCGTCCGACTGAGGTTGAGTATGGGGGACGCCGGCCATTCGCGCAACCCTCTGGCCATCGTCCCTCTGGCCATCGTCCTCTGGCCATCGTCCAGCGGTTCGTCCTCCCTCCGGCTATTCCGCGGGTGGCTCCGGCGCGGTCAGGGTGACCGTTCGGAGCAGGTCGCGCAGGCGGTGCGTCTGCAACAGGATGCGATCGAGCGCGTCGGTCTGCTCAGGCGTAAGGTGGTCCATCTGCATTAGCTGTACTTCCGCCATCAAGGCGGCAAGGACGTTGTTGATCTCGTGTCGCATGGACGGGGTCATGGCCGGCTGGTAGATCGCCGCCACGCGGCAATCCGGGATAGATTTCGCTTGCATGAACACGCTACGCAGCCGGGCGCTGTCGCAGCTCGCGTCCATCGTCGACAAATATCGGCAACACGGCGACCTTTCTCAACTGCTCGAGGCGCTCGCGGCCTTCGCGGGCGAAACGCCCACCGAGGAGCTGTTCGCCGCCGCCGATGCATACGCCGGCATTCCGGAGGTCCTCGGTCCGCTGATGGAGGTCGTCGTCGACAGGGAGCCAAGCCATGCCCGCGCTCTTGTGCGGCTCGCCAACGCCTACTGGCTTACTGGACGAGGCCCGGATGTGGTGGGCGACCTCGCATCGCGGGCGCTCGCCGCCGATCCGTCCCACCGCGGCGCCTGGCACCTGTGGGCACTCACCGAAACCGATCCGCGAGGACGCATGCAGCGCTGGCTCCAAGTCACCCAACGGTTTCCCGATGACGAGCTTGCCAGGGCCAACCTCGCCGATAATGCCGCCAGCGTCGGCACGACCGAGGATGATCCGGTTGCCCTCAAGCTCGCGCTCGATACCTTCGCCGGCCTGCGGAGCACCGCCAGCCATCCACGGCAGGTCGAAGCCCTCGACCAGGCCATCACCGCTCTTCGCAACCGCTGATGAATCACGACCACGCCGACGCTGGTTCGCTCGCCGAGTTCCGTGAGTTCCGCGAGCGCATGAACGAACGCATCCTCGGCGAGGGCAACCTCGTCGTCAACCGGTTCTTCGCGCTCGACGGCAAGACCTACGAGGCCGGCGCCCTCGACGTGAAGACCAAGGAACTGCTGGGCCTCGTGGCTTCTGCAGTTCTCCGCTGTGACGACTGCATCACCTATCACCTCGCCCGATGCCGCGAGGAAGGGGTGACGCGCGCCGAGATCTTCGAGACGCTGTCCGTCGGACTCGTCGTCGGCGGCTCCATCGTCATCCCCCATTTCCGGCGCGCGGTCGCGCGTTGGGATGAGCTGGAGGCGCTGCCCGACTGACGCGGGCCTTCGGGCCTTGTGCTACCGGCGTGCCGCGGCCGCGTGCGGCTTTCCGCCGGAGACGTATCGTGACGATTCGATGCGGTCGAGCCATCCGGCCAGGTTGTCGCCGATCACCTGGATGCGTGGAATCGAGCCCGCGTTGAACTCCGCGTCGTATGGACTGTGCGACGGTCCTCCCGAAACGTCGAGCACCGCGTCGAACTTGTACG
>Ga0209014_10001370_pt1 | contig 14362 bp, 10 predicted proteins | sample BarGraNGADG00212_FD_184491 | JGI IMG/M metagenome (GOLD analysis project Ga0209014, IMG submission 184491) | Arctic peat soil microbial communities from Barrow, Alaska - Barrow Graham LP Ref core NGADG0002-212 (SPAdes) (version 2) | ecosystem: Environmental > Terrestrial > Soil > Wetlands >...
CAAGTCGTCGCCACCGGCGCCTTACGCGGACTGGGTGACACACGAACCCCCGCCCTCGCCCACCTGGCCGGCTACTGGCTGATCGGCATGCCGGTCGCCTATGTCCTCTGCTTCTCCTACGGCTGGGGTGTGACCGGCATCTGGGTCGGCCTGACCAGTGCCCTGATCCTGATCGGCCTGATCCTCTTAGTCGCCTGGCACCGCGAGATCAGAGTGGCTTCGAAGAACGTCGGCAGGGACGCCGACGTTGCAACCTGAAAGGTCGATCCACGGATGCTACGCTAGAAAGCCCAAGTTACGCTGGTATACCCCGTGTTCGCGTGAAAGTTCTGATAATACCCCAGCAGCCCGAACTGTTCGTGGTAGTTATAAAACTGCCAGCCCGCGTTCCACCGCACCTTCGGAGTGATCCGCACCGACACCCGCCCTAGCGGCGATTGGTACGACAGCGGGAACGTCTGCACGCCGGCGAAGAGCGCCGCCGCCGGGCTTACCCCGCCGGTCGCGGGATCAGGTACAGTCGCCACGACGGCGCGGCCGTCCCCCGTATCCTTGGTGATCGTATATCCCACGTACACGTCCGCCCGCTTCGCCACCGCAAAGCGCACCCCGAAGTTCGCCGCATGCACGTTGCTCAGGTACAGCGAGTTGCCGCTCTGCAGCGTCGTCCGGCCCGTGCCCGCGAAATACGCGATCCCACTCACCGTATCCAGATGCAGCTTCATGTAACCCGCATCCAGCGCGAACCAGTCCTTCGGCGCCCAGCTTGCGTTCGCCGAGTAGTTCCGCGAGTGCGAACTGTACGCCGATAACACCACCGGCGCATTCACGTTGTACACCTGCTTGTAAGATGTCGATAACTGCACCTTCCGCGTGCGGTAACTCACCCGCCCGTTCAGCGTATGGTAATTGCGATCGCTCACCGGCGTCAGCGGATTGTCCGCCCGCCCCACCTCGCCTTCCAGGTTGGCCGTCAGATTCTTCACCGGCCGCAAGCGCACCCCCACCGTACCCGAGTGCAGATGATTCGTATTCTCGTACACATCGTTCACCGTCGAGTCGGCAAAGGCCGGCAGCGAGAAGCCCTGGATCGTGCGCACCAGACGGTCCGTATATCGATACCCCGCGTAGAACCCGATCCAGTCCCTCACCCGGTAGTTCGCGTCGGTCGAATTCGTCACCGTGCGAATGCCCAGATACCGGAAGATAATCGTCTGCCCGGAATTGCTGCCATTGTTGATTTCCGTGTAGCTGGAAGGTCCGACGATCCGCAGATTGTTGACCGACGTGTTGTTGACTACCGTCAGCCGGCTGGAGGGCTGCGCGCTGAAATTGAAATCGCCCGCCACCATCGGCCGGTCGGCGCTGCCCTGCACCAGGATCTGCCGGTTGGCCGCGTCGCCGAACCGTCCCAGCCCGCTGGAGAATTCGCTCAAGGCGAAATCGTTGTGGCCGTTCAGATAGCTCATGCGGGCGTTGACCGCCCAGCGCTTGTGATTCGCCATCAGGTTGCCCAGCCAACCCGGATTTCTCCCATGCACCGGCGCCGCCTTGGTGAACTGTTCGAGCGCCGTCAGGTCGTTGGCCAGCCCCGCCGACGCCGCGCTGGACCCTATTACCAGGCTGTAGGGCGTGTCTTCCTTAAAGAAATCCCAACGCCGCAGCACCGTGAGCTTGAACCCCGCGAAGTCCACGTCCGCGCCCAACCGGTACTCGTTCCACTGCCGCCGCAGATCGGCGAACACCGGCAGCCCGGCGCTGTTCGCGCTGTTGTTGTCCGGTTCCAGCGAGGTGGCCAGCGCCGGACCGTCCTGCGTGTTGCGGCTGTATCCCGCGCGCACCCGGAACCCGGACTGCGGAAACAGCAGGATTTCGTGATCCTGCGTGCGGCGCACAGTATCCATCCGGTGCAGTCCCCCCGCTACCGTCAGACCGGGATTGTAGTAGTCGTTCAGCCGCCACGTCATGTCGTAGCGATACAACTGGTTCTTCTGAATCCGCAGGATCGCGGACTGGTACGGATCGTTGCCCAGCCCCATCGTGTGGAGCAGAATCTGGTCGAAGTAATGGCCGTGCCCGTCCTTGGAATCGATCGAAAGGCTGCTGCCCAGCAGGCGCAGTCCGTTGCGATAATTCACGTCGCTGCGATACTCGCCCAGGTCGCCGCCCACCAGGCTCCAGCGGTATCCCGTCTCGAACGAGTTCGTGATGTTGTAGTTCCCGTGGTTTTCGCCGCGCGCCGCGCCCACCGTTTCCGGTGTCGGGGCCGCCACCTGCTGCGCCGAAAGCGCGACCGTTGCCGCGAAGAATATCCAGAATCGTGTCTGCATGGCGCTTACCTCAGGAAATACAAATCGCTGTTCGATCCGTGTATGGCCACGTGGCACGTGGTGCATTTCTGGAACTTCGGATCCAGCATATTGTGCTTGGAAGATTGCAGCGGCACGCCATCATTGCGCGTGCCGAACCCCGTGGCGCCGTTATGGCACTCCAAGCAGAGCGTGAACACCACCGGCCGCCGCAGCAGTTTCGCGTTCATCGAGCCATGCGGGCTGTGGCAGGTGTCGCACCCCTCCACCCGCACCGGTGCGTGCTCGTATACGAACGGCCCGCGCTTATCCATGTGGCACTTAATGCACGGCGATTCCGTGTTGAGCGCCTGCTCCATCATGCGTGGCTTCTGCCCCATCTTCCAGGTGGCGTCGAACGAGCCGTGCGGATTGTGGCAGTCCGAGCACTGCATGAAGCCTTCATTTACGCGGTGCTTGGAAGGCATGGAGAACTGCGCGCGCACCGTGGCGTGGCAGCCATAGCAGAGTTCGGCCTGCTTCTTCGCCAGCAGGGATTTCGCCGTGGCCGAATGGTGGATCGAGTGGCAACTCGTGCACGCCACGTCGTTACGCGTATGCTCGGATCGCTGGATGTTCGCCCGCGCCAGATCGCGCGCATGGCACCCCAGACACGTTTCCAGCGCCTGCTTCGGCTGCATCAGCGAAAATGCCCGCGGGATGGTCGTCTTCCCGCCGCGCGCCTCCACGTGCTTCTGTGCCGGTCCATGACAGCCCTCGCAGCCCGTCTTCTCTGGGGGCTCCGTACCCGACGCGATGCTCTTGTAGTGCGGATTCTTGTAAAAGTTCATCCACACGTCGGCATGGCAGGTTTTACAGGCGTTACTGCCTGTAAACCCGGAACCCGCCGCGGGTGGCGCCGCCTGGGTCTGTGCGGCGGCCGCGGTCGTCACCAGCAGCAGCAACAATTTGCGCATTTACTCTCCCGAAGCAATTTTACTGCCGCGCGACTTCGTTCCCCGCGCTTCACCTGCTTTCCAGATGATAGCGAAGGCCCGCTCCGTCCAGCCGCCTGCCCAACAGAATTTACGTTACTTTTGCAAACCGGTTACATGCGAGTCTCCGCCGCCCTTCGACCGCAAAGACGGCGCTAGTCCTGCCGCAATTCCGATAAACTGGTTCTGTTGGTATGGTGCCCTATGTTCCGAGCGAAAGCAGCCTTCCTGATATGCGCCCTGGCCCCGCTGGCCCGCGGCGGTGATTACACGGCGCTGGACCGTTATGTCGCGGCGCCCGACCCTTCCTTCCGCTACACCCTGGCGCGTACCGTGAATTCACCGGGGATTGTCGCCTATCAACTGGATATGGTGTCCCAGACCTGGCTCACCGCGGCGGAAGTCGACCAGCCGGAATGGCGCCACTGGGTGACCATCTACAAGCCGGATCAGTTGACCACTTCCACCGCGGTGTTGTTCATCAACGGCGGGAGCAATTCGAGTGCGCCGGCGCCGCCGGACCCGTTGATGATGTTGCTGGCGGCCGGCACGGGAGCCGTGGTGGTGGACCTGGGGCAAGTGCCGAATGAGCCCCTCAAGTTCGCCGGCGAAAGCCAGAGCCGCACCGAAGACGCCATCATCGCCTACACCTGGGACAAGTACCTGCGCACCGGCGACGAGCGCTGGCCCGCGCGCCTGCCCATGACCAAAGCCGCGGTGCGCGCCATGGATGCGGTGACGGACTTCCTGGCGAAGTTGCCCGATGGCGGGGTGACGGTGAAGAATTTCGTCGTCGCCGGGGCATCGAAGCGCGGCTGGACCACCTGGTCGGTGGCGGAGGTGGACCCGCGGGCGATCGCCATCGCGCCCATCGTGATCGATACCTTGAATGTGCCGGCGGTGTTCGAGAGTCAGTGGCGGGCGTATGGCTTTTGGGCGCCGGCGGTGCAGGATTACGTCGCCATGGGGATCATGAACTGGTTCGGCACGCCGCAGATGGCGGCCTTGCAGGAGATCGAAGACCCATATCAGTACCGCGATCGCCTGGCGCTGCCCTCCTACCAGATGTGTTCGACGGGAGACCAGTTTTTCCTGCCCGACTCGCCGCGCTTCTATTTTTCGGACCTGCCCGGCGAGAAATATCTGCGCTTCGTGCCCAATACGGATCACGCGCTCGGCTCGCTGGATGCGGTCGCCAACCTGGTCGCGTGGTTCCGCGCCGTGACGCTGAATTATCCGCGCCCGCGGTTTTACTGGCGGGCGGACCGCGAGGCGGGAACCCTTACGGTGCGCGTGGTGGACACGCCGTCGCAGGTGTTGCTGTGGCAGGCATCGAACCCGAAAGCGCGCGATTTCCGACTGGAGACTATCGGTCCCGCCTGGACCAGTACCCCGCTCTCGGGGACCAATGGCATCTACACGGCGACGCTGACGGCGGATCGGGGGTGGTCGGCCTTCTTCGTCGAACTGACGTTCCCGGGGCCGGGTTCTACGCCAAATGATATCCCCCTGGTGTTCACCACCGAAGTGGTGGTGACGCCGGACGGGTACCCATTCGATGCCCCTCCGGGCTGGGGAACCGCCAGTCAGGCCAGTCAATTCAAGCGTTCCAGCCGGTGAGCCCCGCCGCAACGCTCTCCGCAACACCCCCGCGATAAGCCGAAAGTGTCTCTCTCTGCTTCTTCTCTTCGCTTATCTCTGCGTTCTCCGCGTCTCTCCGGAAACAACAATTCGCGGCGCCGAAAACAAACCACTTGCCCTCAGCCTACGTCCGTCGCGGGTTCTTCCTCCGCCTTCTCCGCTGACTCCGCGCGCCTCCCGCAACAACCCGCGTTTCCTGCCCCTTCCCTCCATCCGGTTCTTCTCCGCGTCTTCCTCAGCGTCTCCGCGTCTCCGCGTCAAATCGTTCCCTTCCCTCTCCAATACTCCCCGTGATCGCCCTGGTTTCCTCCCTCAATTGACCGGCGCACCCCGCCCCGGCCAGTCGCTCTGCGGTGAACCGAATCCCGCAACACCCCACACTTTTATGTTGCGGCACTGCAACCCGATGCGCCATATTAAAACTAGCGTCAGAAAAGCCGTGTAGAGCGCATCCGTACCACTATCGAACTTCCGTCCCAACCGGGGCGCTCGTATCTGTCTGGCGCTGGGGCATTTTCGATGGCGGACAATCTGCTCTATTTCACGGAACTGCTGTCCATGCCGGTGGTAGACCTCAAAGGCCGCCGTATCGGCCGGGTCAAGGACGCCGCCATGGTCCCCCTCGTCCACGCTTCCCGCATCGACCGCCTCCTGGTCGGCGGCACCGATGCCTGGCTGGCCATCCGCTTCGATCAGGTCCGCGCCATTTCCCTCGCCAAAGGCATCGAACTCAGCGAGGAAGTCCTCGTCCCTTACCATGACGATGAGTACCTCCTACGCATCGCCCGCGACCTGCTGGATCAGCAGATCATCGATGTCACCGGCCGGAAAGTGGTCCGCGTCAACGACATCACCATGGGCATCCAGCACGATGGCGTGCGCGATACGCTCAACGTTCTCGAAGTCGATATCGGTGTCCGCAGCATCCTGCGCCGCGTCTTCCAGGGCATCCTGCCGCCCGCCTGGATCCGCCGCCTGCAGCGCTACATTCCACCCAACTCCATCTCCTGGGAGTTCGCCAACGTCGTCGAACCCGACCCGCTGCGCCGCCTCCGCCTCAACATTTCCTACACCAAGCTGGAGCAAATGCACCCCGCCGACCTGGCCGACATCGTCGAGGAACTCGGCCCCGCCGAGCGCGAAGCCATCTTCGGAACCATCGACAGCGAATCCGCCGCCGACGCCCTTTCCGAAGTCGAAAACCCCAAAATGCAGGTCAGCATCCTGGAATCCCTCGAAACCGAGAAGGCCGCCGACATCGTCGAGGAGATGGCGCCCGACGAGGCCGCCGATCTGCTCTCCGAACTCGAGGAGGAAACCAGCGAAGAGATCCTCGACGAAATGGATTCCGCTCCCAAAACCGAAGTCCGCGAGCTCCTCGAATTCCGCGAGGACACCGCCGGCGGCATGATGAACACCGAGTACGTCTCGCTGCACGACGCCGCCACCGTGACCGACGCACTGAGCGCCTTCAAGGGCAACGAAGACCTGCTGGAGAACCTGAACACCCTGTTCCTGGTCGACGGCGAGGAACGTCTCTCCGCCGCCATTCCCCTGGCCCGCCTCTTCATCGCCCGTGGCAACGCGCGCCTCAAGGAACTGGCCTCCGACACATTGATCCAGGTGACCGTGGACGAAAAACAGGACCGCGTGACCGAACTTTTCGATAAATACAACCTGCTGACTTTACCCGTGGTGGACGAAGACGGCAAGCTCGCCGGTGTGATCACGGCCGATGATGTCATCTCAGTGTTAAGGCAAAAGTGAGGGATGCGGGAACTCATCAAACGCTTCCGCTACCACCTGGCGGTCTTCTTCGCCGTCGTCGGGCCCGGATTTATCACCGCCGTCGTCGATAACGATTCCGGCGGCATCTTCACCTATTCCGCGGCCGGCGCCCGCTACGGCTATCTGCCGCTGTGGACCCTGCTGCCCATCACGGTGGTGCTCATCATCACCCAGGAGATGTGCTCCCGCATGGGCGCCGTCACCGGCAAGGGCCTCTCCGACCTCATCCGCGAAGAGTTCGGCCTGCGCATCACCTTCCTGCTGATGGGCGTGCTGGTGCTGGCCAACATGACCAACGTGATGGCCGAATTTGCCGGCGTGGCCAGTTCCCTGGAGTTGTTTCACATCAGCCGCTACATCTCGGTCCCGCTGGCGGCCTTCGCGGTCTGGTTCCTCGTGGTCAAGGGTAGTTACCAGAGTGTCGAAAAGATCTTCCTCTTCGCCTGCGTCTTCTACGTCACCTACGTCATCTCCGGATTCCTGGTCAAGCCCGATTGGAAGGAAGCCGCGCTCTACAGCGTGAAGCCCGTTCTGCTGTTGGAACCCGGTTATATCTATATGCTGATCGGCATGGTGGGCACCACCATCGCGCCCTGGATGCAGTTCTACCTCCAGGCGGCCGTGGTGGAAAAAGGCGTCACCGCCAAGGAGTACAAGAAGTCGCGCATCGAGGTCATCGTCGGCTGTTTCATGACTTCGGTGATCGCCTTCTTCATCATCGTGGCCTGTGCCGGCGCCATCTACTCCGTGCGGCCGCGCGATATCCAGGATGCCTCCGAAGCCGCCCTCGGCCTCAAGCCCTTCGGCGAATATGCGTTCCTGCTGTTCAGCGCCGGGCTGTTCAACGCCTCCATCTTCGCGGCCTGCATTCTGCCGCTGTCCACCGCCTATTCCGTCTGCGAAGGCCTCGGCTTCGAAGCCGGCGTCAACAAGCGGCTCAAGGACGCGCCCATCTTCTACGCGCTGTACACCCTGCTGATCGTGGTTGGCGCCGGCGTCATCCTGATCCCCAAATTCCCGCTAGTGCAGATGATCCTGCTCTCCCAGGTGCTCAACGGCATCCTGCTGCCCTTCGTCCTCATCTTCATGCTGCTGTTGATCAACAAGGTGGGCCTCATGGGCGAATGGGTCAATTCGCGTACCTTCAACCTGATCTCCTGGGCAACGGTGGTGATCATGATCGGCCTGACCTTGGCGCTGGTGGGGATCACCGTCCGCGGCATGCACTAGCCTCGGGACAGACCTGCCTGTCCCAAGGCGCGCCTTTTGCGCCGCGTGGGGGGTGCCCTCCGGGCCGCGGGTCTGTCCCCGGGTTTCCACGCTGTTCACTCACCGGTCTGACGCCCATACCCCAGAGGTGCCTTCCGGCGTGGATATGCCCGCTAGAAAGCGGGCATGGCCGACTGAAAGCCGGCTCCACGAAGTGAGCCTCAGGAGAACCTATTCAGACGGTCGAGCAACTAAATCGAATTCGTGGAGCCAGGCGAGGGTTGATGCACTCGTCGACTAGGATGCGACGCATTCCGTGACCAGATCTTGCGCCAGCTCAAGGTACCCCTCCACGAATTCCCTTGAGACGGTCGGGCACCCGGCCAAAAAATCGTCGATCGTGAAGCCACTCTTCAAATCATCCAGTAGAAGACGGACCGGAACACGAGTTCCGCGAAAGCAGGGAGTGCCGTGCATCAGATCCGGATCGACCGAGACGATCTCGTTGAGGCGTGCTCTCTTTGCCGTGCTCATTCCACTTCTACAATACCTTAGGGCCGAAAGCGGCCGCAAGAACGCCAATGGACGCTCGCGCGCCGCCTACACCGCCGCCATCGCCCGCCGCGGCTCGAACGTGTACCCGAAGCCGCGCACCGAGTGAATCAGAATCGGCGCCGCCGGATCCTGTTCCACCTTCTGCCGCAAGCGCAGTACGTAGACGTCCACCGCCCGGTCCGTAATCGCGCGATCCTGCCCCCACACCGCATTCAGCAGTTGTTCGCGGCTGAATACCACACCCGGCCGATTCATCATAAACTCCAGCAGGCGGAATTCGGTGGCCGTCAACTGGAGCGGGGTCCCGTTGAGCCGCACCTGGCAGCTCGTGCGGTCCAGCTCCACGCCGCCCGCCTCCAGAATGCGCGCCGGGGTGGCCTGATTGCGAAATTGCAATTTGATGCGCGCGATCAATTCGCGCACGAAGAACGGCTTCACCACGTAATCGTTGGCGCCCAGTTCCAGCCCCACGATGCGGTCCGTTTCGCTCGCCCGCGCGGTCAGAAAAATCACTGGAATAGCGGCCAGATCGGGATCCTTCCGGATGCCCTTGCAGATATCCAACCCATCCGAATCCGGCAGCATGATGTCGAGCAGAATCAGGTCCGGACGCTGTTGCCGGCACAATTCGATGGCGCCCTTTCCGGTGTGCTGCCCCGACAACGAGAAACCCTCCTTTTCCAGGTTGTACTTCAACAGGGAAAAGAGGTCCGTGTCGTCTTCGATGAGTAGGATCTTTTTCATGGTGTCACCGTCACCATACCTCCGCGCATGTTACGGCGCGGTTAAGAGGCGGTGAATTCGGGATTAAGTCTACCCTGCCACAGCGTGGCCCGATTCACCGGCAGCGTGAATGCGAACGTGGACCCCTCGTGAACACGGCTTTCCACCCGCGTGGCGCCATTGTGGGCCGCCACGAGGTGCTTGACGATCGAGAGGCCCAGACCCGTCCCCCCCAGCTCGCGCGAGCGCGCCTTATCCACGCGGTAGAAGCGTTCGAACAGGCGCGGCAGGTCTTCCTCGGGAATCCCGACCCCGGTATCGCGCACGAAAAACTCCACCATCGAGCCTTGCGCCAGAGCGCCCACCGAAATCCGCCCGCCCTCGGGGGTGTACTTGATGGCATTCTCCATCAGGTTGCTGAGAATCTGCGAAACCGCTTCGCTGTCGCAGCACACCACAGCACTCTCCGGCGCGCGTTCCTCCAACAGTTGAATCCGGTTTTTCTGCGCAATCGGCCGCATCATTTCGAAGGCGTCGTGAATCAGCGCGTTGGCGAAATGGGTTTCGAATTCGAATTTCTGCCGTTTCTGTTCCACCCGCGAAAGCGTCAGCAGATCCTCGGTCAGGCGCGCCAACCGCTCGGCATTGTGACGAATAATGCCCAGGAAGCGCATGTTGTAGTCCGCGTCCGCGATCGCCCCATCGATGAGCGTCTCGGTGTACCCCTGAATCGAGGCCAGCGGCGTGCGCAATTCGTGCGATACGTTGATCACAAAATCCTTGCGGACGCGTTCCAGTTTTTCCAGTTCGGCGTGCTCGTGCTGCAACTGCGCCACGGCCTGTTCCAGGTTTCCGGCGGTTTCGTTGAGCGTCTGCGCCAATTGCCCGAACTCGCTCGAATCGGTCTCCGGCAGCCGCGCCCGGAAGTTGCCCCGCGCCAGTTCGCCGGCGTGCGCCATGATGGTGGCAAAACGCCGCGAAATGTAACGCGCCACTACCGCCGCAATCAGAATCGCCGGCAGAAACGCCAACGCCGTGCTCACCAGGATCTTGCCGCGGATCTGGCTCACCTGCCGGTTGATCTCCGCCAGCGGGAAAGCGACCCGGATGGCGCTCCGTCCGCCCGCTACCGGCACAGCCACGTACAGAAATGACACACCGATGGTGGCACTCTGCCGTATGGCCCACCCCGATCCGTCGCGAAAGGCTTGCACCAACTCCGGCCGGGTCCGGTGATTTTCCATGCTGGCGGCGTCCGCCTCCGAATCCACCAGCACCTTGCCATCGGCCCGCACCACCGTGATTCGCCCGCCCGCCGCCAGCGCCATGCGCCGCACGCGCTCGGCGTCCAGGGTGTCCGGCGCGCCAAAGGTCAGCCCCAGCATCCGCCCCTTGTCCGCCAGTTGCCGGGTCAGGTTCTGTATGTAGTTGTCCTTGGCCACATTGGTGGCGAAGTAATCCACCGTCACCAACGCCAGCAACAGGAGGCAAAAAACCCCGGCGATCAACTTCAGGAATATTTTGCCGGTCATACGGCTTCTTCGAAACGATAGCCGAAACCGCGCACCGTGGTCAGGTAGCGAGGGTTGTCGGGCTGCTCTTCGATCTGCTCCCGCAGGCGGCGCACATGCACGTCCACCGTGCGCGGCGTGACGTTGCGCGACTCGCCCCACACCGCTGCCAGAAGCTGATCCCGGCTGTGGGCGCGCCCCGGATGCGTCAGAAAGTACTCCAGCAGGTTGAACTCGGTGGCGGTCAGCGAGATCTCGCGCTCTCCCAGGAACACGCGCCGCGCCGTGCGATCCAACCGGAACGGGCCGATCTCCGGCGACGGCGGTTCCGCATCCATCTCCTCGCGGCGCAGATGCGCCTTCACGCGCGCGATCAGTTCGCGCGGGCTGAAGGGCTTGGTCATGTAGTCGTCGCCGCCGATTTCCAGTCCTAGTACCCGGTCCACTTCGTCCGACCGCGCCGTCAGGAACAGCACCGGCGTGCGCGCCAGCACCGCCGATTGCCGGATCTGCCGGCACAGCTCAAAACCATCCACATCGGGCAGCATGACATCCAGCAGAATCAGATCGGGTTTGGCCTGCTCCAGCGAGCGCAGCGTGCCTTTCGTTCCCCCCAGAATCTGCGCCTCATACCCATGGCGTCCCAGGTTGTATTCGATCAGCGCAGCCAGTTCGGCTTCATCCTCCACTATGGCGACTTTTTTCGGCATGGGACGTGCTTAGGTACCAGGGTTAGTACTTCCCATTGTAGCGTTGCCTGGGGGGCAGTTTGCTAGACTTAGGGTGTGCAGGAGTGAGCTATTTCCCTTAAATTATTGCAGTTAGGTTGTCTTTTGTTCATCTTGCGAAGTCCTGGCTTGAGCGCCTGCCGGGATTGCGCCCAATCCGGTCTCGGCGGCCCTGGCGAGAATCGCTTTACGCCTTACGATGCGCTGTGCTCTGGCGCCGCCTGCCGCGATGCCGGATTTCCGCAGGTCTTTGTCAACGCCGCCAATCTCACCCTCTTCGTCCGCGTCACCGATCTCGCCTTCGGCGCGCCCACGCCCACGCTTACCCTGGAACACTCGTTCAATATGGACGACACCCGCGGCGGAATGCTGGGCATCGGCTGGTCGTTCAGTTTGGGCGACACTCTGACCACCGATCCCGACGGCACGCTGGTTCTGCGCCGCGGATCGGGACGCACCGACCGTTTCGCCACCGCGGCCGGATCCGCCGTGCTGTTCCCCGTCACCAGCACCACCGATTCGCTTTCCCGCGCCGCCGACGGCACCTACACCCTGCGCGCCGCCGCCTCCACCACCACGCGTCTCTTCAGCAGCGATGGGAAACTGCTTTCCATCCAGGATGGCGCCGCCGTGCGCGTCTCCCTGGACTATGATTCCGCCGGACACCTCAGTGCCGCCCACTACCGCGGCAAGCTGATCGGCTTCGCCACCGACACCGCCGGCCGCATCGCTTCCATCAAGGACGCCGCCGGCCGCTCGGTGAGCTTTACCTACACCGCCGATGGCCGCCTCGCGCAGCAGACCAACGCCGATGGCGGCGCTACCGCTTATCAGTACGATGCCTCGGGCAACCTCGCCTCCATCGCCTGGAGCGGCGGTAAAACCGCCATCGCCTACACCGGCGACCCCGGCTTTCTCAGCGTGGCCAGTATCGCCACCCCCGATACCGCGGTCCGCCACTACGATATCCCGCTCACGCCCGAGCAGATTCGCGTCACCGATGGCAATGGCGACGCTACCTTGTACACCTCTACCGCGCTCGGGCTTCTGCAGACCGTCGCGTACTCGAACGATGCCGCCGCCGGCAACACCATCACCTACGCCTACGATGCCGCCGGCAACCGCATCAACGCGGTCAACGGCGCGGGCGAGAAAGTCACCTTCACCTACGATTCGAGCAACAACCTTACCGCCATCGCCGACGCCGCCAACAACCGCTGGTCGGCCACCTACACCAACGGCGTGCCGGCGCGCATCACCGACCCCAACAAGAACGTCTGGACCCTGGCCTACGACAATAGCGGCAACCTGGCCAGCGTGACCGACCCGCGGACCTTCGCCGTCCTCGCCACCCGCAATGCCGCCGGGCAGATCCTCTCGCTGGCCGATCCCAAGGGCAACACCCGCGGCTACCAGTACAACGCCGATGGCTTGCTCACCGGCTTCACCGACGCGCTCGGTAACGCTTGGGCGTGGACCTACGATGGCGCCGCGCGCCCGTCCACCCAAACCGACCCCGCGGGCGTTACCCTGGCGGCCTCTTACACCACCGGCAACCGCATCGCCAGCCTCTCCGCGGGCAACACCCAAACCGCGTTCGACTACTCCGGCATCCAGCGCGACAGCCTCAACCGCCTCTCCCGCTACACCGATTCCTTCGGCAACCAGTTGACCTATACCTACGATGCCGCCAGCCAACTCACCGGCATCACCCTGCCCGGCGGCAAGACCGTCGCCTATCAATACGACCACCTGCATCGCCTCGGCATGGTCTCGGACTGGGAGGGCAATTTCGCGCTCTATAGCTACGACACAGCCGGTTGGCCCGTCAGCCTCAGCGTCTCCGGCGGCCCGGTGGCCATCTATCAGTACGACAGTGCGCGCAATCTGCGCGCCATCGTCAGTACCGGCCCCGACGGCACGCCGGTAGCCGGCTACCGTTACACCGTCGACGCCAACGGCAACCGCACCGCGGTCAGCGCGCTCGAACCCAACACCTCCGCCGTTGCCAGGCCGCCATCCCTGGTCTACAGCTTTGACGCCGCCAACCACCCCATCTCGCGCGACGATGGCATGACCTACCGCTACGATACCCGCGGCAATCTGACCTCCATCGAGGGTGGGCGCAATATTAAATTCGCGTATGACGCATTCGGCCGCCTGCAAAGCCTGGCGGGCGACGCCTCAGGCTCCTACAGTTACGATTCCACCGGCCTGCGCGTCAGCCGCAACGATCGCCGCCTGGTCTATGACCTGTCGGGCGACCGGCCGCGCGTCGTCATGGAAACCGATTCCTCCGGCGCACCCATCGCGTGGTACGTCTACGGCCTCGGCCTGCTCTGGAAGGTGACCGCCGATGGCACCCCGTACTTCTACCATTTCGATGGCGACGGCAACACCGTGGCGCTTTCCAATCCCACGGCGGGAGTAGTGAACACGTACCGCTACGATGCGCAGGGCCGTCTGGTGTCCGCGACCGAAGGTATCGACAACATGTTCCGGGCGCGCGGTGAATCCGGCTGGATGGACGATGGCAACGGCCTGCTCTTTACCGGCAGCCAGTTCCTGTTTCCCGAATTGCGCCTCACCTTGCCCGCCAGCACCGACGCTTCGCCGCCGGTCCCCGGCCTCCTGCCCCAACTCTCCGGCGTGGGCGCCTGCTTCTTCGAAGGCGTGGCCAATTGCCTCGCCGGCACCGGAAGGAGGGCCCGCTAATGGGCCGCCCAATGCCACTTACTTTGCCCATTGAAGCATGCTGCATTGGTTGTAGGGCGGGCAATCGTGCCCGGGGTCCCCTCTGGGGACGCCTTTCAGGCGGCTCTTTCGGGCCATGCGCTCCCGGCAAGCGCCGGCTGAAAGCCGGCTGCAGCCAGGATTGGCTGCCCCACCGGATGCGCCGCCTGGTTCCGGTTGCCGTGCTGCTC
>Ga0209014_10001373_pt1 | contig 14349 bp, 14 predicted proteins | sample BarGraNGADG00212_FD_184491 | JGI IMG/M metagenome (GOLD analysis project Ga0209014, IMG submission 184491) | Arctic peat soil microbial communities from Barrow, Alaska - Barrow Graham LP Ref core NGADG0002-212 (SPAdes) (version 2) | ecosystem: Environmental > Terrestrial > Soil > Wetlands >...
GGGCGTGCTGAAGAGCGCGAGACCAAGGCCGATCAGGGCAAGTCCCACCATCGCTTCTGGCCAGCTGCCTTGCGGGGCCGTCGCCCCCAGGACGAGCGTGCCCAGCGCCATGACCAGCGAACCGGCCGTCGTCAGCCCCCGGGAACCGACACGGTCGTACAGACGATCGGCTAAGGGCGCGAGACACGCCATCATCACGGGCTGCACGAGCAGGATGGCCCCAGCCGCGCTGGCGCTGAGCCCCTGAACCACCTGGAGGTAGACGGCCGTCAGCAGGCCGACGCCGTAGACGGCCGCATACGTGAGCAGCGCCGACGCGCAGGCGACCGCGAACATTCGGTTGCCCCGGTAGAGCTCCGGTGCAACCAGTGGCCTCGCGCTCGGGCGTTCGTGCAGGCCGGAGCAGAACGAGCGCCGAGCCGGCGACCAGGAGCGACGCAACCACCGACCATGAGCTCCAGCCCCAGAAGGGCCCGAACGTCAACGGCAGCAAGATCCCGCTGAGGCCGATTGCCAGGAGGAGCGAGCCGGCACTCGGCAAGGGTGTGGGTGTCGTCGGCCGGGGACGCCGGTGCGCTTCTGAGACGCCGTCATCACGACGAACGCCGTGAGCACCAGCGCCGCGACGGCGGCGCTGAAGAAGAAGAGCGAGCGCCATCCGTAGGAGACGACGAGGAGGCCGCCAAGCGGTGGCCCGGTCGCCGCGCCCATGTAGACGCACATCGTGTTGGCGCCTAGGGCTCGACCACGCTGAGCGGGGGCCACGGTCTGTGCCGCCAGCGCCGCTGATGTAGTGACGATGAGGGCTCCACCCAGCCCCTGGCAGCAGCGCCCCGCGAACAGCCACCACATTCCCGGCGCGAGGCCGGCGAAGACGGAGCCCACACAGAAGATGCCCAGCCCGGCGGCGTAGTGCGATGTGCGACCTCGGCGGTCGGCCGACCTCCCCATGGGAATCAGAAGACAGGCCACGACCAGCAAGTAGAGAGTTGGCACCCAGAGCGCTTGCGAGTAGTCGAGACGAAGCGAGTCGCTCATTTGGGAGAGGGCGACCATCACCGCACTGCCGTCGAAGGGCGCCAGGAACGCTCCACTCGAGACAACCGCCAGCATCACTAGCTGCCGCGTGCCGCGCCTTGGTCCTTCAACACTGGTGCCAGGGGTCATGCCCAAGACGTCTCCTGCTCCTAGCGAAGCCACGCGCGATCGGTCTGCGTCTGTGTGTGCCGTTGGGCTATCCCTTGACCGGTTGACAAACCATGGTATAAATACGATGCCTGTCTGGATAAGGCCTTAAAGGTCCAAGCGTTCAGACTTACATTGGCGCTTCGGTTTGGGTACTCGGCCGACGGCATCGTTGGTCAACCCCATTCCAGGCCGATGCAGCTGGACTGATTGCGTTGACTCTGCTTGTGCCGGAGGTGCGCGTCGAGATGCTGCATTGCCTGAGCACCGGTCGACCCTTGGAAAAATTCAGCACGCCCTCACGCGTTGACTGGCGAAGCTGCCTTCCTCGGCCCGGTACACCCCCGCTTCACACCACCTCACCTTCTCCAGCCCGCTTCTGCCGTGGGTTCACGGCGGTCGCTCCATTCGATCTCGCCAGCAGAGGAGGTGAGCCGTCGCGCACTGTCATCGGGAAGCCCGAGAAGGCTTCCCGGTCACGTACCTAGTCAAGGAGGCCTATCGCCCATGGCTGGCAAGTACGATGTGCTGATCGACACGATTCCGCAGGAGGGATCACGACCGGAGGTCCTGTTCCGGCAGGCCGGTGACGGATTCATCCAGCTGGAATACTTCAGCACCCCTCGGTTCGACATGGTGGACTCGTTCCGGGTGCAGACCATCGACAAGATGGTCAAGGCCAATTCACCCAAAGGGCTCATCGAGACGGTGCCGGCACTGCGCACGAACCTGTTCCACTTCGATCCGGAAGTGTGTGATCGCGGTGCGCTGATCCAGGTGATCAAGGAAGCCGAGGCCAGTCTCGAGCACGTCGAGGACATCGAGTTCCCCTCGCGGATCATCTCTCTGCCCATCGCGTTCGAGGACAGCGAGACCAAGAAGGCCGTCGTCAAGTACCAGAAGGAAGTGCGGCCCGACGCCCCCAACATCATCAACGGCTACAACATCGAGTACATGGCCCTGGTCAACGGCTGTTCGGTGCAGACCATCAAGGACGCGGTCACCTGCACCGATTGGTACAACAGCGGCAACGGCTTCTGGCCGGGCGGCGGTTTCTTCTGGCCGCTGGACCCCCGCTACGCCATCGTCGTGCCCAAGTACAACCCGCCGCGCACGTGGACGCCGGAGGGCACGGTCGGGATCGGCGGCCCCTGCCTGTTCGTCTACACCACCGCGACCGGCGGTGGCTACCAGCTCTTCGGACGCACCATCCCGGTCTTCCAGTTCGCCCAGAAGCACCCGCTGTTCAAGGACGGACCCACGTTCTTCCGCGCCGGAGACCGTCTGAAGTTCCACGAGGTGTCGGAGCCCGAGGTCCTCGAGATCTACAAGCACGTCCACGGGCCGGAGTACGACTACGAGTACGACATCAAGGAGGACGTGTTCAAGGTCGCCGACTACCTCAAGTTCCGCGAGGAGCCCGAGGTGCAGGCCGGCGCGAAGGCGTTCAAGGAAAGTCAGGCCATCGGTGTCAAGAGCGCTCCGGCACTATGACCGTCAACCTGATGATCGGAGGATGAAACGATGCTGAAAGTCATCAAGGGAGGCGTGGAGAGCGTCGTCGAGGACTGGCCCGGTCGCATGGGCTACCTGGACAACGGCATGGCCTCCTCGGGCGCGTTCGACCCCGTGGCACTGGGGCTCGCCAATGTGTGCGTCGGCAATGCCCCGGGCGAAGCCGGCATCGAGATGGCCGGCGGCTACTTCGAGGGCGAGTTTGACGACGATGCCGTGGTCGCGCTCGCCGGTACGGACATGGGCGCGACCGTGAACGGCCAGCCCGCGCCGATGTACGAAGCGTTCAAAGTCAAGAAGGGCGACCAGATCAAGTTCTCGCACTTCGGCGACGCGGGTTTCCGCGCCTACATGGCCCTGGCCGGCGGTGTCGACGTGCCCGTTTATCTGGACAGCAAGGCGACCTGCATCTTCGGAAGCTACGGCGGTTTCGAAGGTCGCCGTCTGGAGCCGGGCGACGAGGTCAAGATCGGCAAGCCCTCCGGCAGCCTGGACAGCCTAGTCGGCCGCAAGATCAGGGACGACAAGCGGCCCAAGCTCGAGCGCGAGTTCAAGGTGCGCGCCATGCCGGGCCCGAACAGCGCGCCGGACTACGTCACCGAGGAGGGCATGGACTACCTCTTCGGCAAAGCCTTCAAGACGTCGCTGACCTCCAATCGCTCAGCAGTCCGACTCGATGAGATCCCCGCGGATCTGGGTGGCGGGGCCATCATGCGCGAGCTTCCTCGCGTGTTCTTCGCGCGCACGGACGGCGGCGTGGGTGGGAGCCACCCATCGAACGTGCTCGACCATGCCTATGCGATCCGCGGCACGATGAACGTCTGCGGCAACACTCCGATCATGCTCATCGCTGACGGACCCACTTTGGGCGGCTACATCAACTGCCTCCAGGTGATCTGGGCCGATCTGTGGATGCTCGGTCAAGGGACGCCTGGGCGCGACTACTTCAAGTTCATCTACTGCACCCCGGATGAGGCCATCGAGGCGCGCAAAGAGATGCGGGCGTGGTTGAGCGAGGAGTCGCTCGCCTGAGCTGTTGGCCTCGAGCCGTTCAACCCGGGAGGAAAGCGAATGGACGTCAACGTCGACATGGGGGAGAGCTTCGGTCGCTACGTCCTCGGCAACGACGAGGGCATCATGCAGGCCGGCGCCACCTCCGCGAACATCGCCACGTGTTTTCACGCCGGCGACCCCGGAGTGATGCTTCAGACCGTCAAGTGGGCCAAGGAGTACGGCGTCGCCGTCGGCGCGCACACCGGCCTGCCGGACATGCAGGGCTTCGGTCGCCGGCGCATGGAGATCACGCCTGATGAACTCTACGCCGACACCATCTATCAGATCGGCGCGATCGCCGGCGCCTGCAAGGTGGTAGGCGTACCTCTGCAACACGTCAAGCCGCACGGCATCCTCTATCGCATGACATCTGAGGACGAGAAGTACATCGATACGTTCCTGCAGGCCGTCGCGGACTACGACCCCCAGCTGTGGATCATGTGCCCTCGCTCGACACCGATGTACGACCGCGGCGAGGGCAAGGGCCTCAAGATGGCGGCTGAGGCGCTCATCGACCTTGGCTACGAGGATGACGGCGCGTGGGTCATCGAGCGGGTCAAGAAGGAGCGTTCTGCCGCCGATGTCGCGGCGCGAGCGGTGAAGGTCGCCACGGAGAACAAGATCGACACCGTCAGCGGCAACTACGTGGACATCGAGGCCGTGACGGTCTGCTGCCATGGCGACGCTCCCAACGCCGTTGACGAGGTCAAGGCCGTCGTGGACGCGCTGAAGGGCGCCGGTATCACTGTGGGCCCGCTCGTCGCGTGACGGCGACGGACCTCTGAAAGGAGACCGCAAGTGGATGCAACGATCACTGCGCACATGCCCGGGCTCGTCGCCAGGGTGGTCGTGGAGCCAGGCCAGCAAGTCACAAAGGGAGAGGAAGTCGCAGTCATCAACTGCATGAAGGCCGAGATGTCGGTGGAGTCCCACGTCGACGGGGTCGTCAAGGAGATCCTCGTCAAGGAGTGGGACGAGATGGAGATAGGCGTCCCCATGGTCATCCTCGAGACGGCCTGAGCGTGGAACGGTCTGCCAGATGATCAACAAGGTCCTTGTCGCCAACAGAGGCGAGATCGTCCGCAGAGTGCTGCGTGCCTGCGGCGACCTCGGCTTGAGGACTGTGGCTGTCTATTCGGACGCCGACGCCGGAGCCTCCTACATCCGACAAGCCGAGGAGGCGTACCGCATCGGCGAGGCCAACCCCATCAAGAGCTACTTGAACATCGAGGCGCTGGTCGGGGCAATCAAGGAGTCGGGGGCGGACGCCGTCCACCCCGGCTACGGCTTTCTGTCCGAGAACGCTGATTTTGCCGAAGCTGTCGAGAAGGCTGGCGCGATTTGGGTCGGCCCGCCATCCCCGATTCTGCGGGCCATCGAGTCCAAGTGCTACTGCCGCCAAATCGCCACCAAGGTCGGAGTCCCCGTCGTGCCGGGATCGACCGATGTTCTGGCCACCGCCGACGACATCAGCGAGGTGGCGGATCGCCTCAACTACCCGATCCTCATCAAGCTGGATCGCGGTGGCGGGGGCAAGGGCATCGAGATGGTCGAGGGACCCGGGCAGATTGACGAGGTCTTCGAGCGGGTGAAGCGCATCGGCGCGATGGCCTTCGGTAACCACGACGTCTATGTCGAGGAGGCTATCGTCAAGCCCCGGCACATTGAGGTGCAGTTCACTGCCGACCACGGCGGCAACGTCGTGTGCCTCGGTGAACGCGAGTGCTCGATTCAACGGCGACATCAGAAGATCATCGAGGAGTCGCCCTCACCGGTTGTCTCCCCGGTCCAGAGAGAGCAGCTTACGGAATACGCGACCAAGCTCGCGCAGGGCATGGGCTACGTCGGTGCCGGGACCATGGAGTTTCTGCGGTCCGGGTCCGGCAACTTCTACTTCATGGAAGTCAACGCCCGGCTCCAGGTGGAGCACCCGGTCTCCGAGTACGTGACCGGACACGACATCGTCCAGTGGCAGCTGCGCATCGCCGCTGGCGAGAGACTCAATTTCACCCAGAAGGATGTCGAACTCACCGGCCACTCAATCGAAGCACGCTGCTACGCGGAAGAGCCGGGCACGTTTAGGCCGTCTCCCGGCACGATTAGGGGCCTTCATCTACCGACCATGGGTCGGCACGTGCGGGTCGACCACGCTCTGGAGGTCGGCGGTACGGTCCCGGCCTACTACGACCCGCTGATCGCGAAGGTCATCTCTTGGGACGTCGACAGAGTCGGAGCCATCGAACATCTCAGACGCGCTCTCTCTGAGTTCTGGGTGGAAGGCATCGCCACGACCATACCCGTGAACCTTCTTATTTTGGACAGCGAGGCGTACCAGTCAGGACGGCTTCACACAGGCTTTCTGGACGAGCTGTTCGCCCAGGAGGTCGCTTGGGATACCTACGCGCCCAAGAGGTTCGCGGCCGAGTCGTAAAGACCCGCCACTCTCGCCACTGGGCGCAGAAATTGAGGGGGAAGAATATGTCAGAAGAGACACCGAAGATCGCCGACGCCGGTCCGGTCGGTTGGGTCGGCTACTCGATAGCAGTTGTGATGGCGTGGGTGTACCTGGTCGGCTACGTTTCGCCGACCGCCGGAATCTACATGGCCGGCATATCCGTCGCCTGCCTGATCGCGTACATGTTCGCGGCGGTCACCGAGTTGAAGCTCGGCAATGTCGCGGGGGGGTGCACGTGGGCGTACTTCGGCTCGTTCTTCGCCGGAGCGTCGATCTTCAGCTACCTCATCGGCTGGATGAGCGCCAGGTACGCGTGGGAGGCTGACGGCAGGATTCAGGGCTGGATGTGGATCTGCCTCGGCATCGTCCTCATTCTCGAGACGCCCATCTTCATGAAGTTCTCGAACGCTGCGGCCTCGATCTCGATCATCGCCGCCGACATCGCGATTGTCGCGCTCTCGCTGGTCTTCTGGGGCAAGGGCGGGAGCATCATGGCGGATATCAGCGGCTGGGCATTCTTTGTCGCCGGCGTTGGCGGCCTCCTGAACGCTGCCGACGGGATTCTTCAAGGCGTCGGCTGGAAGCTACCGCTGGGCAAACCGATCCTCAAGTAGCGTCACAACGCGCCCCGCGCGGGGACGTTCCTGCACGGGGCGCTGAGCCGGCCTCACTGGCGGCGCGGCCCTTCAGGGCCACGCCGCCCCAGGGCCGGACGGCGGCGCGGGCCCCGCTCGACTTCGCTTCCCGGCGACCCGGACTGCCCAGACGCGGCGGGCTCGCCGCAAGTCAAGCTATTCGATCATGGGAGGTTGCCGTGAGCGCGGTCTTGGACGCATCAAAAAGACATGTGCCACGGGTGATCGGGCACATGCGCGATTTCGTCGTTGACCACGCCGCCGGCAGCTGGGTCTACAGCACCAGTGGTGAGAAGTACCTCGACTTCACGTCTGGAGTTGCCGTTACCAATACGGGCTACTGTCACCCCAGAGTTGTCGCCGCCGCTCAGGCTCAGACTGCGCGACTCATCCATGGGTTTCAGAATGCCTTCTCGCACCAGCCGATGCTCGAGCTGACAGGCAGGCTCATGGATCTTGTGCCCCAAGGTCTGGATCGCGTGATCTACTCCAACACCGGCGCGGAGGCCACCGAGGGTGCGGTGAAGCTCGCGAAGCAGGTGACGGGCCGCACGTCCATCATCTGCTTTGAGGGGGCCTACCACGGCAGGACGCACCTGACTATGCCGATGACGTGCTGCAAGGTGAACTTCAGGGGGCACTACCATCCGCTCGTGGGCGGCATCTACCATGCGCCGTTCCCCTACCCCTACCGAATGCCTGGCGTCGACGCGAGCGAGTGGTGTCTGTCGCAGCTCGACCTCTTGTTCAGGCGCGAGGTGTACCCGGACGATGTCGCCGCCATCGTAGTCGAGCCAGTACAGGGTGAGGGCGGCTCGCTGGCGGCGCCGCCGGAGTTCATGCGTGGGCTGCGCGTGCTCTGTGACGCTCACGGTATCGTGCTCGTGTTCTGCGAGCAGCAGACCGGCTACGGTCGCACCGGCGTCTTCTTCGCCAGCGAGCGGTACGACGTCGTACCCGATGTGATCACTCTCGCGAAGGGCATGGCCTCGGGCTTTCCGCTCTCGGCGGTGGTGGGGCGTGCCGCGCTTATGGACCGGCGGGCCAAGGGCAGTCACGGTGGCGTGTTCAACGGCAACGCCGTCTCGTGCGCGGCCGGTGTCGCCACAATCGACGCCATCGTCGAGGACGGCATGCTCGCCAACTGCGAGCGACAGGGCGAGCGGTTCCGCGCGTTCCTTCGGGAGCTGCAGGGGACCTACCCGGTCATCGGGGACGTTCGCGGTCTCGGGCTCATGAACGTCGTCGAGCTCGTGAAGCCGGACACGGACAAGCAGCCCGACGACGGTGCCCAGAGGCGATTCATCTCCGGGATGCTCGAACGCGGCATGTTGGTCATGGGCGTGGGCACCTACGAGAACATGGTCCGCTTCTTGCCACCGATCAACATCAACGATGAGGACATGTCGGAGGCGATGGAGATCATCTCGGCAGCAGCAGGAGAGGCATTCTAGCCATGACACGCCGCGCTAGGCCGAGACACGCTTCCGCAGGCAGTTCCGCGCATGTTCACACACCCTGGGCCCCTCGGGAAGGTTGAGGTATGTCTGACCGATTCGCAACACGCGATCTTGCGCTCGCGGCGCTGTTCGCCGCACTCACCGCGGTGGGGGCGCTATTCACCATCCCCCTCTTCGGCCCCATCCCATTCACGTTTCAGGTCCTATTCGTCCTGCTGGCTGGCCTTGTGCTTGGACCCAAGCTCGCCGCGATGAGCATGATGGTCTACGTTGCCGTGGGCCTTGTGGCGCCCGTGTATGCGGGAGGCGCTTCTGGGATCGGCACCCTGGTCGGGCCGGCCGGAGGCTACATTTGGGGGTTCGTCCTTGGCGCAGCGCTCGTCGGCTACTTGGCGCAGCGGCTTGCGCGGCCGCGCCTTCTGAGCCTCGCCGCAGTCGCCGCCGCTGGGCTGGTCCCCATCTATGGGTTGGGCGCCGCATGGCTGGCGATCTCCCTGCACGTAGTCAGCTTTCACGTAGTCTTGTGGGGCGGCGTGCTGCAATTCCTCCCCATGGATCTATTCAAGGCCGTGCTGGCCGCGCTGGCGATTCGCGCACTTGTGTTCAGTCCCGTCCCGCTCCCCATAGTGGCTCTTCGCGACGATCGTCTCGCACGGCGATTGTGTGCGTGATCCTCGGGGCGATCCGGGTCGTTCAAGGCGATAAGGAGGAACAATGCCCCATCCCCTGCAGGGTACCTGCTTCAACTGCGGTGAGCCGATAGACACGGCGCCGGTCTGCGGCGACGAGTATGCGCTCTACACGGGCGAGGGGGAGTCTTTCTCCCCGCAGGGTCTCATGTCCCGGCGAAGCGTCGTCAAACGCCTCGTCTGTTTGGCACGTGGGGAGTTCGCGTCGAGTCATCCCATCAGGTTTCCGTCCGCTTTGGCGGAGCGATGAGCTCGGCTGCCGCAGGTGGCGCCCTGTTCGCGCCCGGGAGGACACTGGTAGCCAGCCTCGACATGGGAAGTGACCTCCTCGAGGAGATCGAGAGACTGGCGCGTGAGAACGACCTGGCGCTATGCGGGGTGATGGGGATTGGCAGTCTTGTCGCGTCCAACGTGACGTACTACGACCAGGCCGTGCAGACGGATCGGGAGCTCGTCTTCGAGCGGCCGATGATGCTGCTGGGCTTGAGCGGCACGGTTCTCAGAGCGGATGACGGCATACAAACTCACTGTCACGTCGTCTTGGGGGATGCGTTGGGCACGGCGTATGGAGGGGACCTCTCGCCGGGCTGTGTTGTGTTCTCGTGCGAATTGACCCTCATGGAGCTGGTCGGTCCTACGACCGCCCGGGTTCCAGACAAAGCCACGGGCCTGTCGCACTTTGTGTTCGGGGAGGTCGATGGGGGTTAGGAGGCAGCGAGCTATGCGAATCGATATCCACGCCCACTATTTCCCCGCCGAATACCTGGACACGCTCGACCGGTTCGGCAGCGACGCCATCGCGATCTGCCGCGACCTCCGGGCCGGGGGTGATCGATCTGATTTGGACGCTAGGTTCGAGATGATGGACTCTGCTGGCGTGGACGTACAGGTGTTGTCGACGGCAGCCGCGCCGCCGTACTTTGAGAAGGAGGACGACGCGGTCGCGGCAGCTCGCCTGGGCAACGACCTCCATGCCGAAATCGTGGCCGCCTATCCAGCACGCTTCCGCGCCTTCGCGGTGACGCCGCTGCCACACGTGGCGGCCTGCATTGACGAGGTGGGCCGGGCGCTAGACGACCTCGACATGGCGGGCGTCACGGTCGCGAGCTCTGTCCTCGGCCACTCACTCGCGGATCCTGCATTCGAGCCTTTCTATGCCGAGCTCGACCGGCGCGGGTCGACGGTGCTGGTGCACCCCGCCGGCATGGGCGCCGGCTCCCCACTGATCGTCGATCATGATCTCACGTGGATGCTCGGCGCTCCGATGGAGGATACGTTGGCGGTGCTGCATCTGATCCGGAGCGGCGTCGCCACGCACTACCGGCAAATCAGGTTTGTCGTGTGCCACCTGGGTGGCGCCTTGCCACTACTCCTGCCGCGCCTCGACCGCCTCTCCATTTGGGAAGCACCCGACATGCCCGAGAGGCCCAGCTGCGCTGCTCGTCGTTTCTGGTATGAGACCACGGCGCACCGGCATGTGCCGGCGCTGCGAGCCGCCGTGGACACGCTTGGTGCGGATCGGCTGGTGCTCGGCAGCGACTACCCCTACCAGCAGGATGAGTGGTATGACCGCGCGGTCTCGTATGTTCGAGACGCCGGCCTTGACGCGCAGGATGAAGAAGCGATTCTCGGGGGCAACGCGGCGCCGCTCGTGGGTCTCGTCGCGGGAACGCCTGCGGACCCATGACGTCGCCACGCAGTCGAGGAGGGCGCATCCTCGGGGTGCCGCTCCGCGGCCCCGAGCCGAAGGACGAGCCCTGCGGCCTCTCGATGGGCCACATCGCCGACCGTACGCCAGCGAGCGCTGTCGGCTGCTCGTATCGATACTACGACGAGATCGAGTCCACGAATGTCGAGGCCAGGCGGCTGGCCAGTCGTGACGCTCCCGAGGGCACCGTCGTGATTGCCGAAGCCCAGACGGCCGGACGCGGCCGGCTTGGCCGCCGCTGGACGTCACCGGCCGGCAAGGGCCTCCTGTTCTCTGTGCTGCTCCGGCCGGCCCTGCCCATGAGGGATGTGCACCTGCTGACCCTGGTCGCCGCCTGTGCCGTGGCCGATGCCATCGAGTCGATGATTGACACGCCCATAGGCATCAAGTGGCCCAACGACCTCTACGTTGGCGACCGCAAGATCGCGGGGATCCTGATGGAGGTCGCGGGCGAGCAGGACAAGGTCGACTGGGTGGTCGTCGGGATCGGCATAAACGTCAACACGGAGTACAGCCAGTTGCCGGTGGCCCTGCGCCGCACTGCCACTTCGCTCAAGTCCGCGAACGGCGAGGCCGTCGACCGGAGCGAGCTGCTCGCACGCGTGCTGCTGCAGCTGGATGCGCATTACGCAGTGGCGCTTGCCGACGGCTTCGACGCTGCTGTCAGCGGCTTCCGGCGGCGCGACTACCTGATGGGCAGAAGCCTCAGCGTCGAGGCGAGAGGCGGCTCGGTGCTGGGCACAGCGGCGGGTATCGACGAACGTGGGGCGCTAGTTGTGCGGCTGTCGCAGCGACAGATCCGCCGCTTCCTGTCGGGTGACGTGACGCTCAGGTTATCCGCGTCCGGTACACGTTGGGGTCGCCGGCCGACCATCGTCACTCGTCAGGGGGAGAGATGATATCTGCCGCAGCTCAGCCCGAGATCGCGAGCCTGTTCGAGCCGTACGAGCTGAAGGGGCTGACGATCAAGAACCGCTTCATGCGCTCGCCGATGGTCGTCGCCATGGCGGCGCCCGACGGCACGGTGACCGACGACTTGCTTGACTACTACCGGGTCGTCGCCGCGGGTGGTGTCGGCTTGGCTTGTACCGGCTGCATGGCCGTCAACGCTGAGGCGCGCATGACCATGCAGCAGCTCGGCGTGTGGGACGACGCCCAGGTGCCGGGTCTGGCGCGCCTCGTCGACACCGTCCACGCCCACGGCGACGGCTGCGCCTTCTTCGCGCAGATCTTCTCGGAGGGCGCCCACTCATGGGGCTACTCGTATGGGCAGGAGGACGCCGGGCTCGACGTGACCTCGCTTGGCGAGGAGCAGATCCTCGGGATCGTCGACGCTTTCGGCCAGGCGGCCCGCCGCGTGCGAGAGGCCGGCTTCGACGGGGTGCACCTGCACGGTGGCCACGGCTACCTCATCTCCCAGTTCCTCTCCCCCGCGATCAACAGGCGCACGGACGAGTGGGGCGGCAGTATTGAGCGTCGGGCGCATTTCGCACTCGAGATCGTCGCCGCGGTGCGCGCCGAGGTGGGCTCGGACTATCCGCTCGGTATCAAAATGAACACGGCCGACTACTTACCCGGCGGACACTGGTATGAGGAGACCTCGCGGATCGCGCGTCTGCTGGCCGATGCCAGTGTGGACCTCATCGAGATGAGCGGCGGCATGGGCTTCATGATCGAGTTACGCGAGGCGTTGCTGCAGCGAGCCGGAGAGCGCGAGTACTACTTCTGGGAGGCCGTCGAGCCGTTCCGCCGCGCCCTCGGGGGCAGCGGCGTGGCCCTGGCCGCCGTAGGCGGGATCCGCACTCCGGCCGTCATGGCCGGGCTGCGCGAGCAGGGCATCGATCTCATCTCGATGGCGCGGCCGTGGCTCTGCGAGCCCGACTTGGCGCGGCGTATCCAGGCGGGCGACCTGCGCACTGCCAAGTGCGTCTCGGGCTCGCAGCTCTGCAACCTCTGCCTCTCGAAGCTCGCCAAAGGTTCGGTGCAGTGCGAGCGCTTCTACCCCGGCGACTGCCGCATGACCTGCCCCGTCGACCAGGACAACCCGGCCATGCTCGCTCGCATTGCAGACGGCGACCTGGCTGGCGCGCTGCAGGTCGTCAAGGCCGACAACCCGCTGGCGAACTCAACGGCGCGCGTGTGTCACGCGCCGTGTGAGACGGCCTGCCGAGGCAAGAACGGCGAGCCGCTCAGCCTGCGCGCCGTGAAGCGGTACGTCACCGACTGGGGCTTGGCCAACGGCGTGGCCACCGAGGCGCCGCCGGCGCAGCCCCAGCGGCGCGACAAGGTGGCCGTGATTGGATCAGGGCCGGCAGGGCTCACCTGCGCCTTCTATTTGGCGCGCATGGGCTACCGGCCCACCATCTTCGAGAGGGAAGAGGTGGCCGGCGGCGTGCTTGCCTGGGGCATCCCCGCCTTCCGTCTGCCGCCCGAGGTGGTGCAGGCCGACGTTGCCTACGTGCGCAGCGCGGGCGTCGAGATGCGCACGGGGTGCACCTTGGGCCGCGACTTCGGACTGGCCGAGTTGCGTGCCGAGGGCTATGCGGGCGTGTTCCTGGCGCTCGGAGCCCCGTGCGGCTTGGAACTCGGCGTCCCCGGGGCCGCTTTGCCGGGCGTGGTGCAGGGCATCGACTTCCTGCGCGACCTCAACCTCGGCAGGCAACCGGCGGTGGGCAGTCGTGTGGTGGTCGTCGGCGGCGGCAACGTGGCCGTAGACGCCGCCATGGCGGCCTTGCGTCTGGGTGCCGAGCAGGTCACGTTGGCCTGTCTGGAGCAGCTCGACGAGATGCCCGCCTATCATGAGGAGGTCGAGAGCGCGGTCGCGGAGGGCGTCGAGGTCAAACCTGGATGGGGGCCGCGGCGCATCGCCGGCGAGGCGTCTGTGAAAGCCGTGGAGCTGGTCCGCTGCGAGTCAGTGTTTGACGACTGGGGATCGTTCAGTCCGGCGTTCTGCGAGAACGTGGCCGAGGTCGTCGAGGCCGATGAGGTCATGGTCGCCATCGGCCAGCGGCCGGACGAGGCGGGGGTGCCGGCTGAGGACTGGGTGTTCTCTGGCGGCGACTTCGACGGCACCGGCGGTACGGTGATCGATGCCATGGCTGCCGGCAGGATGGTCGCCGAGGCCATCGACGAGTACCTGTCGGGGCGCGCTGCCGCCGGCCATGGCCGGCTTCGCGGCCGCGTCCGTGGCTACGCGCCGTTCGTGCCCATGCGGCGTCCGACGGCCTTCAAGGACGTCGCCGAACTCACGTTGCCGGAGGGGTCAGCGCGGCCCCGGACGCCTCTCGCGGTCGCCGTGGAGCGCCGGCGCAGCTTCGCCGAGATCGCTGGCGGGCTGGATGCAGCGCAGGTGGCCGCCGAGGTGTGCCGCTGCATGAAGTACGACCGCGATCTGGAGGCAGAGAGCTTGGCGCGGCTGGCGCAGATGGGTCCCGCCGCGTTCGTGCTGAGCCCGCAGGAGGACCCTCAGCGGAGCTGAGGCGGTCGACGATGGGCGGGCCCGCACGATGAGCGCCCACGAGCCGGCCATGACAGCCCCCGGGGATGCCTGCTAGGCTGAGAGGTGAGGCAAACGGCCAGCAGCGATCCGCGCTGGGAGATAGGCAGTGGCCTTCAACTAACGCGACCTGAAGCGGATCGATGACCTCGT
>Ga0209014_10001374_pt1 | contig 14345 bp, 15 predicted proteins | sample BarGraNGADG00212_FD_184491 | JGI IMG/M metagenome (GOLD analysis project Ga0209014, IMG submission 184491) | Arctic peat soil microbial communities from Barrow, Alaska - Barrow Graham LP Ref core NGADG0002-212 (SPAdes) (version 2) | ecosystem: Environmental > Terrestrial > Soil > Wetlands >...
GAGCCGCTCGCGAAGCTGATCCACCTCTGACGCGACCACCAGCGGCGGGAGCGCGGCGAGGGTCCGCGCGGCATCGCGCAGCGCAGCGTCATCGGGCCAGTTGGGTTGCTGGGCCGCGGGCAGGCCGCGCCACACGTCCAGACCGAGATCGGACGGTTCGGTCGGTGCGAGCACGGGATCGAGCGAGGAAGCCACGTGCACAGGGTATTCGTCGGCTCACCCGCGTTACGCGCCGGACGGCGGCGATCAGCCGAAGAAGACCTCGGACTCCGCATAGAGCTCGGGCTTGACCACCTTCAGCGTCTCGGTCGCTTCGGTCAGCGGCACCCGGACGATGTCGGTGCCATGCAGCGCAACCATCTTCCCCCAGTCCGCGTCGTGAATCGCGTCGATTGCATGCAGCCCGAATCGGGTGGCCAGCACCCGGTCGAACGCGGACGGGGTGCCGCCTCGCTGGATGTGCCCGAGCACCGTCGTGCGGGCTTCCTTGCCCGTCGCCTTCTCGATCTGCGCGGCGAGCCATTCGCCGATGCCACCCAGACGCACGTGCCCGAACGCGTCGAGTCCCTTGTCCAGCGTGGCGTTCTCGCCGCCGTCGGGCGCGGCGCCCTCTGCCACGACCAGGATCGGGGCGTAGTGCGATTGAAAGCGGCTCTCGACGTAGGCGCAGACCCGCGCGAGTGAGAACGGGATCTCGGGGATCAGGATGACGTTGGCTCCTCCGGCAAGGCCGGCATGCAACGCTATCCAGCCGGCGTGGCGCCCCATCACCTCGACGATCAACGCGCGGTGATGCGACTCGGCCGTCGTGTGCAGCCGGTCGATCGCTTCCATCGCGATGTTGACCGCCGTGTCGAAGCCGAAGGTGTAGTCGGTGGCGCTCAGATCGTTGTCGATCGTCTTGGGCACTCCGATCACGTTCACGCCGAGCGAATGCAGCTTCGTGGCCACGCCGAGGGTGTCCTCGCCCCCGATCGCGATCAGCGCGTCGATGCCCAGCGTGTACAGGTTCTGCCGGATGCGCTCGATTCCGTCGTCCACGTTGAACGGGTTGGTGCGCGACGAGCCGAGGATCGTTCCGCCCCGAGGCAGGATCCCGCGCACCTCCGGCACTCCCAACGGCATCGTGATGTTGTCGAGCGGGCCCTTCCAGCCGTCGCGGAAACCGACGAACTCGTAGCCGTGGACGCCAACCCCCTTGCGGACGATCGCCCTGATGACGGCGTTCAGGCCTGGACAGTCGCCGCCGCCGGTGAGTACGCCGATACGCATGGATGATCCCTTCACGCCGTGGATGGGCCGCGACGGAACTGCGGCCGTGCAAACCCTAACGGGCTAGCGCTGGTTATCGCGCATGTCCGGCAGCGCCTGCCACCGCGCGAGGTTGTGGCGCGCGTCGGCGAGCGCGTCGTGCTGGTCGGCCGGCGGCGGCGGAAGGGCCGGCGATCCGGCGTCCTCCCACCTCTGGCGCAGCTCATGGGTGAACCGCGGGATCGCCAGTGGAAGGGCACGCATGTCGCCCCAGAGCTGGGCGAGCGCGACATGGTCGTAGGCGGCCATCCAGGCCCACAGTTCGATGGGCTCGTCCGGGGCGGTCAGGAACTGGAGTAGGTCCGCCCGGATGCTCTGGAGCGAGCGCCACGCCGGGTCGGCCGGCGCTGGGAGCTTGTCGAGCACGTTCTTGCGTACCCAGTCGATCGCCGCCGCCGGGTCGAACTCGGTCGACACCGCGTAGAACTCGCGCCCGGCCTCGTCGACCACACCGATCGACACCAGTTCGATCGTCCGGCCGTTCTCGATGAACTCACAGTCGTAGAAGAAGCGCACGGGCGTGACTGCGCCTACGAGGCTCGGGAGTCGGGCACGCGGTCAGCGAGTTCGCGCACGTCCTGGGCGTCACGGCTGCCGAATGCGGTGCTCAATCCCTGCGCCCGCTTGACCTTCGCGGCGTACTTGTCGACGTACTCCTGTCCAGACAGCTGCATGAGTTCGTACATGATCTCGTCGGTCATCGACCGTTCGACGAATCGGTCGCCGGACATGCCTTCGTACCGGGTGAAGTCCAGAGGCTTGCCGAATCGGACGCCCGGACGCGGCCGCAGCTTGGGCAGTAGCCGTCCGGCCGGCTGGATGATGTCGGTGTTGACCATCGCGCACGGGACCACGACCGCGCCCGACTCGAGCGCGAGGCGGGCGACGCCCGTCTTGCCCCGATACAGCCGACCGTCCGGAGAACGCGTGCCCTCGGGGTAGATGCCCAGTAACTTGCCCTCGGCGAGCACGCGCACGCCGGTGTTGAGGGCGGCCTTCGAGGCGTCGGCATCAGAGCGGTCGATCGGAACCTGACCGACGCCGGCGAAGAACATCCGCGAGAAGAAGCCCTTGATGCCCGGCGTCGTGAAGTACTCGGCCTTGGCCAGAAACGTCACCTTGCGCGGCACCATCACCGGCATGAAGAACGAGTCGCAGAACGAGAGGTGATTGCTGGCGATGATGGCCGGTCGGTCGTCGGGGATGTTCTCGAGGCCCTCGGCCCACGGACGCCACAACCCGCGTAACAACGGACCCAGGAGGACGAACTTTGCGAGCCAATAGAACAAAGCCGTGCCTCCCCGCCGTCTCGAAGTCCCGCTCCGACAGTAGTGCTCGCCCGTCCGGGCGACCAAGCCCGATAGATGTGACATGTCAGGGTCCGGGAGCAGCCAGATCCCCGTGAGGCGCCATCGGAAGGCATGATTGTCGAAGGGTTCAGAATCCGAGCGTCGGCTTCGGCCGATTTCGGGACGACGAGACGGGGACGATGTGACACGCATGCCGGGCGCAGAACCATTTGCCGCCGATCGCGGTCGGGTCGGCGTCGTCGTCAGCCATGGATTCACCGGGACGCCGGCCAGCGTGCGGTCCTGGGCCCAGTATCTGGCCGACGCGGGCTACACGGTGCGTCTGCCACTGCTCCCGGGTCACGGGACCACCTGGCAGGACACCAACCGCACGCGTTGGACGGACTGGTACGGCGCGATCGAGCAGGCCTACAGCGAGGTCGCCGAACGCTGCGACACGGTGTTCGCCTGCGGGCTGTCCATGGGCGGCACCCTCGTCACCCGGCTGGCCGAACTGAACCGTGACATCGCCGGGCTGGTGCTGGTCAACCCCGCGTTCGGCACCGAGCGCTTCGACGCCCGGCTAGCGCCGTACATCTCGTGGGCGGTGCGCTCGCGCCCCGCGATCGGCGGCGACATCAAGAAGCCGGGTGTCGTCGAACCGGCGTACGACCGCACGCCAGTCGTCGCGTTCGCGTCGCTGCTGAAGCTGTGGCGCGTCACCGTCGCCGATCTCGGTCGCGTCACCGCGCCGATCCTCATGTACCGAAGTCGCGACGATCACGTCGTCGAGCCGCTCTCGGGCCGGCTGCTGCAGGCCGGCGCCACGTCGACCACGGTCCGTGAGGTGGTGCTCGAGAACAGCTACCACGTCGCGACGCTCGACAACGACGCCCCGCAGATCTTCAGCGGAAGTGCCGAGTTCATCCGTTCGCTGTCGACGGCAGCGGCCGGCGGTGACGCCGCAGGAGCTGCGGTCCCGTGACACAGAGCGCTACTCCTGACGGCGGGCCGGACGGCGTTCGCCGCGTCGACAACGGCCTGTTCGCACCGTCGTACGTACCGCTGACCGATGTCGGCACCGAGATCGGCCAGCAGCTGCTCATGGCGCTGGGGCGGGCGCGGATCGCGGCCTACCTCGACCCCGCGCCCGACTCCGGTGACGAGCGCAGACGGCTGTTCGTCGCGGCCGAGGAGCGCGCGGACGCTCGGACCATCGTCGCGGCTGCCGTGCGCGGGCTGGGCGGCGCGGTCGCCAGCCCGACTGAGCCGATCGAGGTCCCCGCCGACCCGCTCGCGGGCGTCGACACGGATGCCGCGTTCGCAGCGCTCGTCGCGGACTGGCACGTCGACACGGTGAACGCGGTCCGGGAGGCCGAGCGGCAGCTTCGTAGCGAGGACGCCGACTGGCGCGCCCGCCTGCAGCGGGCACCGATCGAAGAGCCGGTGTGGCTCGACGACGATCACTACGTCCCGCCACCGCCGCCCCCGCTCCCGCGGCTCGCTGCCCCCACAGTCGCCGCGATGACGCTGCTGGCGGTCTCGATCCTGCTGCTGGGGTTGGGTGGCGCCTTCGGTCTGGCTACCGACCTGACGATGCTGCTCGGTGTCGTGGGAGTCTTCGTCGGGGCTTGGATGCTGATCATGCGACTGCGCGAGCGTCCGGATGATGACGACGACGACGGTGCGGTCATCTAGCTAGCGGTGCGGTCATCCAGCGCACGACTGCGATGTCGTCTCCATGAAGTCATCTGACAGCTAACAGCAAGCCAACGTTTGCCGACACGACACGTCATCCTGCCGGGGTTGTCACCTTTGCTCCGCAACCTCGATGGTGGAGGTGGTAATCGTGAGCACACGCCGGCAGACCGATACCGACACGGTCTTCATGTTGTGGTGCCGGCTCACCGGCACCGACCCGACTGAGTTCACTCCGGACGAAAAGTCGGCGTTCCTCGGGCGCCCGCAGGTACCCGAACTCGCCACGATCCCGTTCGAGGTCTTGCTGGACGCCGGTATCGCGTCGGCGCGCCACGCCGCGCTGCCGCTCGAGCGATGGCTGGGCGCGGTGCACACGCTGCGCCCGGCGAACACCTGATCAGCTGAGCTCCAGCTCGGCGAGCACCGGCCGATGATCACTGGCAATCAGTACGTCGGGGCCGTCGAGAACACGGGCCGAGCGCACGGTGAACCGCGGATCGACGAATATCGCGTCGATCGTCTGATGAGGGCTGGACGCGGTGGACGTGAACGCCGACCCGACGCCGGCCGCGGCGAACGCGTCGACCCGGTGCTCGGTCAGCGCAGCCCACACCGGCGAGCCGGGGTGATCGTTCACATCGCCCGCGATGATCACCGCGGTGTCCGGGGGCACGTGGTCAGCGATAGCCGCGTGCAGTTCGCCGATGTGGCGCAGCCGGGGCTCGGCCTTCGTGTCGAGATGCGTCCCCGCGACCGCGAACGTCGTCCCGAGCAGGCGCAACACCGCGATCGCCACCCCGCGCTGATGTAGCGCCGGATCCTTGCTGAACAGCACGTCCGCGGTGCCGACGACGTCGACGCCGAGCGTCGACATGATCAGATTCGCACCGGCCGGGCGTCCGCCGCTCACGACGACCATGCCGCTGGTGCGAGCGAGGGCCGCACAGGTCGAGCGCCACCGGAGAAACCGTGGCGCCTCCTGGACGCACACGACGTGCGGCTCCGCCGACTTGATGACGCGGGCCAACGCGCCGCGGTCATCGCGCATCGATCGGACGTTGTAGGACAGCAGACGCAGCGTGGGCACGGTCGCTCATCCTTCCGCAGGCTGCCGATCGACCTCACCGAGGGGCAGTGGGGTTGCTGTGGTCGGCGATCACGCGCCTCGGGCCGCGTCCAGGCGGGCAAGATCGGCCGCGCCGACCAGTCCTGCATCCGGACCGAGCGCCGCAGCCACGACCGAGGCGACAGGTCGGAAGCCGCGGCCGGTCAGCGTGTGCGCGTACTCCGCGCGAGCCGGTCGAAGCAGCAGCTCACCCGCCTCCGAGACTCCGCCTCCGATCACGAAGATCGACGGATCGAGAACGGCTGCCAGATTCGCGAGACCGCGTCCGAGCCACCTTCCCATCGTCGTACAGATCGACAGCGCCGCGGGATCGCCCTCCGCCGCCGCGGTGGTGACGACCGGGCCTTCGAGGTCCTCGACCGAACCGGCCAGCGCCAGGAGCCGAGCCGCGGCGACCGGAGATTCGCTCACCAGCTCGCGGGCATCACGCGCCAACGCCCGCCCGGATGCGTACATCTCCCAGCATCCCCGGTTGCCGCACGCACAGAGCCGGCCCTCGGGTACGAGCGTCACGTGCCCGTATTCGCAGGCGATGCCGAAGGCGCCACGGTAGACGCTGCCGTTGACGACCAGCCCGCCGCCGATTCCCGTGCCGAGCGTCACGCACACGACGACCGGCTCGTCCTGCGCCGCACCGAAGCGGTACTCCGCCCACGCCGCGGCGTTGGCGTCGTTCTCGATCAGAAGCGGCAGTCCGATGCGTCCGATCAGACCTTGACGCAGCGGTTCGCCTCGCCATGCCAGATGCGGGGAGAACAACACCGTCGCCCGGTCGTTGGCGATCCACCCGGCGGCGCCGACCCCGACCGCGCAGGTCTCATGTCGGGCGGCGAGTGCCGCCACCACCTCGACGATGATCTGCTCGGTGTCCTCGATGTCGTGGCCAGGTGTCAGCCTGCGTTCACGGTCGATGACCTTTCCCTGATCGTCGACGACACCCGCGGAGACCTTCGTCCCGCCGATGTCGACGCCGATCGCGAGGGGCACGGTCAGGACTCGTCCGAGAGGTTGATGCGCTGCACGCGAGGAGCGGGCGCCGGTCCGGGGCGCCGGTGCTGACCGGTCGATCCGCCGGCGCTCGAGGCGGCGTCGACCAGAGCGCGAAGTGCCGACATGACGGCCGTCCCCGCCTCGGCGACCCGCTCGGTGACCTCAGGGCGCTCGCCGCGCAGCACCGCCACGAACTGACACAGCGGGCACCACTGGCAGTCGCCTGCGACGTGCTCGTCATCAGCCTGTGGGAACGAGCGACGCGCCCAGTCCTGCACGGCGCTCACCAGGCGCAGCGCCTCGTCGGAGAGCGGTCCCGGCTGACTCGAACCCGCCCGGTCGTCGGCACCGTCGCCGTACGGGTCGGTACCGTCGCCGTACGAGTCGTCGAGATGATCAGTCAACGGATCCTCCTTCGCCGGCTGCACGCGCTTGATCTTCGCGCCGGTCATTGCGCGTGTGCCTTCCACCGGTGGATGGCCACACAGCGGGATCGGGTCTGAACAGCACCCGGAGCTCAGCACCGTCGAACTCGCCGCGGACCACGTCGCACCGCCGCAACACGCTCGGCAAGGTCATCACTCGCCGGTGCCCGCCGACCGTCACCACCAGGTCGTCTCCCGCGCGTACGGCGTCGACGCTCGATCGGGCCGCGAGCGGCAACGCCATCCGCAGGACGAACTCGCCGTCCACGGCGTCGATCCGCAGCAGTTGGCGGGCTTGTGTCGGTGGGGCGGGGTCAAGGCCGGGCAACTCGCCGTACAAGGCGCTCGCCACCTCACGCAACGCGACGGCCCCCACCGGTTCGGACGCACGATAGGCAAGCTCTCGTACGGGCAGCCCGGCGAACGACTCACGGATGGCGGTCAGCTGTGTCTGCTGGGCCCGCGCCCAGCCCTGCCGCCACTCGTCCTCGCCGGGAGGGAACACACGATTGGCGACCACGAAGTCGACGGAGTACCCGTACAGGGACAACGCGGTGAAGGTCCGTCGAGCCTCGGCCGCGACGACCGACTCGGGCGTGAGGACGAGCCGCACGGAGGTGACCTCAGGGTCGCCGAGCAGTTGACGTACCGCCGTCAGCTCGTCGTTGAGCCGCAGCAGCGCGTCGAAGATGTTGTCCGGCGGAACCACGTCGGACCGGCCGAGCATGGCGGCGATCGGCCGCATCCCGCGGGCGATGCGACGTTGCGCGGGGAAGACCTTCTGCAGGTACCACGACAGCGCCTCCGGCAGCGCCAGCAGGCGCAGCGTCTCGGCGGTCGGCGCGCAGTCGACGACGAGGACGTCCCAGTCTCCGGCCATGGCGAGCTCGCGAACCGCGAGCAGAGCCATCACCTCGTCGACGCCGGGCAGCACGGTGAGCTCCTCGGCGGTGATCGGATCCACTCCGCCGCGGGCCAGCATGTCCACCAGGAACCGCTGGACGTCGCGCCACGCGGCCTCGAAGCGCAGTTGGGTGTCGATCTGGACGGCCCACAATCCGGGCGCGATCTCACTCGGGACGCCGGTCAGAGGTACCGCGAGGGCGTCCGCCAGCGAGTGTGCGATATCGGTTGAGAGCAGCAGCGTCTTCATGCCCCGGTCAGCCAGGCGCAGCGCCGTCGCCGAGGCAGCGGTGGTCTTGCCGACGCCGCCCTTGCCGGTGAACAGGATGATCCTCATGCATCGACCGTTTCGACGCGCTTCTTGAGCTCTCGCAGCGCGATGTCCATGACCACTCGTTCAGCCTTGCGTTTGAGCAGGCCGAGCATCGGGATGGCCAGGTCGACGGTCAACGAGTAAGTGACCTCGGTGCGAGTCGGGCCGAGTTGCTGCATGACGTACGAACCCGTCTGCGCGCGCATCATCTGGCCGTGCACCAGTTCCCACTCGACCTTGACGTCACCGGCCCACGTGTAGACGAGCTCGTAGTGGTCGCGGACGACGCCGGCATCGAGGGTGAACGCAACCCGCTTGGCCCGCCCGTCGGCACCCTGCTCGACCACTTCGGCGCGCTCGACCGACCCGGTCCACACCGGGTAGTTCGGAAAGTCGGCGATGACGGCCATGATCCTCGCCGGCGCGGCGTCGATGACGATCGACTGCGTCGACTGCTCGGCCATTCCGCAGAGGCTACCGGGCTGACCTCGATCTCACCGCCCCCGAGGGCCGGGGCACAACGGGAGCGCACAACGCTCGCTCGCGTCGGGCTAGTTGAGCTAGGCGCCGTGAGGCGAGGCAATCCGGGCGATCCGGCCAGGGTCGAGGTCGTCGGCCAGCGCCCAGAACACCTGCTTCATCCGGCGGCGGTGGCGGTGGGCAGTGCGCGCCGAGCGCCGCTGCGTCATGGGACGGCCGTCCCCGGCATCCAAACGCAGGAAATAGTGCGCGACCACGCCGTCGAAGGCTTGTTCGAGCCAGACCTCCATCGAACCGACGTCCCCCGCTGCCGAGCGCCGGACGGTCCACCGCACGCCCTTATCGCCGCGCCACTCGTCCAGGGTGAGCTCGAGATCGGGCCACCATCGTCGCCAATTGGCGGGTTCGGCGACAACGGCGGCGACCGTGGAGGGACGGGCGCAGATCCACGTCGAATCGACGATGTCGACAGCCGGCATGGCTCCCAGCGTCGCATGTAACCTGTTCGCGGTCGCGCTCGGCCCGGCAACGAGTTACCGTTCTGCCACTGGACGTTCACAGCAGGGACTTATTTGGCCACCCAGGGCGAATCCGTACGAAAGGAGGCCGGACGAGTGCGCGAGCTGCAGGTTGCCAGCAACGTCACGACCCTCACCGAGTCCAACACCGCGAGTTACGTCTTCGCCAATGCGACGGCCAGGCCGCACCACGTGGCGCTGCGCCGCCGGGTGGACGGGCGCTGGAACGACGTGACGGCACGGATGTTCGCCGAAGAGGTCATGGCGCTCGCCAAGGGACTGCTCGCCGCGGATATCAAGCCCGGCGACCGCGTCGCGGTGATGAGCAGGACGCGCTATGAGTGGACGCTGGCCGACATCGCCCTGTTCTCGGTCGGCGCCGTCGTGGTGCCGATCTATGAGACCTCCAGCGCCGAGCAGGTGGAGTGGGTCCTTTCCGACTCGGGCGCGAAGGCGGCTTTCGTCGAGACCGAGACACACCGCAAGCTCGTCGAGTCGGTCCGCGCTCAGGCGCCGGATCTCACAGCCGTGTGGCAGTTCGACGGCGACGCGATCAGCTCGCTCGTCGAGTCCGGCAAAGAGATCTCGGACGAAGAGGTCACCAAACGCCGTGAATCTGTCGAACTGGACGACGCCGCATCGATCATCTACACCTCGGGTACCACCGGGCGTCCCAAGGGATGCCAGCTGAACCACCGCAGCTTCATCACCGAAGTCGTCGAGCTGATCGATGGTCTAGAAGATCTCTTGAACGAGAACACCACGACGTTGCTGTTCCTGCCGATCGCGCACGTGTTCGGCCGCGCGATCGAGGTCGGCGCGCTCGCGGCCGGATGCACGCTCGGGCACAGCCCGGACGTCAAGAACCTGCTCGGCGACCTCGCGGAGTTCAAGCCGTCGTTCGTCCTCGCCGTTCCACGCGTCTTCGAGAAGGTCTACAACACCGCCAAGCAGAAAGCGCACGCCAGCGGCAAGGGCAAGATCTTCGACCGCGCCGAGGCGGTGGCGATCGCATACTCCGAGGCGACGTCCGGCACCAGCGCCGCGCCCCTGATGCTGCGCGTGCAACACGCGGTGTTCGACCGCCTGGTGTACGTCAAGCTGCGCAACGCGCTCGGCGGCAACTGCGTCGCGGCGGTGTCCGGCGGCGCTCCCCTGGGCAGTCGGCTCGGCCACTTCTTCCGTGGCGTCGGCGTCACGATCTACGAGGGATACGGTCTCACCGAGACGACCGCGGGCATCACCGTGAACCGGCCGGACGCCTTGAAGGTCGGTACCGTCGGGCGCCCGGTGGGCGGCGTGACGGTACGAGTCGCCGACGACGGCGAGCTGCTGTTCAAGTCACCGCTGGTCTTCAGCGGGTACTGGCAGAACGTCGCGGCCACCAACGACTCCATCGACCCGGACGGCTGGTTCCACACCGGCGACATCGGCGACATCGACGACGACGGATTCGTCCGGATCACCGGCCGGAAGAAGGAACTCATCGTGACCGCGGGCGGCAAGAACGTCGCTCCCGCCGTGCTCGAAGACCGCGTCCGGGCACACTGGCTGATCAGTCAGTGCCTGGTGGTCGGTGACCAGCAGCCGTTCATCGCGGCGTTGATCACGATCGATCCCGAGGCTCTGCCGGCCTGGCTCGAGGAGCACGGCAGGCCCGCCTCCACCCCGCTCGCCGACATCGTGACCGACCCGGAACTGGTCGACGAGATCCAACAGGCGATCGACGACGCGAACAAGGCCGTCTCGAAGGCCGAATCGATTCGCAAGTTCACGATTCTCGCCGACGACTGGACCGAAGTCAGCGGCCAGCTCACGCCGTCGCTGAAGCTCAAACGAAACGTCGTGCACAACGAGTGCGCCGAGCAGATCGCCGCGCTCTACAGCGGCAGCGGCAGGTCGGACTGACGCGATCGGGCGGGCTTGCGGTCACTGCGCTCAACCCTGCAGCATGGCACGCAGATGCTCGGCGATGACGTCCCACCGCCAGTCACGTTCGACCCACGCGCGACCTGCCGCCCCCATCCGAGACCGTAGGGCCGGATCGCCGAGCAAGGTCACCAGCCGAGCCGCGACCGCTTGTTCGTCGCGTCCGGAGACGACGTAGCCGGTCTCGCCCTCGCGGACCGCGTCGGGCGCGCCCCCCGAGTCCCCGGCCAGGACCGGAACCCCGATGGCCGAGGCCTCGAGGTAGACGATGCCGAGGCCCTCGACGTCCATGCCGGCCCGGCGAGTTCGACACGGCATCGCGAACACGTCACCGGCGGCGTAGTGGGCGGGCAGGTCCGCGTCGGGGACTCCCCCGGCGAGGACGACGTGTTGGCTCACCCCAAGCCGGGCGGCGAGGGCTATGAGGTCATCGTGGTACGGCCCCCTGCCGACGAGCAGGAGCGCCGCGCCGGGCACCGCACGCCGCACGGCCGGCAATGCCCGGATCAGCGTGTCCTGCCCCTTGCGGGGGACGAGCCGGGACACACAGACGATGACAGGCCGGTCGTCGAGCCCATATCGTGCGCGGACCACCGATCCATCGGCGTCCGGACAGAACGTCTCGACGTCGACTCCAGGTGTCAACTGTTGCAGCGTGGCGTGGCGTCCGAACGCCGAGCTGATCCGGCTGCGCGTGTACTCGCCGAGGTAGGTCACGACGTCGCAGGTGTTGCCGATACGCCGCAACGCTCGGCGGGCGCCGGGAAGCATCGCCCACCCGACTTCGTGCCCGTGTGTGCTCGCCACGATTCGCTCGGCGCCGGCGGCTCGCAGCGCCGGCGCCAAGAGCGCGAGCGGAGCGGCAGCGCCGAACCAGACCGCCGAGCAGTCGTGCTCACGAAGCGCGGCGACCACTCGCGAGCGTGCGGCCGGCGTGGGCACCAGCAGCCCCGTGGGATGGCGTAGTACCGGGAACGGTTGCTCGGCGTCGAACGCCGCCGAGCCTTCGTGATCGGATGCGTAGACGACGACCGACCCGCCGGGCTGGCGCCGTGCGAGCTCGTGGACGAACGACTGGATGCCGCCCTGTCGGGGCGGGAAGTCGTTGGTGACGACGAGCGTCCGTCTCATGGTGTGCCGAACCTATCCACTGGCGCCCGGGCGATCGGATGACTCGCGGCGAACGCTCACCGAAGCTGCACGATCAGGTAGGCCCGCCACTGCGCCGTGAACGTCGCCACGGTCTCGCGAAGAACCGCGCGGACGGCGGCTGACACCGCCTCTGCCGGTGTCAGCCCCGACTCGCCGACGATCCGGTAGAACCGAACCAGCCCAGCTGAGCCGGCACGCCCGGCGATGAGCCGGCAGGCCAGCCACGACTGCTCATAGACCGCGGCGAGGCGGGCTGCGCCTGGGCGGAAGTCACCGTCGCCGGGCAGCGCAGACGGCACCTGGGCGCGACTCACCTCAGCGCGGAGTTCGACTGCCGCCGTGGCGACCGACTGCCCGCTGTCCAGGTTGGCGACGTACTCGGCAAGGCCCTCGACCAGCCATCTGGGGGTGCCGATGCCGGTGCTGGACGCCGCCGCGACGTGCGCGATCTCGTGCCGCAGGACGATGCGCTGACCGAGCGGTGTCAGAGCGGCAAGGGTATGCGGGTTCAGGATGACGCGTGCGCCGCTCGGATCTGTGCCGATCGTGTTCGGCGACTCGAAGACGGTCTCGGCGGAGATGTCAGCCAGCGAGCCGGCCGCGCGGCTCGACGGGCCGTTGGGCACGGTGCCACCGAGCGCCGCGTACTCCGCGTCCGACGCCGGCACGACGACGGCCACCTGCCGACGCCACTGCGGTCCCCAGACGGCCGTCACCTGCGAAAGCGCCGCGTCGACCGCTGCCGCCAGACCGGCAAGCTCGGCTGCGTCCTGGGGATGGCCGAGTACCAGACTCGACGCGCCACGGTGCGCGACGACAGGTCCGAAGTCCCACGGGCCCTGCCAGCCGAGGCCGCCGAGTTGGGCCATGTCGTCGTCGGCACCGACGTAGACGCGCCCGTGCCGCTTCACGAACGTCCACCAGAGGTCGTGCGCAACCGGCCGCGGGTCGACGGAGTCCAGCGCGTAGCCGAGCGTGACGTGGACGATGAGCGCTGGTGCGCCCAGGCGCTTACCGGCCTCGGCCGTCGCGTCCACGTCGGTGACCGGCGAACTCACGGTGTAGGTCCACGTGGCGAGCGGCACGCCGGCGAGGTCGGCGAACTCGGTGTCCTGCCGGTGCCGAAACGCCGCCGCGGCTGCCGTCGGATCGACGTCGCTCATGAACTGGGCAGCCGAATGTGACATCACCGCACGGGCGTGGCGATCGAGCAGGGCGCTGACTTCGGCCTGCGAGGGGGCCGAACCGGACGGGTGAGCGGCCCCGCAACCGGCGAGCAAGGACGCGAGCAGGCCGGCCAGCGCGGCAACCGTGGCAGGCACGCACGAGCGCGCACGCAATCGAGACGGCCGAGATGTCACACCGTCATGATTGCTGCCGCGCGTGACGCTTGGTCAGCCGACGCGCCTGGCACCGACGTAGCTCGAGTTGTAGTCGCTCAGCTTCACGATCTTGACCTGCTCGCCGGTCTGCGGCGCCGACACCATCAGGCCACCACCGATGTATATCGTCACGTGGCCCGGAGGTGGGCCGTAGAAGAACAGCAGGTCGCCCGGCTTGAGGTTGTTGACGGTGACCGGCGTGCCCATCGTGAACTGTTGCTCCGAGGAGTGCGGCAGGCTGACACCCGCGGCGGACCAGGACGCCATGGTGAGCCCGGAGCAGTCGAAGGTCGTCGGGCCGGCCGAACCGTAGGAGTACCACTTGCCGACCTGCGCGAGCGCGAACTTGACCGCCGTGAGCGCGCGCCCGCTGGCCGACGCAGGCTTGAGCTGGGCAATCAGCGCGGCCACGTTCACGTCGGTGGCGGCGGGCGAAACGGCCTGCTGGAATGCGGTCTGCTGCGTTGTCGACAGCGTCGCGAGCAGCGTCGTGTACGTGTCGACCTGCTTCTGCACGATGGCCCTCTGGTTGGCCAGCGCGTCGCGCTTGGCGGTCGCGGACGCCAGCAACGTCGCTGCCCGCTTGCGGGCCGCCTCGGCGCGAGCCTGGGCCTGGCTGAGTGTTTCGACGACCTGGGCGGTGTGAGTCGAGATGACCTGAAGCGTGGTGAGTTGGTCGAGGTAGCTCTGCCCGCTGTCGCTGGACAGCAACGCGCCTGCCGAGCTGAACGAACCGCTCTCGTACTGAGCGGTTGCGGTGGCTCCGAGCACGCCACCCGCGTTGTCGAACGCGGCTTGGGCGGCCTGCGCGGCCCGCTGCGCTGCC
>Ga0209014_10001375_pt1 | contig 14341 bp, 13 predicted proteins | sample BarGraNGADG00212_FD_184491 | JGI IMG/M metagenome (GOLD analysis project Ga0209014, IMG submission 184491) | Arctic peat soil microbial communities from Barrow, Alaska - Barrow Graham LP Ref core NGADG0002-212 (SPAdes) (version 2) | ecosystem: Environmental > Terrestrial > Soil > Wetlands >...
ACCCTGGGCGATCTGCGGCAGGGTCTGCAGGTACTGGTAGGCCAGCAGCGCGGGATCGGGCTTGGCCTGATGGATGGCGTTGAAGGTCGTCTCGATCGCCTTCGCCTGCCCCTGGGCACTGAGGTACCGCGCTGCCCGATCGCCTTCAGCGCGCAGGATCCGCGACTGCCGCTCAGCTTCGGCGGACAGGATCGCTGCCTGCTTCTGACCCTCGGCCGCGAGTATCTGCGCTGCCTTCTGCCCTTCTGCGGTCTTGATCGCCGACTCCCGCTGACCCTCGGCGGTCAGGATCAGCGCACGCTTGTTTCGGTCGGCGCGCATCTGCTGCTCCATCGCGTCCTGGATGGACGGTGGCGGATCGATGGCCTTGATCTCGACCCGGGCGACGCGAATTCCCCACGGGCCGGTCGCCTCGTCCAGCACGCCGCGCAGTTTCGTGTTGATCTCGTCGCGACTCGTCAGGGCCTGTTCGAGGTTCAGTGATCCGACGACGTTGCGCAAGGTGGTGATCGTCAACTGTTCGACTGCCTGGATGTAGTTCTGAATCTCGTAGGTCGCGGCCCGCGGATCGGTTACCTGGAAGTAGATGACCGAGTCGATCGCGACCGTCAGGTTGTCGGACGTGATCACCGGCTGGGGCGGAAAGCTCACGACCTGTTCACGCAGGTCGATCAGAGGCCGCATCCGGTCGACGAACGGCAGCAGAAGCGTCAGCCCCGGCGTCGCGGTCCGGACGTAGCGCCCGAGCCGCTCGACAACCGCGGCGCGTGCCTGCGGCACGATCCGAACCATGCGGGCGATCACAAGGATCAACACCACGGCCAGGACGATGCCGGCGATCGCAACTGCGTTCATGCGAAGTCCTCTCAGGCGAACGGATCTTTCCAGACGACGGCGGTGGCACCGTCGATCGCTACGACGGACACGACGGTTCCCGCGGGCAGTTCCTGTTCCGGGTCGATGGCACGCGCTGACCACTCGGCCCCGTTCAGTCGCACCCGACCGGCGTCACGGCCCACCGCGCTCAACACGACTGCCTGGCGACCGACCAGTGCATCGGTGCCGGTGATCACCCTCGGCCCGGAGTTCAGGTGCCTGATCGCTACGGGCCGGGCCAGACCGAGCAGGGCCAGCGTCGCCACGATCGCCACAATGGCCTGCAAGAACACCGGACCTCCCGCGGCCGCGGTGACCGCGCCGGCCGCGGCACCGCCCGCCGCCATGATCAGCACGAACGAGAGCGATGCGGCCTCGGCGACGGCAAGCACGCCGGAGACGATCAACCAGACCAACCAGGCGGGCATGGGTTCATCGTGGCACGAGGCGGTGACCGAGCGCCGCGTTTGTCACGAACGAATCACGGAGTCGATCAGGTCGTCACGAAGTCGATCAGTTCCTCGACGGCCCGCAGCAGGGCGACCTCGACGTCGGCGAACGAGTCGACTCCGGCCAGCACGCGTCGCCACATGTCGCGAGGATCGCCGACACCGAGCGCGTCGCACACGCCGGTCTTCCAGTCGGTGCCGCGTGGCACGTCCGGCCAATGGCTGATGCCCAACGCCGTCGGCTTCACCGCCTGCCAGATGTCCACGTATGGATGACCGGTGACGAGCACCCAGTCGCCGAAGCCTGCCCGATGCAGGTCGGTGACGATCCGCGACTCCTTGCTGCCTTGGACCAGATGATCGACCAGTACACCGACCCGGCGATCCGGGCCTGGTTCGAACGACCGCACCGCGTCGACGAGGTGATCGATGCCGTCGAGCGGCTCGACGACCACGCCCTCCACACGCAGGTCGTCGCCCCAGATTCGTTCGACGAGCGCGGCATCGTGCACACCCTCGACCCAGATCCGGCTCGCCCTGGCGACTCGGGCGGGAGCGGAGGGCACGGCGAGCGAACCGGACGCGGTCTTCGCGCGAGCTGTCGGACGCGTCGGTTCGCTGACCGGCCGCACGAGCGTCACCGGCCGCCCGTCGAGGAGGAACGCCGCTGGCAGAAGGGGAAAGACACGCTGCTTGCCGCTGCGATCCTCGAGAGTCACGGTGTCGCGCTTCTCGCCGCCGTCGACGGCCCTGCCGACGCAGATGACCGCACCGCAGAACCCGCCGTCGGACGTTTCGACGACGAGGTCGGGCTCAGCGACGAGCTCGGGCACTCGGTTGCGGCGGCGGACCGGTTGGGCAAGTACATCGTGGTAGTCGGGCACGCCCGAAGACGTTACGGCGGCGGACCTGTCGTCTGTGGCTGCCACGCCTGGAGGTGAAACGAATAGCCTGGATCGATGAGTCGCCTGCGCTCCGGTCCCCTGGCGGCGTGGACATCGTCGTGGCTGGCCGGCGACGCCTCGTCGGACGAGGTGCTGAGGGCGACGGCCGGTGCCGACGCGCCCCATCAGGTGAGCGGGCTGGCTGAGTTCGACGGCGAGTGGGTACCGCTCAGTGAGGCACTGATCCGTTGGCGTCGGGCCGGCGAAACCGTGCGACTGGTCTTGCCGGTCGCCGGTGACGTGCGCGGGGTTCCGGGCCCCTCGGAGTTTCGTACGGCGGCCCTGGAGGTGGGCGAGGCGGTCCACGGCGGCGGCCTCGGCCTCGTGCCGCACGTCGTCGAGCACGCACCGAGCAGCGCGCCGCCGTCCGTCGTCTGGCAGGCGTACCACGTCGATCCGGCGCCACCGGACTTCTTGGCCGTGTCCGACGCGCAGCACGACCTGACCATCGCTATCCGAGACTGCGCCAGTGCCCTCTCGGCCGCGGACGTCGCCGGCGGTGCGGAAGGCGTCGCCGATGATCTCGGCGACGCCCGCCGGGCCGGCGAGCGGCTGAACCTGCCGTCGGGGTTCCCGCCACGCGCGGTGGCCCTGCTGGCGCAGGCAGAACGCCTGCAGGCCGTGCTCGACCTCGCCGCGCGGGATCCGATGGGTGGCGCAATCGACCGCGCGGGGATCGCGTCGCGTGCCGAGGCGCTGCGACCGTTGCGCCTGGCGGTTCGACGCGCCCGCCTGGCCGGCTACAACGCCGGCGCCGACACCTGACCAGCCTGAACCGACCGGCAACAGCGACGAAACGTGCTCGTCGCGTCGCGGGGTTAGCGTCACGCTGACAGGCGGTGACTCGACGCCATCGCCCGCGTCGCAGACGACCGACGGGAGCTGCCCGTGTTGCAGATCGCGCACGACTCCCGATCACGCGGCCTCGTCGACACCAGGGTCAAGGTGCAGGCCCGGATCATCCACGGCTACCGCAGGGTCTTCCGGATCGCCGGTGAAGGGCCTCCGCTGCTGCTGATCCACGGCATCGGTGACAACTCCAGGACCTGGGACGAGGTCATGCCCACCCTCGCCCGCAACCATCTCGTGATAGCCCCGGACCTGCTCGGCCACGGTTGTTCCGACAAGCCTCGAGCGGACTACTCCGTCGCCGCATATGCGAACGGCATGCGCGACCTGCTCAGCACGCTCGACATCGACCGCGTGACGCTCGTCGGCCACTCGCTCGGCGGCGGAGTGGCGATGCAGTTCGCGTACCAGTTTCCCGAGCGCACCGAACGCATGGTCCTCATCTCGAGCGGCGGCGCGGGCCGAGACGTGTCGCCGGTCCTGCGAGCTGCCGCACTGCCCGGTGCCCACGTTGCCGTGGCCGGCCTGCGCCTGCCGGGCGCCCGACGCGCGATTCGGATGGCCGTCGCCGTGTTGGAGCGGCTCGACACCGGGCTGGGCGTCGACGCCGTCGACCTCAACCGCGTCATCGAAGCTCTGCCCGACCACACGGCGCGCTCGGCGTTCATCCGCACCCTGCGTTCGGTCGTGGACTGGCACGGACAGGTCGTCACCATGCTCGATCGCAGCTACCTCGTGCGGGGCATGCCGACCCTGCTGATGTGGGGACCCCGCGACAGCGTTCTGCCGGTCGAGCACGCGCACAAGGCGCACGCCGCGATGCCCGGCAGCCGCCTGGAGATCTTCGACGACGCGGGCCACTTCCCGTTCCGCACGGACCCAGCCCGCTTCGTCGGCCTGCTCGAGGACTTCTGCGCATCGACCGAGGCGTCGACCTGGAGCGTGGACCAGTGGCGCGAGCTGCTGCGCACAGGACGAGCCGGCGCGCGCACCGACGAGCGAGGCGTCTTCAGCCGCGATCTCCGGCTCGACAGCGAGCGCAGCGCGACCTAGCAGACCGTCGACGAACCGGTATCAGCCGAGCGCGTGGGCAAGCTCGTCGCGGACGGCAGAGAACCAGTCGGCTCGGCGCCTGATCACCTCGCCGACTCCCGCGGACCACATCCGCGCCCAACCGCCACCCAGGTGTTGCGCGTTCCATCGCATGCTGTCGTACAGCGCCCCGAAGCGCAGCTGCGCTGCGTCCAGAAGCTGCTGGGGGCTGACTCGATCAGTGCCGTACGCCTCGAGGATCAGCCGCAAGCGCCGCGCCACGTCGGCGCCGGCGTACACCGGTTCGCGGTCACGCGGATCGCGCAGCGGTATCCAGTGCATGGCGGTGTTCGCGAGGTCGAGTGAGCGGGTGGTCCAGCCGACCAGATCGAAGTCGATCAGACCGAAGGCCTGGCCACCGCGGAACACCACGTTCTGGGGAGTGACGTCGCGGTGCGACACGAGCCGTGGCTCGCGTTCGGGCAGCGGCGGCACTGGCCGGCCCACGTGTTGCCACCCGAGCCGCGAAGCGGGCACCCAGCCCTCGCTCGCATCGTGCAGGCGACGCACGAGCGCGGCGACACCGGGCAACACGTCATCCACCGCCGCCCAATGCTCGACCGGGTCACCTACGACGACGCCGTCGAGGTAGCTGAGCACGTCGCGACCCTGGGCGTCACGACCGAGGTACCGCGGCGCACCGACGAATCCGACCTGCGCGAGATGAGCCAGGTACTCGGCCACGCCGTCGCTGGTGTCCTGATGAGGCCGCCGCACCGTCTCGCCGACACGGACGACCCCCTCGGTGACGTCACCGGACGGCAGCACCGTCGTCGAACCGCGTCATGACGAGTCCGGCGCGGGCGCGCGTACCGGCACCGGACAGCAACTCTTCGGGCAGTCGACGCCGCACAGGCCGAGCGACCCGAGCGCACGCGGCTGCGTGCCCGACAGACGTTCCTCGACGAGCTCGATGATGGCGGCGACGAACGCCGGGTGCGTTCCGGCCGTGGCTGCGCGGGCGAAACTGACACCGACCTCTGCCGCCGTCCGACGCGCCTCGACGTCCAGGTCCCACAGCACTTCGATGTGATCGGCGACGAATCCACTCGGACTCACCACGACCGCCGCAACCCCCTCAGCGGCCAGCGATCGCAGGTGGTCGTTGACGTCGGGCGCCAACCACGGCACCTGCGGCGGACCTGAACGCGACTGCCAGACAAGGTCGAACTCCGCGCCAGGTCCGCGCACGGCCGCGGCGACGAGTCGCGCAGTCTCACGCTGCTGCGCGGCGTACAGCCCGTTCGACGCGGGTCCGGACGCCTGGTTCATCGAGACCGGGATGGAGTGCGCTGTGAAGATCAGTCGCGCCGTGTCTCGATGAGCGGCGGGCAGTTCGCCGAGGGCCGCGCGCACCGCACCGGCGTTGGCCTCGACGAAGCCCGGATGGTCGAAGAAGTGCCGAAGCTTCACCAGCTCGGGGGCGCCCTCGCCGGCCATCGCACGGGCTTGCGCAAGATCCTCGCGGTACTGCCGGCACGAGGAGTACGAGGCCGTGGCGCTGGTCGCGAGCACCAGCGCGCGTTGCACACCGTCGTCGCGCATGTGCCTGACAGCGTCGGTGACGTACGGTCTCCAGTTGCGGTTGCCCCAGTACAGCGGCAGGTCGATGTTCCGCGCGCCGAGTTCGAGCCGAAGCGCGGCGAGCAAGGCGCGATTGCCCGCGTTGATCGGAGAGACGCCGCGGAAGTGGCCGTAGTGCTCGGCCACGGTCTTGAGCCGTTCTTCGGGGATCCCGCGTCCGTGGGTGACGTTGCGCAGGAACGGCATCACGTCGTCGGGGCCTTCCGGGCCGCCGAACGAGAGCAGGAGCAACGCGTCGTACAAGCTCAGACACCCATCGCGTGAAATCCACCGTCCACGTGCACGAGCTCACCCGTCGTCGCGGGGAACCAATCCGACAACAGGGCCAGCGTGCTGCGCGCGATCGGATCGGCGTCGGTGTTGTCCCATCCGAGCGGCGCTCGCCCGTCCCACGCCTCCTCGAACTGGTTGTAGCCAGGGATGCTCTTGGCCGCCATGGTGCGCACCGGACCTGCCGCGATCAGGTTGACGCGGATCCTGCGCGGCCCGAGTTCGCGCGCGAGGTATCGGGCCGTCGACTCCAGTCCGGCTTTCGCGACGCCCATCCAGTCATAGGCCGGCCACGCGACGCGGGCGTCGAAGTCCAGCCCGACGATCGAACCGCCCGCGTCGCCGAACAGCGGCAACGCCGCGACGGCCAGTGCCTTCAGGGAATACGCCGAGATGTGCAACGCCGTCGCGACGTCTGACCACGGCGCGTCGAGGAAGCCGCCGCCGAGGCAGGACGCCGGCGCGTAACCGATCGCGTGCAGCACCCCGTCGAGACCGTCGAGATGTTCGCGTACCCGCTCTTGCAGGGTGTCGAGGTGCCCTTGGTCGGCGATGTCGAGCTCGATGACCGGCGGTGGGTCGGGAAGGCGGTTCGCGACGCGCTGCACGAGCGACATCCGGCCGAACCCGGTGAGCACGATCCGGGCGCCCTCGAGCTGCGCCATCCGGGCAACCGAGAACGCGATCGACGCGTCGGTGATGACGCCGGTGATCAACAGCCGCTTGCCGTCCAGCAACCCCATGTCGTCCCCTTCGGATACTCGCTCAGATGCCCATGCCGAGGCCGCCGTCGACCGCCAGCACCACGCCCGACACGTAGGCAGCCGCGTCGGAGGCCAGATACAGCGCCGCACCGGCGATCTCGTCGACCGATCCGTACCGCCGCAGCGGGATGCTCGCGCGGATCTCGTCCTTGCGAGCGTCGCTGAGCTCAGCCGTCATGTCGGTGTCGACGAAGCCGGGCGCGATGACGTTGGCGGTGATGGAGCGACTGCCGAGTTCGCGGGCGATGGAACGAGCCAGCCCGATGAGCCCTGCCTTGCTGGCGGCGTAGTTCGCCTGCCCCGGCGCACCGACCAGCGCGACGACCGACGACACGAAGATCATCCGGCCGCGACGCTGTTTGAGCATCGGGCCCGCCGCGCGTTTGGCGACGCGGTACGCCCCGGTGAGGTTGGTGTCGATGACCCGCTCGAAGGACTGCTCGCTCATCCGGAGCAGCAGCGTGTCGTCGGTGATGCCGGCGTTGGAGATCAGCACCTCGACCGGGCCGTGCTCGGCCTCGACGGCGTCGAAGGCAGCGTCGACCTCGGCCTGGTCGGTGACGTCGCACCGCACGCCGAAGAGCCCTTCTGGCGCTCCGCTGCCCCGATGCGTGACGGCCACCTTGTCACCGTTGGCGGCGAACGCCCGAGCGACCGCAAGGCCGATCCCCCGGTTGCCACCGGTCACGAGAACAGATCGACTCACGGGTTGCCACGCTAGTCCATCAGCCTGTCCGACCTGCCCGCGCTGCGCTACCCACCGGTACGGTTCGCTGCATGCGCGCTATCCAGCTCACCGAGTTCGGCGGACCCGAAACGTTGACCGTCCGCGAAATCCGCGATCCAGTCGCGGCCGACGGCCAAGAGGTGCTCGACGTACTCGCCGCCGGCGTCAACTACGCGGACACCCACCAGACCGAGGACTCCTATCTGTCCAAGCAGAGCCTGCCGATGATCCCCGGCGGCGAGGTCGTCGTCCGCGGCCCTGATGGCCGCCGCCTGCTGGGCCTGGTCGGCGGCGGTGGCTATGCGGAGCGGATCGCGCTCGAGCTTCGGTCGCTGTTCCCGGTCCCCGACGGCGTGTCCGACGCCGCCGCGTTGACGACGTTGGTTCAGGGAGCCACGGCGTGGCATCTGCTTCGCACGAGTACCCACCTGGCAGAGGGCGAATCGGTCGTGGTCCACGCCGGTGCGGGCGGGGTCGGGACGATCGCGATCCAGCTCGCCAAGCGGTGGGGCGCGGGACGGGTGATCGCCACCGCTTCGACCGAGGCCAAGCGCCGGCTGACTCTGGATCTGGGCGCGGACGTCGCCGTCGACTCCACGACGGCCGACCTCACCGACGCCTTGCGTGCGGCGAACGGTGGCAAGCCCGTGGACGTGGTTCTGGAGATGACGGGCGGGCCCGTGTTCGATCAGAGCCTCGCCGCTCTGGCGCCGCTTGGTCGCTTGGCAGTGTTCGGGATGGCCTCACGCACACCTGCGACGCCGGTCGTGCCGGCGATGCTGATGGCGCGCAGCGCCGCCGTGATCGGATTCTGGTTGGTGCACATCGTCCAGCGGCCGAACCTTCTCGCGACCGCGGTCAACGACCTCATGAGCCTGATCGCCGACGGTTCGCTGCGCCCGATCATCGGTCACACGTACCCGCTCGAGCAGGCAGCCGATGCGCATCGCGCGCTGTTGGACCGCTCGTCGATCGGCAAGCTCGTCCTCGACCCGCAGGCCTGAGCCCGCGGGCCTGAGCCCGCAGGGTTCGTCGCTACACGAGCCGGCCGGCCCACATCATCGACGTGCCGGCGGCGGCGATCACGAACAGCAGACCGATCGCCAGGAATCGCCAGCTGATGTCGCGGTGCTGGGTCGTGTAACCGATCTGCGAACCGATGTTGGCGTACACGGACTCGAGTTCCTGCACGGAGGTCGCGGTGTGGAAGGTCCCACCGGTTTGGGTCGCGAGGAAGTCCAGTGTCGGCTTGTCGGCGGGAACGGGAATGGTCTGGCCGTCGTAGGTGACCGTCCCGCTGTCGGTGCCGAACGCGATCGTCGAGACCTGCACGCCCTGCGCCTTCGCCGAGTCGGCGGCGTCGCTGACCTTGCGGCCCTTGTTGTTCGCGCCGTCGCTCATCAGCACGATGCGCGCGGGCGGTGGCTTGTCGCCCTTCGCCGTCGTGGCCTGGCTGAAGACCTTGATCGCGTCGAGTGACGTGTAGACGGCCTCGCCGATAGCCGTGGACTCCTGCAGCCCCAGCTTCTCGATCGCCGCCTTTATCGAGTCGCGGTCGACGGTCGGTGGGACCAGGACGTTCGCGCTGCCGCCGAAGGAGACGAGCCCGAGATTGATGCGCGCCGGAATGAGGTCGACGAACTTCTTGGCCGCCTGCTGCGCCGCCTGGATGCGGGACGGGAGGACGTCGGTGGCCTCCATCGACAACGAGACGTCGATGGCCATCATCACGGTTGCCCGATCGCGCGGAACACGCACCGCCGTGGACGGCCGGGCCACACCGAGGGTCAGGACCGTGAGCCCGATGAGCAGCAGCGCGAAGGTCAAATGACGTCGCCAGCCGGGTCGTCGCGGCGCGACGCTGCCGAGCAGTTCGACGTTGCTGAACCGCGCCACGTACTTCGTCCGGCGCAACTGGAGCAGCACATACGCGAGCGCCAGCACCGCCACCGCCACGAACAGCGACAGCCAGACAGGCGACAGGAACGTCACTACCGCACCCCTTGCCCGACGGCGCCGACGACGAACCGCCGCCGGGCCACCACGAACTTCACGACGTCGGTGAGCCAGTCCTGGTCGGTGCGCAGCTGCAGATGGGCGGCACCCGCGTGGCGGAGTGAGGTCGCGATCAGCTCGCGCTGGGTACGCGCGGCCGAGGCGTACCGCTGCCGAAGCGCCGGGTCGGACGTCTGAACCTCGAGTTCACGTCCAGTCTCTGGATCGGCGAACGTGACAAGACCTGCGGCCGGAAGCTCCAACTCGCGCGGATCCAGCACCTCGATCCCCAGCAACTGATGGCGGCCGGACAGCCCGCGAAGCGATCGCTCCCAGGCACGCGGTTCGTCCGCGGTCGCGGCGTCTGCACCGTCGATGAAGTCCGACACCACCGCGACCAGACCGCGGCGACGTTGCGGGCGGCGCAGCGACTCGAGCAGCGCCGCCAGATCGCCGCGGCCGCTCTCGGCCCGAGGGGTGGCCGCGATCTGGCGCATCAGGTACCGAGCGTGGGCAGTCCCGGCCAGCGCCGGGATACGGAAGGTCCGCTCGCCGTTGCTGATCACCGCACCGACCCGGTTGCCACCCCTCACGGTCAGGTGCACCACGGTCGTGATCGCAGCCAGGACCAGTTCGCGCTTCTCGGTCAGCGCGGTGCCGAAGTTGATGCTCGGCGACAGGTCGACCACGAGCCACGTCTCGAGCTCGCGGTCGGCGATCGTCTGCCGAACGTGCGGCGTCGTGGTCCGGGCGGTGACCGGCCAGTCCATCCGCCGCACGTCGTCGCCGGCGCTGTACTGCCGCGACTCGCCCGGCTCGGATCCGGGGCCGGGCACGAGGCCGAGGTAGTTGCCCTGGAGCAGGCCGTCGAGCTTGTTGCGCACCGTCATCTCGAGCCTGCGCAGCAGTGGCTCGGCTGCCGCCAGATCGAGCGCGGGCAGCGAGTCGGGTGCCTCGGTTCTCATGCCGAGCGCTCACCCCACGGCGCCTGCTGAGCGGGTGCGGCCTGCCCGTACACGAGCGGCTGCGGCGTCGGCGCGCCTGGCTGACCCATCTGTGGCGCGATCGGGCCGCTCGCCCGCTGGCGTGGCGCCACCTGTGGCAGCGGGATCGTCTGCAGGATCCGGCGCACGGCGTGCGCGGCCGGGACGCCGTCGGCGATCGCGTCGTAGCTCAGCACCATGCGGTGCGCCAGAACGTCGACGGCGATGTCGAGCACGTCCTGCGGCAGGACGTAGTCACGCCCGCGCAGGAGCGCCATGGCCCGCCCGGCCGCGATGAGGCCGAGGCTGGCTCTGGGGCTGGCGCCGTAAGAGATCCACTGAGCCACGTCGGGCAGCCCGTGTTGAGCCGGGTTGCGGGTGGCGACGACGACTCTCACGACGTAGTCGACGATCGCGTGGTGCACGAACACTCGGGCCGCCGTGGCCTGCAGGCGGATCAGCTCGTCGGTGCTGATGACGGGGTTGGCGACAGGCGGCTCGACGCCCATGCGGTACACGATCTCGCGCTCCTCGGCCGCAGTCGGGTAGTCGATTGCGATCTTCATCAGGAATCGGTCGCGCTGCGCCTCGGGAAGCGGGTAGACGCCTTCGGACTCGATCGGGTTCTGCGTGGCGAGCACGAGGAATGGCCGCGGCACGTCGTACCGGAAGCCGCCGATCGTGACGTGCCGCTCGGCCATCACTTCGAGCAGCGCGGACTGCACCTTGGCCGGCGCCCGGTTGATCTCGTCAGCAAGGACGAAGTTCGCCATGATCGGGCCGAGTTCGGTGTCGAACTTCTCCGACCCTGGGCGGTAGATGCGCGTTCCCACGATGTCGGACGGCACGAGGTCCGGGGTGAACTGCAGCCGCGAGAACGAGCCGGTGACGGTGCGGGCAAGCGTCTCGACGGCGAGCGTCTTCGCCACACCCGGGACACCTTCGAGAAGGCAATGGCCCTGTGCGAGCAGGCTGACCATCAGTCGCTCGACGAGCCGCTCCTGGCCGACGATGACCCGTTTGACCTCGAACATCACCCGCTCGAGTGCGGTGGCATCGGCAGCAGGGGTGTGGGGTGAACTCACCTGATGTCTCCTATCGCGGCAGTAGGCCGACTTCACGGTACGGGACCGCGCTGTACGGTGCCTTTGTGTCAGAGCCGCGGGTGTCAGAGGCCGGGTTGTCAGAGCCGGGCGCAGGCGCCGAGACGCCGCGGTGTTCGTCGAAAGGCTGCCGGAGCGCGGCCACCCAAGACCTGCAGTGGCGCAATCCGAAGCTGCACGACGCGGCGCGGGTCAAGCACTGGCTTGCCTGCGACGAGCACGCCGAGTCGCTCGACGACTTCCTGGCCGTGCGCGGCTTCCTGCTCGCTCGCACCCCACTTCGGCCGTGAGCTTGCGGCAACGGTTCAGCTAGCCGCCGATGGCCGACATCGTCCGTTCGGGTTGGACGAACGTGGCCGACCCGATGCCGTGGCCGGCTTGCTTGCCCGCCACGGCCGTGGTGATGATCTCGGCGAGTTCGGCGTCGGATGCGCCGGCCCGCAGCGGACCTCGCAAGTCGGTCTCTTCACGGGCGAACAGGCAGGTGCGCAGCTGCCCGTCGGCGGTCAGCCGCAGCCGGTCGCAGTCGCGGCAGAACGGCCGGGTGACCGATGCGATGATCCCGACCCGCGACGTCGGCTCGACCCAGGACTCGCGTCCGGGGCCGTCGACGACCTCGAACTCCTCGGCGGGCGCGTGGCCGCGAAGTTCGTGCGCGACCAACTTGTAGTCGCGCTCGAGGAGCTCCAGCATCTCGCCCGCGGTGACCATCTCGTCCATCGACCACGTGTGATCGGCATCCAGTGGCATGTGTTCGATGAAGCGCAGTCGATAGCCCGACCGCAGCGCCCAGTCGAGCAGCCTCGGTGCCTCGGCCATGTTGCTGCCGCGCACCAGCACGGCGTTGATCTTGAGCGGCTGCAGCCCGGCAGCTGCCGCGGCGGCGACGCCGGCGAGCACGTCGTCGAGTCTGTCTCGCCGGGTGAGCGAGATGAATCGATCCCGATCGAGGGTGTCCACCGAGACGTTGATGCGATCCAGACCGGCGACCACCAGATCGGTGGCCTTCTCGGCGAGGCTGATCCCGTTGGTGGTCAGCGAGATCTCCGGACGCGGCCGCAGCGCGGCCAGGCGGCCGACGACCTCGACCAGCGTCGGATGCACCAGCGGTTCGCCTCCGGTCAGGCGAACACTCGTGACACCGAGATCGACGAACACCCGGGCGAGGTGCAGGATCTCGTCGTCGTGCAGTCGCTCGACTCTCGTCAGCCAGGCGAGCCCCTCGGCCGGCATGCAGTAGGTGCAGCGCAGGTTGCACTTGTCGGTCAGAGAGATCCGCAGGTCGGTAGCCGTTCGACCGAATACGTCGCGCAGCACCCCGGGCGCCCGAGCCGCGGGCCCAGCCGTCTCGGTGACGCGACCTGGGCCGGCGGGGAGTTCGGTCATCCCCACACGCTACCCGGAACCGTGTGAAGCAGGACCACGCTCAGGTCAGCAGCCGGGTTGCGCCGAACATCCCCGACGACACCGAGTAGAGCGGCGTGATCTGGATGACCGAACCGCTCTCGGGCGCCTGGATGACGTTGCCGTTGCCGACGTACATGGCCACGTGGTGGATGCCGCCGACGGTGCCGTCCGAACTCCAGAACACCAGGTCACCGGGCATCAGGTTGGACGTGCTCGGGTGGTAGGAGCCCTGCAGGTACTGCGTCGCCGCGTAGTGCGCCAACGGCACCTGTGCCCATGCGTACATCATCAGGCCGGAGCAGTCGAAGCCGATGACGTTGCAGTCGTTGAACGCGCCGTCGCCCGCGCACACCCCGTAGGTGGGGCCGCTCGCGTTCCCGCCGGCCCACGAGTACGGGGTGCCGAGCCAGCGCTCGGCGCGCGCGACGGCTTGCCGACCTGCCGCAGCGGTCCAGCTGCCCGACGATCCCGGGGGGACGACGGGCCCGCTCGGGCCACCGCCTCCGCCGTTGTGCGCGGCCGCAGCCGCGGCGGCAGCGGCGGCCGCGGCCCGAGCTGCCGCAGCCCGCTGCGCGGCGAGGCGTGCCTGCTCCCGCTGGTAGGCGACGAACGTGGCGCGCTCGTTGTTGAGTGTCGCGAGCTGCAGCTGCGCCTGCTGGAGTTTGGTCTGATTGGCCGCAAGCGCGGCCTGCAGCAGTTGCTGCTGCTGCTGGGCCGCCTGGAACGCGGCCACCGCGGCCTGCTCCGCGGCCTGAGCCGCGAGCGCCGCATCGGCTTGCACCTGGACGGCCTTGCGGGCCGCGGCGTCGGCGTTCGACTTCGCGACGGTCGCGCGCTGCATGTCGCCGATCGCAGTGAGTTCGTGGCTGGACTGGTAGCTCTGCAAGGCGCTCTGGGCGAGCAGCACGTTCGGGTCCGAGGCCGTCAGCAAGGTCTCGGTGGTTCCGGTGACATCACCGGACATGTAAGTGGCCTGAACGTAACCCACGAAGTCGCGCTGTGCCTGATCGACCTTCTGCTGCGCGAGCTGAACGTTGTGTTTGGCGAGCACCGCCGCGGCCTTCGCGTCGGCCAGTTGTGACAGCGCGAGCGCGACCTTCTGCTCGGCGAGTTCCTTCAGACCGGTCAGCTGCTCCAACCGGCTCTGCATCTCGGCCGCCTGGGCACCGAGCGTGCCCACCAGGGTCGCGAGTGCGTTCTTCTGCTGCTGAGCCGACGTGATCTGCGAGTCCGTCGGGTTCGGCGGCGGGCTGGCGTGCGCACCACCCGGCGCGATCAGCAGCGCCAGGGTGGTAGCG
>Ga0209014_10001376_pt1 | contig 14340 bp, 16 predicted proteins | sample BarGraNGADG00212_FD_184491 | JGI IMG/M metagenome (GOLD analysis project Ga0209014, IMG submission 184491) | Arctic peat soil microbial communities from Barrow, Alaska - Barrow Graham LP Ref core NGADG0002-212 (SPAdes) (version 2) | ecosystem: Environmental > Terrestrial > Soil > Wetlands >...
CACCACCGTCTCGACGTCCGTGACCCTCTCGACCGGCCCGACCGACTGGATCCTTACCGCCGATGGCACGGCCCAGGATTCTAACAAGGGTTCGGTACTGATTAACAAGGGCACCGTCGTCAACTTCGTCGGCAAGACCGGCCTCCACACGATCATCCTCAACGGTCAGAAGAACGGCGACAACTTCAACGCCGGGGACACGCGGACAATCACGTTCAACACGAGCGGGACGTTCAAGCTTACCTGTGACTTTCATCCCAACATGCTGGCCTACATCTACGTCCAGTAGGCCAGCACATCTGTCGCGCGTTGAAGGCCACCGTGGCCTCGGGCGGTCAACGGTTTGACCATGGTTTGGCCGCTGGATACGATCCCGGTCACAGCGGCCAGCACTGGGATTTCTGCGAGGCGCGCTTTCGACATCACCCGGGGAGAATGAGATATGCCAGCACAGACCGGAAAGCGGTACACGTGCCCAAAATGTGGGTCAGAGTTCATCGTCACCAAGGGTGGCGACGGCGAACTGAGCTGCGATGGCACGCCGCTCGAACTGAAGAAGTAGTCGGAGGGGACACAATGGCGGTTCAACTTGGTAAGCGTTACAAGGACGAGCAGACCGGCATCGAATTGCTCGTGATCAAGCCCGGCAACTGCGACCTCAAGGTCGATGGCCGTGAAATGCAGCTCATGCAGCCGAAGGTCCTTCCTTCTGCCGACTAGCTCGGTGGAACTGCGGGGATGATTTGTGAAACGGGGCTTCGGCCCCGTTCTCCTTGTGTCCCCTGTTTTCGCATCGGCTACCATGTCCGCGTGAGCATCAATCGCCTGGTTGAGGCGCAAATCGAGGATGCCATCGCGTCGGGGGCGTTCAGCCACCTGCCCGGCGAGGGTAAGCCTCTTCGCGCAGTCGACGGAGAGGAATTCAGTGGCGACATGGCGCTCGGCTTCAAGATCCTCCGCGACGCCGGTATGGCACCCGAGTGGTTGATGCTGGGCCGCGAGATCGAACGAGATCGGGAGAAGCTGAACGACATCGACCGGGAACAGGCGGCGCTGGTGGCGTTTGCCGTCGGCGAGGATGACTGGGCGCGCTATTCCACGTCGCTTCGCTACTACCGATCGGAGTACGAGAAGCAGGCACGGGCACTCCGCGTGAAGCAGGACCGGTACAACCTCATGGCGCCCGGTATCCGCACCCAGCGGCCGGCGATCTGGGTCGAATATCACCTGGATCGCCTCGATTCACGCCTGCGAGCAGCAGGCGCCCCGGAAACTCTCACTGGAGGAAGCGCCAATGACGGCAGCGCTTGAAGAAAAGATCCAGTCCGACCTGCATGATGCGATGCGCGCTCATGATGAGACCCGCAAGTCCGCTCTTCGGATGCTCATCGCGGCGATGAAGAATGCGGCCATCGAGGCGCGGAAACCGCTCGACGACGACAGCATCGTGACGGTCATCCAGAAGCAGGTGAAGCAGCGCCGCGAGAGCATCGTCGAGTTTCGCAAAGGCGGGCGAGAGGACCTGGTGAGCAAAGAAGAAGGAGAGATGGCCGTCCTCGAGGTATACCTCCCGGCCCAGGCAGGTCGCGACGATATCAAATCCGCGGCGCGCCGGGTCATCGCCGAAACCGGAGCTTCCGGTCCTCGCGAGATTGGCAAAGTCATGCCGGCTCTCACGAAGGAATTCGCGGGCCGTGCCGACGGCCGCCTCATCAGCGAGATTGTCAGGGAACTGCTCGGGCCCTGAGGCAGGGCTCATTTCGCCCCTCTGCTATCATCCACCCGAACTGAACCATGCTTCGTCGCCGCCCGGCCCCCCTTGTATCGCCCGCTCGCGCCGCGGTCTTTGGCCTGCTCCTGGCGTTGCTGGTCGCGCCGTTCGTCATCCCGATCATTCCCGGTGGGCAGTCTCTCAATGAGGGCAACACGGCTCCCCGGACGCTCGTGGCTGCCCACGGAGCCCAGTATCAGTCCGCCGCCCTGACCACCGTCGCCCAGGACGAAGCCGCCCGGACCGTGGCGGACGTCCCTCTGCCCGTCGATCCGCTCATCCGCCAACAACAGACCGACAAACTCGACAAACTGCTCGACGCCGTTCGGACCATTCGACAGACGAACGAGACCGATCAGCAGCGATTCGTCGACCTTGGCAACCTCCCGGCTGCCGCTGCCCTGTCATCTCTCGGCCGGACCCAGCTCCTCAACGTTGACCGCACCACGTTTGACGACCTGCAGGTTCGTGCAGACAAAGCGTTACTCGACATCTTCCAGCGGCCGATTCAGCAAAACGAGATCCTGACCCGGATCGACGAGTATCTGGGCCAGACGGCTAATCAAACGCCGACGGGGCCGGAACTTACCGCGCTGCGCGAAGCCTTGCGCGTGTTTGTGGTCCCCAACTTCCAGGTGGACATCGCGGCGACGCAGAAACGCCGGGACGATGCGCGGCAGAACGTGTCCCCGGTCATCGTGACCTACACCCGCGGCCAGGTAATCGCCGGGGAGGCACAGCGGTTGAGCGCCGCCGATATCGAAGCGCTGAGACAGACGGGCGTCCTGAGCGGCACATACAACTGGTATCGGGTGGGGGCGGGGGCTCTCGTCACCGCGGCGTTCGGCTTCCTCATGGCGGCTGCAGTGTTCGAGATGCAACCCTTCAGGACGCGTTCGCGCGCCCTCATGCTGGTTACCGGTGGGCTGCTCGTGCTGCTGGTTCTCGGCTTCCGGCTCTCGATGCCGCTCCTCACGCCCGACCTTAACCAGCACTTCTTTCAGTTCGCCCTCCCGCTCGCTGCCGCGGCCATGGTGGCGGCGGTCTTCACGAGTCTGGAGTTCGCGATCGTTGTTGCGGTCGCGGTCGGGCTCCTTGCCGCCTTCGTGGATGCGGCGGCGCCCCAGCTGGCCGGGTCATCCTTCATCGGCTCGATGGAATCGATGGAGATCGTTGCTGCCTATGCTGCGTCGGGCATCGCCGGCGCGTTTGTAGTACACCGGGCTGAGCGCGTCAGCCGGTTCTTGCTCGCGGCTTTTGCGGTCGCGATCACACTGGCCCTGCCCCTGGTTGTGTTCTGGCTCATCAACGAACCCCGACCACGCGAAAGTCTCGGATGGATTGCCATCGCTGCCGCCATCAACGGCCTGGGTTCGACGCTGGTCCTTGCGGTACTCGCTTTGCCCCTGGGGCGCCTCGCTGGCCTGACCACGAGGTTCGAGCTTGCCCGGCTCGCCGACGAACGTCATCCGCTTCTGCGTCGGCTCGAAGAGGAGGCCCCGGGAACCTACCACCACAGCCTGATGGTAGGCACGCTCGCGGAGCGTGCCGCCTCCCGGATCGGTGCCGACGCCCTGGTGGCACGGGCAGGCGCCTACTACCACGACATCGGCAAGCTCGCCCACCCGGGCCTCTACATCGAGAACATGCTCGATGGCGCCCCCAACCCCCACGACTCGCTGTTGCCGGAAGAGAGCGCGATCGCCATCCGCGGGCACGTGACCAGCGGACTGGAAATTGCCGCCGCGTACCACCTGCCCGCCGTGATTCGCGACTTCATCCCCCAGCATCACGGGACACGGCTCGTCGCCTACTTTTACCGGCAGGCCGGGAGCCCCGAGTCGGCCGCTGCTCGCGACCAGTTCCAGTACCGGGGACCGCGTCCGCAAACGAAAGAGGCAGCGATCGTCATGCTCGCCGACTCCTGCGAAGCCGCTGTGCGTGCCCGCCGCGTCGATGGCGCCGCCGCGGTCGACGGCTTTGTCGATGACATCGTCCGGGAGCGCCTGCGTGAGCGTCAGCTCGATGAGTGCGACATCACGCTGAGCGAGCTGGGAGAGGTTGCCGACAGCCTCAAAGCCACGCTCCGGGCCGTCTACCACCCGCGCGTCGCCTATCCCGAGGCGTCCGTTGACGAGATCGCTCGCCTGGCCGAAGACTTCGCCCCCTGACGCCGGTTCCCAGCGCTTCCGCTGATATACTGGGGCCGATCCACTTCTCCGGAGGCCCAATGCGGTTTGCCATCATCCGCTTCCCCGGCACATGGAGCGACCGGGATTGTCAGCACGTGCTTCGTGATGTGCTCGAACAGCAGGCCGATATCCTCTGGCACCGTGACACCGACCTCTCGGGCTATGACGCCGTCGTTCTGCCGGGTGGCTTCTCCTACGGTGACTACCTGCGGACGGGCGCGATCGCGCGGTTCTCGCCGGTGATGGATGCCGTCATGAAGTTTGCGGAAGCCGGGCGCCCGGTGATCGGCATCTGCAACGGCTTCCAGATTCTCTGCGAAAGCGGGCTGCTCCCCGGGCTCCTCATCAGGAACCAGAGCCTCCAGTTCCGCTGCGAGTGGGTTCATCTCCGCCGCGAGGAAAACGCGAACAGCCCCTGGCTGTCCTCCATCCCCGCGGGAGCGGTTCTGCGCATCCCCATCAGCCATGGAGAGGGCAACTACTACGCTGATCCCCAGACGCTCGACGCCCTCGAACAGGGTGGCCGCGTCGCTTTCCGCTACTGCGATCCGGCCGGCCTTGTGACTCCTGCCGCGAATCCGAATGGCAGCGCTCGCAACATCGCCGGGATCGTCAACGAACGGGGAAACGTGCTCGGCATGATGCCCCACCCCGAGCGTGCAGGTGAGCAACTCGTTGGTGGCGTCGACGGGAACCGCATCTGGGAATCGCTGCTCGCATCCGCAATCGCGACTGTCGCCTGAGGCCGTCTCCGCACCGTGTAGAATCCCTCTCTTTCGTAAGTGCGCATACATTTGGTATAAGTGTGGCGGAAGTTTGGACGCGGGGTGCGCAGGCACCCGGCCTGGAGAGATTCAGCTGGCAGTAGTAAGTTCCGGATATCCCATCGGACTCGAGGTGGCGCCTGCCGCGCCCCAGGGGCGCCTCGGGGTGTTCTTCCGGATCCTCCTCGCGATACCAGCCCTCATCATTGCGAACCTGATCCAGGACGTTGCCCAGATCCTCGCCTTCTTCGCATGGCTCATCATTGTGATCACGGGCAAACTACCGGGCGGTATCGCGCACTTCATCGCTGGCGCCGTCCGCTGGCAAGTGCGCGTCGCCGCGTATGCCCTCTTGCTTACCGGGGAATACCCGCCGTTCTCGCTGGACGATGTTGCCGACTACCCGGTCCACGTCTCGATCCAGCCGCAACTCGATGGCCGCAACCGGCTAACGGTCTTCTTCCGGCTCTTCATGGTCATTCCTTCGGCCATCGTCCTCTACATCCTTCTTGTCATCGCCTCAATACTGGTCTTCTTTGGCTGGTTGATAGCGTTCCTTTCCGGCTCCGTCCCGGGCGGATCCATAACTTCGTCGCCGGCGTGCTCCGCTGGTGGGTTCGTCTGACGGGGTACATGTACTCCTCACCGACCAGTACCCGCCATTCAGCTTGAGTTAAGGTCATCGGCGGCCCGGGCTTCGACCGCTATCGCGCCCGGGCTTACCATGCCGTCGATGCCCTTGCTTGAGACGTTCAGCCTGACCAAGCGCTACGGCCTCGCCGTCACGGCACTGGATAATCTGAGTATCTCCCTCGAACCTGGCATCATCGGCCTCGTCGGCGCGAACGGCGCTGGCAAGAGCACGCTCCTCAAGATCCTCTTGGGGCTGCTCACTCCGACCAGCGGCTCGGCGACGCTGCTCGGGTTTGACGTCGCGACGCAGGGCCCGGAGCTACGCCAGTTCGTCGGCTACATGCCGGAACACGACTGCCTCCCCATCGACATGACCGCGACAGACTTCGTCGCGCACATGGCCGAGGTCAACGGCCTGCCCCGACGCGCCGCCCGGGAACGAACCGCCGAAACGCTTCGTCACGTCGGCCTTTTCGAAGAGCGGTATCGTGAGATGCGGGGCTATTCCACCGGCATGAAGCAACGCGTCAAGCTCGCGCAGGCACTGGTCCATGACCCGCGGCTCATGCTCCTGGACGAACCCACGAACGGGCTCGACCCTGAGGGGCGCGACGAAATGCTGGACCTCGTCCACCGTACGGGGACCGAGTTCGGCATCGCGGTCATCATGTCATCGCACCTTCTCGGCGAAATTGAGCAGGTCTGCGACCACCTGGTTGTTATCGAGGCCGGGAAGCTCGTCCGGTCCGATGCCGTATCAACGTTTACCGCTCGCACCGGTGTGCTCACCGTGGAGGTTGAGACCGGCGCTGGACAGCTCGCGGAACGCCTTCGGCAGCAGGGGCTGGCAGTGCGCGAGGATGGTCGAGAGGTCCTGGTTGGCCTGGCGAATGCCCAGCCGTATGACCTCATCCGTGACTCGATCGTCGATCTCGGGCTCGGACTCGTCCGGATCGAGCAACGACGCCAGAGCCTCGAAGAACTTTTCCGCCCGGCAGCGCTCGACGAGGGGACGAATGTCGCAGCCGTCTGAGCAGGCCACGGGGAGCATCTACGATCTCGGCTACCGCCGTTACGAAGGCGTGCGCCTCGGCCGCCGCCACGCGATGGCGGCGATCTACCTCCAGGGTCTCAAAGGGGCGTTCGGTATCGGTCGGCGCACTTCCAGCAAGATCATCCCGATTGTCCTCGCCATTATCGTGATGGTCCCCGCGGCTATTCAGCTGGGGCTTGCGGCGCTCGCACCGCGCGACGTCGCCGTGATAAAGCCAGAGAACTATTTCGGCTTTGTCGACATCATCCTTGCTCTCTTCTGCGCGGCCGTCGCCCCGGAGCTCGTTGGCCGCGATCAGCGGACGCGAACCCTTTCGCTCTACTTTTCGCGTTCCCTCCTTCGCAGTGACTACGCCGTGGCGAAGTTCGCCGCGCTCGTAACCGCTCTACTCATCGTGATGCTCGTACCGCAAGTCCTGCTCTTCGGGGGCAGTGCCCTCGCGAGCTCGGACAGCTGGGCTTACCTGCAGGACAACTGGCGGCAGGTTGCACCAATCGTTGGTAGCGCTGTCGGCATCGCCGTATTCATGGGGAGCATCTCGCTTGTCATTGCGGCCCAGACGCCGAGACGTGCTTACGCCACCGGCGGAGTTCTCGCGTTCTTCGTGATCTTGCGAGCGGTCGGCGGGATCCTGACGGGCACGCTGAGCGGCGATTACCGGCGATATTCGGTCTTGATGGACCCGTTCATCATTCTCCGGGGTCTTACGACCTGGATCTTTCGCTCAGCGCCCGAGGGCGTCATAGCCGACGTCCACATCTCCGGCTGGTTCTATCTTCTCGCCGCCGTTGTGGTCGCTGGTGTGAGCTTGGCGCTCCTCTACCGCCGCTACCAGAAGGTCGAGACATGACCACGACCCAGGCAACCCCTGCCCCGGCGCAGCCGGGATCGCCCGCCGAACCCACGATGGAGGTGATCAACGTCTCCCGCTGGTATGGGAACGTGGTCGCCGTGAACGACATCTCATTCGCCCTCGGGCCCGGCATCACGGGACTCCTGGGCCCGAACGGCGCCGGCAAGTCGACGCTGCTCCACTTGCTCTCCGGCTTCCTGGCGCCCTCGAACGGGCGTGTCGAGATGTTCGGGGAGACCGTGTGGCGGAACCCCGAACTCTATCGCCGCTTTGGCCTCGTACCCGAGCGAGAGGCCGTCTACCCATTTCTGACTGGCTACGAATTTGTCCTGCTGAGCGCACGCCTTCATGGCGTCGCTGACCCGAAAGCCGCCGCCACCCGGGCGATCCACGAGGTCGACCTGGAGGATGCGCAGCACCGCGCTGCCGGCGGCTATTCGAAGGGCATGAAGCAACGGCTCAAGGTGGCGGCAGCGATTGTCCATGACCCCCCGGTGCTCCTCCTCGACGAGCCATTCAATGGCGCCGACCCGCGTCAGCGCCTCCACCTCATGGGCATGCTCCGGCGGATGTCCGCCGAGGGCCGCACCATCCTGTTCTCATCGCACATCCTCGAGGAAGTCGAACGACTGGCAGAGAACGTCCTGGTTATCGTCTCCGGCCGCCTCGCCGCTTCGGGCGACTTCCACGAAATCCGCAAGCTGATGATCGACCGGCCCCACACGTTCCGTCTGCGCTCGAGTGACAACCGCCGGCTCGCGGCCGCGCTCATCGCTGAGGAGTCCGTGTTCGGCGTCGAGCTTGAAGGAGAGCGCTTGAGTATCCAGACGGCAGACTTCGGGAAGTTCGCGCTGGCCGCCCCCCGCGTCGCAAAGAACGCCGGGGTAACGCTTCTCGAGTTCGTGCCGACCGATGAGTCGCTCGAGAGCGTCTTCTCGTACCTGGTGGGCCGATGAACACGACGATCTTCGTCCTGACCATTCGCCAGCTCCTTGGCCGGCGTCGGGCCTTCCTGATGGCAGCCTTTGGTCTTTTGCCGATCGGCGCCGCAGTGATCTTCCGCATGAGTGCTCCCAACGTCGACGCTCAGCGCTGGACAGTGGTCGTCCTGTTGAACGGCCTTGTCGTGACCACCCTGCTGCCTCTCGTTGCGCTGGTGTTCGGCACTTCGGCAATGGGTGGTGAGATAGAGGATGGGACGGCCGTCTATCTGCTTTCCAAGCCGGTCCCGCGCTGGCAGGTGGTCATCGCCAAGCTGCTGGCGGCCTGGCTCGCAACTTCGCTCCTCGTCGGCCTCTCGACGGTCATTTCGGGCATCATCGCGATGAACGGCGCGCCGCAGGACGGCATCGTGATCGGGTTCGCCATTGCGATGATGCTGGGCGCCCTCGTCTATACGGCCATCTTCGTTCTCCTCAGTATCGTCACCAGCCGGGCCCTTATCGCCGGCCTGATCTACGTCTTCTTCTGGGAAAGCGTGGTCACCAGCATCTTTTCGGGGACGAAAATCTTCAGCGTCCGCCAGTACACGCTCGGGGTGGCCCGTCTGATCTCGACGGCGAGCACGAATACATTTGACTCCCGTCTCGACGGAAACGAAGCGCTCTGGCTAATGGCTGCGGTGAGCGCCCTGGCGATCGTGCTGGCGGTACGTCGGCTCCAGCGCTTCGAAATCGGCGAATCGACCTGATTTAGCCGCCGGCCAGCTTCACCCGGTGCCCCAGCGACTCCAGCTTCTCGCGCAGGCGCTCCCGGTGGTCTCCCTGGATCTCGAGTTCTGCGCCCTCACGTGCTCCGCCCGCGGCGCAGCCCTGCTTCAGTACGCGCAGCAGGGCATCAAGGTCGGCCACCGTCCCGGGGAGGCCTGAGACGATGGTCACCGTCTTCCCCCCGCGCCCCTTTTTGTCGCGCCGTATCCGGACGAAGCCGTCGTTGGGGGTGGCCGCTTTGGACTGTGCCCAGGGCGGAGCATCAAGCTTGCGATTGTGCGGGGTGAGCTTCACGCGCCCGCCATCGGTCGAGTAGACGAGGCGAGAACCCTGGTCAGCCAAGCTTATTCGGCCTTCTTGCCGACTTTCAGCCCGAGCGTATGGATCAGGTGCCGGTATTCGCTCACGGTCGTTGGTGGCAGGTGGTTCTCGCGCAGCTGCCGGGCCACATCCATGCGGGCCGGGTTGTATCCACGCTGCTCGAGGATGGCCAGCTCTCGCGCCGCAACCGCGAAATACTCCTCCAGCCCACGCGCGTGGTGGGTCATTCGAGAGACGGTCTTCGCACGGTCTGTTTCGACGTCCGCGGCGGCGCCGCCGCCCAGGTCCGCGATGAACGCCTCGAACTCTTCATCGCTCATCTGTTCCGCGGCGATGCCGAGCCGCTCGCGAAACCGCTGGATGCGCGCACCCGGCTCCTGCGTGACCGGCACGATGCGAACCGAGCCATGGAGCCCGGCTTCGTATCCGAGAGCAAGATCGCTGAAGTACCGGATGCGTTCGATTGCGTTCTTCAGCTGTATGACGTGGGAAATGTAGGCGTCATAGGGTGACGCGAGCTTCCAGATGAGTGTGTTGAGCGCCACTTCAGTCCCTTCCTGTGACTCCTAGTCGCCGCTGCCTCGCAGAAAGTCTTCAACGTCGCGCAGGATGTCATCGGCTGAGAGCTGGCTCGTTTCGGGGCCTTCTCGTTCTGGCTCTTCCTGCGGCTGTCCGTAGTGTTCTTCGAGTGTGCGGACATACTGGCCGATCTGGTCATCGCCGCGTGAGGCCTCTTCGACCCTTTCGATGAAGCGCTTGCCCTCTTCTTCGAGGTCGCCGAGTTCCGGTCGCAGGCCAATGACTGGCTCGAGGGCGCGCAAGAGCGCCATCGTGGCCGGGGGGTTCTCTTCGACATTCAGGTAGTGGGGTACACCCGCCGCCAGGCTGATCAGTGGGCAATCGCGTTTCCGCAGTTCGTCGTGAAGGACGCCAAGGATCCCGGTTGGGCCCTGGTAACGGGACGGCCCGAGGCCGAAACGTGCTGCCAACTCAGCGTCAGCCGAGGACCCGGTGACCGGGATCGGTCGGGTATGTGGCGTAGCGGCGGGTCGGGCCACGAGCGTGCAAATAAGCGATGGCTTCAATTGCGCCAGTGCATCGGAGAAGCGCATGGCGAAGGTACGCCAGCGCAGGTTGGGTTCCGCGCCGACCACCACGATCAGGTCGTGGTCGGTACCCGGGAGGCGCGCCGCGTAGGCCTCGTTCATCGGCCAGTGAAGCTCGCGGGAGTTCCCTTCGCCGATCCGCACCGTCGGCCGTGAGTCCGTGAAGACGTAGTAGTCCTCGGGGTCGACGGTGAGGAACCGCTTCGCATTGTGCGTGTCAATGAGGCGCCGGATGGTATCAGTCGTCACGGTGCCGGTATCGCTCCAGCCACTGAACGCCATGATCACCACAGGCGACCGGAGGCCGCCCATCTCAGAAATCTCGAACCCGTCCACTCCCGCCATTCTACTGCTCTACCGTCGGAGAATTTGGCCGGGTCCCCGTCAACCGGCCAGCCCGTTATCTTGTGCGCAACGACGCTGGCCTATGGTACATCGGCATTCCCGTACCGCCTCGTCGGAGGGCGATGACCTCTGAGAGGATGCTGAGAGCAATCTCTTCAGGCGTCTCGGCGCCGATGTCGAGCCCGATCGGCGTCCGGATCTTCCCCAGCTCAGCGGAATCGAATCCCTCTTCGAGCAGGTGTTCAAGAACGGTGGCGGTCCGCCGCTTTGACCCGATCATCCCGAGGTACCCCGCTCCGCGTCCCAGGCAACAGCGCAACGAAAGCTCGTCCTGCTTGTGCCCGCGGGTTACAAGCACAACCGAGGTATTCCCGTCGATGGGGTAGTCTCGGAGCGCAACTTCGAAGTCCGCGCAGATGACTTCGTCGGCTTCCGGGATCAGTGCCGGGTCGGCGAAGTCTTCGCGGTCGTCGATCACTGCGACGTGGAAGTCCAGGAAGTCCGCCAGCTTGGCCACAGCCCGTCCGACGTGTCCACCGCCGACAATGACGAATACAGGCTTGGCTTCCACGACCTCGATGTAGATGCTCGTCGCACCGGCAGTGGCGTGCTCACTAAGCCTGGAGTCGCTGATGTACAGGGTTTCGGTGCTGTGGTCCCTGAATGCAGCGGCCGCGCGTGCGCTGACCAGGTCGTCGAGCCCCGGATCGCCGAGGGTCCCCAGCCGCGCTCCATCTCGCTCGATGAGCAGGCGGCTTCCCGGGGTGAGTGCACGAGGTCCCGCCTCCAGCACGAGCGCAAGGAGCACGGGGTCGCCGCCCTTCGCGGCTTCGAGCAACCGTCGTGTCTGGTCCAGCATGACGAGAGCAGGTTACAGGTTGGAGGGACGGGGGAACAGCGCGGCGCATGCGCCTCCCGCTCCTCACCTGTACCCTATTTTCGCCACCCTTTACGTCTGGAGCTTCCTATGACCGCCCTCGAGAAGCGCGACCCCGAAGTCGCCGCCATCATTGCCGATGAGCGCATCCGCCAGGTCGAAAGCCTGGAGATGATCGCAAGCGAGAACTACGCATCGGCGGCCGTCCTAGAGGCCACTGGTTCGGTCTTCACCAACAAGTACGCCGAGGGTTACCCCGGGAAGCGCTACTACGCCGGCAACGCCAACAGCGATCGCGTCGAATCCCTCGCGATCGATCGAGCGAAGGCGCTCTTTGGCGCCGACCACGCCAACGTTCAACCGACCAGCGGTGCCGAGGCCAACATGGCCGCCTACTTCGCCTTCGTTCAGCCCGGCGACACGATCATGGGTATGTCGCTCGACCAGGGTGGCCACCTGACCCACGGTTCCCCGGCGAACTTCAGCGGGCGTCTCTACAAGTTCGTCCCGTACACGGTTGACCGCGAGTCCGAGGTCATCGACCTCGCCCTCGTCCGGCAACTGGCAAAGGAATCTCATCCGAAGATCATCGTCGCGGGGGCGACCGCCTATCCACGTGCCATCGATTTCGCTGGCTTCGCGGAAGTCGCCCACGCGACGGGCGCTCTGTTGATGGTCGATATGTCGCACATCGCGGGCCTCGTGGCGGGTGGCCAGCACGCGTCCCCCGTCCCGCACGCCGCAATCGTGACCACGACCACCCACAAGACCCTCCGTGGCCCCCGCGGTGCGCTGATCCTCTCGAAGGCCGAGCACGCCGGGGCTGTCGATAGCGCCGTCTTCCCTGGCACGCAGGGCGGTCCTCATCTCCATTCGATCGCGGGCAAAGCAGTCGCGTTTGGTGAGGCTCTCCAGCCCGAATTCAAGGACTATGCCCGTCGCATCGTCGAGAATGCGCGGGTCCTCGCGGAAGCCCTCGTATCCGGTGGAATCCGGCTGGTCTCCGGCGGGACCGACAACCACCTTCTTCTGCTCGACTGCAACTCGGTGAACATTAGCGGCCTGAAGGCGCAGAACGCCCTCCAGGGCTCGGGGATCATCGCCAACAAGAACACCATTCCCTACGACCAGCGGTCGCCCACCATCGCCAGCGGGCTCCGCATGGGCACCCCGGCGCTCACCTCGCGCGGGATGGGTCCCGATGAGATGAAGACGGTCGCGAGTTGGATCGTCCGTGTCCTCAAGGACCCGGACGGTGACGGCGTGCGCGCCCGCGTGAAGGTCGAGGTGGCGGAGTTCGCTCGCGCGTACCCGGTCCCCGGCATCACGGATGTCGCTCCGATCGAGGTCAGCTAGACCTAATTGACGTTCCGGTCCTGGCCGGCCCAGTACGGCTTGCGGATTTCCGTCTTGAGGATCTTTCCGGGGCCGCTCTTGGGGAGCGGCGTCGCCTGGAACACGACGCGTTTCGGGCATTTGTACCCGGCGATCAGCCCGCGGCAGTGGTCGATGATCTGCTTCTCTGAGGCTTCCACGCCCTCCCGCAGCACGACCACCGCGAGCACGGCTTCGCCCCAATCACGGTCGGGGACGCCGATCACTGCCGCCTCCAGCACGGCAGGGTGCTCGTAGATCGCGTTCTCGACCTCAGTCGAGTACACGTTCTCGCCGCCTGAAACGATCATGTCCTTCGACCGGTCGACGATGAAGATGAAGCTCTCTTCGTCGATCATGGCCAGGTCATTCGTGTGCATGAAGCCGCCACGTAGCGCTTCCGCGGTCTCCTCCGGGTGCTTCCAGTAGCCCTTCATCACGTTGGGACCGCGGGCAATGATTTCGCCCACCTCCCCGGGCTTCACGTCCAATCCCGTCGCCGGGTCGACGACGCGGATCTCCACGCCCGGCACTTCGCGGCCACAGCTGGACAGCCGCCGGGTATCCGCCTCGCTGCCGTCGTAAACCGTCCACGCTGCTTGCATGCAGGTGAGGAGTGGCGAGGTCTCGGTCATTCCGTAGGCCTGGACGAACCGCTCGCCGAAGACCTTCACTGCCGCCCGCAGGCGGTCCACCGGGAGGGGCGCGGCCCCGTAGAGGAAGAGGTCGACGCTGCTCGTGTCGTACGCCCTGGCTCCGGGGAAGTTGACGAGGAAGTTGATCATCGTTGGCACCAGGATCGTCTTCGTCACCCGGTGCTTCTCGACGATTTCGAGCGTGCTCTGCGGAGCAAAGCCCGGCGTGAACGCATGTGTGCCTCCCACCATCGTGATGGTGTAGCAGGCCCATGCGTCCGCGAGGTGGAACATCGGCGCCACGTGAAGCCATGTGTCGCGTTCGCTGAAGCGGAACATCAGCGCCGCGTGCATCGCGTTCGAGGTAACGTTTTGCTGAGTGAGCATCACGCCTTTGGGAAGGCCGGTCGTTCCCCCCGTGTAGCAGAGGTTGATCATGTCGTCCTCTGCCCAGTCCCGCACTGACGTTTCGAGCGGTGCGCTCTCCGCGAAGAGGCGCTCGTAATCCACGAAATCGCCAGCGGTCTCGCCCGCCATCACGATCACGTGCTTGATCTGCGGGGTTTTCGCTTTGAACCGTTCGTAGAGGTCGACGAACTCGGGGCCGAGGATCAGCGCCTTGATTTCACCGTCGTTAAGGATGAACTCGAACTCTTGAGGCGCCAGCCGGGTGTTGAGGGGCGCCAGTGGCATTCCCGCGTAGTCT
>Ga0209014_10001378_pt1 | contig 14320 bp, 16 predicted proteins | sample BarGraNGADG00212_FD_184491 | JGI IMG/M metagenome (GOLD analysis project Ga0209014, IMG submission 184491) | Arctic peat soil microbial communities from Barrow, Alaska - Barrow Graham LP Ref core NGADG0002-212 (SPAdes) (version 2) | ecosystem: Environmental > Terrestrial > Soil > Wetlands >...
GCTGATGATGCCGAAGAACGGCAGAGCAATGATGTAGACCTCGGGGTGGCCGAAGAACCAGAACAGGTGTTGCCAGAGCAGGGCTCCGCTGTTGTTCGGGTCGAACACGTGCGCACCGAGTCTGCGGTCGGCCCCGAGGGCGAGCAAGGCGGACGCGAGGACCGGGAAGGCCATCAGGATCATGATCGAGGTCACCAGGATGGTCCAGGTGAACAACGGCATCCGGAACATCGTCATGCCGGGAGCGCGCAGGCAGATGATCGTGGTGATGAAGTTGACCGCGCCCAGGATGGTCGCGAAACCACCCATCGCCAGGCCGAAGACCCACAGGTCACCGCCGAGGCCGGGGCTGTAGGTCACGTCCGAGAGCGGCGCGTAGGCGAACCAGCCGAACGACGCTGCGCCCCCGGGGGTGAGGAATCCGGCGCTCGCGATCAGCCCGCCGAACAGGTACAGCCAGTAGGCCAGCATGTTCAGCCGTGGGAACGCCACATCCGGCGCGCCGATCTGGATCGGCATGAGGGCATTGGCGAATCCTGCGAACAGGGGCGTCGCGAACAGCAGCAGCATGATGGTGCCGTGCATGGTGAAGAGCTGGTTGTACTGCTCGGGGTTGTCCACGATCTGCAGGCCTGGCTGGAAGAGCTCGGCCCGGATGAGAAGGGCGAGCAGCCCACCGATCATGAAGAAGGCGAAGGAGGTGATGAAGTACAGGTTGCCGATCACCTTGTGGTCTGTCGTGGTGGCCCACCTGACCACCGTCTGACCCCGGGAGCGGCGACGTACGGGCTGGTCGAGCCGAGGAGGCGGGCTCAGGTTCACGGTGGCCATCAGCTGCTTCCGTCCTTGGGAACGTACTGCTGGTCGCCGGGCGCGATCTTCGCGCGGCTCAGGCTGTTGTCAAGCAGGCCGACGTTGCCCTTGTCCCTGAGCTCGGCCATGTGAGCGTCATAGTCGGCCTGGGACACGACCTTGACCTGGAAGAGCATCTGCGAGTGGTAGGCGCCACACAGCTCGGCACACTTGCCCTCGAAGGTGCCGATCTCGGTGGGGATGATCTGGAAGCGGTTGACCTTGCCGGGGAGCATGTCCATCTTCATGAGGAACTGCGGCACCCAGAAGGAGTGGATGACATCTCGGGCGGTGAGGACGAACTCGACCCGCTTGTTCACCGGGAGGTAGAGCGCCGGCACGGTGGCGGCCACGCCCGGCTGCCCGGTCAGCTCGGCCTGGGTCCCCGACTCGAAGGTGCGGGCATCGACGTAGTTGAAGTCCCAGCTCCATTGTTTTCCGACCACGTTGACCGTCAGGTCAGGCTTCTTCGAGGTGTCCAGCAACGCGGTCTCGTCGCGGGCGGTGTAGAAGAACAGGACGGCGATCATGAAAAGCGGGACGACGGTGTACAGGATCTCGATCGGCACGTTGTAACGCAGCTGCTCGGGCAGGCCGATGTCGTCCTTGCTTCGACGGTAGGCCACCACGCACCAGAGGATCAGCCCCCAGACCAGCACGCCGACGCCCAGAGCGGCCCACCACGAGCCGGTCCACAAGGATGTGATGCGGCTGCTCTGGTTGGTCACGCCGTGCGGCAGCAAACCCCGGGAGAGTGCCTCGCCGCAGCCGCTGAGGACCACGGCGCAGGTCAGGGCCACACCGGTGATGGTCAGCCCTCGCCTCTTGAGAGGTGCGGAAGTGTCATCGTACCTACGCAAGGTGCGCACCTTCCATGACTCAGGGACCGGCCAACCGAAGAAATGCTATCCCAGACTCGTGTCGTGGGAAGGGGCTAACGTCGGGGCGTGGCGCGACACCCTGACACCGATCTGTCGGTCGCCCGTCGCCGCGTGCTGCTCGACGCCGCCAGCGCCCCGATGCTGCCCGCCGCGAGGGCAACCCTCATTGCTGCCATGGACGCGGGCTGGGCGGACCCACGACGGCTCTACGCCGAGGGGCGAGCCGCGAGGGCGCTGCTTGACCAGGCGCGCGAGGTGCTCGCCAACGGGCTCGGTGTGCGTCCCCCGGAGGTCTCCTTCCTGCCTGGAGGCCCCACAGCGCTGCGTGCTGGCCTGGAGGGTCTGCGGTATGCCGGACGCCGCCGTGGCGCGCGCCTGGTCGCCACAGCCGTCGAACACTCCGTGATCCTGACCGCTGGCCGTTACCACGCCGCACAGGCCGCCGAGCCTTCGCTGTTCGCCGAGGTGCCGGTGGACCGGATGGGACGGGTGGACCTGTCAGTTCTGGAGCAGGCGGTGGCCGTCACCGGCACCGTCGTTGCCGCGGTCCAGTCCGCCAACGCGGAGGTCGGCACCCGGCAGCCCCTCGAACAGGCGCACGCGATGTGCCACACGCAGGGAGTACCACTGTTGGTGGACGCCATGGCTTCGCTCGGACGTGACCCGGCGCCCGCGCACTTCGACGTCCTGGCAGCTGATGCCCGTTCGTGGGGTGGCCCGGCCGGGTTGGGTCTGCTTGTCGTCCCCGAGCGCACCCGGTGGCAACTCCCCGGCCCGGTCGGCCAGGTCGAGCACGGTCGCACCGACGTCGATCCGGTGGTCGCGATCGCCATGGCCGCAGCTGAGGCCTGGCGGCAGACCCAGGCGACCCGCGTGGACCAGGCCGCCCGGTCCCGAGCCATCGTGCAGCGACTGCGTGCCGCGGTCGCCGACCTGCCTGACGTGGACGTGGTGGGGGATGCGGACGACTGCCTCCCCCACGTCCTCACGTTCTCCCTGCTGTATGTCGACGGCGAGGCTCTCTCGATCGAGCTCGACCGTCAGGGCTTCGCCGTCGGGTCCGGCTCGGCGTGCACCTCGAGCACACTCCAGCCAAGTCACGTCCTGGCGGCGATGGGGGTGCTTACCCATGGGAATGTTCGAATCACGTTGCCGTTGGCGGCGATTGGCCCGACTCTCGAAGAAGATATCGACCGGTTCATCACCGAGCTGCCCATTGCCGTTGCTGCCGTTCGGGCACATCTGGGGGCGTCTGACCTGTGAAGCAGATCGAGGTCGACGCGCGAGGGCTGCGCTGCCCCCTGCCCGTGATCCATCTCGCCACCGCCGCCCGAGACGCACCAGCCGGCACCCTCATCACAGTGCTGGCAACCGATCCCGCTGCCCGCCACGACATCCCGGCATGGTGCCGCATGCGCGACCATGAGCTGCGCGAGATGGCTGAGGTGCCCCAGACGGCGGTGGCCGACGCGGCACCTCCCGCCGACCCGGCATACCTGCGTTTCGTCGTGGTGGTGCGTCCTCACCCGCCAAAGGCCTCGGGGGCAGACACCAGCAGTGCCCTCTGAAGCCGGGCGATGTAGTCGCTGCGTGGGACCTCGCAGACACCCAGGCTCGCCAGATGTGGGGTGACCCATTGGACGTCGATGAGCCGGCGGGGCTCGCCATCCGCGAAGGCCAGGTCACAGAGGCCAATGAGCGCGCACTTGGATGCGTCGGTCGCACGGTGGAACATCGACTCCCCCGCGAACAACCCGCCGAGGACCAGGCCGTAGAGACCACCCAGGAGCTCCCCGTCGCACCATGCCTCGACCGAGTGCGCCCAGCCAAGCTCGTGCAGGCGCGTGTACGCCGCCGTGATCTCCGGCGTGATCCAGCGGCCGTCGCGCGAAGGATCAGCGCAGGCCGCGACGACCTCTGAGAATGCTGTATCAACGCGGATGTCGAAGTGACGTAAGGACTTTCGCAAGGACCGGCTGATCTTGACGTGACCGGGCAGCAGGACCCCCCGCGGGTCCGGCGACCACCATCCGGTCGGTGGGCCGCCGTCCTCGCCCACCCCCATGGGGAACAACCCTGCGCGATAGCCCATGAGTAGCGTGCCCGGTTCGAGGTCGGCGCCGACGCCGACGAGGTCGTCCCCTGGCGTCGCCTGGTCGAGATCCAGCTGCCAACGTGAAGCCCGGGGCTCGACCGGCATGCGAATCAGGTAGACCGCTCAGGGGCGCGGGCAGGTCACGTGGGGCTCAATCTCTTCGCAGGCCCCGGCGCCATATGCCTCTGTGAACCGCTCGAGGAACCTCCGACGACCCAGCTCGTACTCCTGCGTCCCTACTGTCTCCACGACGTACGTCGCCAGCATCGAGCCGGTCTGCGCCGAGCGCTCGTGACCCAACCCCCACGCGAGACCGCTGAGGAAACCGGCCCGAAAGGCGTCGCCGACACCGGTCGGGTCAGCCTTGCGCACTTCGTTGGCCACAAAGACCTCGATCGGCTCCTCGCCATTCGTGGCGATGAGCGCGCCGTTCTTGCCCTTGGTGATGACACGCGTCTGAACGCGCTTGGCGATCTCGTCACTGCTCCAACCGGTCTTCTGCTCGGTCAGCGCCGCTTCGTACTCGTTGGTGAACAGGAAGGCCGCCCCGTCGATCAGCTCACGGATCGACTCTCCGTCCATGAACGCCAGCTGTTGGGACGGATCGGCGGCGAACGGGATCTTGCGGGTCCGGCACTCCTCCGTGTGACGGAGCATGGCCTCAGGGTCGTTGGAGCTGATGACCGCAAGGTCCAGCCCCCCGACGCGGGCCGCAACCGGACCCAGCTCGATCTCGCGGGCCTCGCTCATGGCGCCGGCGTAGAACGTGGCGATCTGGGCCATGTGGTCATCGGTGGTGCACACGAAACGAGCCGTGTGGCGGGTCTCGGAGATGTGCACCGAGTCACAGTCGACGCCGTGGCGCTCCAGCCATGACCGGTACTCCGCAAAGTCCTCCCCGGCCGCTCCAACCAGGATCGGCTGCTCTCCGAGGTTTGCCATGCCGAACGCGATGTTGGCGGCAACACCGCCGCGATGGATCTCGAGGTCCTCAACGAGGAAGGACAAGGCGATCTTGTCGAGCTGGTCGACGACCAGGGAGTCGGCGAACCGGCCCTTGTAGGTCATCAGGTGGTCGGTCGCGATGGATCCGGTGAGAGCGATATGCACCCCGGCAACTTACCGCGTGACGGCCGGACCCCGGCCTGCTGCCCCTCAACCACAGCATCCATGTCGATGCTTTCGCCAGGCGATGGCATCACGGCAGGAGGGGCCGAAGTTACCCGCCAGTGTTACTGGCTGGTACCGATTCCCCTCGGCCACCAAGCGAAATACGGTGGGTTCATGACCACGTCACCCTCCTTCCCCAGTCCCCGCGACGGCCTCGACGAGGGCAGCCTGGCCGAGCTGGCGCAGGACAGCCGCGAGGTCAAGGTCGACGTCCCCGAACCGCGGCCGTGGGTCGCATCGGCCTTCGGCCCGATCGATGTTCCTGACGATGCCTCCGCGCTGATCGACGGGCTCGCTGCATACGGCGGGTAGCCACGATGCGACGGGTTTTCCCATCGACGGGGGCCGCCTGACCCGTCAACGTGCTGTGGCCGGCATACCGCTCAGCGCAGGTATGCCGGCCACAGTCAGCTGGCGGTGAGAACGTGGTCTCCGCTCAGCTGAACGAGTCTCCGCACGCGCAGGAACTGCCCGCGTTGGGGTTGTCGATCGTGAAGCCCTGCTTCTCGATGGTGTCCGAGAAGTCGACCGTCGCGCCGTCGAGGTAGGGAGCGCTCATCCGGTCGATGACAACCTCGACACCGCCAAAGTCAACGACCAGATCGCCGTCGAGGCTGCGCTCGTCGAAGTAGAGCTGGTAGACCAAGCCGGAGCAGCCCCCCGGCTGCACGCCCACGCGAAGGCGAAGGTCGTCGCGACCCTCCTGCTTGAGCAGACTCTTGACCTTGCCTGCGGCCACGTCCGTGAGGAGCACGCCATGCGCAGCCTTGTCGACCGCGGCTTCCTCGGCAACGGCGTGCGAGATGCGGGCCTGGGTGTCGTCCTGAACACTCATGTGGTGAGTCCTTAGTGTTGATGGTCGTCATGTCGATGATCGCGGGACCATGCGGTGCAACCTTGCCAACCCGCGGGCGCCGGAATGTGTTCCCAACATCTCAAGCGTACGTTGTCAGGTGCTGTGAGGGGACCACGTGGTTGCCACTCGTTCGGTCCTGGCGCTGAGGGTGCCCGCTGGGTCGGCGAGGGCGCCTGCCACCTGGGCCGGGTCTTCAGCCACCGCGTAGATCCCGCTGATGCCCAGAGCCATCGTGTCGCGACGCCCCACCAGAACCTGACCTGCGATGACCACCGTCGGCTTCGCCCTGGCGAGAGCGGCTTCGGCCACTCCGGCGACAACCTTGCCTCGCAGGCTCTGCCAGTCCAACGTGCCCTCGCCGGTGACCACGAGGTCGGTGGCCAGTGCCAAGGCATCAAAACCAACCGCTTCGAGCACGACCTGCACCCCACTCACCCGGCGTCCTCCGAGCAGGAGGAGGCCGTACCCCAGCCCGCCTGCTGCCCCGGCCCCCGGCTCGCGGTCGACTCGCAGCTCCCTGCCGGTGAGCAGGTCGCGGCCGGGGGGCAGGACCTTTCGAACCACCTCGCTGAAGTGCCCCAACGAGGACTCGAGCTCTTGGGCCATCTCGGGCGTGGCACCCTTCTGCGGCGCGAACACCGCACTGGCGCCTTGGAGTCCGAGCAAGGGCGAGTCGACGTCGGTGGCGAGGACGATCTCGGTCGCACGCAGGCGTTCGCGGACCAGGGCCAGCCCCTGCAGGGCGTCGACGCCGAGGTCTCTGAGTCTGGCGCCACCCATGGCCAGTGCGTCAGGGGGCCCGGCTCCAAGGGCCGCGAACATGCCGGCTCCCCCATCGTTCGTCCCGCTGCCACCGAGCCCGAGCACGACTCGCGTAGCGCCCCCCGCAACCGCAGCCTCGATCAGCTGGCCGACGCCGTACGTGCTGGTGACCATGGGGTTACGCTCGCCTTCCGCGAGCAGGTGCAGACCGCAGGCCTGGGCGGACTCGATGTATGCCGTCCGTCTGTCACCTGTATCAACCATCAGGATCGAGGCAGGGGCAGGGTGTCCGAGCGGGTCGGCAACGGTAACGCCGAGAGTCTCTCCCCGGAGCGCCCTGGACAGGACATCAACAAATCCGGGGCCGCCGTCGCTCAACGGCAGAAGGGTGAGGTCGTCTTCTGGCGCCTTACGTCGCCAGCCCTCGGCGATTGCCTCCGCAGCCTGGCCCGCAGTGAGGGTGCCGGTGAAGCAGTCAGGGGCGATGAGGACGCGCACGTGCCCATGCTGTCAGGCGGTGGTGTCGGTGTCGTGCTCAAGACCGACGATCACGCAGGGTCCTCCGTCGTAGATGCCGCCATCGATGGCCAGGACCCGGCCACCGGCGTACGAAAGCGCTCCGGTGACCTCGCTGGAGGCCCCACCAGTGAAGGTCGAGATCAGGCTGTGGCCGTGCACGATCCGCTTCCCGCCGAGTCGGTCGAGCAGGCCCGCGGCCACCCGGGCGCCGTCGACGCCGGCGAAGGCGTAACGGGTTGTCAGCCGGGCCCAGCACTCCCACCACTGCTCGAGGTCGTCACCAGCAAGCACCTCGCGTACGGCGGCGTTGATCTGCTCGATCGTGTCGCCCCAGCGCAGGTACTCGGTGGTGTCGGCGTGCAGCAACAGGACGGACCGGGCCAGGGCGATGGAGTCGAGACCACTGAGCCACTCGATATGTTCGTCGGTGAGCCGCTTCTGGTCGCCCCCCTGACCGCCGTTCAGTACCCAGCTGCGCGCGAAGCTCGACCGGCTCCCGCGCTCTGACCGCACGCGCTGGTCGCCGAAACGGCTCATGCCCAGCGCCAGGATCTCGTGGTTGCCGATCAACGCATCGACCCGGCCACCGTCAGCGGCGGCTTCGCCTGTGAGCCGGCGGATCAGGTCGACGACCGCGATGCCATCGGGACCACGGTCGAAGTAGTCACCCAGGAAGCTCAGGCGGGCCTGCCCCCCGCACCACGCGTGGTCGGCGTCGACCAGCCCGGCTTGCCGAAGGCCCGCGAGCAGCGGGTCCACGTGCCCGTGCAGGTCGCTGACGACGTAGTGCATGTGAATTCGCCATCTCCTTGCCGGCCGACGCGGGACTTCACGACAGCTGATTGTCGCTGACGCCGGGCCTTGCGCTCCCGGCCACTCTGCAGACCAAGAGACAGTGCCCAGCCCCAAGCGCGCGATCTAGGCGGTTTGCCCGGTTACAGGCGCGCGATCTAGACAGTTTGCACAAGTCTCCTGCACGCTAGAGAGGTGGCCAGGGCACAGCCGGACCGCGGCCGCTGGGCTCCGGGAAGAGGCCTGTGGTCAGGAGAGCTGCGATGCGCCTGCCCAGGGCGTTCACCTCCGCCGGCGACAACAGCTCCTTGATGGTTCGTGACAGAGGACTCCGGGGGTTCCCCAGCCATCGCGAGAGCGACTCAAGCCGCTCGAGGTCGACCTGCGGCAGCGGTTTGCCCACCCATCCCCAGAGCACGGTTCGCAGCTTGGGCTCCGCGTGAGCGCTCAGCCCGTGATCGAAGCCCCAGACCGAGCCCGACCGGTCCACCACCAGATGGGACCCCTTGCGGTCAGCGTTGTTGATGACCACGTCGAACACCGCAGCTGAGGCAAGATCCGGCCGGTCCGCATGCGCCACCACGACCGCCGTGCCATCGGAGAGCTCAGCCTCGAAGACGGGCAGCCAGCCCTTGACAAGCCGCGCAGGGGGCACAACGTCGACAAGCGTCCGGCTGCCCTCCTCGACCGTGTCGATCCACAGCTGGACCGAACCAGTCCCGAGCGGACCTTCTCTCAAGACCGTCGGGGGCACCAGATTCCAGCCTCCGGCATCAGACAGAACGAAAGCGGCCGCCTCACGTTGGGCCAGCGTCCCGTCAGGGAAGTCCCAGAGCGGACGCTCGCCCTTGACCGGCTTGTAGATCACCTGCGTGCGGATGTCGTTCAGCTCGAGCCACCCCAGCAGGGCGACGTTGCTGGCATCAAGGAGGCGCCCTTCGATCTCGATCTCGCCCAACGACAAGGCGTCGAGGATGTGGGCGACGTCTTCGGACGTCGATGGAAGAGGCATGGTCATGGTGACGCCTCAGCGATCAGCGCTTGTACCCGTTGGAGCGAGGGCACACGTGCCCGGTCGGGTCGAGAGGGCCTCCGCAGAACGGGCATGGTGGTCTGCCGGCGACGACCAGCTTGACGCATCGGCGCGCGAACGCGCGGGCCTGCGCCGGGTCCATGACAACACGCAGGATCGTCTCGAGCTCGCCGGGGTGCTCGGGCTCCAGCGTGGGCTCGCCCTCGTCGTCGACCTCGACCTCGTCCTGGGCGTCATGGCACTCCAGGATCACAACCCTGCGTTCGGCATCCCATCCGAGGCTCATGGTGCCAACCCGGAACTCGTCCTCGATGGGGGTCGCAAGGGGGTCGACGTCTTCGACAGCCTCGGTATCTGCGTCGGACGCATCATCGCCTGCAAAGTCGTCGAGCAGGTCGACAACCCGTTCGGCGAGTGTGCTCACCTGTCCCTTCTCCAGCGACACGCTGGTCAGCCGCGACCCGGCGCTGGCCTGAAGGAAGAAGGTCCGTTGCCCGGGGGGCCCCACGGTGCCCGCAACGAACCTGTCTGGTGGGTCGAACTCAAGGACCGGCATACCTGCGAGTTTAGTTGGTGTACTCACTGGCGAGGGAGCCGTCTCCGCCGCCCACCGGCGCGTCTCCGCTGACCGAGCCCGCTGGGTCAGCGTGAGCGGGCGGCACATCAACGGGTGGGGGCACGAGCACGGCCAGGGCGGCCCCACCGTCATTCAGACGCACCACGTAGGGGCGCCGATCGGTGTAGCTCACAACCGACAGCGACGCCGGACCCACCACAAACCTCTGGAAGTGGTCCAGATGGGCCCCCGCGGCATCGGCAAGGATCGACTTGATGACGTCGCCGTGGGAGACCAGCGCCCACAACGACCGTGACCCGAACTCGGCACCCACCCGAGCGTCGATCTCGCGGACGGCCTTCAGCGCCCTCGCCTGCATCTCGGCGATGGACTCGCCCGTGAAGAACTCACCGTCGGGGAACCTCGCGGCGCTCGGCTGGTCCTGCACGAGGCGCCACAGCGGCTCCTTGGCCAGCTCCTTGAGCGATCCACCCGTCCAGGCCCCATACCGGCACTCGCCCAGCCGATCATCAGTTTGCACGACGACGTCGACAAGTGCCCTGACGACGACCTGCGCCGTCTCGACGCATCGTTGGAGCGGGCTGGAGACGACGGCTCGGACCGGCATCCCTCGCAGTCGCCCGGCCAGATCTGCCACCTGGGTGCGCCCGACATCGTCAAGGCCAATCCCCTCGGACCAGCCCGCCAGTGTCCCGTTCGCGTTGAAGGTGGTCCGTCCATGGCGGATCAGCAGGCAGGTCGGCACGAACGCCACTGTACGACGGGTCCGTGCATGACACCCGAAACCGTGATCACATAGGCGACGTGATCGTTGACCAGGCCGTCTATCGGGACGGACAGAGGATGCCCTGCGGAGATCTCAGCGACGAGCTCGAAGCGCTGCGTGACGCAGAAGACGGGTTCATCTGGATCGGTCTCAAGGATCCCACCGACGCCGAGTTCGCCCTGGTGAATGAGGAGCTCAAGCTGCACCCGCTGGCCGTTGAGGATGCGGTCAAGGGCAACCAGCGACCCAAGCTCGATGTCTACGACGACACGGTCTTCGTGTCGCTGAAGACGTTGCGATACATCGAGGCGACCTCCGACGTCGAAACCGGTGAGGTGATGATCTTCGTCGGTGACCGGTTCGTCGTGACCGTCCGCCAGGGCCAGGCCAACCCACTGGCAGGGGTCCGTACGCGCCTCGAGCACGCACCCGAGCACCTGGCGCTGGGGCCGATCGCCGTCATGTACTCCGTGATGGACTCCATTGTCGACAACTACACGCTCATCGACGTCGCGCTCGGAGAGGACCTCGATCTCATTGAGCAGCAGGTGTTCTCGGGTGCTCGCGATGTCGACGCCACCGAGATCTATCGCCTCAAGCGCGAGGTCCTCGAGGTCAAGCGGGCCGCGACGCCGCTCGAGATCCCGCTGCGCCGGCTGCGGTCCGAGGACATGTCCATCGTGCCTGAGAAGACCCGCCCGTTCTTCGGTGATATCTCCGACCACCTGTTGCGTGTCGTCGACCATGTGGAGTCCTATGACCGGCTGCTCACCGATGTCCTGCATGCCCACCTCGCCCAGATCTCGGTGCAGCAGAACAACGACATGAGGCGGATCTCGGCCTGGGTCGCGATGGCCGCAGTGCCCACGATGGTCGCCGGGATCTACGGGATGAACTTCAAGAACATGCCCGAGCTTGACTTCAAATGGGGATACTTCACCGTCCTCGGATTCCTTGCGGCTGTCTCAATCGGTCTGTATCGCGCGTTCCGCAAGTCAGGCTGGTTGTAACCCAACCCGTCCGCTCACCGTCTCACCGAGCCACCCCTCAGGTGGCGCTCAGCCACCCCGCGCCCAACACCACGAACAAAGCCAGTCCCACGGCCACGCGATACCAGACGAATGTCGTGATCGGGTGGTGCGCCACGAATGTCAGCAGCCACGCGATGCTGGCATAGGCCACGACGAAGGCGATCACGACGCCCACAGCCAGCTGACCGAAGCCGACGACGCTGGCGTTGACGTCCTTGAGCTCGTAGAGCCCGGCTGCCGTCAACGCCGGGATCGCCATGAAGAACGACAGCCGGGTGGCGGTGACCCGGTCGAGACCGTTCATCAGGCCTGCGGAGATCGTGGCCCCGGAGCGGGAGACGCCAGGGATCAGTGAGAAGCACTGGACGAGGCCGATGATCACGCCGTCACGCATGGTGACCTGGCCCTCGCCTCGCTGGACACCGTGCGTCTCGAGCACGGCATGGCGCCTTTCGGCCACCCACATGACCGCGCTCCACAGGATGAGGGCCGCGGCCACGACCCAGAGGCTTCGCAGCCCCCCGGTGATCGCCTTCCTGGCCACGAAGCCGACGATGGCCACCGGTATCGAGCCGACGATGACGGCCCAGGCGAGCTGGTAGTCATGGTGGGCGCGGTCCTGGGCGTTTCGTAGGCCGCGGAACCATGCCCCGAGCAGCCGGACGATGTCCTTGAAGAAGTAGACCACCGTGGCTGCTATGGCGCCGAGCTGAATGATCGCGGTGTACGCGGTGACGGCGGGGTCCTCCAGCGGCAGCCCGAGCAGCTTCTCGGTGATGGTCAGGTGACCCGTCGAGGAGACGGGAAGGTACTCGGTCAGCCCTTCCACGATGCCAAGGATGATCGCGCCCGGATAGGTCAGCTCCACGGTCCTACTTTCCTGTCGTCACGTCGCTCAGTCAGCCAGACCGCTCTCATCCATCAGCTCGGCCATCGTGCGCACGACATTGAGGCGTTCCTCCAGCGAAGCACCTTCGGGCGCGATCGTCAGCGTCGTGACACCCGACGAAGCGTAGCGGCTCATCCGGTCCTTGACCCGGTCGCGCGGGCCGATCAGGGATGTCTGGTCGATGAAGTCCAGCGGCACGGCGGCTGCTGCCTCGCGGTGCGCCTTGGCGAGGAAGAGGTCCTGCACCTTGGCGGCCCCTTCCTCAAAGCCCATCCGTACGGCCAAGGCGTTGTAGAAGTTCTTCTCCCGCGATCCCATCCCACCGATATACAGCGCGGAGTGGGAGCGCAGCGGAGCGGCGGCGGCCTCGAGGTCATCGCTAAGGACCACTGGAACCGTTGGTACGACATCGAACCCGGCGAGGCGATCTTGTTCAGTGCCAAGCTCTGCCCGAGCACGCCCGCTCCTCAGCGACGCCAACAGATCACCGGAGTGCTCGGGGCTGAAGAAGACCGCGAGCCAGCCGTCAGCGATCTCGCCTGCAAGCTCCAGGTTCTTGGGACCGACGGCGGCCAGGTAGACGGGCAGGCGCTCACGCACCGGATGGATGGTCATCCTCAGCGCCTTGCCGGGGCCGTCCGGAAGCGGCAACACCCAGTGCTTGCCCTGGTAGGCAACAGTTTCCCGCCGGAGCGCCATCCGGACGATGTCGACGTACTCGCGGGTCCTTCCCAGCGGCTGGTCGAACTTGACGCCATGCCATCCTTCGCTCACCTGAGGTCCCGATACCCCAAGGCCCAACCGGAAGCGCCCACCGGACAAGGTGTCAAGGGTCGCCGCCGTCATCGCCGTCATCGCGGGGGTGCGCGCAGGGATCTGCATCACGGCCGAGCCCAGATCGACGTTCTGGGTCAGGGCGCCCACCCACGCCAGGACCGTCACCGTGTCCGAGCCGTAGGCCTCGGCGGCCCAGATGACCGAGTAGCCGATGCGATCGGCCTCCTGGGCCAACGCGATGTTGTCTGTGTAGTTGCCGGCGCCCCAATACCCCAGGTTCAAGCCTAGTTTCATGTCGGCGAGGCTATCGGCGCGCTTACGCCATGGGGAGTGCCGGGCGCCGCTAACGTAGCGAGATATGCGACACAGACGGATGGGCCGGTCAGGACTTTCGGTGTCCCGACTCGCCCTGGGCACCATGGGCTGGGGCACCAGCACCCCGGTGGATGATGCACGCGACCATCTCAAGACCTATCTGGCCGCAGGAGGAGACCTCGTCGACACGGCCTACGGATATGCCAACGGCGCCTCGGAGGAGGCTCTGGGCTCCATGCTCGGCCATCTGGTCCCCCGCGACGAGCTCGTGATCTGCACCAAGGCCGGCATCACCCGCCGCAGGGGTGCGCGGGTCGTCGACACCTCAAGGCGCACCTTGATGCACCAGCTCGACACGTCACTCGAGCGCATGGGCACGCCATACGTGGACCTCTGGTTGGTCCATGCGTGGAGCGACGACACTCCGCTGGATGAGACCCTCTCGGCCCTGGAATGGGCCGTGACCAGCGGTCGGGCACGCTACGTAGGGGTCTCGAACTACTCGGGATGGCAAGCTGCACACGCCGCGACACTGATGGCAGCAAGACGAATCCAGCTGGTAGCCAACGAGATCGAGTACTCGCTGCTCAACCGTATCCCTGAGGACGAGCTGGCTTCGGCGGCGCTGGCCCTCGGTTTCGGACTTATGCCGTGGTCGCCCCTGGGACGGGGGGTCCTCACGGGAAAGTACCGGCACGGCATACCGGCTGACTCACGCGCTGCGTCACGGGAGTTCAGCGGACTGGCGAGCCTCAACCTCACCGAGGAGTCCGGGCAGATCGTGGACGCAGTGAGCATCGCAGCCAAAGGGATGAACGTCAGCCCGACCGAGATCGCCCTGGCCTGGGTGCGCGACCGGCCAGGCGTGGTCGCGCCGATCGTAGGGGCACGAACCATCGCACAGCTGCGCACGGCACTGGCCAGTGAGGAGCTGGAGCTCCCCGTCGAGCTGAGGCACGCACTGGACGACGTCTCGGACTGACGTTCGCAAGAGGACTGACGTTC
>Ga0209014_10001379_pt1 | contig 14319 bp, 15 predicted proteins | sample BarGraNGADG00212_FD_184491 | JGI IMG/M metagenome (GOLD analysis project Ga0209014, IMG submission 184491) | Arctic peat soil microbial communities from Barrow, Alaska - Barrow Graham LP Ref core NGADG0002-212 (SPAdes) (version 2) | ecosystem: Environmental > Terrestrial > Soil > Wetlands >...
AGCTCGCCCAGGTCGAGCGCCGTGATGCGGGCGACGGCCTGGCTGTCCGGCCCGGAAGAACAGTCGGCCCGGCCGCCGTCCCGGGCGACGAAGGGGATCGCGCCGGCCTGCAGCTCGACCTGTGTCTGACCGGCCGCCGCCAGGACGACCGGCTCGTGGTACAGGCCCCCGAATGCCGCGGCCGTCGCGCTGCCGCCTAGGGCCCCCACCGCGAGCAGGCCGGCAGCGGCCAGGAGCGTCCCGATCGCCGGGCTGACCTGGCCGTGCCGGAACTTCCTCGCGATCAGCCCGATCAGCACCAGGCCGACCACCGCCACGATGAGGAAGAAGCTCAGGACGGCAGCGTCGACGGCGCCGAAGCCCCCGACGCTCCCCTGGTAGGCGATGGCGCGCCCGGCGAGGACGCCGACGATGCAGGCGCCGACCGCCACGGCGACAGACAGCGTCGTGCCGATCGGCGAGCGGGACCGCTTCGGCTCAATGGAGCCCGGGGCGGACGTCGGCACGACGGCGGGGCCGCCGATCCGGGCCACGAGGGACGCGAGCGCGATGACGACGGCGAGTGCGACCGCGATCATCGCCAGTGGCACGACGACGCCGAGCAGGCTGCTCAGGAAGCTGACCTCGGGCTCGGCCATCGGGGGGCCCGTCGGTCCCGGGCCGGTATCTGCCAGGACCGAAGCTGGCGCCACGATAGCCGCCGCGCCGGCCATGAGAGGCCATGCAAGTCGCGCCGACCCGCGGATCAGGCGCGCAACCCCGGGCCGGTTGACCAGGGTCCGGGTGGGACGCAAGGTGATCATTGGCGCACTCCCGATTGCATCGAATTGCCGCCGTTGGGCGCATTGCCCGTGAACCAGCCGGTGAGGGCGCGCACCGGCGACGCCCGAAGTCCGCTGGACCCCCAAGGCGCAGTGGGCGTAGAGCCTGGGGAGCACGAAGAGTACGGGCGACGTCGAGGGGTTCATCCGGGCGTCCCGAACCAGACCGAGCCGTCGTCTCCCGTCCCAAGGACGCCGACCAGCGTCAGGCTCAGCGCCTGCAGGGGCCAGTCTCCCGCGTTGGTCGGGCCGGAGCCGCCAATCGTCAGGGTCCGCCAGGATCGGCCATCCGATGACGTCCATCCAGCCGGCTTCGCACCGCCGCGGTAGGCGAGCATCCGCTCACCGTCCCCGAGCAGCGTCCCATTCGGGATCATGCCGCTGCCTTCCCCCTGTCCATTCCAGACCCCGAGCGGCGGATATCCCGAGAGTCGGCTCCAGGTGCTGTCCGAGACCATCGACCACCAGAACTCGGTCCCCGGAGTTGCGGCATTGGACCCCGTGACGATGAGGCCCTCGGGGCCGGCCATGATCCGCCCCGCACTCGTGCCGGCCTGGGGATCGAGCCCCGAGGTCGGCACCTCGCGAGTCACCCATTGGCGGCCATCCGAGGACGACAGGGCCACGGCACGAATTGTCTCCTCGCCATCGACGGTGACGTTCTGCTCGCCCACCGCGACGAACCCGGACCGAAAGCCCGCGACATCCCCGAACTGGAACCCAGCCGGGAAGGCATCGGCCGGCAGGCTCTCCCAGGCGATCCCGTCGCGCGAAAAGGCCGCTCGCGAACTCGTTGGTTGCGTTGCCCCCGAGTTGACGGCGACGAGGCCGGGGATGCCCGACCGGAAGATCGGGACATCGACGCCGCACCCTTCACACCCCACGGCTTCAAGCGCGATGCCGGGTGGTCCCCGATGGGCCGTCCAGTCCGTGGCATCGGACGAGGTCCACGACTGCAACGGTGCTGCCGGCGTCCGGCAATTCAGCGGGGATGTCTGTGTGCCGCACTGGTTCCGCCCGCCCTGGAGGGTCAGGGCGACGATGCCCCCGGCCGTCTCGCCGATCCCGATCACGATGGTCGCCGGACCGAGCACGTCGGTGTCGAGCGGGCGCCAGGTCGCGCCGTCGGGGGATACCCAGACCGGCGTCCTCGATCCCTCGCCGGTCGCGATCTCGGCGCCCAGGGCGACGAACCCGCCCCGCCAGCGCACCACCGATCGGACCTGGGCGAGCGGATCGTCAGCCTTGAGCTTCCTCCAGCTGATGCTCTTCCAGGCCGTCGCGGCATCCGGCGGGACCGGTGTCGTGAAGGCCGGTGGGCCCAGCGGCAGGGAGACCGGGGGCGCGAGCTGTGACGGACTAGGGGCGGGTGAGAACGTGGGGACGCTTGGGAAGGTCGCGGCCGGTGACGCCTCGACGATTGGAGAGTCGGCTGGGGCGATCGTCGTGGTCGCCGCCGACGCACAGCCCGCAAGCAGCGTTGAGAGAGCGAGAAGCACCGGTGCGACCGAGCGGATCACGTCGGATCCTCCTGACAGGGCGAGATGCCGCCTCGATGGGCGCCAGGACCACACCATCGCGGGTCGCCACTGCGGCGGCCATGCGGTGAAACCGCGGCGTGACGCCCGTCGAGCAGCGAGGACCGCCTGCCGGCGGCGTTCAGTGCCGGTCCGCCGGTCTCGCGATGCCGGCCTCGGCCGGCGGGCCGCCATCAGCGGCTGCGAGGGCAGCCTCGCAATACCCAGCGGCCGGGGACGCGCGGTCACCGGACGGCTCGTGGCCCTCGCCGAGCGCGATCACCAAGTCGACCGACGTCGTCTTCCTCCACTTCGACATTGACGCTGCCCCCTCAATCCGAGAGTTACCGATCCTCGACGTTGCGCGTCCGGTCAGCCCTTGGGCGGCACGGCCGTGACGTTGGACTCCGAGCAGGCCTGCGGTCCAACGAGCAGCCACCCACCGTGGCCGTCGTCCACGTACCCGAGGACGGCGACGACCCGACCTTGACGGACGACTCGGACGAGCGCATCGCCGGCGGCGCTCAGGACACGTTCCGGTTGACTTCGAGTTGGAGCCCGAGCTCGATGACCGCCCGTCCATCGTCGCTGACAAGCACGACCGTCAGGCTCACGATCTCGTCCTGCAGTAGCGGGCCGTCGGGCAAATCGATCGATCGCGGCGCGTCGGGCAGATCCGTCGGCGGCCATACGCCGCCGGTGCCGGTGCCGTGGAGGGGCTTATGGGAGCCCTCCCAGCGGACGAAGCGCCAGCCAATCGGAACCGTGAACCTGATCGTGTCGCCCGGATAGGCGGCGAGCGACTCGGTCGGTGGCTCCGGGACGGCATCGGCGGTGCCGGTGGTCGAGCAGGTCATGGTCGTATAGGAGCCGGGGGTGGCCGCTACCACCTGCCCGTTCCCGGACGAGGCGGAGACGACCGGAGGCGCCACCTGTTGCGGCGGTGCCGGACACTGTGGAGTCGGCAGCGCGGCGACCGGCGCGCTCGGCACGGCGCTTGGCACGGCGCTTGGCGACGACACCGCCGGACTCTGCCCAGGCTCCGCGCTTGGCGATACGGTGGGCACGACCACGACGAGCGCCGGACGCGAGTTCCAGGCGCCGATGCCAGCGGCCGCACCCAGGAGCGCGGTCAGCAGCAGCGCTGCGGCCAGGAGCAGCTGCCACGGCGCAATGGAGCGAGCCGGCCGTCGGGCCGCTGCCCGCAGGACGACCGAGCTGACCCGGGCCGGTGGCTCGACAAAGGCAATCTCGCGCAGGCCGGACGCATCGGTTTGATACGCCGCGGCCAGGGCCCGGCAGGTCGGGCAGGAAGCGAGGTGGTCGGCCACCTCGGTGTGCTCCGCCGGCGTCAGGCTGAAGTCGATCGCAGCAGCGAGCAGTTGCTCGGATCGGGCGTGAGTCGTCATCGAGTCGCCTCCCGACGTTGAACCGCGACCCGGAGTCGTGCACGCGCGCGGGTGAGATGGGTTCGCGTGGCCCCGTGGCTGCGCCCAAGATGCATCGCGATCTCCTCGCCGCTCGCGCCCTGGGCGGATAGGACCAGGGCGAGCCGATCGTCGATCGAGAGGGTGGCCAGCGCGGCATCGAGCGCACGATGCTGCTCCCGGCCCAGGGTGATCGCTTCGGGTCCGTCTGGCACGTCACGTGCCACGAGGCGGGGCGCGAGGCGCCGGGCCACCGAGGTACGGCGCGCGCCACTGATGATGAGGTTGGAGCTCGCCCGGTACAGCCAGCCCCCCACGTTGTCCGGGAAGCGTCCGCGCTGGCCTTCGGTGAGGAGCCGGAGGAAGGCTTCCTGGGTGATGTCTGCGGCCAGCTCGGGATCGAGGGTCGAGCGCAGGGCCAATCCGTAGATCGCAGCTGCGTGCGTCTCGTAGGCGGCGGTGATGAAGGCGGCGAGGGGCGTCGTGCCGAGATCGCGGCTGGCGACCCTGACCCGTTCGGTGACTGGCTCGATCTCATTCACGACCCACAGACGCCCGTCACGCCGGCGTGTTACAGAGATTGTTCGTGGAGCGCGTCGACGCCCCGTTGACGAGCGAGCACCCGTAGGGACGGTGGTCTGGGTTGGCTCGGCAGCTGCCCCTTCTGCCAGGTGACATTCGCGGTCCTCGATGACACGCGGGCGTGTCGGCCACGCCAGTCCGCGCGAAACGGCCACCCTGGATCGGGGTCTTGGCCACCCCCTCGAGAGGACGGGACGCGCCCCGGTGACCGCCTTTGCGGGTATGGAACGGGGACACGCCGATCGTCGACTTGAGGTCGTGGCGACCAGCTGCGCGGGCCTCGCGAATCCCGGCTACCCAGCGTCACCGCGGTCCATAGGTTCGCCTGCCAGCGATAGCACGTACGCCCAGAGCCGGACCCCGGGCACTGGCTCGTGATCCCGGTCGGGAGCTCGCTGGAACCCGAGGCGTTCATAGAGGCGGTGGGCCGCCTCCATCGTGGGGCCCGTGGAGATCGCGATGCCGCTCCGACCCGCAGCCTGAGCCCGGGCGATGCAGGCGCGAACGAGCGCCTCTCCCACGCCGCGTCCCCGGACCTCAGGCGCAACGCCGAGCATCCGAAACCCGGCCTCACCGTCGCGTTCGACCTCCGCGTAGGGATTTCGAGCGTCCGGGACGTAGCTCACGCTCCCGAGCAGCTCGCCAGACGCAGCATCGATCGCAACCAGGATCGAGCAGTGGCGAGCGCGTCGCGCGGCGTCGCGGATGGAGGCGAGGTACTCGGGGTGGCGAGGTCCGGGCAGTGTTCCGTAGGCGCGCACGACAATCTCGCCAGCGGCATCAAGCTCGACTGGCAGCGCTTCTCGAATCGTCACCGCCAGAGTCATGCACAGAGTCTCCGCGAGCGCTCCCTGATCAGTCCATAGCTTCACAGATGCACGCGGGCCGCGCCCGATCGCGTCGCGCCGAAGATGACGGCCGGCGGTCGGGATCTCGAGGTCGCAGGCAGAGGTGCCGCGAGCCCGTTTCTACAGATTGACCGAGGCGCCCGGGCGCGATCCCATCGCGATCCTCGAAGCCCAGGAGGCCGCCCGGCCGCCCGACCTCGTTCCCCGAGGAGGCCACGTTCTCGGAACACGTGCGGCTCGGAGTGCCTCGACCAACTCCGCGACCAACTCCGCCACGCCCTCAATCACGATGGTTGGCAGAGCGTGTTCGAGTCCGTCCGGGCGCATCTGCCCCGACTCATGACCTACCCAGACTCATGACCGGAGGGCTAGGATATACATGGGCCCCCGCTCCGCACGTCGACGGCGATCCCTATTGGGAATCGGCTAGATCGCGGCGCCGGGGGCCCTTTCCGGGCGACCTGCGGCCCTGGAAGGGAAACTGCGATGACCGCTCCGGCGCCACCGGTGTCTCGATCTCCGCCAACTCGGCCACGGTGGTGCGCTGGAGCCCTAAGCCCACCGTGCGCCACCGCGTCGACTCCACCGTCCCCGTCCCGCGCCGCTCCGCCGGGCCAACACCCACCGAGACGCACCCGGCCGGCCCGACGCCACCTGCCACGCTGAAGCGAACGGCACTCCCGCTTCGACCTCGGGGACGTCAGCGTTGACCCACGTGTCCCGCCACCCGCAGCGCGTGCACCGCCGCCCGATTCCGAATGCAATGGTCTCCGCGAACCCCGGTGCGGTTCACCGGGGACAAGCGCCCGTGTGTCTGAGAACCGATCGCGACCGCACGGCGTATACGGGTTGAGGGGCCCCGCACGGTGCTCGGTCGCGGCCGCGGGCCGACCGGTGCCGCGACCACCCGAACCGAGGTGCACCATGCTCACGAAGATCGTACGGGCGGCAGCAGCTGCATCGGTGGCAGTGGCCCTCCTCGCGGGGTCCGCCCTCGCAGCAGGAAACCCAAGCCCGACGGGAACGGGCCAGCCGTCCCAGTCCTGCGGGTCTACCACCGCACCGAATACGCCCCCCGGCTTCGGCACCGCAGGCTTCGCTCACGCCGGCACCGTCTACGTGGGGAATGGGGTCTCGGTCGACCATGCGAACAGTGCGAACGCGGTGTCCCAATACGACATCGCCTGCTACCAGGTCAGCCAGCCGCACTGATCGCCGCGAACGACGACGCTCCGGCGTTGGTGTACGCCGGAGCGTTCCACCTCGCCAGCACATCTGCTTCATCCGTCCGCCGGCGCACCCGCCGGTCCTACGCGTCACCCACGCTCACGTACCCGTAGGCGCAGAGGACGAATCGAGGGCGTCCGACAACCGCAGGAGACCTCGTGCTGACCGCGAACCGTACCGTTGCCATCAAACACCCGATCGAGGAGGTCTTCGCGTTCATCGCAGACGGTGAGCAGTGCCCCAGGTGGCGCTCCGGCGTGCTCGACATCAAGAGGGTGTCGGGCGAGGGCGTTGGCACGCGCTACGCCCAGGGCGTCCGCGGGCCGATGGGCCGCCGGATCGCCGCCGACTACGAAATCACGGCCTACGAGCCGAACCGGTGGATCTAGTTCCAGACGACCGGCGGACCGGTTCGTCCCCATGGCCGCTATGACTTCGACGCGGCCGAAGGCGGCACCCGGCCGAGGACCGGGGGTATTTGTCCTCACTTCGGCGCCATCCTGCTCCGCCGCTATGCTCCGCTCGCTATGACCCATACCGTCGAGTTCCTCTGGTTCTCTGGCTGTCCCAGCCACGCCCCGGCGCGTGCGCTGCTGGACGAGGTCATCGCGGCCGTCGCCCCCGGGACCGTGGTCATCGAGATCGACGCCTCGGACCCCGAGGTCGCGGCGGCGCATCGGTTCGCAGGTTCGCCGACGATCCGGGTGGATGGGCGGGACATCGATCCGGGGTTCATCGACCCCGGCGACTACACGCCTCGCTGCCGCCTGTTCCGCACGAAGCAGGGCCTGGCCGGGGTGCCGGAGCGGCGCTGGATCGAGGAAGCACTGCGCTGAGGCCTGGCGTCCAGACGACCGCATTCCGGCCCTTGGCCCTGCGTCACGCTGCCACTGGAGATGACGATCCTTCATGACTGCGTCGCGCCCAGACGCCAGACTCGCCCGGCGCGCGCGGTGCTGACGTGCCTCCAGCATGTCTTGACGCGAGCCCCGTCCCGCACGACCCGTCATAGGGACCACAAGTTTGGAGCACTCATGATGCACCACGCCCGGGTCACAGCCCTGACGGTCGCCGGCATCCTGGCGATTGCCGCCTGCGCGGGGGGTTCGACGCCGGCATCCTCAACCCCGACGTCCGTCGCCCCATCGGCCGCGGCGTCCGTCGCGCCTTCTGCGGCTGCGTCAGCCGCGACCGGCAGCGCTGTTTCGATCGCCAACTTCAGCTTCCAGCCGGCGACGATCACGGTCGCCGTCGGCACGACGGTCACGTGGACCAACAACGACAGCACCGGACACACGGTCACGGCCGATGACGGTTCGTTCAAGAGCGGCACCCTGGCGCCCGGCGCGACCTTCAGCCAGACGTTTACAGCGGCTGGCACCTTCGCCTATCACTGCTCGATCCACTCGTCGATGAAGGCGACCGTGATCGTCCAATGAGCTGATGACGACGGTGTGGTTCCGGCGCCAGCGCGAACGGGTGGCCTCGCCGGATCGACTGGTGTCCGAAGGGTGGTAGTCCGGCCGCCACCGCGGCGGCCCTGTCATGAGCGGGGTGCACTGAGCGTCGGGGCCATCTCGGGATCGGAGGAGAAGGTCATGTTGGTGCGGATCGGCAGTCCGACGGATGTCGCCGACGGACAGATGCGCGTCTTCGACGTTGCGGGGACGAAGGTGAACGTGGCGAACGCGGGCGGACGTGTCTATGCCTTCGACGACACCTGCACCCACGCGGGGTGCTCGCTCGCGGAGGGCGAGCTGGACGGAACGACGGTGACCTGCCCCTGCCACGGCAGCCAGTTCGACGTGACGTCCGGCACGGTCCGGCGCGGCCCAGCTCGCCTGCCCGTCCGGTCCAGGACGGTGCAGGTGGAGGGCCCGGATCTCCTCGTCGAGACGGTGGACGCTCGTTCGAGCAGCGAAGGCGGGTGACGGCAGGGCAGTCTGGAGGCGAATCGCACATGGATACCCGGCTCGGGGTGCTGCTGTGGAGCCAGGCGACGACCTGGAGCGAGATGGAAGCAGGCGCGCGGCGCGTGGACGATCTCGGCTATGACCACCTCTGGGCCTGGGACCACCTGTACGCGATCTTCGGCGACCCGTACCAGCCGATCTTCGAGGGGTACACGACGCTGGCCGCCTGGGCGAAGGTCACGCGCCGGGCGCGCCTCGGGCTGCTGGTCGGCGCGAACACCTTCCGGAGCCCGGCCCTGGTCGCCAAGATGCTCGCCACCCTCGACCACATCAGCGACGGACGGGCCATCGGGGGCCTCGGCGGGGCCTGGTTCGACCTGGAGCACGAGGCAGCCGGGATCGAGTTCGGCGCCGGGTTCGGGCAGCGCCTGGACTGGCTCGACGAATCCGTCGCGGCGATCCGCGCGCTCCTCGATGGCGAGGCGGTCACGTCGCCCGCGGGTGGCCGGTACGCCCTCAACGAGATGCGGCTGCTCCCACCGCCGGTGCAGCCGCGTCTGCCGATCATGATCGGTGGCGCTGGGGAGCGGAAGACGCTGCGGACCGTGGCGGCCTACGCCGACATGTGGAACGCTATGGGAGCCACCGAGGTGCTCCGCCACAAGGTGGACGTGCTCCGCCGCCACTGCGACGCCGTCGGCCGCGACATCGGCGAGATCGAGCTCACGGTCGGGTGCAAGCCCATCATCCGGGACACCGCCGAGGCCGCGCGCCTGGTCTGGGAGTCCCAGATGGCGCACAACCGCACCCCGATGGCGGAGGTGCTCGACGACGACACCTTCTGGGTCGGCACACCGGAGCAGGTCGCCGCGGAGATGATCGAGCGCAAGGCGCTGGGCTTCCACACCTTCATCGCCGAGATGGCTGCACCCTTCGACGACGAGTCGCTCGAGCGATGGATCGGTGAGGTCCGGCCGATGGTCGACGCGGCGTGACCGCCCCCAAGCCGAAGCTCAAGATCGGCGAGGTCGCGGTCTGCCACTCGTGCCTGCGCACGACGTTCGAGCGCGCCGAGGCAGCAAGCGGTCGATGCCGCTGCGGCGGCGCCATCATCGCCATGCCGAAGGGCGAGGTCGAGGCGCGCCGCACCGACAAGGCGTAGGCCGACCGTCTGCGAGGGGGGGACCCCCACCCCGAAGCTGCCGGGTGGCCGGCTTGGCACCCACCTCGCCCGAGCGTAGGGTCTCGGTGACGGGCAACACACCGTCACTGGAACACGCAGGGAGGTCGACACGGCGATGGACGCAATGGCTGGTGCTGGTGCTGCGCCTGAGGATCGAATGGCCCGGCGGAAGGCCCGGCGACCGCGCCAGGACGGGGCGGCCAACGGGGGAGGTGCGGTCTACGGGCTCGGGATGATCGGGGCGCTGGCCTACTTCTTCCAGTCCGCCGAGTCCACCCGGGACTACGTCCTGGCCGCCCCCAGGGCCGTCTTCTGGCCGGCCCTGCTGGTGTACAAGATCCTCAAGCACCTCTACGGCTAGCGCCACCCGGCGTCGCCCCCGGGCGGGTTGGACCGACCTCGCGAGGTCGCCCGGGAGACCGCATTCGCAGCTCGCGCCCGACCGCGAGCCCACGCGGCCGGTCACCCGTATCGATGGAACCGAAGCGCCGAAGTCCCGTGGCGGTCGCGAGAGGTGCGGGATTCGGACGCACGGCCGCGCTCCGGAAGCGGCCGAACCCCTCGGACGGACGCTACCGCTCCGACAGCGCCAGGTAGCTGCGCTCCGGTGCCCCCGTGTAGAGCTGGCGGGGCCGACCGATCCGGGAGTCCGGGTCGTGGAGCATCTCGCGCCACTGGGCGATCCAGCCCGGCAGGCGGCCGATGGCGAACAGCACCGTGAACATGTTGATGGGGAAGCCGAGGGCCCGGTAGATCAGCCCGCTGTAGAAGTCCACGTTGGGGTACAGCTTCTTGGACACGAAGTAGGGGTCATTGAGGGCGACGCGCTCGAGCTCCAGCGCAATGTCCAGCAGCGGGTCCCGCGTCCCGAGCTTGGCCAGCACCCGGTCGGCTGCCTCCTTGATGATCCGGGCCCGCGGGTCGTAGTTCTTGTAGACCCTGTGCCCGAACCCCATCAGGCGGAACGGGTCGTTGTGATCCTTCGCGCGGTCGATGTACGGCGCGACGTCCCCGCCGTTGTCGGCGATGTGCTGGAGCATCTCCAGGACCTCCTGGTTCGCGCCGCCGTGGAGCGGGCCCCACAGGGCCGCGATCCCCGCGGAGATCGAGGCGTACAGGTTGGCCATGCTGGAGCCGGCCATCCGGACGGTGGAGGTGGAGCAGTTCTGCTCGTGGTCCGCGTGGAGGATGAGCAGGATCCGGAGGGCCCGGGCGGCGTCGGCATCCACCACGTACGGCTCCGTGGGAACCGAGAACATCATCCGCAGGAAATTGCTCTCGTAGTCGAGGCTGTTGTCGGGGTAGACGAACGGCTGGCCGATCGACTTCTTGTGCGCGAACGCCGCGATGGTCGGCATCTTCGCGATCAGCCGCACGGTGGTCATCTCGACGCCCTCGGCGTCGTGCGGGTCGGATGAGTCCTGGTAGAACGTCGAGAGCGCAGCCACCGCCGAGGTGAGGATGCCCATCGGGTGGGCATTCATCGGGAAGCCGTCGAAGAACCGCTTGAACTCCTCGTGGAGCAGCGTGTGCCGTGTCACCTGCGTGCCCCAGTCGGTCAACTGCCTTTCCGTGGGCAGCTCGCCGAAGATCAGCAGCCAGGCCGTCTCGAGGAACGTGGACCGGTCTGCGAGCTGCTCGATCGGGTACCCGCGGTAGCGCAGGATGCCGGCGTCCCCGTCGAGATAGGTGATCGCGCTGCGGGTCGACGCCGTGTTGGCGAACCCGTAGTCCAGGGCGGTGACGTGGGCGTCCCGCAGGAGGACGCTGATGTTGATCGCCGGCTGCCCTGCGACGCCCTGCTCAATCGGCAGGACCAGGGTCTGGTCGCCGATGTGCAGCTCTGCGGTCTCGGTGCTCGCCGCCATGCCGGCTGTCGTCATCGATCTGCTCCCTCCGGGCGATTCGCGCTTCTGTCCGGGCCGGCACACGGGTGCCCGCCTCGTGGTGCGCAATCTTCGCTCCGCGCACCACGAGGGGGGAGGGCCGGAGGGCTCACTAGTTGTGGGACCCCTCGGACGCGCTGATCCGGCTGCCAGGCTGCCTTCACCCGGTCCGGAGTGGTCGGTTGGCGTGCGGTTCGGTCCGATGGGGTCCGGGGTAGCCGGCTGCGCTCGCTGGTACCAGGGGTGGGTCCGGTTGGGACTATTGCGCCTTGGTCATGCTCGCGGGCCGGGTGGACGATGGGACAAGCCGGGCCGCCGGCCGTCGCACTCCGCACGAGACGCACGCTCGCATGACCTTTCCCTCCGTCCCGTACCGATCGCTCCTCGCCCTGCTCGCCCCGCTGACCCGTCCGCGGCGCACCGCCGCGGTGCTCGCCATCGTGTTCGGCGTGAGCTCGATCGGCCTCGTGTCCGCCCCCACCGCGCTCGCCTGGGACCCGAACACCTTCAGCGGCTCCTCCGAGGCGCAGTTGATCTCGCTCCAGAACCAGGCCCGTGCCTCTGCGGGGCTCAAGTCGCTCAAGCTGAGCACGGCGCTGCGCACGATCGCGCGCTGGCGGAGCAAGGACATGGCCCAGCGTAACTACTTCTCGCACACGATCAAGGGCACCAGCCGGAACGTGTTCTGGTACATGCAGCACCAGTACGGCTACTGCTTCAAGCTCGCTGGCGAGAACATCGGGACCGTCACCTGGCCCGGTGCCTCCGAGGCCGACGCCACCAACTGGGTCTTCAACGAGTTCATGAACTCGTCCGGGCACCGCGCGAACATCATGGGCAAGGCCTGGGACGTTGTCGCGGTCGGTGCCTACAGGACCACCGGTGACAAGTTCGTGTGGACGGTGCTGTTCGTGGACGCCTGCGGCTCGGCTCCCGCCGCGACGCCGAAGCCGACCCCGAAGCCGACCCCGAAGCCCACGCCGAAGCCGACACCCAGGGCCACCCCGAAGCCCACGCCGAAGCCGACACCCAGGGCCACCCCGAGGCCGACGCCGCACCCCACTCCCAAGCCGACGCACAAGGCGACCCCGAAGCCGACCCCCAAGCCGACGCCGAAGCCGACGGCCGAGCCCACCGCCAGTCCCATGCCTGCGCCCAGCGCCAGTCCCACGCCTGCGCCCACCGCGAGTCCGACACCCGGACCGACCGCAAGCCCGACACCGTCGGCGTCGCCGCCCGGTGGGACCATGCCGCCCGAGGGCTTCCGCATCATCGATGCGCCCCCGGACCGGACCTTCCTCGACTCGATCGTGGGCATGGTCACGGGACAGTTCCTTGGATGGTGACCCTGCCCGTGGCGCGAATCCGCCCACGCGGACCCGCGTCCCGACGCACACTAGGGCCAACGGGCGCGTGACCGACCGGCTCGCGCCGCAGGTCGTGGACCGCCCACATCGCACGGAGCCGCGAGTGTCATGACATCGCAGCCCTCAGAGGCCCCCGCCGTCCCCGCCGATCGGCCGGTCGCCGGGCGTGCCCAGCCGATCCTCGAGGCCCGCGCCCTGACCAAGCAGTACCGCCTGCCTGGCGAGCTGGTGGAGGCGGTACGCGGCGTGAGCCTGGAGGTCATGCCGGGCGAGTTCGTCGCCCTGATGGGTCCGTCCGGCTCGGGCAAGAGCACGCTGCTCCAGCTGCTGGGCGGCCTGGATCAGCCCACCAGCGGTGAGGTGCTGCTCGAGGGTGCGTCGATCGGCCGCCTCTCCGACGAGCAGGCCACCCGCCTCCGGCGCGAGCGGACCGGCTTTGTCTTCCAGTCGTTCAACCTGGTGCCGCTGCTCAACGTCGTGGAGAACGTCGGCCTGCCGTTCACGATCGCCGGCCAGGATCCCCGGCGCGGGGACCTTGCCGCTCGCGTCCGCGACGCGATCGAGCTGGTGGAGCTCACGGGCAAGGAGCGCCACAAGCCCGAACAGCTGTCGGCGGGGGAGCAGCAGCGGGTCGCCGTCGCGCGTGCCGTGGTGACCCGCCCGGCGCTGCTGCTCGCGGACGAGCCGACGGGCAACCTCGACTTCCGGACCGGTCTCGACATCCTGGGTGCGCTCTGGCGGACCTGCGTGGACCGCGGCCAGACGATCGTTCTGGTCACCCACGACGCCAAGGCTGCCGCCTACGCCGACCGGGTCTTCGTCATCGGTGACGGCCGCGTGCAGGACGAGATCATCCTGGGCCGGCGCGACGACCACGCCGCGGCCCCCCTGATCGCGCGCCTCGCGCAGCTCGGCCTGTAAGGGCCGCCATGCGCGGCCTCGTCCCGTACGCGTGGCGCAGCCTGGTCGCCAGGCCGGCGCGCAGCCTGCTCTCCATCATCGGCGTCGCCATCGGCGTGGCGGTCCTGGTCGCGGCGCTCGCCGTCACGGCGGGGATGGACGCATCCGTCGACCGGACCGTGCAGTCGATCGTCGGGCGCGCGGACCTGCGCGTATCGGCGTTCGCCGAGACCGGGCTCTCGGCGGCGACGGCCGCCGCGCTCGACGCCGTGCCCGGCGTGGCGCTCACGGCCCCGGCCATCGAGCGGCGCAGCTTCATCGGCTCCGAGCCCGGTCATCCGACCACCACCGAGCCCGTCACCGTGCTGGGCATCGACCCGGTCCGCGAGCCGCGCGTCCACGACCTCCCGCTGGTCCGGGGCGTTCCGCTGGCGACGCTCGACCAGGATGCCGCGCTCATCACCGAGCGCCTGGCGGCAGCCGAGGGGCTCGATCTCGGGAGCGACCTCGTGGTCTACGGCGCCGGCGCCCCCCTCCACGCCACCGTGGTCGGCATCCTCGCCGGTGACGGCCCGGCAGTCGGTGGGCCCGGCCGGACGGTCGTGCTGCCCATCGGCACGGCGGCCCGCCTCAACGCCACCGACGAGG
>Ga0209014_10001381_pt1 | contig 14297 bp, 15 predicted proteins | sample BarGraNGADG00212_FD_184491 | JGI IMG/M metagenome (GOLD analysis project Ga0209014, IMG submission 184491) | Arctic peat soil microbial communities from Barrow, Alaska - Barrow Graham LP Ref core NGADG0002-212 (SPAdes) (version 2) | ecosystem: Environmental > Terrestrial > Soil > Wetlands >...
GCGATCGGATCGGGCGAGGGGCTCGCGATCGGATCGGGCGAGGGGCTCGCGATCGGATCGGGCGAGGGGCTCGCGATCGGATCGGGCGAGGGGCTCGCGGAGGCATCCGGCGTGAGCGCAAGCACCGAGGCCGCGTTGCTCGGAACGTACGCGAGCAGCAGCGTCCCAAGGAGCATCGCTGCCGCCGCGAATGCCCTGGCTCGGTGACCGACCGGGCCGTTCGTTCGCCTCATGAACCGACTCCGAATGCTGGTTCTCCGAGGACGTCTGTTTCGGTCAGCCAAGCGATGCCCAGAGGCGGAACGACCAACGAGATCCCGAATCGGGCGAGGCTCGCGGGAGAGCGATGGTCCTCGCACCGCTGAGTGGCTGATCGCATCTCGATGCTCGTCTTCCAGAGGTGTGTCCCGATCGGGGCCGCCGTGATGGACGACCCCGATCGGAGGCTTCTAGCCGTTACGGGAAGTAGACCGGCGCAGGCCCCTGCGGCAGGGGGGCTGTGCCCGTGTTGGCACTGCCCTTCGTCGGGTCATGGCACAGCTCACAGATCCCGCGGTTGTCCACCTTGAGGAGGCGGCTGTCACCGACGGCCGTTGAGCCGTCGGGATACGGAACATTGGCCGAATACTGGGTCGTGCTCGAGCCAGTGTTCATGACGGCGTTCGAGCCATGCGCGACGTGGCAGGTTGTGCAGGTTCGGTTCTTGGCCGTCGTGTGTCGGTACATAAAGATCGCGTCGCCCGAAGCTACGCTCCGCGAGCCCGAGGGCGCCAGGTAGCGGGTGTGGCACTGAGAGCACCAGTTCGTCATCTGGACGTTGAACCCAAGAGGGTCAGCGCTGTTCCAGGCGCCGGTACTGGCGGATGTGTTCGGCCTGGCGTTTGGAGCGTCGTACGGGTAGGTTCCCGTCGCGTTGTACGGGATGGCCTTGTGCAAGTAGTCACCAGACGAGGGCGAGTAGGCGCCGACCACTTGATCTGCATAGAGCAGCCAGGTGGCCTCTTCAGCCGTGGTTGGGGCCGTGCCAGCGGGCTTGACGCCAGCGATCTGGATGACCGTGTAGTTGCGAGTCTTGGTTGGATCGAACGTGGCGTCGGTCACGTTCACGGCGGTCGCCGCCAGGGTCGTCCCCGTGGTGGCATCCCCGCGAGGGTCTGGGATCCCCTGAAGGATCCGGTAGTTTCCATTCCCATGCGGGTTGTGGCAGGCCGTGCACTCCATCTCGGAGGCGAGATCGCCGCCGGCGCCGGTGCTTCCATCGCCATTGCCGAGGGCACCGCTGCCCCAGACGATGTTTTTCGGAGTGAGCCCGTTCCCACCGGTCCCGGCGATCGCGATGTGGGCTGAGGTCACCTTGGCTCCCGCGGCCGAAATGTTCGCCACGGGGACCTTTGCGTTCGAGACGCCGCCGGTGTTGCTGACGAGTCGGTAGGCGGCACCTGAGCCGATGTAGGCCGTGATGAAGCCGCCGCCGCGGAGGGCACCGACGATGGTGCTCTTGTCGCGGGCGACCCCGCTCAGGTTGTACTGGACACCGCTGTCGACGTCGGTTGCCGCGCCGGTCCCGGAAGCCCCATGGCAGGAGCGGCAGTACTCCGTGACGGTCGCCTCGCTCGAAACGAGGAGGTAGCCCGTCGGGCTCTTCGACGTGTGGAGCCGATGGCATGCCGCGCAGCCATCGGCGGTGATCCCGCCGGTGGATCCGTTGTTGAACTTCATGACGTGCGGCCCACCGTCGGCGGCGGCAGGCAATGCGGCGAGGATCAGCCAGACGGCGCCGCCCACGAACAAGAGCGCCAGTCGTCTCACTGTCTCACCTCCTTTCGCTAGTGCTAGGGAACTCCGGTAGTCGCCCGCCCTGCGGGTGTCGGCGTGGGCCGATGGCCAACCTTCCTTTCCTCCAATGACTGGATTCACAGCCCATCAGCGCAGGTCCGGACCTGCTCAGTAGGTCCAAACCTGGATCCGGTTGTTGCGCCAGTCGGCCACGTAGACACGTGAGCGGCCGTCCACGGCCACCGCGTTCGGCAGCTTGAAGCCGCCATCCCCCGAGCCCCCCCCGCCGAACGCGCCGATGTTCTGGGGGCGGGCTTCGCCTGCCGCGAGCACGTGGTAGACCTGCACGCCCTGGAGGGAGAGGTCGGCGACGTAGACGCGGCCCGAGTCGTCGATCGCCGTTCCGCGTGGCAGCCCGAGGTTCCCGGCTCCCGCGCCGCGTCCAATGACGCCGAGCTGGCTGCCGTCTCGGCTGAACACGACGAGCCGTCCGTTGTTGCTGTCCGCGACGTACACGTTGCCGCTCGCGTCGACCGCGACGCCGTTCGGGAAGCTGAAGTCGTTCGCCTTGCCGAAGGTCCGGACGAACGTGCCGTCAGGCCCGAACTCATGGACCGCCTGGAACGGCGCCCCGACGCTCGTGACGAAGAGGTCCCCCTTCACGTCGAACGCGAGTCCGAGCGGAGCCCAACCGGCCAGGTCGGGCCCCGGGTCGAATGCTCGCAGGTAGGCTCCGTCGGTCGAGTAGATGTAGATGGTCGCTGCGGGCCGGTCGCTCACGTAGACATCGCCGTTCGTCGGGTTGACCGCAACGTAGACGGGAACGTGGGCGCCGCCCGCCGTTGCCGGTGCCTTGAGCGTGCCGACCACGTTGCCGGATCCGTCGAACACGACGACCCCGGGGTCGCCCTCGGTCTGCGTGGCGTAGATCCGGCTTCCGTCGGCGTTCACGGCCACACCCGTTGGGGCGACCACGTCGTAGATGCTGAACGAGTAGTGCGGCACCGCCTCGACGGTGATCCCGGGCACCGGGAGCTCGGAGATCGGCTTCCGGTTGAGCAGGTACCAGCCTCCGATCGTCAGAAGAGCGGCAGTCGCGGCCAGAAGAAGGAAGAGGAGCACCATCCGGCGGCGCCGACCCCGCTCGGGAGCGATCTCGCCGCCTGGGGCAGCCCCGTCGCCCGGAGCAGCGTCGCCCTGGGGAGGAGCCTCGCCCGTGGGGATCGACGGTCCCAACACGGAGCCGTCGATCGCTGTCATTCCCGGCGCCGTGAGTTCGCTGGTCATGTCAGCTACCGCTCGTCGTGCTGGAAGAGGGCGACGGGGCCGGGCTGCCGGATGGCCCGCCACCCACCCGGGCCAGGCCCGTGTTTGCGGCGAAGTTCTGCGGATCCTGTGTCAGGACCCGGCTGTAGGCGTCGACCGCGGCGGCCGTGTCGTTCTGGACCTCGGCGACGAGTCCGAGGCCGATGAGCGCGTCGACGGCGTAGGTTCCCGACGTCAGTGGTCCGAGCGTCGACTTGGCGTCTTCGGGACGTTTCTCGCACAGGGCAACCATCCCGCCGGCGTACTGAGCGCCGGCGAGGTCGCCCAGCGACGTGTAGGCCGTCTCCATCTGCGCGTACGGTTCGCACCAGTCAATCGGAACGAGCGCGGTCGCCTGCCGGAGCGCCGTCACGGCCCTCTTCGGTTCGCCTGCCTGCATGAGCGCTGTGCCGAGGAGATTGAGGGCGTCCGCGTCGGTCCTCTTGATCAAGATCGCCTTGGAGAGCGAGATGACCGCGTCCTTCGGCTGGCCGTTCTTTACCTGGATCACGCCCAGACTGAAGTAGGCGGACTCCAGTTGGGGGTCCACGTTCGCCATCTCCCCGCCCACTGCGGCGTCGACGACCTTCTGGAAGTCGGCCGCGGCGGCGTCGAGCTTGTCCAGGGCGAGCTCGGCGCTGCCACGGCCGAGGAGTGCCGCATTGGCATCCGGGGCAGCCTTCAGGATCTCGTCGTACTGGGACACCGCGTCGGCGAACCGGCCATTCTTCATGTACGCGGTCGCGAGGGTGAGCCGGGCATTCAGGAGGTTCGGATTCTGCGTCAGCGCGTCCTGAGCGACCTGGATATCGCGATCGACGATGCCCGGGCCCGGGGTGCGGTATTGGTCCAGGAAGTAGAGGACTCCGACCAACGGGGCCCCGATCACCAGGACCATGACCAAGCCGACGATCAAGCGGTTGAGTGACCTGTTGGGCAGGGACGTGACCCGGAGCATGTAGTGCACCTGCTGCTGCAGCCTGTAGGCGAGGCGTTGCGGCCGAGGGCGCACCCGCAGGCACACCCCACCGGGTTCAATGGTGGTTGGCGGGCGTGCGCGATCCAATCCGCCGGGGGGTAGAACATCGATACAGCCGGGCGGTCGTGTCGGCCCGGGGGGCATGTATCGCCCGGACGATGTCGCAGCGAGGACGTCGCGCCGGCCTCGAGCCGACCCGGGATCTCGGTTGGGCCCCGAAGCCCGCGTCAGGCGGCGGGGCGCGGCGTCGAGAAGTCCGCCGGGACCTCCAGCTCGATTTGGCCGCCGGTCTCGCGGACGCCGAACCGGTCGAGCGGCCGCGGCGGCGGGCCCGAGATCACGGAGCCGTCGACGCGGAAGAAGCCCTTGTGGCACAGGCAGGCGAACGAGGCCTGGTCGGTCCAGTCGTAGGCGCACCGGGCGTGCGTGCAACGCGGGTCGAACGCGACGAGCTCCCCCGCGCTCCGCCGGACGAGCCATGCCGACCCCGCGACGGTGGCGCCGCCGACCGCGCCGGCGAAGCGGACGGGCACCGGCTGATCGGGCGAAAGGGTCGACGGGTCGACGTCCGCGCGCATCCATCCGCCGGGCGCGGAGACGGCCGCGGAGCCGCAGGCATCGAGCAGGACGATGCCGGCGACCGTCGACCCGATGACGGCCAAAGCACGGCGCCGGCTGATCGCAACGGCCCCCTTCGGAACGGCGCCCGTCGGGATGGCGCCCCTCGACCTCGGCCGGGTCGTGTCAGGCCCGGGTGTCTCGTTCATGCCCGCCCTTCCGCCAGCGCCGGGACTGCGCGTCGCGATGCTCAGCCGACCACGGGGAGGGGAGCGACCAGGCGACGATCGCCGAGGCAGGCGCCGACGATCCGGTCGATCAAGGACTCGGGGTCCGTCGAGATCTCCTCGCGGCGGATCGACCACGCCTGCGACGTGCTCATGCTCACGTCGACGATCGCCCGGCAGCGGCTGCCCCGAAGGACGTCGAGGAGCCCGACCGGCCCGCCTTCCTCCAGGACCACGACGTCGGGGTCGGCGGCGATCGCCCGCTCCATCGCGTCGGGGTCGCACATCGAGATCCGTTCCACGTGGAGGTCGGGAACGGAGGCCATGAGGGCGCTCAGCCCTTCGCCGAGAAGCGGATGGTCGTAGAGGACGAGAACGCGGACAGGGTCCGCCATGGACCGGGCTCCTGCGATGGGCGATCCCAGGTGGTCTCGCTCGGCCGCGATCGTACGAAGGGCCAAGAGGGCCCGCCATCCGCCCGAGTGCACAATTCATGGGCCATCCGGTCTACCGAACGGCACCGAACGGCACACGATCGACGGCGGCGCGTCCCTCCCGGTCCACCCTGCCGGCCGGCCGGCGCGCCAACTAATTCCGGTCGGGGTTCGACGGCCGCGGCGCGGACAGGCCCTGGGCGACCGTGAAGGCGGCCGCCTGCGTCCGGTTGGACAGGTGGAGCTTCTCGAGCGTGTTGTGGACGTGGTTCTTGACCGTGCCCTCGGTGATCGTCAGCTGGTTGGCGATCTCCTTGTTCGAGAGGCCGGCCGACACCAGCTGGAGGATCTCGGTCTCGCGCCGGGTGAGCGCGGTCTCGCCTTCGCCGGGGGAGGTCGAAGCATGTGGGCGTGGCGGCCCCTCGCGCAACGCGTCGAGCAGCTTGTGGGCGATCGCGGGCGCGATCGGCGCCTCGCCGCGCATCACCCCGCGGAGGTCGTCGAACAGCACCTCCGGCCGGATGTTCTTCAGCAGGTAGCCGTTCGCCCCCGCCCGGATGGCGTCGAAGAGGTCGTCATCCTCCTCGGAGATCGTGAGCATGACGATCTTCGTGGCGTAGCCCGCTCCGCGGATCGCGCGGACGCCGTCCACGCCGCTCGCGACGGGCATGTTGACGTCCATGACGACGACGTCGGGCTCGAGCGTCCGCACGCGTTCGAGCGCCTCGATCCCGGTGTCGGCCTCGCCGACGACGGTCATGTCGAGCTGGGCGTTGATGAGACCGGCGAGCGCCTTGCGGAAGAGCGGCTGGTCGTCAACCACCAGCACGCGCAGCGTCGGGGGCGTGTGCGGCACGCATCTCCTCCTGTTGGAGCCGGACGACGACACGGGTCCCCGTGCCCGGCGCAGTGTGGACTTCGAGCGTACCGCCGATCTGCTCCACTCGCTCGCGCATCGCCGTCATGCCGAAGCCGTGGTCGAGGGCCTCCTCGACGCGCGCCGGGTCGAATCCGGACCCGTCGTCCGTGATCTCCAGCGTGACCACCCCGCGGTTCTCGCGCAGGCTGACGGCCGCGTGATGAGCCCCGGCGTGTTTCCGGACGTTCGTGAGCGCCTCCTGCACGACGCGGATGAGCTGGACCTCGCTGCGCGGCGTGAGCGCCCGACTCGCTGCAGGGTCGCAGCGGAAGGTCGTCTTGATGCCGGTCTGGCGGGTGAACTTGCCCAGGTACTCGCCCAGGGCGCCCTTCAGCCCATCGTTCGACGAGGCCGACTTGCTGAGCCCCAGGATCGCTTCGCGCACGTCCTTGTAGCCCTCGTCCGCGATGTCGGCGAGGCCGGCGATCTCGGCGCCGGCGTTGTTGCCGGCCACAAGACGGATCTTGGGCACCAGGCCGCGCAGGCCGAGGTGGATCACGCCGAGGACCTGGGCGATGCTGTCGTGCAGCTCGCGGGCGATCCGGTCCCGTTCGGCGACGATCGTGTACTGGGTCTCGGCGTCGCGGAGGCGGGCGGTCCGCACCCCGATGGCAGCCATGTGGGCGAGGGCGCCCAGAAGGTTGCGCTCCCGGTCCGCGAACGGGACCCCGTTCGTGCGCATGACGCACAGCTCGCCGAGGAAGCCATCGGCGCCATGCATCGGCTGCGCAAGGACGATCGCTCGCGGCCCCCCGTGCTGGATCGGGCACGCCGAATTGTGCCGGTGCGCCTCGTCGGTGTCGGTGCTATGGGCCAGCAGGCAGGTCGACCCGTCGTCGGCGAGCGCCAGGCGATCCGTCCAGTCGTACCTCTGGCCGTCCTCGCGGGGGTTGGCCAGGCAGGCGACCGCCCGCTCTGCGCCGAGCAGCTCGCGAGCGTGGCGGGTGATCGTGTCGAGGACCTCGCGCAGCTCGGCACTGCCGGTGAGCTGGAGGGCGACCGCGTGGAGGGCCTCGCGCTCGTGCTCCTCACGGCGGAGGTCGGCGAGGGTCGTAGACAGCGTTGCCGCGGTGCCGATCTTGCCGGCGAGGTCAACGAGGGCGGCCATCGAGACAGCCGGATCGCCCGACGGGTGAAAGACCAGGCGCATCGTCCCGACGGTAGCGATGCTGCCGGTCAAGGGGAGGTCGACGACCGTAGCGTCGACGCCCGGGCGCTGGGTCTGGGCCGGACCCGGCGCCGCGGCCGGCGTCTCATCCAGGATGGCATGAGCCCAGAGCATTCCCGTGCTGTCGCCGAGGTCACCCGGCCGTCTCGCCGCAAGTGGCTGGCCGCCCGGGCCGCTGACGCTGATCTGGCCGGCCAGCGCGCCGGTGTGCTCGAGCACGCGATCGAGCGCGGCCGCGAGCATCGCGGGGAGCTCCTGGTCGCCCTGGAGCGCCAGGGCAACGGCGTGCGCTGCGGCCAGATCCCGGTTCGTCTCGACGAGCTGGCGCTGGGCGCGATCGAGGATCGCAAAGATCCCGAGGGCGAAGAGAACCGCCCCGCCGCTCATCACCAGTGCCGCGAAGACGTGGGCTGAGTCGGCCGGGACGCTGGGATCGATCACGAGGTAGCGAGCCAGCTCGAAGCCCCAGATGAGGCCGATGGGAAGCAGGACGCCAACCCACTTCGCACGCACCAGCAGCCGAACGTCGCGCTCCGGATTCACCTGCCAACCCTACTCTGCCGAGGGGTGCCGAATGGCAGGGCCGATCGGCCCCATGCCTATGTGCGCATCGGTCCATATACGCACGTGAGGTTGCGCGCACGCAGCGCGAGCGTGAGTCGGCGCCGAATCCCGTCTCAGCCAGGTGCCTGGTTGGGTGTTCCGCCAGCCCGCCATTCTCCGTACACTGCGACCATGACGTTCGAATCGAGCTATCGAACCATTCCCATGACGCTCTACACGGAGCAGTTCGTCGTGCGCGGGACGATCCAGACGCGCCAGCACCGCGTGACGGACATTCTCAACGACGCGGAGCAGCGGTTCCTCGTCCTCGAGGAGGTGTCGATGGAGGAGCTCGGCTCCAAGGAGCTTCCGACGCGCGCCGACTATGCCCAGGTGAATCTCGCCTCGATCCTGTTCGCGGTCTCGCTCCAGGCGGTCGAGCCGATGCGCGAGCTTCGAACGCCGAAGGTCTCTGAGCGAGCGCTCGTCTCCATCCCGCCCTTCCGCGTCATCGGGAACGTCCACCTGCTCTCGGAACGGAGCCTCCGCGACTCGCTCGCGGAGCTGCAGGCCCAGTTCGTGCCGGTGACCGACGCGGTCTTCTGGTCCGAGCGCCTCGGCGAGGCGCGCCAGAGCGCGGCGATGGTCGCGGTCAACCAGGCTCGTGCGCAGATCCTGGCTCCATTCCGCGAGGTCAATCCCTGGGCCGACCTGGGTGGCAGCGCGGCTCCCGGGTCGCCGACCCGCCTGCCAGGCGTCCCCGACGATCCCGGTCCGAGGCCGCCCGGCTCGTTCTAGCGGTCGACCGGAAGGTCCAGGCGGCCGCCCCAGTCGGCCCAGCCGCCGTCGTAGACCGCCACATCGTCGTGGCCCATGAGCGCCAGCACGAATGCGAGCTTCGCGGCCCCGATGCCCGAGGCGTCGTAGCAGACGACGCGCCGCCCGGACGTCACGCCGGCGCGATCGATGAGGGCGCGAAGGCTGCCGCCGTCGACGAATCGTCCCGAGCCCGGCTCCGTGGTGAGCGCGACCGGCAGGTTGACGGCGCCGGGGACGTGGCCGAGACGTCGGCCGTTCCCCTCGAAGCCGCGGTACTCGGCGGGCGCCCGCGCGTCGAGGATGACGGCCCCGGCCGACCCGACGAGGGAGCGAAGGTCGCTCGTCGTCAGCCGGGTCCGCAGCTGGGCTCGCGGGGTGAAGGCGGCGGGCTCCGGCTCGTTGGCGGCGTGGCTGATCGGGCGGCCCGAGTCGACCCAGGCGCCGTACCCGCCGTCGAGGACGCGGACGGATTCGATGCCGTAGGCGCGCAGGCTCCACCACGTCCGGGCCGCGTACAGGCTGGCCGTGTCGTCGTACACGACCACCGTGCTCCCATTCGAGATCCCGGCCGCGGCCACGGCGGCCGTGACCTGGTCCGGGGGCGCGAGGAGGAGCAGCGTGTCGGCGTCCTCCGGATCCACGAACGCGGCGCGCCAGTCGATATAGGTCGCGTTCGGGACGTGGCCAGCCGCGAAGGCGAGCCGCCCGGTCCCGTCGGGACGCCACCGGACGTCGAGAATCCGGACCTCGGACCGGCCGAGGTTCTCGGCCAGCCAGTCGGCGGACGCGAGGAGCTCGGGTCGAGCGTGGGCGCCTGGCATCGCCACCTATCATACGGACCCCATGACGCATCCGATCGAGGCGCCTGCCGGCGCCGACCCTGAGCGCGAGAAGGTCGCCGCGTTCCGGGCATCGCTCCCCGCGACGCGCGCCGGGATCTACCTCGACGCCGGAACCAGCGGGCTGATCCCCGCCGAGAGCGCCGCTGCGATGCGCCAGGCCGAGGAGCGGGAGCTCGCGCTCGGCCGCGCAACCCGCGACGCGGACGAGGAGCTGGCGGACCGGATGGCGGAAGCGCGCGGGGCGCTCGCGGCAGTCCTCGGGACCGACATCGATCGCGTGGCCCTGACCCATTCGACGACGGAAGGGATCGGGTTGGCGGTCGGGACGATCGACTGGCGTCCGGGAGATCGCGCGCTGACCACGAGCCAGGAGCATCCCGGGCTGCTGGGCCAGCTGGCGGCCGCACGGGACCGGCATGGGGTCGAGGTGCGCGCCGCCGAGATCGGCGACGGCGGTGACGACGACCGAACGCTCGCCGCGCTCGAGCGCGAGCTCGGAGCGGGCCGCGTGCGGCTCGTCGCGCTCTCCCACGTGCTGTGGACGACCGGGGCCGTCATTCCCGTCGCCGAGATCGTGCGGCTCGCCCGTGCCCACGGCGCCGCCGTCGTGCTCGACGGCGCCCAGGCGGGCGGCGCGATCCCCGTCCACGTTGACGACCTCGGCGCCGAGTTCTATGCGGTCCCCGGCCAGAAATGGCTGCTCGGCCCGGCGGGCACCGGCGCGCTCGTGGTTCGTCGGGACGTCGCGGCCGTGGCCGTGCCGCCGGCGCGCGGCGCCTTCAGCACGGCCATGCTCGATGGCGTCGACGGCGACGACCTGTGGCCGGACGCCCGCCGCTTCGAGGTGGCCGGCTACCACGGTCCGTCGCTCGTCGGCCTCGCCCGAGGCGCCGGATGGCTCGCGATGTACGTGGGCCTACCCTGGGCGCATGCGCGGGCCGGCCGCCTCGCCCACGCGGCCGCGATCCGCCTCCAGGGCACGCCCGGCGTAAGGCTCGTCACCCCGCCCGGTCAGATGGCCACCCTCGTCACGTTCCGGCTCCCCGGCTGGCCAGCGGAGCGTGTCGCAGAGGAGCTTGCACGCCGCGTCTTCGCGAGCGTGCGCGCCATCTCCGTCCTTGACGCCGTCCGCCTCTCGGTCGGCTTCTTCACCACCGAGGAGGAGCTCGGCCGCGTCATGGACCTCGTCGCCGAGATCGCGCGCCACACGCCCGCGACCCTGCCGATGCGTCCCGCGATCGAGTTCCTCGGGCAGTCGTCGGCGTGACGGAGCCGGATCCGCGCCGTGTCCCGCAGCGATCCTGGCTCGAGGTTCGCTGGCGCCAGGCCCGAAATGCGCCGCCGCCGGTCTTCCGCGCTGTCCTCAGCAGCGTCACGGTCGCGGTCGTGCTGGGCGGGCTCTATCTCGCCTACGACCTGGCGCTGGCCAACGGCGCTCGGCTGCCGGGCGGGGACCTGCGGACCCTGGCCGGGATCGCCTTCGTGGTCGCGGTCACGGGCCTGGGCGCGTGGATCACGTATCTCGTGGTGCCGCAGCCGGGTCGGCCCGGCGTTCGAAGTCGCTGGAGCGCGGCGCTCGGGCTCTTCGCGGCCCTGCCGATCGCTTACCTGGCGCTCGTCATCCTGTTCCAGGTCGTGAAGCCGCTCCTGGTCCGGTAGCCGTCAGAGCAGGCGGGCCGCCGGGGATCGGTGCATCGCCGCACCGGTCGATACGCACGATGCAGAAATTGGTACTGGTACGAACGGCTGCGTGTGCGGTACCCTCATTCGGCATTCATCCGCGGTGCGCGGCAGTATCGTCGCTCCCGTCAACTCAGCACGATCGGGAACCCCACGTGGCAGTCCAGCAGGACCCCTACTTCGCGCTTCCCAGCCTGTACGGCGCCCCGGCGTATTCGCGCCCGCCGCGCCCGCCCGTCGAGGTCGTGCGGCCCCTCGACCCGGACGACCTCCCGATCGCGACCGAGCAGACCGAGGAGGAGCGCCGACTCGCGGACGCGCTCCTGGCCTCCGGCGGATTTGTGCCGGTCGGCTCGGGTGTTGGGCACGAGCTCCCCGGCGGCGGCGACCCCGGCTACCTGGTCGCCGGGCGCGGCCTGGCTCGCGGTGCGTCCGAGCCGCTCCCCCGCCGCCTGAGCCTCCGCGTCCTCACCGATCGCGTCCGCCCCCGCGGCTGAGACGCGATCCGGTTCGGCCGGATCGGCCCGCTCCTCGCGCCCATATGTCGACATGCCGATCGCCCGGCGTCATCATCTGCAGGGATGAGCACGCCAACGATCCGGATCGGACAGGCCGCCGAGCTGCTCGGCGTCGGCGTCGAGACGCTGCGACGCTGGGAGCTCGAGGGCCGGCTCGCCACGACCCGCACCGACGGCGGACAGCGGCGGGTAGCGATCGCTGAGGTCACGCGGCTCCTGACGGAGCGGCGCCGGATCACGCAGGACCGGCCGATCGTCGCCCAGTCGGCACGCAATCGCTTCGCGGGCATCGTGACGCGGATCGAACGCGATCGGGTGGCGGCCGTCGTCGAGGTGATCGCCGGCCCGCACCGGCTGGTCAGCCTGATGACCGCGGAGGCAGTCGAGGAGCTCGAGCTCAAGGTGGGCGACGAGGTTATGTGCGTCGTGAAAGCGACGAACGTGATCGTCGAGGTCCACTCCTCGCGAGAGTCGCGCGGGTGAGATCCCGCCTGCCCACGCTCGTCGGCGTCGTCGCTCTCCTCCTGGGCGCCTGCGCGGGAAGCGCCTCGCCTGGGTCCGGGCAGCCTGTCGCGGGCGCCGCCGCATCGGGTGCCCCCCGCGTCGAGCTCACGATCTACGGCGCGGCGTCCCTGCAGGGCGTGCTCGCCAAGGTCAAGGCCGTCTACGAGGCGGCGGTCCCCGGCACCGGCCTGACGATCTCGACGGACTCGTCGGCCGCCCTCGAGACGAAGATCGAGCAGGGCGCCCCGGCGGACGTCTTCCTGTCGGCGGACACGACGAACCCGCAGAAGCTGGTCGACAAGGGTCTCGCCGACGGGAAGGCCGTCGTGTTCGCGACCAACAGCCTGGTCGTCATCGTGCCCTCCAGCAATCCCGCCGCAATTGCATCGCCGGCCGACCTCGCGAGGCCCGGGATCAAGGTGATCGCCGCCGGCGACAGCGTGCCGATCGCCAAGTACGCGACCCAGCTGGTCGCGAACCTCGCCAAGCAGCCAGGCTATCCGGCCGATTTCGTCGCCAGATACACCACGAACATCGCGTCCAAGGAAGACAATGCGAAGGCGGAGGTCGCCAAGATCGAGCTCGGCGAGGGCGACGCCGCCATCGTGTACGCCACGGATGCCAGGGCCTCGACAAGGGTCGCGACCATCGCGGTCCCCGACGCGGCGAACGTCCCGGCGCGGTATGCAGGCGTCGTCGTCAGGCGGCCGGCGGACGCGGCGGCAGCGGCGTTCCTCGCCTGGTTCGCCGGACCGGACGGCCAGGCGATCCTGGGCAGCTTCGGGTTCCTTCCCCCGTCATGATCGAGGATGCAGTGGAGCTTGCCGGCAGCGCCGCAGCGGCGACCCACCCATCTGCGCCGGCTGTAACGCGGCGGACGGGGCGGGGTGCGGGGCCGCTTGTCGCGATGGCCGCCCTTCTCGCGCTGTTCCTCGGGCTTCCCGTCCTCACGCTCCTGGTGCGGGCTGTTCTCGACGGGTCGCTCGCGGGCGCCGTGGTTTCCCCGGTGGTCATCGACGCACTGTCGCTGAGCCTGGTGACGACGGCGATCAGCCTCGCCCTCACGGTGACGTTCGGCGTGCCGCTCGCCTTCGTGCTCGCCCATCGCAGGTTCCCGGGCAAGGGCCTGCTCGAGGCGGTGATCGACCTGCCGATCGTGCTGCCACCCTCGGTCGCCGGGCTCGCGCTCCTCCTGGTCTTCGGCCGGCGTGGGCTGCTCGGCGCGCCGTTCGACCTCGCCGGCATCTCGGTTCCGTTCACGGTCGTCGCCGTCATCCTCGCCCAGACGTTCGTCTCGGCCCCGTTCTTCGTTCGGTCGGCGCGGACGGGGTTTGCCGGGGTCGACCGAGACCTCGAGGATGCCGCGCGTGTCGACGGCGCCTCGGAGCGCCAGCTGTTCCGGACGATCACGGTGCCGCTCGCCGGGGCGGCGCTCGCGGCCGGCCTCGTGATGAGCTGGGCGCGCTCGCTCGGCGAGTTCGGCGCCACGATCATGTTCGCCGGGAACGTCGAGGGACGGACCCAGACCCTGCCACTCGTCGTCTATGGCGAGTTTCAGGGAGGGAACCTCGACTCGTCGATCGCCGCGGCCGCGATCCTCGTGCTGGCGGCGTTCGGCGTCCTGGTCGCCGTCCGGGTCATGCACTGGGGGCGCGTGCTCGAGACCCGCGGGTCGGGGTGATGCCGCCGGTCGGCGAGACCCTGGTGCCTCGGCCACTGCCGGCCGCCAGCGCAGCGGTGGCGCCGGCCGCCTGATTGCGAGCGGGTCCGGCGGCCACGCCGGGATGCCCGCTCGGCGACGTCAGCCAGGCGGCGGGCCCGGGCAGGTCCAGCGGAACGTGCCGCGAACCTCGTTCACCTCGGACGAGCCCGACGCGAGGTTGACCTGGAGCAGGTCGAGCGCGATGGCGCCGGTCCGGTCGCCGGGTCCCCGCGTCGTCTCGTCGGGGGGCGGGGCGACTGCCGCGTCGCCCAGCGCGAGCAGCGTCGACTTCGTCCCGTCTGCGAGCTCGACCTGGCGCGTGA
>Ga0209014_10001382_pt1 | contig 14288 bp, 12 predicted proteins | sample BarGraNGADG00212_FD_184491 | JGI IMG/M metagenome (GOLD analysis project Ga0209014, IMG submission 184491) | Arctic peat soil microbial communities from Barrow, Alaska - Barrow Graham LP Ref core NGADG0002-212 (SPAdes) (version 2) | ecosystem: Environmental > Terrestrial > Soil > Wetlands >...
CGGACTCCGCGCCCGCCAGGGGACTGCGCCGCGGGTGGTACCTGTACGTGGCGTATCGGGACGCTGGCGCGTAGCCGAAGCGTCCGTAGATGGGCCACTCGGCGGCGATCAGGATGCTGAACGGGGCGTTGCGCTCGCGGGCAACCTGGAGGGAGTCGGTCAGCATCCGAGTCAGCAGCCCACGCCGCCGGTGCGTGGCGTTGACGGCGACGGCGGTGAGCGCGTCGACCGTGACGTCCCGGGTGGTGCCGCCAGGCCCCGGGACGGTGATCGTCCGGTCTTGGGTGGCCAGGCTGGCCACCCACCTTCCGTGCACCCGGGCTCCCCAGATGCGCTCGGCGGGCCAGTCGCGGCGCCAGGCCTCGACCAGCCGCTCGAAGGTCTCGCCCTCGGTGTCGTCGAGAAAGGTCGTCGCCATGCTGGCGAACCACGGTCGCACGTCGTCCGAAGAGACCGGGTTGACGACCTCGATGTCAGTCACCCGGACGAGCCTGCCAGCACTGCCCGGTCGGTGTCAGGTGATTTGTCAGATCCAGCTGACGCGACCGTGCAGATAGATGTAGCCGACGAAGCTGAACGCGTCCAACAGGAAGTGCGCGATCACCAGCGGTAGCACTCGGCGGGGGCGCTGGAACCACCATCCGAAGATGACGCCCATCACCAGGTTGCCGAAGAACCCGCCGTAGCCCTGATACAGGTGGTAGGAGCCGCGCAGGATCGACTCGACCGCCACGGCGCGCGACGACGTCCAGCCGAGCTGCCGCAGCCGCGTGAGCAGGAACGCGGTGACCACGATCTCTTCGAGGATCCCGTTCTGGGCGGCGTCGAGCAGCAGCATCGGGACTCGGTACCAGACGTCGGGGAAGTCGACGACGTTCAGGGACGCGTTGATCCCGGCCTGCCGCGCAGCCCAGACGAGCGCCAAGCCGGGGACGCCGATCAGGGCACAGAACCCGGCGCCTTGCACCAGTTCGCGCGCGCGCAGCCGGTCCAGGCCGATGCCGAATCCGGGACCGCCGGGCGTGCGCGCCAGCAGGACGAGTGCGAGGAAGGCCGGCCCTACCCCGTTCAGCACGTTCGCGAGGGCGTCGAGGATGTCGAGGATCGGATAGACGGTCTGGCGTTGCGAGACGATCGTGACCTGGGCGTGGGCGAACCCGCCGGGAATGGTGATCTGGGTGCGGATGAAGCTCAGCACGGCGGTGATCGCCGAGATCCCGAGCGACACGCCGAGAACCGCGAGAACCTCGAGGCCGTACCGCTCCTTGGCCGCCGTGCTGGGTTGGGCTTCGACGGGCTGAGTCACCGCGCCAGTGTGCCCGAGGTCGCTCAGGAAGCGGTGTTGAGGCGCAGCGACACGTTGGCACAGGCCTCGCAGGTCTCTTCGGGGATGACGCCGAGACGCATCAGGCCCGCGAAGGCAGTGCAGCCGACGCAGAACGCGAACACCGACTCGAGCGTCGCCGCGACCACGATGAGGCCGAGCACGACGTACGCGCCGGTGTCGGCGCCGGCCGCGTGCAGCACCAGCGCGGTCGTGGACATGATCGCGCCGAGGAGCTGGGCGAACCGCTTCGGCGGACCGGCGACCAACTTCTCGTGACCGATGCGGGGCGCGGCGACCCGAGTCGCGAACTGCCCGAGCAGGCTCAGCGTCGGCCCGCTGAGTACGCGCGCCACGAAGCCGTAGACCAGCAGCGCGTCGAGCCACAGCCACGCCGATCCGGCCGTGCTGCCGAGCACGATGATCAAGACCGTGAGGGTCAGGACGCCGGCCGCGACGGTGCGTGCGGCCACTTCGTTGACCGGGTTCGGGAACGTGAAGATCCGACGGGACACATCGGCAAGCTTAACTTGCTTGCCGATGTGTCCCGTCGCCGCGATGTTTCCCATAGCCGTGGTAGTCGATGCCGGTCAGGCTCAGGCCTGGTCGAGCACGGCCTCGATCTCGAGCGTGATGGCGATCTTGTCGCCCACGACGACGCCGCCGCCGTCCATCGGCAGGCTGATGTCGACGCCGAACTCACGCCGGTTGATCTCTGCGGTCGCGGAGAAGCCGGCACGCTGGCCGCCGTAGGGGTCGGCGGTGAAGCCGTTGAGCTCCAGGTTGAGCGGCACGGACTTGGTCACGCCGTGCAGCGAGAGTTCACCGTCCACGGTCCAGGTGCCGTCACCGTTGTCGACGAGAGAAGTCGACCGGTACGTCATGGTCGGGTGCTGCGCGACGTCGAAGAAGTCGGCCGAGCGGATGTGGTTGTCGCGCTGCTCGTTGCGGGTGTCGATCGAGTCGAGCTTGATCGACGCCGTCACCGTGGACTGGCTGGGAACCTCAGCGGTGACGATGGTTCCTTCGAAGTCGGTGAAGCTGCCGCGAACCTTGCTCACCATCATGTGGCGCACGCTGAAGGCGACATCGGAGTGGACCGTGTCGATCTGCCAGGTGCCGGTGCGGTAGCCCGGAATCGTGGGGGATGCGACCGAATGAGTCATGTGCGGGGGCCTCTCTAGTAGTTGAAGTTTCAACCGACACAACCCAGGGTACCCGCGGTCCATTCCTCGTTGCAACTTCAACTAGCTGTGAATGTGGTGAATTGCCCGTTAACGTCGTAGCGGCTCGACCACGAGCGTCTGGGCAGTGGCGCCGACCGGGCCCAGCACGTCGCTGATGGTGGCGCGGGCAAGGGCGGCTCCGGACGGGCCGAGTTGCGTGGCCGCGTCGAGCAGCAGCCATTCGCCGACAACAGGACGCGCCAGATGCACGTCCAGGTCGACGTTCAGGAACGACCAGACCGACCAGTCCAACTCGGAGGAGATACCGCTCGCCGAGTCACCGATCAGGGTCGCCCGCTGCAGCCCCGTGAGCTCGCTGCCCCTGGCGACCTGCATGGTCGGCCGGGCCCAGACCAGTCCCGGGCCCGGTTCGGCGAGACCGCCGCGCACGGCACGCCACTCGATGCTGTCGCCGTACGGGAACGTCGCACCCAACCCCGGCAGATCCGACGGCGGACCCGATGCCGGGGGCGGCTCGGGCGCGATCGCCGTCGTGTCGGCCCGGCGAACCAGCCAGATCCGGGCGTGCAGACACTCGCGGCCCGCCGCCGACAGCACCGCGTCGATCAGGACCGCGGTCCGCGCCGCGCGCACCACCCGGGTCTCGGTCGTCACGTCGGCAACCGGAACCGGCCCCACGAACTCGGCCGCGCAGCGCAGCGCGAGCAGGTCGTCACGTCCGGTTTCCCGTGCCGCCAACCGCTCCGCGGCGTGCACCAGCAAGGCGCTCGGTGGGCCGCCGTGCTGGTGCCCGGGCGACCACGGACCGCCGGTGGCGGGGTCCGCGCGATACGTCGCCACGCCCGCGATCTCGTCGATGAGAGCGAAGTATGCGTCGGCCACACGGCCACGGTAGTTGACCCGATCATGCGGTACATGTCCTACACTGGGGGCCGGAAGAGGCGTGCGGCACATCCCTCCCGTGCCGCCGCCTCTTCCCCTATTTGCCTCAAGTGCCTCAAATTCCCGGCATGCACCGTAGTGCCCAGGTTGCCTGCCGTAGTGCCCGGTTGCCTGCGGTGATCAACAGCGCCGTCTGGTCCCTCTGGCGACCAATTCCTGCTCTTGATCACGGGTCTGCCGTTACCCGGCCCGCGCGCCTGCCGTCACCTCGCCTGCGCGCCTGCGTCGGGCAGACACGCCCGAACCCGCCCTCGCACCTCACCGAGACCGATCCGTCCCAGGCGGCCGGGGGCGGTCGCCGAGATGACGACCTCGTCCCCGTCGAGCAGATACGCCCGCTGCGAGCCGTCTCCCAGAGCGATGGGGGCTGTGCCGTTTCTGGTCCGCTCGAGCAGGCAGCCGAGCTGGCCCGGCTCGGGTCCGCTCACCGTGCCCGATGCGAAGAGGTCACCGGTACGCAGGTTCGCGCCGTTGACGGTCAGGTGAGCCAGCATCTGAGCCGGCGTCCAGTACATCGCAGCGAACGGTGGTCGCGAGATCACCTGCCCGTTCAGGCGCACCTCCAGCGCGAGGTCGAGGCCGCTCGGGGCACCGCGCTCGTCGAGGTAGGACATGGGTGCGACGTCGTGCGGTGGCGGCGGCGTCCAAGCCAGGTCCAGGGCAGCGAGCGGCGTGACCCACGCCGAGACCGAGGTCGCGAACGACTTTCCGAGAAACGGTCCCAGCGGCACCGATTCCCAGGCCTGGATGTCGCGGGCAGACCAGTCGTTGACCAGGCAGAGACCGAAGACGCGCCGGCGAAAGTCGGCTGGCGGCACCGGTACGCCGAACTCGCTACCGACGCCGACGACGAAGCCGACCTCGGCCTCGAGGTCGAGGCGGCGGCTGGGACCGAACCTGACCGCACCGTCCTCGCCGATGGATTGTCCACGTGGGCGACGGACATCGGTTCCAGACACGACGACTGTTCCGGCGCGCCCGTGGTACCCGATCGGCAGGTGCTTCCAGTTGGGTGTCAGCGGATCACCGTCGGGCCGGAAGATCCGCCCGACGTTGGTCGCGTGGTGAACGCTGGCGTAGAAGTCGACGTAGTCGGCGACGGTGAACGGTAGTCGCAAGGTCGCGCCGTCGACGGGCACCAGGTGGGGCTCGATCGCCGGGCGGAAGTCGGTGTCGGTGAGCCACGTCGTCACGAGAGCCCGTACCGCCGTCCAGGCCGTGGGCCCAGCCGCGAGAAACGTGTCGAGCATCCCGTCGCGAAACAGCGCGCCGTGTTCGGTGTGCGCAGTGGCCGCGGTCAGGTCGAGCATCGCGTCGCCGATCCGCACCACCACGCTGGCCCGTGCGTCCGACAACACGGCACTGCCGTAAGGCAGGTGGTCGATGGCGAACGGATCGTCGTCGGCCACGTGGGCCCAGGTTGTCCGCGCCCAGGTCGTCATTGCGCGCTCACCAGTCCCATCGCCATGAGGTCCTCGAGCGGCTCGGTCACACTGCACGTGCCGAACGAACCGAGCAGGGTCCGTATCGCCGCACCGCGGCCAGTGTGTCGCTCATCGAGCAGGCCCGCGACCGGACCACGACCACGCGTACGCGCCGTCGTCTGATGCCTGCGCCCCCTCGCCGAGCCGCAACGGCCGGAACGTGTCGACCATGACGGCGAGTTCGTCGAAGTACTGCACGCCGATGCTGCGTTCGTACGCGCCTGGCTGCGGTCCGTGTGAATGCCCGCCGGGGTGAAGCGAGACGGAGCCCGGCCCGATGCCTGAACCCTTGCGTGCCTCGTAGTCGCCGCCGCAGTAGAACATCACCTCGTCGGAGTCGACGTTCGAGTGGTAGTACGGCACCGGGATCGACAGCGGGTGGTAGTCGACCTTGCGGGGCACGAAGTTGCAGATGACGAAGTTGTTGCCCTCGAACACCTGATGCGCAGGCGGCGGCTGATGCACCCGGCCCGTGATCGGCTCGAAGTCGGCGACGTTGAACGTGTACGGGTAGAGGCACCCGTCCCAGCCGACGACGTCGAACGGGTGCTCGGGATGCACGTGGACCGTGCCCGCGACAGCGCCGGGTCCGGATCCCCGGTGCTTGATGTAGACCTCGACGTCGCTGCCGACCCCGGCGGCAAGCTCACCGGGCCCGTGCAGGTCCCGTTCGCAGTACGGCGAGTGTTCGAGCAACTGGCCGAACTTCGACAGGTAGCGACGCGCCGGGGTGATGTGGCTGTTGGCCTCGATGCAGTACACCCGCAGCGGGTCCTCGCCGGTGGGTACCCATCGATGGGTGGTGGCCCGGGGGATCACGACGTAGTCGCCCTGCCGGGCCGACAGCGGGCCGAACAGGGTCTCGACGATCGCCGTGCCGGCTTCGACGTACACGCACTCGTCACCGACCGCGTTGCGGTACAGCGGCGACGGGGCGCGCGCGACGCAGTAGGAGATGCGGACGTCGTCGTTGCCCAAGACGAGCCGACGGCCCGTGACCACGTCGCAGGGGGCGGCGTCGGAGGTGCCGTCGGGGGCGGCGAACAGTCCGTGCAGCCGCAGGTGGCGGGGCACGAGTGGCTCGTTCGGCACCGTGCTCAGGTCTGGCAGCGCCCAGCTGCGGGCGTCCACGATCGCCGATGGCATGGTGCGGTGATAGAGCAACGAGCAGTCGGACGAGAAGCCGTCCTCGCCCATCAGCTCCTCGAAGTACAGCGATCCGTCCGCGCCGCGATGCTGCGTGTGCCGTTTCGGCGGCACGCTGCCCCGCTTCTGGTAGTACGCCATCGGCTTCCCCCTTGATCGACCACGCTGTCTTCGCCGGGTGTTCGCAACCTTCCTATCGAACCGCTTCACGTCATGGCGCACGAGGGGCGGGTGCGAAAGGATTCCGGTAAGACCCGAAACGAGACGTTTGGAGCACGGATGAGAAGCGACCGCGCCCTGACCTGCGTCGCGGTCGCGGCGCTGGCCGCCGCGGTTCTCGTCGCGTGCAGCTCGACGGTCACGGGCTCCGGGTCGGCGGTCCGGCCGTCCTCGTCCGCATCGTCGGCGCCCGCGAGCAGCTCGGGGGTCTCGACGGACGTCCCCACCCCGACCGACACATCCAGCGCTACCCCTGGACCGACCGCGGTGCCGCCGCCTGCGTCGTGCCCGGGAGGCACCTGTCCCAAGTCGTTGTCGGCGACGCTGAGCAGCCCGTACACGATCGTCGTCCGCGCAAACCGCGACTACAGCGGAGGTGTCGGCGCGACCATCGTCGAGCTGACGAACGGGACCGTGCCCGTGTTCTGGTACACGATCGAGGGTGACTCGCCGAGCCAGCTCAGCTGCATCACCGGGTCGAGCGGCGCCAACTGCGTACTCGTCGACTACACGGGTGCGCACGCATCCAATGCGACCGTCTGGACCCTGGCCGCGGGTACCTTGCACCGCGGGGCGACGGTCACGTCGGACACTCCGAACATGCGCGCTGACGATCTCAACGGCGACGGTTTCGTGGATGCCGAGGCACTGCAGAACACCTACGTGCCCGACTACGCCAGCGGGTCGGTCTACTGGCAGACGTGGACGTCCGACGGCAGCCACCTGACCTCGACCGGCTGTTCTGCCCCGACGCACAACCCGCCGGCCGCGCCGACGGCACCGTTGTCCGGCAGCTGTCCCTGAGCACCGCGGTCGCTGTCCGCGGTGAGGCCGCCGCGATCGGCCTAGCGCTCGTCCAACGGTGTGTAGGGGCGCTGGGTCGGGCCCGTGTACAGCTGGCGCGGACGGCCGATCTTCGTCTGCGGGTCGTTGATCATCTCGTGCCACTGGGCGATCCAGCCGGGCAGCCGTCCGATGGCGAACAGGACGGTGAACATCCGGGTCGGGAAGCCCATCGCGCGGTACAGCAGGCCGGTGTAGAAGTCGACGTTCGGGTACAGCTTGCGTGAGATGAAGTACTCGTCAGACAGCGCGACGCCCTCGAGTTCCATCGCGATGTCGAGCAGCGAGTCGCGCTTTCCGAGCGCCGAGAGCACCTGATCGGCGGCGCTCTTCACGATGGCTGCGCGGGGATCGTAGTTCTTGTAGACGCGGTGTCCGAAGCCCATGAGCTTGACGCCGGCCTCCTTGTCCTTCACGCGCTTCACGAACCGCGCCACGTTGCCGTCGTCGTCCCGGATGGCTTCGAGCATCTCGAGCACCGACTGGTTGGCACCGCCGTGAAGCGGTCCGAACAGGGCGTTGATCCCCGCGGAGACCGATGCGAACAGGTTGGCCTGCGACGAGCCGACGAGCCGGACGGTCGACGTCGAGCAGTTCTGCTCGTGATCGGCGTGCAGGATGAACAGCTGGTCCAGGGCACGCACGACCACCGGGTCCAGGTCGTACGGCTCAGCAGGAGTGCCGAACGTCATGCGGAGGAAGTTCTCGACGAGCCCGAGAGAGTTGTCGGGGTAGAGGAACGGTTGACCGACGGACTTCTTGTAGGCGTAGGCGGCGATCGTCGGCAGCTTGGCGAGCAGCCGCACCGTCGACAGCTCGACCTGATCCTGGTCGAACGGATTCAAGGAGTCCTGATAGAACGTCGACAGCGCGGAGACGGCGGAGGACAGCACGGGCATCGGATGGGCGTCGCGGGGGAACCCGTCGAAGAAGCGCTTGAGGTCCTCGTGCAGCAGCGTGTGCCTGCCGATCTTGCCCGCGAACTCGTCCAGCTGGGTTCGGGACGGCAGCTCGCCGTAGATGAGCAGGTAGCTGACCTCGAGGAAGGTGGATCCGGTCGCCAGCTCGTCGATCGGGTACCCGCGGTATCGCAGGATCCCGGCGTCGCCGTCGATGTAGGTGATCGCGGACGTGCACGATGCGGTGTTGGCAAAGCCCGGGTCGTACGTGACCAGGCCGGTCTTGCCTAGGAGCTTGCTTATGTCGGCCCCGTCGGATCCTTCGCTGGCAGTGGCGACCGGTAACTCGAGCGGCTCGCCGCCGGCGACGGTGAGGATCGCGGGCTGGGGCGCTGCATCCGACATTGCGGTTCCTTCCTCGACCTGAACTGCGACGGACCTTACTGCGCCCCGGACTGGGGCCGGTCGGTGAGGTTCTGCAAACGCACCTGCCCGCGGGCGACCAGCCGCTGCTGCTCGTCGGTGATCTCGACGACCCACAGCTGCTGGCTTCTGCCGCGATGCACCGGCGTGGCGGTGGCCGTCATCCGACCCTGGCCCGCGGCTCGCAGGAAGTCGGTCTGGTTGCTGACGCCGACCACCTTGCCCCGCTTGCCCAGCCACAGCGCGGCGCCGATGCTGGCCGCCGACTCGATGAGCGCGCAGTACACGCCACCGTGCACGATGCCGAACGGTTGATGATGTTCCGGCCGGATCGTCAGGCTCACGACCACGCGGTCGGCGTCGAACTGTTCGAACTCGAAGCCCAGAACCTTTTCCAGGCCGGTCGGTACGTACTCATCCACAGTCGTCGATTCCATAGTCTTCGAAACCTACGCCCGGTTCGGATGCACATTGCAGGCGAGTCCGGGGCATGCTGGTGCACATGCTTGGTCTGCCGGCGACGGTCACCGCGTGTCTGTTCGACCTCGACGGCGTCCTGACCGACACCGCATCGGTGCATCGACGAGCGTGGAAGCAGACGTTCGACGAACTGCTCGTCCCACGCGGACAGTCACCGTTCACCGACCGCGACTACGCCGACTACGTCGACGGCAAACCGAGATCCGACGGCGTGCGGGACTTCCTCGTCTCGCGAGGGATCGCGCTGCCTGAAGGGGACCGCGGCGACCCGCCCGACCGGGAGACGATCCGGGGCGTGGGCAACCGCAAGAACACCCTTCTGCTGCAACACATCCGTGACGACGGCGTGGCTGTCTACGACGGATCCCGCCGGTATCTCGAGGCGGCTCGCGACGCCGGGCTGCGCCGAGTTGTCGTCTCGTCGAGCGCGAACACGGCCGAGGTCCTCGACGTCACCGGTTTGGCGGCGCTCGTCGAGGGGCGGGTCGACGGCACGACCCTGGCCGAGCGGCACCTGGCGGGCAAGCCGGCCCCGGACTCCTTCCTTGCCGGGGCCACGTTGGTGGGCGCAGCTCCGTCCCAGGCCGCCGTGTTCGAGGACGCGACCGCGGGAGTGGCGGCCGGACGGGCGGGCGGCTTCGGCATGGTCGTCGGCGTGAACCGCCTCGACGACGCTCACGCCGCTGCTCTGCGGCAGCGCGGCGCGGACATCGTCGTCAGCGATCTCGGTGATCTGCTGTGAGGAGCGCTCACCGCTTCCCGGTCGAGCCGTGGCAGCTGCGGGAGGTGGGTCTGGACTTCGAGATGCTCGCCCAGTCGGAGTCGCTGTTCGCATTGTCCAACGGTCACATCGGCCTGCGCGGGAACCTCGACGAGGGCGATCCGGCCGTACTGCCGGGCACGTACCTGAACTCTTTCTACGAAACGCGACCGTTGCCGTACGCCGAGGCCGGATTCGGTTTCCCCGAGACGGGGCAGACGATCGTCAACGTCATCGACGGCAAACTGATCCGCCTGCTCGTCGACGACGAGCCGTTCGACCTGCGCTACGGCGAGGTTCGCAGTCACGAACGCACGCTCGACCTGCGTGCGGGTGTGCTCAGGCGCGAGGTGCATTGGGAGTCTCCGGCCGGCCAGGCGATCCAGCTGCGAACCACGCGTCTCGTGTCGCTCACCCAGCGCTCGATCGTGGCCATCCACTACTCGGTCGAGGCGGTCGATCAGCCCGCCCGCGTCGTGATCCAGTCGGAGATGGTCGCGAACGAGGACGTGCCGGCGCAGTCGAGTGATCCGCGCGTCGCGGCGATCATGGAGTCGCCACTGGAGTCGATCGAGTTCGACGGTCACGACACACGAGCCCACCTGATCCATCGCACTCGATCGAGCAAGCTGCACGTGGCCGCGGCGATGGAGCACGTCTTCGACGGCGATGACCTTCCGGGGACGAAGCTCGCCGTCCACGCCGACTGGGCGCGGCTGACGGCGGGCACGGTACTGAACCCCGGGGAGCGTCTCACCTTCACGAAGTTCGTCGCGTACGGATGGTCGAGTCAACGTTCGGTGCCGGCGCTGCGCGACCAGGTGGACGCCGCCCTGACCGCGGCCGTGAACGCCGGATGGGACCAACTGGCGGACGAGCAGCACGAGGCGCTCGATCTGTTCTGGGACGGTGCCGACGTCCAGATCGACGGCGACCCGGTCGTGCAGCAGGCCGTCCGCTTCGCCCTCTTCCACACGTACCAGGCCGCCGCACGAGCCGAGCAGCGCGCGATTCCCGCCAAGGGCCTCACCGGGCCGGGCTACGACGGCCACGCGTTCTGGGACACCGAGAGCTTCGTCCTCCCGGTGCTCACTGCCACGGCACCGCACGCCGCGGCCGACGCGCTCAGGTGGCGCGCCTCGACGCTCGACGTCGCGCGCGAACGAGCGAAGACGATGACGCTGTCGGGCGCGGCCTTCCCGTGGCGCACGATTCGGGGCCAGGAGTGTTCGGGCTACTGGCCGGCAGGGGCCGCGGCCTTCCACATCAACGCCGACATCGCGGTCGCCGCGCTGCGATACGTCACGTGGACCGGCGACGAGGCGTTCGAGCGTGGTTGCGCGTTGCCGATCCTGATCGAGACCGCTCGACTGTGGATGTCGCTCGGTTGCCACGGTGCCGATGGCGCGTTCCACATCGACGGCGTCACCGGGCCGGACGAGTACAGCGCGATCGTCGACGACAACATCTATACGAACCTGATGGCCAAGCTGAACCTCGACGGAGCGGCGGACGCGGCGCAACGGTGGCGCGCGCAGGCGAACGCTCTCGACGTGACGGCGGAGGAGATCTCGTCATGGCGCGCCGCGGCGGCCGTGGTCGCGATTCCCTATGACGAGAAGCGGGCAGTCCACCAGCAGGACAGGGGATTCACCGACCACGCCGTCTGGGACTTCGAACAGACCGAAGCGGAGAACGGCTATCCGCTGCTCCTGCACGCGCCGTACTTCGACATCTACCGCAAGCAGGTGATCAAGCAGGCGGACCTGATCCTGGCGATGCATTGGTGCGGGAACGAGTTCACGCCGGAGCAGAAGGCGCGCGCGTTCGCGTACTACGAGCCGTTGACGGTTCGCGACTCGTCGCTGTCGGCGTGCGCCCAGTCGGTGATCGCTGCCGAGGTGGGGCAGCTCGAACTCGCCGCCGACTACCTCGCCGAGGCGGCGTTGATGGACCTCCACGATCTGGAACACAACTCCGTCGACGGGCTGCACATCGCCTCGCTGGCGGGGACGTGGCTTGCCATCGTGGCCGGCTTCGGCGGTATGCGTGACCACGGCGGCCGCTTGTCGCTGCGCCCGCAGTTGCCGCCGGAGTGGACCCGCCTGCACTTTCGGTTGCGCTGGCGGGACTGCCGGATCCGCGTCCAGGTGACCGGCGACGAGGTCACCTACGAGTTGGCGGACGGGCCTGATGCCGGCGTCGAGATCTTCGACTGCGGTGAGGCCGTGCTACTGACCAAGGGCAATCCGGTGATCCGGCCGGTGCAGCGAGTCGTGCCGCTGACACCACGCCCGTCCCAACCCGCCGGCCGCACCCCGATCTCGATGCGCGAGCTCGAGGCACGGCCGACGGGTGATCCTGGTTAGGGTGCTGGTACCGAACCCGACTCGCCGCTGAGGTGGTGCGCGGTCTTGCCGTGGTGTTCCAGGTCGATCTCGTCCGCCGACGTGACGTCTGCGGGCAGGTCGATCGTCATCTTCGGACCCGTGAACCAGTGCTTGGCAGTGGCGTGCCAGGCGATCCAGAGGAACAGCAGCGCGCCGAGCACGACGACCGGTGTGTAGTTGACGAACTTCAGGCTGGACCAGCCGAAGCCCTTGTACCAGGGTGCGCCCGCGGATGAGGTCGGCAGCAGCGCGATCACCGAGGTGATCACGATCTCCGCGACCGCGATGGGGGCCATCCACTTGTACTTGCTTCCGAGGGTCCAGCCTCCGGGCTTGAAGTTGTCGCCTGCTCGCCAGCGGAGGTAGATCGGGATGGCGAAGGCGACATAGAGACCGATGACGCCGATCGACACCACCGCGAAGAAGGCGACGGGAACGGGCGTGGGAACGCCGTTGATCACGATGTCGGCCTTGACCAGGGCGGGAAGCGTGATGATGATGGCGACGACGGCCGAGATGATCACGCCGTAGACCGGCACCTTGTTCGCGTTAAGGCGTGACCAGTACTTGGCTCCCGGGACTGCGCCGTCGCGGCTGAACGCGAACAGCATCCGGGTGGTGCTCGTCATGCAGGCGACGGTGCAGAAGAACTGCCCGGCCGTAGAGATGAACAGCACGAGGCTCGCCCCGTTGGTGGTGAGCGCCTGGGTGAAGATGGTCGCGACGCCGCCACCCCCCGCGGAGACTCCAGCCTCGTTCTGGACGGCGAACAGGAATGCGAGCAGGAGCAGCCAGCCGCCGATGCCGCTGTAGAAGATCGATCGCCAGATGCCCTTGGCGGCCGAGTCGGCAGCGCTGTGCGTTTCTTCCGACAGGTGAGCCGAGGCGTCGTAGCCGGTGATCGTGTACTGGGTGAGGATCACCGACAGGGGGATGACACCGAACAGGAACGCCATGCCCCCGGTGTGGCCGCCGAAGAAGCCGGTGTTGTTGACGGTGTGCGTGAACACCGACTTCAGGGACGCATGGTGGCTGGGGACGAACACGAGGATCCCGATCACGAGCGCCGCACCGGCGACGTGCCACCAGACCGAGATGTTGTTGAGGATCGCGAGCAGGTGGCTGGAGAAGATGTTGATAAGCGAGGCCAGCAAGAGCACGACGAGGAAGATGATGAAGACACGGGTCAGGCTGTAGCCCTTCGCCCATGAGGTGTTGTACGTGTCGAGGGTCAGGTCGAAGAACGTCGCGCAGCCGTACGCGACCGAGGCGTCGATCGCCAGCAGGCCGATGAGGTTGAGCCAGCCTGTGTAGTAACCGGCCTTGACGCCGCCGAGCTTGGACGCCCACCAGTAGATGCCGCCGGACGTCGGGAACGCCGACACCAGTTCGGACATGCAGAGCCCGATGATGAGGATGAAGCCCGCCGCGATCGGCCAGCCCCAGGCGATCGCAGCCGGACCGCCGTTGTTCCACCCGACGCCGAACGTCGTGAAACAGCCCGCCAGGATGGAGATGATCGAGAACGAGATCGCGAAGTTCGAGAAACCCGACCAGGAGCGGTCGAGCTCCTGCTTGTATCCCATTTCGGCGAGTCGTTTCTCGTCTTCGTCGAGAATTACGCTGTCAGCCACTGCGCTTGCTCCCTCGCACCTAGTCGATCCCCGGACGGCTCGATCAGTTGGACACCAAGTGTCGGGATGGTAGGCCCGCTGAGGCTTTACGGTCTAGCCCCCGTACCTTTTGTTCTGAGTGGTGCGGGTCAGGGGCGACGCACGTAGGTCAGCGGCGTACATGGTTCGGTGGACGTACCATTCCTCGGTGACCATCGACGAACAGCGTGGCGCCCTGCCACGTATCGGTCTGACGACCTATCGCGAACCGGCGGCGTGGGGCGTGTGGAACGAACCCGCCGATCTGCTGCCGGTCTCGTACTCGGACGAGGTGTCCGCGGCGGGTGGCGTTGCGATGCTGCTGCCGCCGGCTCGAGGCGCCGATGTCGACTCCGCTGCGCGCGCCGCCCTGGACGGACTGCACGGGCTCGCGCTCACCGGCGGCGCCGACGTCGATCCGCGCAGGTACCGCGCGGCGCGCGATCCGCACACCGGCCCGGCCCGGCCCGATCGAGACGAATGGGAGATCGTCCTGGCGCAGGCCGCGCTCAAGCGAGGCATGCCGATCCTGGCGATCT
>Ga0209014_10001383_pt1 | contig 14288 bp, 13 predicted proteins | sample BarGraNGADG00212_FD_184491 | JGI IMG/M metagenome (GOLD analysis project Ga0209014, IMG submission 184491) | Arctic peat soil microbial communities from Barrow, Alaska - Barrow Graham LP Ref core NGADG0002-212 (SPAdes) (version 2) | ecosystem: Environmental > Terrestrial > Soil > Wetlands >...
CCCCCGCCGTGACCGTGATCGACACCGCGCTCGAACTCACGCTGCCACTTGTCGCGGTGATGCTGGCACTCCCCACGAGCGCGCCCGTGACCACTCCCGAAGACACCGACGCGGTGGGCGAGTTCGAGGAGGTCCAGGAGATACCGCCCGAGCCGAGCGAGTGTCCGTCGCGCGCGTACGCCGTCGCGCTTAGCGTGGACGTCGCGCCCGACACTACGGTCAGCGGGCCCGCGGGGGTCACGTCGATGCGGGCGACGCTGTTGTCGACCGGCGGTGGAGGGGTCGTTACCCCTCCACCGCTGTCACCGCCGCCGCATCCCGCAAGCACGAACGGTGCGAGGCAGCAGCCAGCCGTCAGGCGTCTGATCCAGCGAGATCGTGGCGCAACCGTCATTGCGTACCCCGTAGTCCGGTAAAATCCAGTAGCCGAATGAACAGCACCATGCCGGGGGACACGGGCGGCGCGAGCGATAGCAATACTGGTGAGCCGCCGTCAACTGCGCGTCAGAAGTGCCTCAGCGGCGTCCTCACTGAAGACTCGGTATGACGAAATGAGGTGAGTCCGCTAGCGGTGTACGATCTCGTGCTCCGGCCATTCGGCGTAGGTGACGCGACCGCCAGAGGCAGAGACCCTGAGTGAGTCTCGGCATCAAGTCATCCTAGGAGCGGGTCAGTGTCGCACGGGTTGAGAACGGATTATCGGGGGTTTCGACACTCCGGGCTAGCCCTGTCGGTGCGCTGCGCCGCCAGGGGGTCGTGCTGCTTATGCTGTTGGCCGTGGAGCCGGTGCCGGCATGCGTCGTGCGAACCACAAAGCTGCGCTGATCACGTTACGGTCTGCGCCCGACACCCCTCAAGCCATAGACCTTGGCGGCGCACGAGGTCCTCGTCAGCTCAGGACAGAGTCCGTTCGCCGGAGCACCTCGGCGTCAGTTTCGAAGGGCAGGCGAGCGCGAATCGCGGCGAGCGCATCAGTCGAGGAGAGCCGGCCCAGGGCCTCGACGGCCGCCAGGCGCACCAGCGGGTCGTCGTCTGCCAGGGCGGCTGTGAGCGCTTGCACGTCGGCCGCGGTACCCGCGTTGGCCAACACCGCGCAGGCGTTGCGCTTGAGCCCGGAGAGCTTGGCTCGCGACAGGGGCGTGTGCTTCAATGCCGTGGAGAACTCTGCCGGGGACGTGGCCAGGAACGCGCGCGCCAGTGCGCGGGCGTCGGGCGCGGCCAGCCGCTCCAGGGGAGAAAACGCCGATTCGGTCGCCCCGGCGGAATATTTATGGTTCCAAGGGCAGACCTCCTGGCAGATATCGCACCCGAACAGGTGCTCGCCCACCATCGCCGCCTGCTCCGGCGTATGCGGCCCCTTGAGCTCGATGGTCAGGTACGAAATACACCGGCGCGCGTCGAGCACGCGGGGCGCCACGAAGGCCTGCGTGGGGCAGGCATCCAGACACCGGGTACAGGTGCCGCAGTGGTCGCTGGCAAACGGGTCGTCCGCCTGCAGCGCGACGTCGAGAAAAAGCGCGCCGAGGAAGAAGAAGGAACCCAGCTGCGGGTTGATCAGCAGGGTGTTCTTGCCGAACCACCCGAGACCGGCACGTTGCGCGAGGTCGCGCTCGAGCACGGGACCGCTGTCCACGAAGGAGCGGCCGTTCAGCTCACCGAGTTCACCCCGCGTCCACTCGAGCAGGACGTCGAGCTTGTCCCACATCACGCGGTGGTAATCGGCAAAGCGGGCGTAGCGCGCCACCGCTCCCGCTGGTTGCGTGCCACCGTAGTTGAGCGCGACGACGAGCGCGCTGACCATGCCGGCAACGGGCTGCCGCGCATCCGCTCTCAGGTCCCTGCCCTTGGCCAGGTAGTGCATCTCGCCCGCATAGCCGCCGGCGAGCCATGAATCGAATTCCTTCAGGGTGGCCGGCTCACCGAGCGACGTGATGCCCACCAGGTCGAAGCCCGCCGCGCGCGCCTGTGCCTTGAGACGAAGCTCGAAGCCCGCGGCGGCCTCGGCAATCACGGGTGGTGCCGGGTCCACCGCGCGTAGCGCAGGACGTCGGCCACCGGCGGCACGGCGTCCTCGCTGCCGTACGCCGTGTACATCCGCCAGCGCAGGTACGTGCGGTCGGGCCACGGGATGAAAGGCGCGCGCGCCCACCAGCGGCGCCGGCGGTACCGCCACCAGACCCGCGTCAGGTCGGCCGCGACCGCGGGATTGACCAACGCGCGAAGCTTCAGCGCGACGAGAAGGCGAAACCAAGGCACGACTGAAAGATGGTAGACGGTAGACAGTTGGCGGTAGACAGTTGGCGGTAGGCAGTTGGCGGTAGGCAGTTGGCGGTAGGCAGTTGGCGGTGGGCGGTTGGCTACAGGCAGTTGGCAGAAGGCGGGGGCTTCCTGTCGTCGGACGCGCCTCCTATCGTCCACACTTCGCCGACTGCCAACCGCCCACCGCCAACTTCCAGCCGGTCTTCGTCGTGTTCCTCCGCGGTCTGATGCCCCGCATCTCTTGGCTCGCCACGCGCGCCTATTACCGTTTTTCGGTGGGCGGCGCGCTCGTGCCCGCCGACGGGCCGGTGCTGCTGGTGGCCAACCACAACAACTCGCTGATGGATGCGGCCTTCGTGGTGATGGCCGCTCGGCGCGAGGTGCGATTCCTGGCCAAGGCGCCGCTGTTCACGCATCCGCACATCGGGTGGCTGATACGCGCGACGGGCTCGATTCCGGTATACCGCATCCAGGACGACCGCAGCCTGGTGGGCCAGAATCGCGACATCTTCATCGCCGTGCACGCCGCGCTCGCCGAGGGCGCCGCCGTGGGCATCTTCCCCGAGGGAACGAGTCACTCGGGCTCGGGCCTGGCCCGGCTCAAGACGGGGACGTCACGCATTGCCCTTGGCGCGTCCAGGCTCATTGGCCATTCGTTCCCGATCGTTCCCGTGGGGCTCGTCTTTCGCGATCGCAACAGCCTGCGCAGCGAAGTGCGCGTGGTGGTGGGCGAGGCGTTCGACTGGAGTGACCTGGCGGCGCGCGACGACGTGAAGTCCGCGGTGCGCGAGTTGACGAAGCGCATAGACGAGGCGATGCGCCGCGTGACGCTCAACCTCGACTCATGGCAGGACACGGCGCTCGTGCACCTGGCCGAGCAGATATGGGCCGCCGAGAACGATTTCCCCCTCGACTCGGAGAGCACGCTGGCGCGACTGACGCTCACGGCCGGCGTGCTGCAACGGTTCCGGTCGAGCGACGACGCGGCATGGCGCACGACATCTCGCGAGTTGCGCGCGCACGCCCGCATGCTGCAGCACCTGGGGATGACGCCGCAGGCGCTCAAGGAAGACGTCACCTGGGCGGCGGCGGCGCGCTGGTCGATTCTGCGCTTCCCATTGCTGGCCGCAGTGCCACTGGCGGCGGTGGCGCTGCTGGCCTACTGGCCGCCCCTGTTCGCGGTGCGGTGGATGGCAACTCACAACAGCGAAGGGCCGGATTCGGAGTCGACGTACCGCGTGCTTGGCGTGCCGATCCTTGGCGCCATATGGACGTTGCTGCTGAGTGTCGCCGCCGGGTGGAGGTTCGGCTGGCCCTGGGGGCTCAGCGCGCTGCTGCTGTTGCCGGCGGTCGGCATCGGTGCGGCGATGGTGGCCGAGCAGCGCCGGCTGGGATGGCTGGCGATACGGCGGTTCTTCTTGCGTCACCTCCTGCGCCGGCGGCTTGGCCGGATGCGCGAGCGCCAGCGGGCCATCGCTGCGCACCTGAACGAACTGCTCGAACTGGGCACGTCGTAACGCCGCTGCGCCGGCACGCACCGCCACGCGCCGCCGCGGACACCGCTCAGAAGAATGATGTTCCGTCGAGACCGGGTGGGATGGCGATGCCCAGCGCGGCCAGCGCGCTCGGCATCACGTCAACGGTGCGGCGTGGCGTGCGTGCGGCAGGACGGCTGAGCAGCAACGGGACGTCCATGTGCTCGCGGTGGAGCGCGCCGTGCGACGAGAGGTGTGTGATGGGTTCGTACCTGGCCCGAAAGTCCCAGCCGCGAGTGGCCGAGAGCATCATCTCACCGGCGCGGGACGACGCGGCGAGCTGCAGGATCTGCACGAGCGCATCAGGGTAGTCGGAGCGGGCGCACGCGTCGTGCGCCGCATCGGGTGACGCGGCGTCCACCCGGCCGCCGAGCCCCAGCGGGTCACCGCCGTTCATGGGCTCGTACGTGAAACGTTCACCGGAACGGCGGACCATCGCCCGGCCGCGTCCATCGCGCGCGCGCACCTCGCAGGAGTCGATGGTGTGGGGCAGCATCAGCAAGTCCACCGAGTCGCGCTCCAGAAGGCGCTCGGCGGTGGGCTCCCACCGCGTGGCGAGCTCGGGCCAGAACGGGCGGGCCCGGCGATTGAGCTCGAGGTAGACGTGGCTCATCGCGTTGCCGCTCACCATCACGGCTGCGTCGCGTCCGCGCCCGAGGATCCACGGATGGGCGAGCACGCCGAGTCCCCATCGCGCCAGCAGGCCGGCGAGATCCTCGTGGCTGGTGACCGCCGAATGGCCGTGGTCGCTGACCACCCACAGGTGCATGTCGCCCCAGCGGCCGTCACGTTCGGCGTCGCGGCGAATGCTCGCGGCCGTGTGGTCGACGATGCGCATGGCGTCGGTAACCGCGGGGTGCGTATGGCCGGCGGCGTGCGAGGTCTTGTCGATGCCGGGGTGGACACAGAACACGAAGTCGGGACGCTCGCGGCGGATGTGGTCGACCACGCGCGTGCTGATGGCGCGATCGATGATGAGCCAGCCGCGAACGTCGCCGCGGAAGTGCGTCCACCCGGCGCGCAGGCCAAAGACCCAGCTGAATCCGATGCGTTGCGCCGGGCCGAGGCCGCGGCCGATGGGCGTGAACGCGCCAAACGAGGACGGCACGTGCTCAAAGAGGGTGCGAGCGCTGGCTGCCAGGTCGCCGTCGAGGCACCGGGCCTCGGTGCCGACGTAGCTTCGGGCAAAGCCCGGCCAGTGGGTGGCGGAGCGCGCGCGGTCCCACCAGCGGATGCCCGGTATGCCGGCAGTTCCCGGGTAGAGCCCCGTGAGGAATGGCGTGTAAGCCGGCCCCGTGACCGAGGGAAAGACGGACGAAACCGTGTGCAGTCCCCCCTCGGCGCGCAGGCGGGCGAGCGCGGGGAGAGTCCCCGCGTCGAGCGCGGCGCGGAGGGTGTCGGGGCGGGCGCCGTCGGCCACCAGGACGACGAGGCTCACCGGTATGGGTCGCGGCAGGTCACCGCAGAAAGTAAACTGCATGGTCCGCGGCTTGCACAGGCGCGCAACGATATCCGGGTGACCGAGACCATGGCGAAACCGAAAAAGAAGGGGGCACCGCGCCGCGCGCGGGGCAAGCCCGTTGACCCGAAGCTGCGGCGCACCATCGAACACGCGGCGGTCGCCGGCGTGCGTGAACGCTTCGTCGAGGGCCACCTCGCGGCGGGACGCCTGGCGCCTGGTGAACGTGTCGCGCGCACGAAGCGCATGAAGGAGGAGCGGCGCATCGACGATGCGATCCGTGACGTGACGCCCTTGGTGACGGAGGACGAGAAGTTGCTCGACTTCGCTCCCAAGCGGGGCGACGACTTCACGCGCACCGACACGTGGCGGGTGATGCGCATCATGGGCGAGTTCATCGAGGGGTTCGACAAGCTGGCCGGCGTGGACAAGGGGGTGACCTTCTTCGGTTCGGCGCGTACGGCGCCTGACGACCCCTACTACGTGGCGGCGACACAGACGGCCAAGCTGCTGGCCGAACAGGGGTTTGCCATCATTACCGGTGCCGGTCCGGGGATCATGGAGGCGGCCAACAAGGGAGCGCAGGATGGAGAGGGGCATTCGATCGGGTGCAATATCCAGCTCCCGTTCGAGCAGGGCTCCAATCCGTACGTCGACACGCTCATCGACTTCCGCTATTTCTTCGTGCGCAAGACGATGTTCATCAAGTACAGCATTGGGTACGTTATCTTTCCCGGCGGCTTCGGCACGCTCGACGAGCTGTTCGAGGCCGTGACGCTGATCCAGACCGGCAAGATTTCGCAGTTCCCGGTGGTGCTGTTCGGCACGCATTACTGGGCCGGGCTGGTGCGCTGGATCCAGTCGCGGGTGCTCGGCGAAAAGAAGATCTCGCCGGGGGACCTCGACCTCCTGGTCATCACGGATGACCCCAAGGAGGCAGCCGACGTGATTGCGGCAGCCTGGGAGGCGCAGATGGCGGCGGCGGCCGGGAAGGCGCGTGCGGCGTGGGAGATCAAGGTGAAGCGCGCGGCGATGGAAGCCGAGGGCTCGGCGAGCGCCGGCCGGCGAAAGCGGTAATCACGAAGAACGGGCATACCTCATGAGCGACAGCAAACGCGGCGGCTTCAAGGCCAGCCGTCACGGTGGAGGCAAGGCGAGCGCCGCCGGCAGCAAGTCAAAGCAGAAGAAGGCTGCCGAGCAGCGCGAGGCGAAGAGCGTCAAGCTGGGGGCACGGGCACCGGCACTGAACCGGTTCCTGCGAGGCGCGCGCATCGATCCGCGCGTGATCGACGGCACCGAGACGGTGGTGCAGCTGGTGGACGGGACCTTCCACGCCTACAACAGCGGGCGGTTGCGCGAGGCGTGCCATCTGTTCAGCGGCAAGATGCTGGCGAAGGATGTCACGGTGGGGCTGACGCTCACCGGGGCGCTGACGCCGGCCGGGCTGGGGATGAGCGCGCTGATCCCGCTCATCGAGGCGGGATTCGTGGACTGGATCATCAGCACCGGCGCCAACCTGTACCACGACACGCATTTCGGGCTGGGACTGGCCATGCATCGCGGCAACTCGTCGGAAAGCGACGTGGTGCTGCGCGAGGAAGGGGTGGTGCGCATCTACGACATCTTCTTCGACTACGACGTGCTGCTGAGCACCGACGCCTTCTTCCGCAAGATCCTGCGCTCGCCGGAATTCCAGAAACCGATGTCGAGCGCCGAGTTCCACTGGCTGTGCGGCAAGTACATCGCGGCGCGCGAGCAGGCGCTGGGAATTGGTAACAAATCGCTACTAAGTGCGGCGTATGCATGCGGCGTGCCGGTGTACACCAGCTCGCCGGGCGACTCGTCCATCGGCATGAACGTGGCGGCGCTGCAGCTCGAGGGATACCAGTGCGTCATCGACCCGAGCCGCGACGTCAACGAGACGGCGTCGATCGTGCTGCACGCCAAGCGGTCGGGCGGCAAGAGCGCGGTGCTGATCATGGGGGGCGGGAGCCCCAAGAACTTCGTGCTGCAGACGGAGCCGCAGATCCAGGAAGTGCTGGGCATCGACGAGAAGGGGCACGATTTCTTCCTGCAGGTCACCGACGCGCGTCCCGACACGGGCGGCCTGTCGGGCGCCACGCCGGCCGAGGCGGTGAGCTGGGGGAAGATCGATCCCGACCGCCTGCCGGATGCGGTGGTCTGCTATGTGGACGCGACCATCGCGCTGCCGCTGATGACGAGTTACGCGTTGGCCACGACGAAGCCGCGCAAGCTGAAGCGGTTGTATGACCTGCGGGGGAAGATGATGGATCGGTTGAAGGCGGAGTTTGAGAGGGCGAATACGTAACAGACTGCAACTTTCGGCCACAGATGAGCGCAGAAGTACGCCGATTGTCGTAGGGCGGCAGGGATAATGGACCTTGCCCGGCGCATGACAAATGACCATATTATATGGTCATTTGTAATTTCGGAGGATCTGATGCCGATCGCGCGCAAGAACAAGCGGGTCATTCGCGAAGCGGTCGTACGGGAGGGCGTGGTGAACGCCACCGCCTTCAAGGCGCACTGCCTGGAGATGCTCGACAACGTGCGTGACACGCGCGTGCCGCTGGTGGTGACCAAGCATGGCAAGCCCGTGGCGCGGGTGGTGCCGATCGACGCGGAGGTGGAGACGGTCTTTGGTGCGTTGCGGCACTATCTTGGCGCCATAGACGATGCCGCGCTGATAGCACCGGAGCCGTGGCCGGGACTCGACGACGACGTGGAGCCGCCAAGATGAAGGCGCGAAGGGTGCGCGAGGGACCCGACGTCGACACCGGATGGTTGCTCGACACACATGTGTGGATCTGGATGATGACGGGGCGCACAGACCGGCTCGGCGTGGCACTGCGCCGCTCGCTCGAGCAGACGCGCCGCACGTACGGACTCTACATCAGCGAGTTATCTGTTTATGAGCTGGCCATCAAGGTGGCGCGCGGCCGCCTGGCGTTGCAGGGCCGCGTGGAAGATCTCGCCGCCGACACCGAACGACTGCCGGGGTTGCGTTTCGTGCCGTTTTCGCGAGCCGCGATGCTCGAGGCCGCGACGTTGCGCGGCGCGCCGACCGATCCGTTCGACCGTGGCATTGCCGCGACCGCCATCGTTCTCGGTCTGTCGCTGGTGACGGCGGACCGGCAGCTGACGACGTCGGTGCAGGGGAGCGCGCGGTTGCGGGTGGTGCGGGTGTGAGGACTGCGAATCACGCCTCCGAAGGAGTGCTGAGGGCGTTCACTTCGCTGCACTCCGTCGCCTACCAGCCCATGGGTTTCCGGAACGTACCGTCAGCGTTCACGCAGGCCGCGGGATGACTATCCGCGCCGGCTGCGACGAGAACTCCCGTCGACACGACACATAAAGAGGCCGTCTCGCGACAGCCTCTCTCATATGCGATATCGTCACACGATTCTCTACGTCTTCATGATGTTCTTGCCGACTTTGCGCGTCTTGACGGGACCCTTTCCACCGGGTGCCTTGGCGGCACGTTTCTTGGCAGCGGTCATTCTTCCACCTCTGCTGGCTTTTGCCATCGGAATTGATCTCCTTCGATTGCGTTTGCGCGCTGATGACTTCCCAGTCGCCGTTGACTGAACTGAATGGATGTGGCCTGTGATGTTGCGGTGCCATCGCATCTTGGGAGTAATGCGTTCAGGGTAGGCCGGACTCACGGGGCGCGTGGTGCGATCCACGCCCCTCCATGGACTGACATGCGGATTAGTCCCAACGAGCGATAGGCGGCTGCGTCGCTGCCGGACAGTTTCCAAGAGTGTATGCGCGGGGGCCGTTCAGGCCTTCGAGAATCGCCGCTGGAGACCGATCATGGCAGACGACAAGACGCTGACGACGCTGACGGGTGCGCCCATCGGCATGCAGCAGGCCCTTACCGCGGGCCCGCGTGGCCCGCTGCTCATGCAGGACGTGCAGCTGCTCGAACAGCTGCAGCACTTCAACCGCGAACGGATCCCGGAGCGGGTGGTGCACGCCAATGGATCGGGTGCCTACGGGACGTTCACGGTCACCCGGGACGTGTCGAAGTTCACGCGCGCTGCCTTTCTTGGCGCCGTGGGCAAGAAGACGGACGTCTTCCTGCGCTTCTCCGAAGTGGCCGGCGAACGTGGCGCCGCAGAAGCCGAACGCGACGTGCGCGGCTTCGCGGTGAAGTTCTACACGGAAGAGGGGAACTGGGACCTCGTGGGCAACAACACGCCGGTCTTCTTCGTGCGCGACCCGTACAAGTTCCAGATGTTCATCCATACGCAGAAACGGCATCCGCAGACGAACCTGCGCAACATGGACATGCAGTGGGACTTCTGGTCGCAGTGCCCCGAAGCGCTGCACCAGGTGACCATCCTGATGAGCGACCGTGGCATCCCGGCGACGTACCGCCACATGGATGGTTTCGGCAGCCACACCTACTCGCTGGTCGACGCGGTCGGCAAGCGCACCTGGGTGAAGTTCCACCTGAAGACCCAGCAGGGAATCAGGAACCTCACCGACGCCGAAGCGGCCGTGCTCATCAGCACCGATCGCGAGACGCACCAGCGCGACCTCTACGAGAGCATCGCCAAGGGGGACTTCCCGCGCTGGAAACTGTCAATCCAGCTGATGACCTATGAGGAGGCGACGGCGTTCCGGTGGAACCCGTTCGACCTCACCAAGGTCTGGCCGCACGCCGAGTTTCCGCTCATCGAGGTGGGAATGCTCGAGCTGAACCGGAACCCGGAGAACTACTTCGCCGAGGTGGAGCAGGCCGCGTTCAAGCCGAGCGCGCTGGTGCGGGGAATCGCGCCGAGCCCCGACAAGATGCTGCAGGCGCGCCTGATGAGTTATGCGGACGCGGAGATGCACCGGCTGGGCGTCAACAGTCACGAACTGCCGGTGAACAAGCCACGCTGTCCGGTGCACTCGTACATGCGCGACGGCGCAATGGCGACGGCGGCGGGTTACGGAAGCGCGGCCAATTACTGGCCCAACACGGTGGCTGGTGCGCCGCAGCCGGATCCCGGGTACAAGGATGCCGCATGGGCGTTGGGCGAGACGATCGTGGACCGCTACGACAGCACGGTGGACCATGACGACTACACGCAGCCCGGCGACCTGTACCGGCTGTTCGACGAAGGGCAACGCGAACGCTTGGTGAAGTGCATCGCCGATCGCCTGGGTCAGGCACGTCGCGAGGTGCAACTGCTCATGGTGGGCCACTTCTTCAAGGCCGACGAGGACTATGGCCGGCGCGTGGCGAAGGCGCTGGGCATCGGCAGCGCAGAGTTCAGGTAGTTCCTGTCGAGCGCACGCACCGCACCAGGTTGGCCTTCGTGTAATCGCCCGCCGTGATCGTGCGACTCCACCAGTCGGAGCCGAGCACGCGGCGGGCGATCGCGGCATCATCGAGCCCGATGGCAATCAGCGCGTCGATGACCGCGATGGTCTCCTCGAGCCAGTCGGCCTTGGCGTTGAGCGCCTGCACCGGGGTGGCGAGCAGCCCCTTGTGCCCGTCGAAGTAGCGGTTGGGCCCGAGCGCGGCAATACGGCGCAGCGACTGCACCAGCACGCGCGGCTGTTCGGTGCGGTGCGAGACGCGCACCTTCACTCCGATGAACAGGTCGCCCCCAAACACCGTGCCGGTGTCCGCGTCCCAGACGACATGATGGTCGTCGCTGTGGCCGGGTGTGGGAATGCACTCGAGTTGGGCGGGAAGGGTGAACCGTGCGCAGGGGCCGATGGGTGACGGCGAGCCCCAGGTATACCGACGATACAGGCCGATGGGCTTGGGGGTGCGCACCCGTTCGGCAGTGCGCGCGTCCATCCAGAGTGGAACGCCGGCGCGGGCCAGGGCGGCGGCCCCGCCCGCGTGATCCTCGTGCCAGTGCGTCAGGACGCAGCCTTCCGGCGGCGTCGCCGCCACGTACCGGGCGAGGTCGCCGGCGCAATCGGGGAACCCGGAGTCGATGAGGACACCGCGTACCGTGAAGGCACTCACCCGGAAGCCCATGGACCGGCTGCGGCGGGTGGTGAACCTCAGTTCGGCGACGTCGTCATGGACGAGGGTTCGTAGCATGTTCGGAATCTAAGCGGAGCGGCCCCGATTGATTCGCGGGATCACACGCCCTAGTGTTCAGGCAGAGCAATCACGCACGCATCGAGCGCCCGGCCCCAAACGGCCGGGCGCTGAACTTTTGTCTTTTCCAGGGATCCCCCCGATGATCGAAGCCCTGAAACTGAAGCTCGGCGGCGAAGCCGAGAAGTTGCGCCACGAACTCAACGTGACGCTGCCGGCGGAGATCCGCCGGGCCGTCGAAATGGGCGACCTGCGCGAGAACAGCGAGTACAAGTCCGCACTCGAGCGCCAGCAGTTCGTGCAAGCGCGCCTGGGCCAGCTGACGTCGCGCCTCTCCAAGCTCTCCTCCATCGACCTGTCGCAGATTCCCATCGACCGGGCGGGACTTGGCTCGAAAGTGGTCGTGGTCTGCCAGGACACGCACGAGAAGGAGACCTACCATCTCGTGTTCGGCGACTCGGAGGAGTTCGACGAAGGGCATGTGACGATGATGTCCCCCATCGGGAGGTCGCTGCTCGACAAGAAGGTGGGCGACCTGGTGCTGCTGAAGCTCCCGGCGCGCACGCGCAAGATGAAGGTCGTGGAACTGGTCACCATTCACGGCGCGAGCCTGTAGGCGCTGCGTTCCGTGCCGATGGCGCATGGTCCGTTCGTCTACGGTCCGCGCGCTGCCCCCACGATCTCCACAATCCGCGTCCCGATCTCAGCGTACTTGCCGCCGAAGTGATGGGTGCCGGGCATCTTCACCAGGATGGCCGGAGGTGGAAGTTCGGGGCAGAGCGTGTCGCCTTCGAACTCGCCGTAGACGCAAACGATGGTGGCGAAGTGGATCTGCCGCAGTTCGGGCATCACGGCGACCTCGTCAGGCCTTCTCGCGGTGGTGAACAGGTCTCTGATGCCCAACTGGAACCCGGTGGTATGCTCGGCGCCAAGGAGCACCACCACCTTGACGGCCTCGCGCTGCAGCGCGGGCAGGCGATTGACCGCGAATGGCACGATGCCGGCGCCGCGCGAGTAGCCGATGACCACGACGGAATTGCGGTGCCACTTGGCGCGATAGGTTGCGATGACGCGTCCGAGGTCAGCTGCCGCCCGGTCGGGCGACCTCTTCCGCAAGAGATACCAGAGTTGCGAAAAGCCCACCACGGGGATCCCGGCGGCGGTCAGCGGGGGGCTGACGCTCTTTTCAAGGGTCGTCCAGCCGCCGTCGCCGGTCAGGAACACCGCGAAGAAGTCGCCCGGGCCGTTCGCCGGCACTTCCTTGAGCGAGAACCCGGTGAGCGAAGCGCGGGCGACACGCGCCGCACCCTGCGCGCGCGCCTGCGCCACCGGTGAGAGCGCCAGCAGAAGACCAGCGGCAACGATGATGATGCGGCGCATGGTCTCAATACACGAGTGCGTCGACGCGGTTCCGGGGGTATTCATGGCTCGATGGCGAAGATCCGCTGGACCTCTCGCCCGTAGTCCTGTAGCGCGAGTTCGATGCCACGATCCGTCCATCCCAGCAGCGGCGCCATAAGGGCCGCGACGCGCGACGCCACGGACAGCCCGTGGTCACGCACCTCGAAGGCGAGGTGGAGACGTCGTACCATGACGTCGGCGAGCGTGCACGCCAGCTCGGCTTCAACCGCGTGCACCACCTCGGCGCCGACGTACGGCAGTCCCTTGATCAGGCGCGCACCGAGGGACGGGTCGTCATGCGTGCGCGCCCACACATGGTGCCATGCGCCGCCGTAGGCATGCACGAGGCGCGTGGCGATGTCGTCGGCGCCGGAGGCGGCGCGCGCCGCAGTGATCTCGGCGGGCAGGTCGCGCACATCACCGCCGGCGAGCGGCAGTTCATCGGTGCGGTCGGGAGGTGGCCGTCGGCCGAGCGCGCGGAAGACCGTGGCCACCACGTCGGCGGCGATGACCCGATAGGTGGTGAGCTTGCCGCCCGTCACGGTGATCACGCCCTGCGGGCCCGTCTCGACCAGGTGCTCGCGCGAGGCAGCCGACGGATTTCCGGCGTTGCCCTTGGCGATCAGCGGCCGGATGCCGGCCCATGCGGCAATGACGTCATCGGAGGTGAGCATCGCCGCGGGGAATGCCCGATTGGCCGACGCAAGCAGGTAGGCGATGTCGGCGCGCGTGGCCCGCACCTGCTCGGGTGACTCGGAGGTCGGGGTGTCGGTGGTGCCCATGATGGTGCAGCTCCCGCCGGGGAGCACGAACATCACGCGGCCATCGCCGGCGAGCAGCGTGACCGCGCCGCGGTTTCCCACGCGGTGGGCGGGCACGGCGATGTGCACGCCCTTGGTGCCGATCAGCGCGGGCGCGGCGAGGGGATCTTCCATGCGGCGCACGCCGTCGGTCCACGGCCCGGTGGCGTTCACGACGCATGACGCGCTGATCTCGAAGGCGCGGCCGCCGAGCCGGTCGTTCACGTTGACCCCATCGGCGCGCGAATCGGCCAGGCGCAGGCCGGCTACCTCGACGTGATTCACGATCGTGGCGCCGGCCACGGCGGCGTCGAACAGCGTGGCCAGCGTCAGTCGCGCGTCGTCGGTGGCGGCGTCGTAATACCGTGCGCCACCGCGCAGGCCGGCACGGGCGAGCAGGGGCTCGGCGTCAGCCACTCCCTCGGCGTCCAGCCGATGGTGCGGCGCGACGTTGCGGAAGAGCGCCAGCAGGTCGTAGAGCAACAGGCCGGCCTGCAGCTTCCAGAGCGAAATGCGCGCGCCGGCATACACCGGCCAGGTGAATGGCAGTGGACGCACCAAGTGGGGCGCGATGCGCAGCAGGACCCGGCGTTCGTGGCAGGACTCGAAGACGAGCCGCAGGTAACCGTGTTCGAGATACCGGACGCCGCCGTGCACCAGGCGCGACGACCGGCTGGAGGTGCCGCTGGCGAAGTCGTCGCGTTCCACGAGGGCGACATCGAGTCCGCGGCGCGCGGCGTCGCGGGCGATGCCCGCCC
>Ga0209014_10001384_pt1 | contig 14285 bp, 11 predicted proteins | sample BarGraNGADG00212_FD_184491 | JGI IMG/M metagenome (GOLD analysis project Ga0209014, IMG submission 184491) | Arctic peat soil microbial communities from Barrow, Alaska - Barrow Graham LP Ref core NGADG0002-212 (SPAdes) (version 2) | ecosystem: Environmental > Terrestrial > Soil > Wetlands >...
CACCGATTAGAAAAATGCCCAGCAGACAACCAAGTACCGAATGAGCCCGCATTGATCCCTTATTCCACCATCCGGAGCCGCAACTCCCGCAGGTCGCGCAAGAGCCGGTCCGGCTGCAAAGTCTCCAGTTCCTCGATGGGGGTAATCCCCGTATTTACCGAAATCGCCCGAATCCGGTTGGCCCGCGCCGCCTGAATATCCTGCGGCGCATCGCCGATCAGCGACACCGCCGCTTCGCGCCCGATCCAGCCGCGCCCGCGAGCCTCGCGGATGGCCAGTTTCGCCAGCCCCGCGCGATTCTTCGCCATCTCGCCGAAGGCGCCGAACCGGAAGTATCGGCGCAGCCCGGCGCGCTCCAGCTTGCGCCACCCGATGCGCGTCAGATTCCCGGTCACCAGGCCCAGCAGGACGCCGCGCCGCGTCAGCCGTTCGAGCACCGGCACCACGCCCGGGCAATGTTTGTCGCTCAGTTCCGGACATACCCGCTGGTAGTAACGCTCCGCTGCTTTCAGTATTTCCGGCATGGCCACCCGGATGGCGGCCCGCCCAACGCCGGCCGTACGCATCATCCCGGCCAGGATGTCGGGATCGAGCATGCCCTGTACCGGGATGCCTTCGGTGGTGGTATCGAGGCCGGTGACCCGCCGTACGCCGTGGACCAACGCCGCCCGGTGGTGGGGTCCGGCGCGCCGGATCAGGGTGCCGTCGATATCGAATAGAACCAGCGCGCGATGCACTCTGGCCCTAATGATACCAAGCGCCGCTACAATGGTCTGGTGAAGCAAGCCAAGTTCCGGGTTGGCCTCATCCAGATGGCCTGCTCGCTCGACCCCAATGAGAACCTCGCCAAAGCCGAATGGCGAATCCGCGAGGCCGCCGCCAAAGGCGCCCAGATTATCTGCCTCCAGGAACTCTTCCGGTCGCAGTATTTCTGCCAGACCGAAGACCTCGCCACCTTCGATCTGGCCGAGCCCATTCCGGGTCCCACCACGGAGAGCTTTACCAAACTGGCCGCCGAACTGAACGTGGTGATTGTCGCTTCGGTGTTCGAGCGGCGCATGGCGGGGGTGTATCACAATACGGCGGTGGTCATCGATGCCGGCGGCGCTCTTCTCGGACTGTACCGCAAGATGCACATTCCCGACGATCCGCGGTTTTACGAGAAGTACTATTTCACGCCGGGCGATCTCGGCTTCCGCTGCTTCGACACGCGCTATGCGCGCATCGCTCCGCTGATCTGCTGGGACCAGTGGTATCCCGAAGCCGCCCGCCTGGCGGCTCTCGGCGGCGCGCAGATTCTGCTCTATCCCACGGCGATCGGATTCCACCATTCCGACGCAGCCGAGGCCAGAACCCAGCACAATGCCTGGGAGACCATCCAGCGGTCTCACGCCATCGCCAATGGCGTCTACGTGGCCGCCGTGAACCGCGTGGGCCACGAAGGTCCCACCGGCGAGGGCCTGGAGTTTTGGGGCGGCTCCTTCGTTTCCGACCCGCGGGGCCGCATGCTCGCCAAGGCCGGCGAGGCCGAGGAGACCCTCATCGTGGAATGCGACCCGCGCGCGATCGAATCCGTGCGCCGCAACTGGCCCTTCCTGCGCGACCGCCGGACGGACGCCTACGGACCCATCGTGAAGCGGGTGATCGATTGATGAGGGAAACCCCGCACGCCCTCGGCTTCCGCATGCCCGCCGAATGGGAGCCGCACGAGGCCACCTGGATCGCCTGGCCGCACAACCGCACGGACTGGCCCGGCCGTTTCCCGCCGATACCCTGGGTGTTCGCCGAGATCGTCCGCAAGCTCGCCAGTGTGGAGCGCGTCCGCATCCTGGTGCAAGACCAGGCGCTCGAAAATCAGGCGCGCCGCATGCTCGAGAAGGTGGGCGCGAACCTCGACGCCGTGGAATTCGTCCAGCGGGAAACCGACCGCGCCTGGACGCGCGACTACTGTCCCCTGTTCGTCAAGAACGCCGCCGGGGAAACCGCCCTCACCGCGTGGCGCTTCAACGCCTGGGCCAAATACGACGACTTTAACGAGGACGCCAGCATCCCCAACTTCCTCGGCACGCACCTCAATCTGCCCCTATTCATCCCGAAGATGGTGCTCGAAGGCGGCAGCATCGACGTCAACGGACAGGGACTGCTCTTGACCACGGAGGAGTGCCTGCTCAGCCCCGTACAGGCGCGCAATCCCGAGCTCAGCCGCGGGAAAATCGAACGCCGCCTGGGCGATTACCTGGGCGTCACGCGCGTGATCTGGCTGAAGCATGGAATTCCCGGCGACGACACGAACGGACACATCGACGATCTCGCGCGTTTCGTGAATCCCACTACCGTAGTGCTCTGCGACGCCGCCGACCCGGCGGACGACGCCACCCTGCGGAGCGCCGGATTGAAGGTGGTCAAGCTCCCCATGCCGCGCCCGCTGTGGTTTGACGGCCGGCAGTTGCCCGCCAGCTACGCCAACTTTTACATCGCCAACGGGCTGGTGCTGGTCCCGACCTTCAACGACCCCAGCGATCGCGCGGCGCTGACCACGCTCGCGGAGCAATTCCCCGATCGCGAAGTGGTGGGCATCAACTGCACGGAGTTGGTCTGGGGCTTGGGCGCGTTGCACTGCATGACGCAGCAGCAGCCGGCGTGAAGGGTCGCCTCGCCACGCTACGGCTACCGCCCGTACTATCGGTGACCGCCAGAGGCAATGCCTGGGCCATCAGGTTCGCGCGCGGAAGTACACTGTGGATGACGTCTATGTCTTGGGCACCGACAAGATCGCCGCGCCGGCCCAGACGGAAGAGGATCAGTCATGCCATGAGAAATGCTCTGCTGGCGGTGGCTTTGCTGGCCGCGCTTCTGGCCTGCGGCTGCGGCGACCTGCTGTCGCTCCATCCGCTGTACACCGGCCAGGACCGCGTGTTGGACCAGGCCCTGGAGGGCCGCTGGGAGGACGACGACAACCTGCTGACCGTCACCCGCGACGGAATTGCCTACGATGTCACGCTCAAGCCGAAGAGTGGCCCGTCAAAGCCGCAGCAGTTCGAAATGCGCCTGTTGGATCTCGGCGGGGTGCGCATGGCCGACATCATTCCCACCGACGGCATGCTCGGACACATGTTCCTGAGGGTACGGGTGGCGGGCGGCGAACTTCGCTGCAGCTTCCTCGATTCGGCTTGGCTGCGCGGGCGCATCCGCCACGAAGCGGTACACGTAGCCAAGGGAAACACGCAGGCGGTCCTGATTGCGCGCACGCCCGAACTGCGCAAGCAGGTGAAGAAGTACGTCGCCGTCTCTCAGGCCTACGGCGAGGAGCTGGTCTACCGGCGGCCCGCACTCTGATACCCGCACTACACGCTGCCGCGGTTTCGCTGCGCGAGGGTTTGCCGATAGCCGGCGACGACAGCCCACCCACCTCACCCCTGCCCGGGACCAGCGCTGTCTCAGTCGAGGCTGTCGCCAAAGTAGGTCATATGGCTTGGGCATCGGCAAGTTTTGTCCCAGGTGCTGGGGCAGTTTCGGATTAGTGCGACCTGGGCGTCGCCGTCTGCCTTTGCCACCGGTCCGCGGGTCAGTACGGAGGGTTCACCGGCGAACCGATCATGATAAATCTCCACTGTGTAGACGCCGCAGGACGCGCAGAAATACCATGACTCGACGTACTCGTCCCCCATGATGCCGCCGCAGATGGAAGCGGCAGCCGAGCCTTCCAGAGCCTGGTTGCATTGCGCGCAAAGAAGCACGGCGACCCCCCATTCGTGACATCCTCATTGTAGATCTCAACACGGGTGATAGGCATGAAGGCCGGTTTGCATACTGTACCCGACGAAGAGGAGGGATCCCCATGGTTGTCTGGGGCGAAGCGATTTGCGCGGTGGGTCGTCCGGCGGCGATAAGGAATCGGGTAGCGAGCTGGTGGTACGCGTAATGTTGGACAACGGCGCCTGGAAATCGGACAGTAGAGGAATGTGGCGGCGGACTGGAGTCGTGCTTGCGTTCGGGGCGCTGGTTGCCTGCACAGGCGCACGGGCGCCCGGCGGGAGCGGCGCGTCCCTTGATGAGGTGGTGGAGCACGACTCCGCGAATCGGGAGACCGACTATACGATCGTGTCGGGGGATTGCCGGATCACGTGGACGGTGTACCACACCGAAGCTAACCGCGGAGTGATCCGGCACCGGTCGGACTGCGGGCTGGCGCTGGCGGAGCAGGCGCCCCTGATTGGGAAGGTTCTTCGCAAAGTGATGGCGGCCGACGCCGAGGCGGCGGCTTTTCGGACTCTGTCGTGGGGCAGGTTGTACCCGGACGGTGCGCGTGACCTGACCATGCCGGCGAGGCTGGCATTGGCGGCGAAGCGGTCCGCGGACTGGGATGCGGTGAAGGGCGCGCCGCGGGGTGGGGATGTGAACGGGTGGGTGCGAAAGCTGGCGAATGAGGCTCTGATTTACGAGGAGTTGCGCCCTGTTTTCAGTCAATCGGGCCTGGATATCAGCTTGAGCTCCGTGGAGAAGGTGCTGGTGCTGCCGGCGGGGCGGCTGCCTTTCTTTGAAAGGCTGCGGGAGGGCGGCGTGGGGACGCAGGACAAAATGCCGTTCGATTGTCAGACCTGGTTCTCGGTGCGGCCGGCGGCGCGCTAATGGCGGCAGGAGGCAGGAGATGAGTCAGTCGTTTTGGCAGAACCTTTATCGGAGCTGGATATGGTTGGGCGTACCGGTGATGGTGATTGCATTGGCGGCGCTGGGGACGCTGATCGCCGGCGTCGTAGGGCTGATGAAGAGGTCGACTTTGTCGAAAGTGCCGCTGGCGGAACGGCAGGAGGTTCAGTTCGCCGAAGCCGGGCGGGTGGTTCTGAGCACGGAAGGCCCGCTGCTCTCCAACCGGGCCGCGCATGTCGATTTCGAGCTGAGCGGGATAGACGGGGAGAAGATCGAGGGCCAGCGGGTATTGTTTCGCGCGCGGTCATCGGGTATCTCGAAGGCGCGAATGGAGCGGCTGACGTACGATATTCCGAGGCCGGGGCGGTACGTGCTGAGAATGACCGGGCTGGGTGCTCCCCAGGTGGGCGACGTCAATCACGCGGTGGTGTTTGCGAGACCGCACCTGGAGCAATCCATGATGTACGTGCTGGGAATCGTGCTGTCGTCCGGGCTTTTCATTGTGAGCCTGGTGTTTTTTCTGCTGCGCGTGATCGGGAAGGAGGGAAGCGACTCTTAGCTGGTCACTCCTGCCGTAACGCCGTCGCCGGATCCACCCGTGCGGCCCGCGAAATGTACCCTTCGGATCCGCCGCGGCCGATCAGCGGGCGTTGGCTTCATCCAGATTCAGGACCTGATTGGCGGGCACGTTTTCGAGCACTTGCTTCTTGCCCCTGGGCCACTCGATCTCCAGGCGCTGGACAACGGCCGCCTTGCCCAGCCCGACATAGAGCCGCATGTCGCTGGTGCTCAGGTAGCTGCCGGACGGATTGATCTCGCGATACTGGGTCACTCCGCCAGCGGTGACCCGCACCTTCGAGCCGATTCCGAAACGGTTGCTTTCCCTGCCGCGCGCCTTGATGGCCAGCCAGTGATTGCGGTTGCCGCCGTCGTTGCGATACAGCATCGCGGGGCCGCCGCAATCGGCGATGACGATGTCGAGGTCGCCATCGTTGTCGAAATCGGCCACGGCGGCGCCGCGGCCCACGTGCTTGATGCGAAACGCCGGTCCGCTCTCGGACGAAACGTCCTTGAACCGGCCGCCGCCGATGTTCTCGTAGAGCAGGTCGCTCTGCTTGTAGCTCAGTTGCGGGTCGTAGAGTTCCACGTTGTCGGTGACGTGACCGTTGGTGCAGAAGATGTCGAGGTCGCCGTCGTTATCGTAGTCGAACAGCTTGGTGCCGAACGCCAGCGTCAGAAAGCCCGATTGCAGTCCGGCTTTGAGGGTCACGTCCTCGAATTGCAGTTTGCCCAGGTTGCGGTAGAGCGTGTTGTACTCGCGCGAAAAGGCCGTGAGGAAGATGTCGGGGAGCCCGTCGCCGTCGAAGTCGGCGATCTCGGTTCCCATGCCGGCCATCGCCTTGCCGTTCATGTCGAAACCGGTGCCCGCCGTGTAGGTGATGTCCTGGAACGTTCCGTCGCCCTTGTTGCGGTACAGGAAATTGCGCACGCCGTCATTGGTGACGAAGATGTCCGGCCAGCCGTCCAGGTCGATGTCGCCGACCACCACGCCGAGCCCCTTTCCCGCGCGGTTGGCGATGCCCGCTTTGACGGAGACGTCGGTAAAGGTCCCGTCATGGTTGTTGTGGAACAACTGGGCCGGCACACCGTCGAACTGTTGCGGGTCGCAGTACATGCGGTAGCCTTCCTGCTTGTAGCCGCAAAAGGGCGCGTTCTTGATGTCGTATTCCAGGTAGCGCGCCACGAACAGGTCGAGATAGCCATCGCGGTCGTAGTCCACCCAGGCCGCGCTGCTGCTCCACCCGCCGCCGGCCACGCCCGCTTTGGCGGTCACGTCGGTGAAGGTCCCGTCGCCATTGTTATGGAAGAGTTGGCGCGAGTTGTAGCCGGTGATGAAGAGATCGAGGAAGCCATCGTTGTCATAGTCGGCAACCGTAACGCCGGTGGCGAACATGCCGTTGCCGGCCACGCCGGCCTTTTTAGTGACGTCCTCGAATTTGCCGTTGCCGAGATTGTGGTAAAGGACGTTGCCCGGCGAAGGCTTGCCGTGGGCCAAGTCGGCACCGTTGGAGAAAAAGAGGTCGGGCAAGCCGTCGTTATCGAAATCGATCCACGCCACGCCGGAGCCGAAAGTCTCCGGCATCAGCTTCTCTTTCGACGCGCCGTTCTCGTGCTTGAAGGCGATGCCGGCTTCGCGCGCCACGTTGACGAACTGGACGCGCGGCTCGGCGGAAGCTGCCCAACGGTGCGCGCAGAAGACCGACAGGAGAGCGGCGAAGATGAAGGCGTACCTGAGCATCTCTAATACAGACTAGCGAAAAAGACCGGGGACAGACAGGACTGCCAGCGAATTTCCGGCAAAGAGCGCCAGAAATTCATGGCAGTCTTGTCAGTCCCCGCAGCGAAAAAAAGGGGAGGCTTGCGCCTCCCCTGGCAAATCGGGTACGTGCAGACCGGGGACAGACGGGACTGACAGCGAATTTCCGGCAAACTGCGCCGAAAATTCATGTCAGTCTCGTCTGTCCCCTGCGGTGTGTTACCAACTAATCCGCATTTTCACGTCTATCTGCCGATAGCTGGTCTTTTCCGGCTCGTAATTGGGCCTGGTCGAGGTGAACATGCCCGGGCTCGGGTTGGAGATGTTGGTGTTGATCGAGTTGAAGTGCGGATGGTTGAGCAGGTTCGAGAATGATCCTGTCAGGGTCGTGCGGAGGCGCTCCGTGATGCGGAAGCTCTTAGCCAAGCTCAGGTGCTGAACGTCGATGCCGTAGCCCTCCAGGGAATTCGGGCTGGCGTTGCCGAAATGCCCCTTCTGCGGCACGGCGAATGCAGCCGGATTGAACCACTGGTTGATGACCCGGTTGAAGCCCGCATACGGGCTGCTGATGGCATCGGGCAGGCCGCCGGTCGTGTTGGTCCCGGAGGGGTCCGAACCGCCAAAGGACGGTGAGACGTAGGTGGGCGTGGCCATGGTGGAGATGAACTGCATGGTCCACCCGCCAAGCACGGCGTCGACAATGCCGGGCGCACTGGCCAGGAATTTCTGCTCTTTTCCGAAGGGCAGCGCCCAGGTAAAGCTGGTGACCCAATAGCGGTCGCGGTTGGCGGCGTCCCGCGCCCACTTGTCGGTGATGGCGTACGGGTTCTCCGTGTTGGCCCAGTTGTACATGTTCTTCGACCAGGTGAAGTTGGAATTGAAGGTGAACGACCCCATGCGCTTCTGGATTTCAGCCTGGAGAGAGTTGAAGTGCACCTTGCCGTCGTTGCCGTACACGGTGATGCCGGTGAACAGGTTGTAGGGCCGCATCGACTGGGTGAAGGTTGCGGTGCTCGGTTGCGGTTTGTCCATGTTGTAGGTGTAGGGGAGCCCGGTATTGCGCATGCCGATGTAGGAGAGACGCAGGCCGAGTTTTTCGCCGATTTGCCGCTCGATGGTGAAGTTGATCTGCCGGATGGTGCCGATCTTGGTGTCGAGCGGCAGTACCGTCACGCTCTGGCTGGGGACCGTGGCGGAAGAGAGACTCGCCGGGTACGGGTTGGGGAAGCTGAACAGCGGCCCGGTGGAAGAGACTACGTTGTTGTAAGTTTCCGACAACTGGAACGGAGAGGCGCCCGGCCGGCGCTGGGTGTAGCTCCAACTGTCGGTGTACTCGCCGTAACCGCCGCGCAGCACGGTCTTGTTGCTGATGCGGTAGGCTGCCGAGAACCTGGGATGAATGTTATGCCAGGGGACGTTTGGCACTACCTGTCCTGTCTCGATGGGGATGGTCTTCGGGTACAGCGCATTGACCTTTGACAAAGTGTCCGGCGAAACCACTACCTTGCCACTCGCCAGGTCGAAGTTGTACATCAGCCCGTCGTCGTAGGTGGCAATTCCGTACCAATCCCAGCGGATCCCGTAATCCAAGGTCAGTTTGGGAGTCACCTTGAAGGTGTCGCTGATGAACCCGCCGTACTGCTTATCGTGGCTAGTGCGGTTCGGGATGGGATTGAGGCGGGTGGCGGTAAAGGGAACTCCCAGGAGAAATTCGGCGAAGCCGATGCCGCCAAGGAGTTTGCCGGTGTTGTCGCGGACCCCGCTAAGGGACCCGTTGAAGTTGTAGCTGCCGTAGACCCCGTTGGGGATCGCCCCGGAGAAGAACCAGTAGTGACGGAACTCACCGCCGATCTTCATGACGTGCTTGCCCTTGTTCCACGTCAGGTTGTCGCTGAAGGTGTTGGTGCCGTCGTTGTTCATGAGATTCTTGTCGTACCCATCGCCATTGTAGAGCACGCTCAAGCTCTGCACTGTCATCTGCGGGAACCCCATCGTGTGATAGTTGTCGGCGTTGACCCCTTGCAGCCCTATGGCCTTCACCACGTCATCGCCATACACGGGCGTGACATTTTTTTCTTGCTCGCCCTGCACAAAATGGTCGGTCTGGTGGCCGACTGTAAGGATATTGACTAGCGTGGGCGAGAATACGTGGGTATCGGAGACCACGGTTTGCCGGTGATCGCGCGCCTGGGTGTAGAGCAGCGTGTCGAATCCCGTACCCGGCCGAATGTAGGGGGTATGCCGCCGCATCCACCGCACGTACAGGTTGTTCTTGTCGGAGATTTTTTGGTCGATGCGGACGAAGGGCCAGTCGCCCATGTAGAGGTCCGAGTTGTAAGGGAAGAACCAGCCGTAATTGTTGACGAGGTTGTTGGGTCCGCCCAGGTTCGGCTTGGGGTAATAGGCGTCCATGACCTTCTGTGAGACGGGGCTGATCCGGTTGGCGGGAATCTGCTGGTTGGGGAACGGCACATTGTTGTTGAACGGATCCCCGATCAACGTGGTGAACTGGCTGAAGTCGCCTGTCCTCTCCTGCAATGTAGGCGTGTTGCGCTGTTGGAAGGAGCCCAGCGGAATCGCCTGGTGAATCCAGCCCACATAGAACCACGTACGGTTCTTGACAATCGGCCCGGTGAGATCGGCATCGGCCTCGTGCAGGATGTACGGCGTCTTCCTGAAGCCTGACGCCCGGTTGAACGTTTCGGTGGCATTGAGTCCGCTGTTCTCGTGCTTGTAGTATGCGGACGCATGCCAATCGTTGGCGCCGTGTTTAGAGATCATGTTAAAACTGGTGGCGCGCGCCATATCCGTGCCGCTGGTCACCTGACTCACCTGAACGGTTTCGAAGAACGCGGGATTGTCTAGCTGGTCGCCGGTAGTGTCGTTGGCCACGCCGTCCATTTGCCATTGCTGCTTGTTGCGATCGGTTACCCCCGACATGACCAGGTTCCAGCCGTTGCCTTGGATACCCGGCATAGTCGTCATCAGGGCCAATGGGGACGGATAGACGTCCACCAACGGCCGGTCGAGGAATTTCTTCTTGTCGAGCTCGCCCGAAATGGCGCCGTTTTCGGTCTGGATCAGCGAGGCGCCGCCTGTGACCGTGACCGACTCGGTTGTGGCGCCCACCTGTAGTGCCACGTCAAACCGCCGCGTCACGCCGGCGTCGAGCAGGACGTCTTCCGCCTGGTAACCGCGAAAACCCGCGATCTCGACCTTGACCAGGTAGTGCCCGGGCTGCAGCGCCGGCGCCTCGTAATTGCCGTTCTCGTCCGTGGTGAGCTTGCGTTCGACGTTCGTGCCCACTTGCTGGATTAGAACCTGCGCGTTGGGAACCACCGACCCGGACGGGTCGGTCACAGTGCCACGAAGTGTGGCGCGATCCGTTTGCGATAACAGTGCGGACGCTCCGATGGCAAGGAGCAAAAGAACTTTCGTAAAGTTTGGACGCACGAAGACCCCCTTTTTTACAGATTTCGGGATGAGTGTATCTGCAATCACTCGCGTTGTCAATCACCCAACTAAAGTTGGGGGGGCAACTCCGCGGCTACTTCCGGCTTTCCAGCTTGCCCGCCAGGGCGGCCTGCTCCGCGGCATGGACACCATCGCCCTGCGCCTGGTACAACTCCGCGAGTCTGCGGTGAACGGCGGCCCGGCTTTCGTCCACCGCGAGACAACGCAGGTAAGCCGCGATGGCTTCCCGCCGACTGCCCTTGGCCGCATAGGCGCGGCCGAATTCGAAGTGGATGTCGGCCTGCAACTGCTGGTAGTAAGGAGAGGTGGCAAATGTCTTGCCCGGCGGCAGCGCCAGGTGCAGCGCGTCCAGCGCCTTGCTGCTCAGTCCCTGGGCATTGTAGAGCTGGGCGAGATTCAGGTAGGATTCCGAGCGCGCCGGATCCAAGGCGATGGCCTTGCGGCACAGGTCCTCGGCCTCGCGGTAGCGTTTTCGCTGGGTATAGAGCGAGCCCAGGGTCAGGTAAAGCTCCGGCGTCACAAAAGGCGATTGAATCGAGGCCTCCAGTTCGGCGATAGCCTCGTCTTCCTTCTTCAGGTCCATGTACGCCAGGGCGGCGTAGTAGTGCACCGTGTTCATTTTCGGATCGGCCGCCAGCGCCTTCCGGTGCCAAACCAGCGCGGCCTCCGGATTGCCGAGTTTGCGCTCCGCCTCCCCCAGCAGCGAGAGGAAGTGCGCCACCCCGGGCCGGTCGTGCAGGGCCTGCTCGAGTTCCCCCTTGGCCTTGTCGGGGCGCCCGGTATCGAGGTACACCTTGGCCAGGTAGAAGCGCGCCCAGACCAGACTGGGATCGAGGTCGAGGGCTTGCTGAAGCTCGGCCTTGGCCTCGGCGATCATGCTGGCGGAGCGCAGGGCGAGATAGGCCTGGCCCAGCAGCATGTGCGCCGCGCCCGATTGACCGTCGATGCCCACCGCCTGCTTGCAGTCTCTGACGGCCTGTTGAGCCTGGTTGCGCTGCACGCTCTCCGAGCAGGCTTTCAGGTGGAGCAGCGCCTCGGGGTTTGTCTGGGGCCAGAAAAGCAGCCACGGCAACCAGGACAGCATCCTCTGATTATGCCAGTACCAATGTTCTCTTGAGCTGCCTAATTACGCGCATCCCGATACGCCGTCTTCCCCTCGTACAGGCCAACCCGGGCTTTGATCTCCGCCGACAGATCTGGCTTGCCCTGCTGGGCGGCGAGGCGCTCGGCGCGATTGCCGGTTTCTACCGCATCCGCGAACCGTCCGGCCTCGGCGTACGCCGCGGCCAGGCCATCGAGGATGGACGCGTCCTGGCCGCTGGTGAGGCGCGCGGCGCGCTCGGCCAGCGCCACCGCCTCCGCTCCGCTGCGCAGCGATGCGTCGCGACCGGTCGCCAGCAGCCACGCCGCCCGTCGCAAGGTGGGCACGTGGTTCGGATCCACGGCCAGCCCGCTACGCCACGCCGCCAGCGCAAGCTTGCCCTTGCCCCGGGCATCCAGCGCGTTCCCCAGGTTGAAATGCGCCGGAGCGAAGGCGGGGTTCACCACGGTTGCTTGTTGCCACGCCGCCAGGGCCTCGTCCACCCTTCCTTTGCGCGACAACTCGGTTCCGAGGTCGTTGAAGGCCTGCGCGTAGTTGGGGTTGAGCGCGATCGCCTTGCGCCACTCCGCGATGGCCTCCTCCGGCTTGCCCTTCAGCGCCAGCGCACGCCCCAAATTGCCGTGCACCTCGGCGTAATTGGGATTGGCTTCCAGCACCAGCGTGAGATGCTTGATCGCTTCGTCCAGCCTGCCCTTTCCGACCAGCGCCACGGCCAGGTTGTTGTGCGCTTCCCAGTAACGCGGATCGATCTCCAGGGCCTTCCGCCAGTGAACGATGGCCTGGTCGAAATCGCCCTTCCCGGCCAACGCCCGCCCGAGGTTGTTATGCGCCTTGGCATCGTCCGGACTGATCCCTAGCGCCAGCTTCCACTCGGCGACGGATTCGTCGAACCGGCCCTTCTCGGCGAGGTTCCAGGCGCTGTCGAAAAGCCGGTAAAAATCGGCCGCGGGCACATCGATGTGCTCCAGCCCATCCTGGGGAATGTTGACGAATTCCGGGATGTTGACGGCGCGATTGGCGGCCGTGGAGTTTTCGATCAGGATGGCGGGGCTGTCGTTGCCCTCCTCGTCGATGTGCGTCAGGAACATCTGCGTGTACGGCGAGCGGCTCTTGGAGGAAAACACCAGCCATCGCCCGTTGGGCGAGAAACTGTGCCACGAGTTCATCAGCGCCGTGTTGCATCGCATGCGCCGGGCCTGGCCGCCTTCCGACGGCACGATGTAAAGGACGCCGTCGGGGCGCATCAGTTGGCCGTTGCGCGACTGCACGAAAACGATCCAGCGGCCGTCGGGCGAAACCTTCGGGAAGGAATTGCTCATGTGGTTGTTCGAGGCCCCGGCGATGGCCTTCGGGCGGCCGCCTTTGCCGCCGTTGAACGGGATGCGGTAGAGGTCGTATTGAATCGCCGGCTCCAGCGGGTCGCCGGCGTATTCGGCCAGCTTGCGGCCCTTCGGATAAGCGTCTCTGGCCCCCGCGCGGGCGAAGACCAGATACTTTCCGTCGGGGCTCCAGAAGCCGTTGGTCTGAACGAAGTTGGGGTTGTCGGCGCCAGGCAGGGCACGGATGCGCCGCGTCGAACGATCGTACCAGGCCAGGATTCCCCGCGTCGGATAGAACACCTGCAGGAATCGGTAGTCCTTGAAGTTATCCACAAAGACGTCTTCATTCACGGTGGTCACGGCGTAGCGGGCATCGGGCGAGATCTGCGCCATGAATCCAATGGTGCGATGCCCCGGCGGTTTGTCGGGGAAGTCGTTCCAAGTGAAGACGTCTTCGGTGCGAATCGACGTCCGCGGCGCGAGGGACACGATGGCGTAGGTGCCTTTGTCATTCTGCGGGCCGTCCACGTCCAGGGCCAGGGTCTTGCCGTCCTTCGAAAAAGAGTGGCAGTTGGCGCAGGTGGGCAGTCCCTCCATCACCAGGCGGCTGCCGCCTTCGGCAACGTTGCGCAGCCGCCAGCCGACCAGCGGCACGGCGCTCGGGATGATGGGCTTGATCACGCCCTTCTCCACTTCCGATGGCATCAGCGGCACGTCCCGATAGAAAATCGGCGCGCCCACCGGATCCTTTGCCGTGGAGATGCGGACCTGCCCGTGGGCGCCGGCGGATCCCGCGATCGTCACCGTTGCCGGACGGCCCGCGGAGCGTTGCTTGATGAGCGCCCACGCCGCCGCGTCCGGCTTCCACGTATGTGCGGCGGCCTGCTCCGGCGTCAGCTTCGGCAATTGGTTCGATTCCGCGACGCATCGCGGGTCGATCTCGCCGATACTCATGGCTTCGCCGCGAACAGTCAGACGCATCGCGGGCGCGCCATCCGGGAACGCAATTTCGATTTCCCAGGCAGTGGCGGACGCTTGCGAATCCCGCCAGAGGAATGTTGGCGCAGCAAAATCCGGCGGGAAGATCGATCCCTCTTCCGGATAGTCGATGAGGACGCGCGGCGTCTGCTGTGCCGGCGCAACGGCCAACAGTGCCAGCGAAAGAGCCGCGAACTTCGACCCAGGCAGCATGTTCCAACCCATGTGGGGCAGCCCAGGCCGATTGACTATCCGCCGGACCCAGAGGGTACCCCTTCCAACCTGCCCCACAACTCAATAGGCCAGTCTACCGCAGAGGGTACCGCGCGGGCCATGCCCGCTTTCTAGCGGGCATCTGGAGTTTCTACATTTTCAACCCGCGTCTGCGCCTTGATGCCGAGTTCTTCGCGTCGTGCCAGTCTTGTGCGTGCGCGGTTCGAAGCCCCGT
>Ga0209014_10001387_pt1 | contig 14274 bp, 13 predicted proteins | sample BarGraNGADG00212_FD_184491 | JGI IMG/M metagenome (GOLD analysis project Ga0209014, IMG submission 184491) | Arctic peat soil microbial communities from Barrow, Alaska - Barrow Graham LP Ref core NGADG0002-212 (SPAdes) (version 2) | ecosystem: Environmental > Terrestrial > Soil > Wetlands >...
GTCGCCCCGACGACAAGACCCGTGACGCCGACGTCGAGCGTTTTCGCGAGGTGGTCGCCGCCGAGGTGGCCGAAAGCGATAGCGGACACGCGGGCGGGCACTTGCTGAGCGGAGTCTTCGCCCTCGGCGATACGCAGGTGCGGGAGATCATGGTGCCGCGGGTGGACATCGTCGGCATCGAGCGCGGCACGCGGTGGTCCGACATGGTGGCCCGCGTGCGCAGTGCGCGCCACTCGCGCGTGGTGATCTGCGGCGACGACCTCGACGATGTCTCCGGCATCCTGTACGCCAAGGACCTGCTGGGCGCCGTCCTCGCTGACGAGGAACCTGCGGCGGGCTGGCAGTCGCTGGTGCGGCCGGCCTGGTTCATTCCGATGACCAACACGGTGGACGCGCAACTGCGCGATTTCCGCACCAATCACCGGCACATCGCGCTCGTGGTCGACGAGTTCGGCGGCATCGCCGGCCTGGTCACGCTCGAGGACGTGATTGAGCTCATCGTGGGCGACATCCGTGACGAGCACGACACCGAGGATGACGACCGGATCAAGCGTGAGGGTGACGACCGGTTCTGGCTGCCCGCGCATGTTTCGCTCGACACGCTGTCCGCGCTCACGAGGCACGATTTCCGCCGTGAGGACCTCAGCACCGTCGGTGGCCTGGCCTACGAGCTGTTCGATGGCGTGCCGGAGCCGGGCGAGGACATTGCCGTTGCCGGCTTTCGCGTGGTGGTGGAGCGCATGAAGGGACGCCGCATCGAGCGCGTCTATTTCGAGCGCCTCGCGCGCGATCCCGGGGTGGAGGCGCCATGACGCTGCTGCTCTTTCTTCTCGTGCTGCTGGTGGCGTGGCTTACGGCGGCTGCCACGGCGGTACGCACGGTCAGTCGCATCTGGCTGCGCCACTGGGTGGAACGCAAGCTCACGGGATCGGCCAGCGCCGAGGTGTACCTCGCACGACCGCAGCGGCTGCTGCTCGCCGCGGGAACGGTCGTCGCCGCGCTCACCTTCACCATCGGGGCGGTGGCGGGTTCGCAGGCGCAGTCGGGCATGGCGCTGGCGCGCGCGCTGGTTGTTGCCGTCCTGCTGCTCCTGGTCGTCGGCCAGCTCGTGCCCCGCGCGATCGCCCGTCATTGGGGCGTGGCGCTGGTGCCGGTGCTGTTGCCGGCGCTGCACGCGCTGGGCGTGGTCGTCTCGCCGGTGCTCTGGCTGACCGAGCGTGCGGCGCGCGCCCTGGCCCGTCCGGCGCCGCCGGCGCCGGACGGGCCGCGCGAAGCGCTGGAGGACCTGCTGCGCGAAGGCGAACTCGAGGGAGTCGGCGAAGCGGAGGAGAGTGCCATCATCAGCGGCGTCGCGGAGTTCGGCGCCACGCGCGTGGGCGGCGTCATGACGCCCCGCGAGCGGATCGTTGCGGTTGACCGGTCGCTCCCGGCCGCCGAGATGGCCTCCATGATTGCCAATGCGGCCTATTCGCGAGTCCCGGTCATCGACGGAGACCTCGATCACGTGGCGGGCATGATCCACTCGTTCGACGTCCTCGAACACCCCCTGGCGCCGGCGGCGCGGCTGCGGCGCGTCATGTACGCAACGCCGGACCTCCCGTGCCTCGACCTGATGCGCTCGATGCTGCTGGAACGCCGGCACCTGGCCATCGTGCGCGATGCGAGTGGCCGCACGCTCGGTCTGGCCACGCTGGACGATCTCGTGGAAGAACTGGTGGGTGACATTCACGATGAGTACGACGACGCTTCCTCCCAGGGAAAGGCATGACGGCGATATCCCTTCCCGACGGCGCGAGCGCGCCACTCGTGCGGCTGCTCGGCGACCTCACCGCCGGGCGCAAGGCCGCTCTGGCGCGAGCCGTCTCGATGGTCGAGGACGGGCGGCCCGGCTCGGACCTGCTGCTTGGCGCGCTTCATCCCCTGGTGGGAAGGGCCCGGCGTATTGGGCTGACGGGTCCGCCTGGGGCGGGCAAGAGCACGTTGGTCGCCGAGCTCGTGAAGCTGCTGCGAACGCAGGGACTTACCGTGGGCGTGGTCGCGGTCGATCCCACGTCGCCATTCTCCGGCGGGGCCCTCCTCGGTGACCGCGTGCGCATGGAGTCGGTGGCCCTCGACCCCGGCGTCTTCATCCGGTCGATGGCCACGCGGGGCTCGCTGGGCGGGCTGGCCGCCACGACGCGCGAAGTCTGCGACGTGCTCGACGCGTTCGGGCTCGACCGCATCCTCATTGAGACGGTGGGCGTCGGCCAGAGCGAGCTCGACATCGCCCGTACCGCCGACACCTCGCTGGTGGTGCTCGTTCCCGAGTCGGGGGACGCCATCCAGACGCTGAAGGCCGGCCTCATGGAAATCGCCGATGTCTTTGTGGTCAACAAGGCCGACCGTCCCGGCGCCGACCGCCTGCGCACCGACATCGAGATGATGCTGGGCCTGCGCGGTGGCAGCGCCATGCAAAACGCTCCAGCGCACCACGGCATCGACCTAAAGAGCCTCACCACTCCGCACTCCTCCCGTGTCGCGGCGGCTGACGACTCCGCTGACAAGTGGACGCCCGCGGTCTTGCGCTCCTGTGGGTCCACCGGTGAAGGGCTTCCCGAACTCCTGGCCGCTCTTGATCGGCACTTCGCCTATCTTGAACGGAGCGGTGAACTGGCCGTGCGGCGCCGGGCGCGCTTGCGCGAACGGGTGAAGGACGTCGTGTTCCAGCGGCTGGCCCGCAGGCTCTGGGGCGACGCCGCCACCAACGCGTGGATCGACGACCAGATTGCCGGCCTGGCCGAGGGCCGCACGACACCCTACGTCGTGGCCGATGCGCTGCTCCGGCGGAGCGGCACCCTGATGACTGGAGAACCTGCATGACAACGCGCCCCGATCTCGATACCTCGCTCGACGAGATGCGCGCTGAGCTGGCGCACCTGCGCGCCGAGATCGTCACCTGGAAGGAACGGTATGACAAGGCGGCCAAGCGCGACCTCGCCTGGTCGAACTCGGCGCACGAGGTGGAGCCGCTCTACACCGCGCTCGACCTCGAGGGCTCTGGTGGCACCGCGTTCGAGATGCCTGGCTCCTGGCCGTTCACCCGCGGCATCCACCCTACCGGCTATCGTGGCAAGCTGTGGACCATGCGCCAGTTCGCCGGCTTCGGCTCGGCGCACGAGACCAACCAGCGCTACAAGTTCCTGCTCGAGCGCGGCACGACCGGGCTGTCCGTCGCCTTCGACTTCCCGACGCTGATGGGGTACGATTCCGACCATCCGCGGTCGGAAGGCGAGGTGGGCAAGTGCGGCGTGGCCATCAGCTCGCTCGCCGACATGGAGGTGCTGTTCGACGGCATTCCGCTCGACCAGGTGTCGACGTCCATGACCATCAACGGGCCGGCGATCATCCTGTGGTGCTTCTACATCGCCGCCGCCGAGAAGCAGGGCGTGTCGCCGGAGAAGCTGCGCGGCACCATCCAGAACGACATCCTGAAGGAGTACATGGCGCAGCATGCGTGGTGCTTCCCCATCGAGCCCGCGCTGCGCCTCATCGTCGACTGCTTTGCGTGGGGAACGCAGCACGCGCCGCAGTGGAACACGGTGTCGATCTCCGGCTACCACATCCGCGAGGCGGGCGCCACGGCGGCGCAGGAGCTGGCCTTCACGCTCGCCGACGGGTTCACGTACGTGGAGCGCGGCATCGCGCGCGGGCTCGACGTCGACGAGTTTGCGCCGCGCCTGTCGTTCTTCTGGGACATCCACAACGACTTCTTCGAGGAGGTCGCCAAGCTCCGGGCGGCGCGCCGCATCTGGGCGCGCCATCTCCGCGATCGCTACGCGGCGAAGAGCCCGCGCAGCTGGATCATGCGCTTCCACTCGCAGACCGCCGGCGTGACGCTCACCGCGCAGCAGCCGATGAACAACGTGGTGCGGGTTGCCTACCAGGCGCTCGCCGCCGTGCTCGGCGGCACGCAGTCGCTGCACACCAACTCCATGGACGAGACGCTGGCGCTCCCCTCCGAGCACGCGGTGGAGGTGGCCCTGCGTACGCAGCAGGTGCTGGCGTACGAGACGGGCGTGGCCTCGGTGAGCGATCCGCTGGGCGGGTCGTACTACGTGGAGAAGCTCACGGATGACATCGAGCGCGAGGCGGAGGAGCTGTTCGCGCAGATCGGGGAGCAGGGCGGGGTGGTGCGCGGACTCGAGGACGGCTGGTTCCAGAAACGCATCGCCGAGAGCGCCGCGCGCCAGCAGTGGGAAATCGAGCAGCATCGCAAGGTCGTCGTCGGCGTCAACGAGTTCGTCACCGACGAGAAGCTCACCATTCCGCTCCTGCAGATCGACGAGGCGGCGACCGCGCGGCAGATGGCCACGCTGGCGCGGCTGCGCCAGACGCGGGACAATGCGCTGGTGCAGGCCCGGCTCGACGCGTTGCGCTCGGCAGCGCGCGGCACCGAGAACCTGGTGCCATTTATCCTCGACTGCGCGCGGGCCTATGCCACGCTGTATGAGATCCGGGCGGCAATGGAGGACGTCTTCGGGGCGTATCGGGAGCCGGTGTTCTTCTAGGAGTACGAGAGAGCGCGAGAGCGTGCATCAGCGCGCGGGAACGATCACCCCGGGGCCATGACAACCACCGACCATCAGCCACCAACCACCGACTCGAACTGGTGGCGCACGTACTTCGACACCGGGTACTTGCGCGAGTATGAACCGTTCTTCGAACTGGTGGAGGACCGCCGCCAGGTGGCGCGGTTGCTCGAGGTGCTCGCCCTCCCGGTCGGCGCGCGCATGCTGGACTGCGCCTGCGGCCAGGGGCGGCACGCGCACCTGCTCTCCGAGGCCGGCTTCGACGTCGATGGCGTGGACTTCTCCGGGCCGCTGCTGGAGAAGGCCCGCGCGCGCGGAACCGGGCGCACGCTGCGCTATCACCGCGCCGACATGCGCCGGCTCCCCGCCGGGTGGACGGGGCGTTTCGATGCCGTCCTCAACCTCTTCACCAGTTTTGGGTTCTTTGCCGACCCGCGAGACGATGCCCGCGTGCTTCGCGAGTTCGCGCGCGTGCTCAAGCCCGGCGGCCTGCTGCTCTGGCACGGGGGCGACCGCGACGGCGTCATGGCCAAGTTCCTCGTCCGCGACTGGTGGACCACCGCCGATGGCACCCTGGTCGCCCAGGCGCGGAGCTTCGATCCGCTCTCCGGTTTCCTGATCGTCGAGTCGAGCTGGCGCGGCCCGAAGGTCCACGAGGATCGCACGCACCGCATCCGGCTCTACACGCCCACGCAACTGGCCGACCTCATGCGCGATGCCGGACTGATTGTCGAGCAGGCCTTCGACAGCTTCAGCGACCGGTCGCTGACCCGGCGCTCGAGCGAGATGCTGATCCTGGCGCGCAAGGACGGCTGACTGCGCTTCTCCTGCACGGCTGTCTAGTCCTTCCGGGCGAGAGCCGGACTCACCCGTCTGGGCGATTGTGAGATTCGCGAAACTGGCCGATATAGCGGCAGGTTCGGAATGCCGATGGTCCGGCCTCCAGCTTGCCTTGCCGGCCGTGGTCGAGGCGAGCCGAGGCTACGATGTCAGGCAGCCACACTCCCGGGAGGGCAAGCGATGAAACGTGAACTGGCGAGTCCGCCGATGTCGGACGCGATGCACCACGTGATGGCCAACCTCATGGCCCTCAGCGAGCAGCTCTCGGACCTGGAATCTGAGCTCGGCACGTGGGTTCCCGATGCGGCCAAGGTCTCGGCGCATACCACCGAGATCCGGAGGCAGTTTGCCGGCAAGTCCTCGCCGCACGACACCGTCGAACGGCGCCAGATGAAATGACGCGGGGGGCGGTACAGCCCGCGCGTTCCCCGGCTGGCGGTGGGCTGCTACGGCGCCCGGACGGCGGCCCTTACCTGGAGCACGCGACCATTGCTGAGGTGCAACTCCAGCGGCAGTGAATCGCCGGCGGTGAGCTTGCGCCGGAGCCCCGTGACCATCAGGTGCTTCGCGCCCTCCCGCAGCACCAGCGAGTCACCCGCCGCGATGGTCTGCGCGGAATCGAGCGGCATCATGTGCACCATCCCGCCCATCTCCATCGTCTCGTGCAGCGTCACGGACTCGGCCACCGGCGACGAAGCCGAGGACAGCTTCACCGGCAGCTGCTCGTGGTTCAGCATGACCAGGTACACCGCCGTCACGCTGGCGGAGTCGGCGGGACGCGCCCAGGCGTCGCGCACTTCCACCGGCGGCGTTGGGGGGCGGCGGCCGCACGTGCACACGAGCACGGCCACCAGGAACGTCAATCGGCGCATCACGTCATCCTCAGGTCGGCCGTCAGTTCGTACCCTGCCACGGAAGCCCCGCTGGCACGCTTGTCTGCCCAGCGGGGTTGCATCAACCTACCGCCCTTCGGTACTGCCCAGCAGCCTCAAACGGGCCCTGTGCCGATCGCCGGGGCAGCGTCCTCGCCGGCGCCACGGGACATCATGCCTTTCATCCCGTCAAACAGGTCCATCGGGATCGGGATGACGGTGCTGTTGCCCGACCCGGCCATCTCCACCAGCGTCTGCAGGTAACGGAGCTGCAGGGCCGGCGGCTCGCTGCGAATGATCCGTGCCGCCTTGCCGAGCGTGGCCGCCGCAAGGAACTCGCCGTCCGCGCGGATGACCTTCGCCCGCTTCTCGCGCTCGGCTTCGGCCTGGGCCGCCATCGAGCGCTGCATCGCCTCGGGAAGCAGGACGTCCTTCACCTCGACCACCGAGACCTTCACGCCCCACGGCTCCGTGTGCGCGTCGATGATGTGCTGCAGCTTCTGGTTGATCTTGTCGCGCTGGGCCAGCAGTTCGTCGAGTTCCGACTGGCCGAGCACGCTCCGCAGCGTCGTCAGGGCAATCTGCGAGGTGGCCTTCTTGAAGTCCTCCACCTGCAGCAGCGCCTTGGCGCAATCGATGACGGCGAAGTACACCACCGCGTCCACCTTGATCGTCACGTTGTCGCGGGTGATCAGTTCCTGCGGCTCGACGATGTAGGTCACGACGCGCACGTCGATCTTGAACATCCGGTCGACCAGCGGGATGATGAAGTTCAGGCCCGGCCTCCGCACGCCGACCAGCCGGCCGAACCGCAGTACCACGCCGCCCTCGTACTGCTTCACGATCTTCACGCCGAGCCTGAGCATCACGATGATGACCACGGCGGCGGCGAAATACATCAATTTGGTGCTGTCCATGCCTGCGTCCCCCGGTAATTAGTTGCGTCCTGCTGTCATCCGAACTTTGAGTAACCCTTCAGCGTCCTGCGTGGCGGCTCCACGTCCTTCATGAACTTCTTCGGGAAGGTGTCGATCCCTCCCCACAGCGGCAATATCTGCGAGATGACCAGCATCGTGATGAAGGGCAGGGAGAACACGAGGCCGGCCACGACCAGTCCCTCCCGCCCCCAGATCTCGACGTCGAAGTTCAGGAATCCGCGGAAGCTCTTCGAGAACATCTGTCCGCCCATCACCACGTTCCAGCGCATGGCGGCTACCTGCATCAGCAGCAGCACTCCCCCGACCAGCCCGATGGCGTTCCGTGTCCCGGCTGCCATCCGGTCCTTGAGCACCACCACGGAGCCGAAGAGAAAGAACGGAATCATCGATCCCAGCAGGATCTGGATGATGAAGAAGCTGGTGAAGAGCTTGGTGGTGATCAGGGCCTTCAGGATCTGCCAGTCGTCATTGGCCATGTACGCGCGGTTCAGCAGTTCCAGCAGTTCGAGCGTGACGTCGATGATCAGGAAATACCACGCCGACTCGATGAGGGCGTACGCGCACGGCCCGTTGATCTCGCGCTTCTTCACCCACTGCACCGTCAGGTAGCAGACGAGCACCATCGCGACGCCCGAGACGATGGCGCTGAGCAGGAAGATCACGGGCATCAGCGGGCTGGCCCACCACGGATTCGCCTTGATGGCGCCGAAGATGAAGCCCACGTACCCGTGCAGTCCGCACGCCGCCGGGATGCCGATCGACGCCAGGAAGATCATCACCTTGCGGTCCAGCGCCTTCGCCTCGGGGGAGACGTCCATCACGCCCAGGGCCAGCAGCCAGTAGAGGCGGCGCATCACCGGCCACTTTGCGTTCTCGGCAAGGAAGACGAAGTCCGCCCGGTACAGCAGCCAGATCTCCACCGCCAGGAGGACGAGGTACGCGGTGTAGATGAAGCCGAACCCCGCCATCGCCGACGTCGGGTTCGGCGTGAACATCATGTTGAACGCCCGCTCCGGATGTCCCAGGTGCGCCATCAGCGGCAAGGTGGCAAACAGCAGGAACGCGAACGCCATGATCATGGCAAACCGGCTGACCGGCTCGAGCTCGTGCCGGTCGAACACATGGTGCAGCGACGAGATGATGAAGGCGCCGGCGACGATGCCCGTGATGTACGGGTACAGCACGATCATCGTCGTCCAGTAGATGTGCATCTGGTTCGGCAGGACGTACCCTTCGGTGACGAAATGATTCATGCTAGATGACCTCGGAGTCGAGGCCGATGTAGCGCGTGCGCGGGCGCGTGCCGAGATACGACTTGAGCACCTGCACCCGGTTGGTGGCGAGGATCTGGCTGATCTCGCTCAGCGGGTCGCTCACGTTTCCGAAGATGCGGGCCTTGGCCGGGCAGTACTGCACGCAGGCCGGCATCAGGCCCTTGGTGATCCGGTGGTAGCACCAGGTGCACTTGTCGGCGCACTTGGTGTCCGGGTTCAGGAATCGCGACCCGAAGGGGCAGGCCTGCACGCAGTAGCCGCAGCCCACGCAGTGCTCGTTGTCGATCAGCACCACGCCCTCCTTGGTCACGAACGACGCGCCCACCGGGCACACCTGGATGCAGGGGGTGTCGATGCAGTGATTGCACAGCTTGGGCACGAAGAAGCCGCGCACCGGAAGCTGCTCGAGCTCCTTCGGCATGTTGCGTTCGGGCAGGTTGTCCGGGAAGCCGTTCTCGCCGCCCAGCGGCGAGTTCACGATGACCTCGCCATTCGGGAAGAAGGTGTATTGCTCCACCCAGGTCCGGTTGAACCCGTCGGGCACGTTGTTCTCCGCCTTGCACGCCCGCACGCACGAGCCGCACCCGATGCACTTGGTGGTGTCCACCACGAACCCGTAAATCGCCTGTTCCGCCTTCTTCTCCTGCGAAGCGCTGAGCGCGGTCTCCTGCGGCAGGCGCAGCTTCGCCGTGGTCAGGAAGAGGCCGCCGAAGACGAATGTCTGCGCCCCCACCTCGGAGCACTTGTCGAAGAATTCCCGCCGGGTGATCTCCGGCTTGTTCCAGAGGTCCGTCACTTGACCACCGTCGTGTGGGGGTTATGGCAGTCGATGCACTTGGAGAGGGGCGTGAACTTTCCCCCCTTGCTGACGATGTGCTGTTCCACGTTCGCAATGGACTTCAGGGTGCTGGGCCGCTCGAACGTCTTCAGGTGGCACCACTTGCACTCCTGGATGCCGCTGAGCACGCGCAGGGCCTTGGGGTTTTTCTTGATCCGGTCGGGGTACTTGTCCGTGGAGTCCTCGCTCATGACCTTCACGTGCATCAGGCCGGGGCCATGGCAGTTCTCGCATTGCGGCACCGAGTGCTTGCCCGCCTTCCACGCCGTGTACTCCTTGTCATGACAATCGCCGCAGGCCGCGCTTCCCAGGTGGCGCGGCTCGCGCGCCGCGATCTCGGGGATGGCCGACTGCCGGAAGTGACCGGTCAGTCCGAAGTCCTTGGGGACCACCTTCGCGCGCACGCCGAGAAACCCGATCACCGCGATGGCGATCAGGGCGAGCAGACGTACGAAGTGCCTCGCGTGCTCCATGAACTGCCCCCTTCAGGATGGTCTCCGAACGCCGGAGCCGGAACGCACCCGGCTCACGGGGTTCGTGCTGTTGCAAGACGACGGCGATGAAGCCTGACTGGGCCCCATCGCCGCCGCCCGTACGCTTTCTCGAACGTGATGCCCTAGTAGAGGGCGCGCCCGGCCGCGAGCGGCAGTGACCCCGGGTGCCAGGAGACCGAGAAGGTCAGCCAGCGCGCCGTGTACGGGTTGTACTTGTTGCCGAGGAAGTGATACTGGCCGGTGTTCGTGCCGCTCGTCGCGCCCACGTTGCCGGGCAGGTTGCCCGTCCACGTCGTCGTCGGCGGGCCGCCGGCGATCGTGGTGCTCGTGAACAGCGGCGCTTCCTGCTGCCAGTTGTGGTCGACGTACTGTTCAGAGTTGTAGCGCATGTTGAGCGCCCAGTTCGCCGAGACCTTGTACTGGAAGGCCAGCGCCATCGGCGTCAGCTTGTTCGACACTTCCGGCCAGTTCTCGACCGTCGCGGCGAGGTTGTTCGCCGCCGTGCCGCCCGTCGGCGTCATGTCGTTGACGTTGTTCTCCTGGAACTTCGCGTCGATCACCGAGTAGTACGCCGTCATCTCGAGCTTGTCCGGGATGAGCACGGCCTTCACGTTCGCCGACACGCCGCTGTTCTTGTCGGCGTTGGTCGTCGTCCAGTAGTACGCCGGATTGTCATAGGTCACCGAACCCAGCACGCCGGTGCGATAGCGGTAGCGCGCCAGGAGGTCCGACTTCTCGTTGGAATACCCGACGCCCAGCGTGATGCGCGTGCTCGGCGTCCAGTCCACGTCCACGCCCGTCGTCGTGAGCTTGTCGCTCATCACGCCGAACCGCTGTCCGTGCATGCCGAACTTGTCGTCGCCGTTCTGGTACGACAGGCCCACGCTGACCTGGTCGATCGGCGTGATCGTGGCCATCACGTTGGTGCGCGTGCGGTCGCGATCGGCAAACATGTAGCTGCGGAAGTCGCTGACTTCGGTGGAGGCTTCCCGGTAGATGCCGTTGTAGCGGCGCTGACCGGTCAAGTAGCTGGCGTGCAGCGAGAGCCACTCGAGTGCGTTGAAGTCCACCGCCACGCGGGGCGTCTTCTCCCGCGATCCGTCGGCCCGGTACGCGCCGGTTTCACGGGTGAAGTCTTCTACCGCGTAACCGCCGGACACCGAGACGTTGCGGGCCACTTCGAACGCCGCCGTGAAGTCGGTGTTCACCTTGGTGAAGGGATCCCACTCGGTGTACAGGGAGTCGGCCAGTGCGATGCTGCGATCGCTGATCGCCATCGCCCGGATGTGGCCCGTCGGCGTCTGGTTGCTGTAGCTATGGTTGCGATACTTGGCACCCAGCGTCACCCGGTCGATCGGATGGCTCGTCGCGGTGACGTTGACCGTCGTCAGCTGGACGTTCCCCTCGAGGCTCGGGCGCAGGTTCGCCAGCAGCCCGTAACTCGGGTCGGCGGTCTGCGCGCTGTTGCTGGTCTGCGGCAGGAACGCATCATTCTGCTTCTGCGCGGAGGAGTTCACCGAGCCGGTGATGCGGGTGCGGAATGGCAGCATCACGGCGGCCACCGCCGACAGGGTCTGCGCCGAGTTGCTCGGTGCCAGGCTGATGCGCGCCACGTCGGTGCCGAAGAGCGAGCCCGAGATGGAGGGCGTGCTGATTGCCGGGTTGTCCAGCATAACGGACGTGAGCGCGTTGTTGTACTTGGAGTACTCGTACGACACCGTGCCCTGGTAGCTCTTGATGATCTCGCCGAGCACGCTGTTCTTGTCGCGCAGGCCGGAGGTGTACGACTGCGAGACGCGAATGTTGTTGACGGTCTCGTCGATCGGCGAGACGTACTCGCGTTGCGGGCCGCTCGAGCCGCTGAAGGTGTTCGACTTGGGCAGGCCGCCCTTCTTGCCGATGCGGAGCCACTCGAACTTGGTGTCGAGCGCGTCGGTCGGCATCAGGGCCAGCGAGGCCTTGATGGGATCCCAGATCGTCCGGACGTTGCCGATGTACGGCGCGTTCTTCCAGGCGGTCGAGTCGGGACGCGGCGTGGGCAGGGTGTTGAAGCCGGGGTTCGCGGCCCCTTCGTTGCCCGGTGAGCGCGCGTCCGACGAGTACAGGTGCGGCGTCTTGTCCCAGCGGACGTTGAAGTCGTACAGGTTCGGGCGTGCGACCTGCAGCCAGAGGCTCTGGTCGAGCTGGCCAAGGCGGCGCGCCGTCAGCTGGTAGGTGCCGATGCCGTCCGCCGGCTGGTAGCCGACCGAGAGGCGCTCGAGAAACGCACCGGCGGGAAGGGAACGGTACTCCTCGAACTTGCCCTTGTCCTGGGCCGACGGTTCGGTGGTGAACGCACGCGCGCCGATTTCGGCGGCGGCCGTGAACGTGCCGCGGGTCTGCTTCGCCTGCGCCATGCCCGTGGCCGGAAGGCCCCAGGTCAGCGCGCCGGCGAGGACACACGCGGTCGTGATGCTATGGAAACGCATGGTTTTGGATTCCTCTGTCGGTGGCGTCAGCGGGTGAAGAAGGCGCCGGCGGGGTGGTTCGAGCCGTGGAGCAGCGAGTGGCAGTTGACGCAGCCCTTGTTGTAGTTGAAGCGCACCGCCACCTGGTCGGACGGACGGCCCGCAGGGGCGCCGTGCGGCGTGAAGTGGCAGTTCTGGCACAGGCGCGGCAGGGCGTTGATCAGCATCCGCTGCTTGTTGCTGCCATGCGAGTTGTGGCAGTTGGCGCAGCTCTCGGTCACCGGCGCGTGCTCCCACATGAATGGGCCGCGCTTCTCGGTGTGGCAGCTGAAGCAGGTCTCGTTCACCGAGCTTCCCACCAGCATCTTGTCGTTCGGCGAACCATGCGGGTTGTGGCAGCTGCTGCATTCCATCTTGCCTTCGCCCAGCGGCATGTGGGCGAACTTGTTGACGGCCGCCTGCTTGTCCTTGTGGCAGTTGCCGCAGGTCGCGAGCACGGTGCCCTGCTTCAGGGCGCCCTTCTCCGAAGTCTGGTGCATGACGGCGTGGCAATCGGTGCAGGCCACGTTGCGCGACTCGTGCGTGCTTCCCGCCCACAGCGTGCGTGCCGTCTTCTCGTGGCACTGCAGGCAGGTGGCGTTCTTCTCGGACGACGTCGACTTGCTCTTGCGGCCGTACAGGATCATGCCGGCCTTGCTCTCGCCGCCGGAGTTCGCATGCTCCTTGGCGGGACCGTGGCAGGTTTCGCAGCCCTTGGCCTCATGCCCGTGACGGGGCTGCGCCATGGCCTGGCCCATCGCCGTCTGGGCGACCGGCGCGAACAGTTCCTTGTGGCACTCCTGACACGACGCATCGCCGGCAAAGCCAGCGGCGGGCTTCTGCGCGCCGGCCGGGGTCGGCAGGAGGGCCAGCATCACCGCGGTGACGACGGCTCCCAGCAAACGCAAATACTTCATACCTGACATATCGGTTCCTCCAGCCGCTTGGATCGCGACGGGGCTTCGGGGTAGGGTAGGGGGCGAACGCTTACGACTTGGGCTTGGCAAGCTCGAGCACGTACTTGGCAACGGCGGTCATCTCGGCGCTGTTCTTGGTCTTGGGGTCCATGTTCAGCTTGTCGCCGAACGGCTTCATGTCCGCGCCCTTGCCCTTGGCGAGAATGCCCACAACATCGGCGACCGTGCCCTTGGCGGTCCCGGCCTGTCGGTCGTTGAACGGCAGCATCTTGGGGAACTTCGCCGCCATCGGCTTCGTCGGCGTGCCAAGCGCGCCGTGGCACTTCTTGCATTGCGCGTCATACAGCGCCTTGCCGTCTGCCGCCTGCGCGGCGGCGTTGGTGGAAACGGCGGCGGCGAGAATACCTACGAACAAGAATGCACGCATTTGGACTACTCCTTAGGAAACGAATGCGGGTATTTGGACGATCTGACGTGAGAAGAACGACTTCATGCACCGTGCCAATTCGGTTGTGCGAAACGACCGAGCTACGTAGTAACACGAAGGGTTTTGCCCTATACGATATCGGTTGTCGGATGATAGCCGATTCCCTGCACTTGTAAGTGGGCGATTTCCCTCAACTTATGTGAGGACAAAGGACGGCACAGAGAAAGGAAAACCACCACAGATTCAGGGGTGTCAATTCAACGACCAGAGTCGCTTATTTCACGTACTATGGAACGACCCATTCGAGTCCTCGTTGCCAAGCCCGGCCTGGACGGCCACGACCGCGGCGCCAAGGTGGTGGCCGCCGCCCTGCGCGATGCTGGCATGGAAGTCATCTATACCGGATTGCACCAGACGCCTGAGATGATCGCCAGCGCGGCCGTGCAGGAAGACGTCGACGTCGTCGGCCTCTCCATCCTGTCCGGTGCCCACATGACGCTCTTCCCGCGCGTGCGCGAACTGCTCGTGGCGCAGGGACGCGATGACATCCTCATCACCGGCGGCGGCATCATTCCCCGGGAAGACATGGCGCGGCTCGAGCAGCTGGGCCTGGGCCTCGA
>Ga0209014_10001389_pt1 | contig 14269 bp, 17 predicted proteins | sample BarGraNGADG00212_FD_184491 | JGI IMG/M metagenome (GOLD analysis project Ga0209014, IMG submission 184491) | Arctic peat soil microbial communities from Barrow, Alaska - Barrow Graham LP Ref core NGADG0002-212 (SPAdes) (version 2) | ecosystem: Environmental > Terrestrial > Soil > Wetlands >...
TGGAGGCGGCGAGAGCCTGATGCGACCCGAGTCGGGCCGGTTCAACCACGTCCTGCGCCAGGCGCGGGGACGCGTCCGCGTACGATAGGCCGACGATGAGAGTCTGGATCGACATGACGGCGCCGGCGCACGTGCTCGTCTTCCGGCCCTTGATCGAGCTGCTGCGCGAGCAGGGCGCCGAGATCGAGCTGACCGCGCGCGACTACGCGCAGACGCTGCAACTGCTCGAGCTGCACGGCATGGAGGCCGAGGTGGTCGGGCACCACGGCGGTCGCTCGCGACTCGGCAAGGCGCGCTCACTTACCTCGCGACTGCGAAACCTCCGCCACTGGGCCAAGGAGCGCCGCTTCGACGTCGCGCTGGCGCACGGCTCGCACGAGCTGACGATCAGCGCGCGCCGGCTCGGAATCCCGAGTTCTACAACCTTCGACTACGAATGGGCCACCCTCCAACACCAGCTCGGCTGTCGCGCCGCGACGCGCGTCGTCGTGCCCGAGTCGATCCCGCCCGAGCGGCTGGAGCGATACGGCGTGCGCCCGCCCAAGCTGGGCCGCTACCCGGGCCTGAAGGAGGAGTACTACCTCTCCGACTTCGAGCCCGACCGCTCGATCATCGCGGCGCTCGGAATCGACGAGGCGCGCGTTCTCGCCGTCGTGCGCACACCGCCGGATGTCTCGCTTTACCACCGCGCCTCGAACCCGCTTTTCCCGCGCGTGCTCGACCATCTCGGCCGCCACCCCGATGTGCAGGCGATCGTCATTCCGCGCACGGAAGAGCAGCGCGACTTCGTTCAGAACCTGGAGCTACCGTCGCTGATCGTCCCGCCCGGCGCCGTGGACGCGCAGAGCCTGATCGCCCTTTCCGACCTCGTCGTCTCGGCCGGCGGAACCATGAACCGCGAGGCGGCGGCGCTTGGCGTTCCCGTCTACACGACCTTCGGCGGCCGGCTCGGCGGCGTGGACGAGTGGCTAATGCGAGAGGGAAGGCTCGTCCCGCTCACCGACCCGCGCGCGCTCGACCTGAGCAAGCGCCAGCCCGACGAGAGCAAGCGAGTTCGCCGCGACCCGAAGCTGATGCTCGAGCTACTGATGTCCGCGCTCGAGAAGCCCGCCTAGCGTTCGTTCAGCACTTGACGACCTCCCGACCGGGTGCGATCGGTGGACCGAGGACAACGCAGCGCGCCGCCGAGCGCGCCCGGCTAACGGCTGCTATTAAGGATCTCCGAGAAGCGGATTATCGTGATCGTCTCGTCGGGCGTGATCTCACGGTTGTAGAGCTGCCCGAGGAACTCGACCATCTCTTCGGTGCGGCGCAGCTCGGGGTTGTCGTGCTCGATCTCGCGCGGCGACAGGTCGCGCAGGCGCTTCACCTCGATCTTGTCGATGACCGCGTCGAAGACCTTCTCGCGCGGGCTGAAGCGGGCGCCGCAGAGCACCTGCACGATCTCGCCCTTCCGGTACTTGCCCGACTTGTCGCCCAGACGGATGGTCGCCGTCTTGCGGTGGCTCCTCAGCTGATCGGAGACCATCGGTGAGTAGAAGTTGAGCGCGTGCATGATCGAAAGGTCGCGTGAATCATAAGACCAGACGGCGGGGAATGGCCAGTATTTCGGCCGGGCTCGTCGCGCGAGTCGGGACCTGGCCCGAGCCGTCGACGCGCTCCGATGCCAAGCCGATCGCGATCTGAGCGACTTACGCTTAGATTCCTTGCGCTAGATAGGGCGCGCCGCTAGACTCGATTTCGGCACTCCTATGGAGAGAGTGCCAAAGCTATCGAAACCCATAGCAAGCTCACTACAGGAGGGCGTATATGAATCTCCAGCCCCTGGGTGACCGCATCATCGTGGAGGTGCTCGAAGAGCAGCAGACCACGGTCAGCGGCATCGTTCTACCCGACACGGCCAAGGAGAAGCCGCAGCGCGGAAGCGTCATCGCGGCCGGGCCGGGCAGCCGCAACGACGCGGGCGAGCGTGTTCCGCTCGATCTCGCCGCCGGCGACACGATCATCTTTTCCAAGTACGGCGGCACCGAAATCAAGGTCGAAGGCACCGAGTACTTGATCCTGCGCGAATCAGACGTGCTGGCGAAAGTCGGCGGCCAGACCGCCGCCAAGAGCGCGAAGAAGAAGGGATAACGAATGGCTCACAAGGATTTGAAATTCAATGAGGAAGCGCGCAGGGCGCTCGAGCGCGGCGTCAACACCCTCGCCGACGCGGTCAAGGTGACGCTCGGCCCCAAGGGCCGCTACGTCGTGCTGGACAAGAAGTTCGGCGCCCCGACGATCACCAACGACGGCGTCACGATTGCTCGCGAGATCGAGCTCGAGGATCCGTTCGAGAACCAGGGCGCACAGCTCGTGCGCGAAGTCGCCACCGCCACCAACGACGTCGCCGGCGACGGCACGACGACGGCCACCGTGCTCGCTCAGGCGATCGTGCGCGAGGGCCTGAAGAACGTGGCCGCCGGCGCCAACCCGATGGCGCTCAAGCGCGGCATCGAGAAGGCCGTCGACGCGGTCGTCGAAGATCTCAAGGCGCAGTCCAAGGAGATCTCGGGCAAGGAAGACATCGCCCGCGTGGCCACCATCTCGGCCCGCGAACGTGAGATCGGCGACGTTATCGCCGACGCGATCGAGAAGGTCGGCAAGGACGGCGTGGTCAACGTCGAGGAAGGGCAGACCTTCGGGCTCGAGCTCGAGTTCACCGAGGGCATGCAGTTCGACAAGGGCTACCTGTCGCCGTACATGATCTCGGACGCCGAGCGCATGGAGGCCGTGCTCGAGGATCCCTACATCCTCGTCGCCAACCAGAAGATCGGCGCCGTCAAGGATCTGCTGCCGGTGCTGGAGCAGGTCATCCAGGCCGGTCGGCCGCTGCTGATCGTGGCCGAGGACGTCGAGGGCGAGGCGCTCGCCACGATCATCGTCAACAAGCTGCGCGGAACCTTCACGGCCGTCGCCGTCAAGGCCCCCGGCTTCGGCGATCGCCGCAAGCGCATGCTCGAGGACATCGCGATCCTCACCGGCGCCGAGGTGATCACCGAGGAGATGGGTCTCAAGCTCGAGAACACGAAGATCTCTCAGCTCGGCCGCGCCCGCAAGGTCGTCGTCGACAAGGACTCGACGACGCTGATCGACGGTAACGGAGAGTCCGACGCGATCAAGGGCCGGATCAAGCAGCTGAAGGCCGAGATCGAGAACACCGATTCCGACTTCGACCGCGAGAAGCTGCAGGAGCGGCTGGCCAAGCTCGCCGGCGGCGTCGCGGTGGTCAAGGTCGGCGCAGCCACCGAGACCGAGATGAAGGAGAAGAAGCACCGCGTCGAGGACGCGCTGCAGGCCACCCGCGCAGCCCTCGAGGAGGGAATCGTGCCGGGCGGCGGCGTCGCACTGCTGAACGCCGTTGCGGCGATTAAGCTCGACACCTTCGCGAGCGACGAGCGCACAGGTGCCGCAATCATCGTGCGGGCGCTCGAGGAGCCGCTTCGTCAGCTGGCCGAGAACGGCGGCTACGAGGGCTCGGTCGTCGTCAACCAGGTTCGCTCGGCCGCCAAGGGCCAGGGCCTGAACGTGGACGACGGCGAGATGGAGGACCTGGTCAAGGTCGGCATCATCGACCCGACCATGGTCACCCGCTCGGCGCTGCAGAACGCAGCCTCGATCGCCAAGAACATCCTCACCACCGAGGCTGTCGTGGCCGAGGCGCCCGAGAAGTCACCGGGCGGCGGCGGCATGCCGGGCGGTATGGGCGACATGGGCGGCATGATGTAGCAAGCGCGCAAGCGCTTTGAGCGATGGACGAAGGCCGGCCTTGTGCCGGCCTTCGTCATATCTGGGGAGAGGTCGAACGCGCCCCGCGCTCTGGCAGAATGGCTTCGTGGCCCCTTTCTACGGCATCGTGATCGAGCAGTCCCTGGCCGATCCGGCCTTCGCCGAGACACTCGACGTCGTCCAGCGAAAGCGCGATCCCAACGGATCATGGGTTTTTCTGCTCGTACGCATTGCGTCCGATCGGCTCTTCACCGAGCTCGAGCGTATTCGGGAGGCGCTCGTGGGCGACCAGCCCTGGTACGCACACTTCTTTTCAGGCGAGAAGATCGCGGTCGTCTTCCCGGAAGCGATCATCAGCATGACCACTGACGCCGCAAGTTGGGAAGCGGCCATCGCCCACGGGCTCACGCTCGGAATTCCGCGCGAGCAACTCGACTTCTGGCCTCATACCGTCGAGCAGGTCGAAGAGGCGTTCGCCATCTCGCTCGCCGATCTCGACTAGTCGCGCCGTCTCGGCGAGCGAGTGATTGAAGCTTCCGGGCTGCGGGTGCGCGAGAAGGACGAGGATCTTCATCTCTGCGGTCCCAGCCGGCCGGCGACCGGCGACCGAGTCGAGCGTCCAGCCGAGTTTTCAGTCAGACTGTCGAGGATGAGCGATCCCGTCTCCTGGCTGATGATCGAGTCCGGCTGGAAGGTGCTCGCCGCCGACGGCAGCGAGCTGGGCAATGTCGACGAGGTCGCGGGCGACGATAACGCGGACATCTTCGACGGCCTGGCGGTCGCGGCGAGCGCGCTCGGAAAGCCGCGCTACGTCCTCTCCGAGCAGGTCGCCGAGATCACGCAGGGCGTCGTCCGCCTTTCCCTGACGCGAGAGCAATTCGCGAAGCTGGGCGAGTTCCTGGAGCCCGCGTCGAGCGAGGAGATCGAAGCCGGCGAAAAGGCTGGACTGGGCGGAGAACTGGGCGCGGAGGCGCGCAAGATCGAAGGCGAGGTGTTCGCGCCGACTCAGCGCCACGAGCATTCGATGAACATCTGGCGGCGAATCGCCTTCTTCTTTCGCCGGCTACGACACTGACGCCGGCGACGATACGCGCAGATCAACTCAGCAGAAAGCCTGAGCGACCATCTGCGCAGCCTCTTTCAGCCAGGCGACCCGCTCCTCGTACGTGCTCGTGACGATAACGCCGAAGTTGCGGCGGCGTACGTCCTCGACGCCGCAGAGTCCGAAGATGCAACGCGCCCATAGCCCCTCGAGTGGATCGCCGAAGGTCTCCAGCTCGCGCTCGAGTTTCGTGTTCGAGGTGTTGAGAACGACCGCGGTCTTCACCTTGAGCAGCCCCTCCGGAATGCCCTCGCCGCCGTCTCCCTCGAGGAAGCGGTAAGCGACCCCGGGACGGACGACGCGATCGATCCAACCCTTGAGAATCGCCGGCGGCTGACCCCACCAGTTGGGATGGACGACGACGATGCCCTCGGCGGCGGCCAACTCCTCGCAGTGGCGCGCGATCTCGGGCTCGAGCGGAGCGTCGGCCGGGATCTCCCCCGCGGTCATCACAGGATCGAAGCCCTCCGCATGTAGATCGTGGAACACGACGTCGTGTCCGCCCCGCTCGAGAGTCGCGACGACCGTCTCGGCAAGCGAGTGATTGAAGCTGCCGGGCTGCGGGTGCCCGAGAAGAACGAGGATCTTCATCTCCGCGATCCTAGCCCGGCAACGCCGCGGTCAGCCTCCGACGGCGCTGAGACCCCGCCACTCCTCGAGGGAGAGCAAGGACTTTCGCCGCGCGGTCCGGCTCTCGAGATCGACGAGGATCTCATGCGGGCCTCTGTCGGGATCGAGCTTCCAGATCGTCGCCAGCCGTGGTCGCACAGCGAAGAGCCGCGTCACCGGGCGCGGGGAGTACTGCTTGAAGGCGTCCGCGTGTGTCTCGGCATAGGCGCGAGCGAAGAAGGGGTGCTCGAGCGGCCTCCCTATATCGCGAGCCGTTCCCTCCAGCCTGAAGACTCCGTCGGAGAGAGCGACATTCGGGTTGACGGCGATCTGCTTGTTCTTCGTCGTCGAGTCGGCACTCTGAAAGAAGATCACCGGCCCGTCGCTGACGGTGCGCGCGGTGACGCGACCGGCGGCGCTCGTCGCAAGAGTGACGAGCTTCGCCTCGGCGATCCGGTTCGGCCCGACACGGGCCGACCGGCGGCCAGCGCGTCGAGAACGCGCCCGGCACGATTTGAACGTGCGACCTCTGCCTCCGCAGGGCAGCGCTCTATCCCCTGAGCTACGGGCGCCTACTCGTCAAGTGTAGCCGCGTTGCGCCCGATGGTCAGAGGCTCATAGCCATCAGGCTGCCGAAAACTAGATCCCAACGCCGCCGCGACCGACATGGCGGGCGCGGTTACCTACGGCTCTCCCCCGGATTCACCGTCGCAAGTCGTCATGCCGGCGAAGCCGGCGGACTTGTGACGGTTAGGCAGCGCTCTATCCCCTGAGCTACGGGCGCCTACTCGCCTAGTGTAGCCCGCCCCGCGAGTGCGTCGGACGTTCATCACGACAACTACGATCGAGCGTGCGTGCCGCTCTATCTGACAGAAGAGGACGTCAACGATCTTCTCGATGCCGAGTCGGCGAACGTCGCCGTCGAGGAGTGCGAGCGAAAACTCGCTCGCGGTGCGATCGAGGTGCTTCCTCGAGCCCGCCTCGGGCTGGACGGCGGCGCCCTAACCCTGATGGCGGCGGCCGACCTGGAGGCCGGTCTGTGCGGCCTGAAGAGCTACGTCGCGGGAAGAGACCGGTCGTTCCGCCCCGTTGTCCTGCTCCAGGACGAGCGCAGCGGCGAGCTTGTCGCAGTTGTCGAGGCGCGACGCCTTGGACAGCTCAGAACCGGCGCCGCGAGCGCCGTCGCCGCGCTCGCGCTCGCCCGGCCCGACCCGAGGACGCTCGGTGTGATCGGTTGCGGCTACCACGCCGTGGGCCAGGTGGAGTGCATCCGGGCGGCCCTTCCGTCGATCGAGCGGGTTGGCGTCTTCTGCCGTAGCGAGGAGCGCATGCGCTCGTTCTGCGAGCGCTTCGGAGCAGAGCCGGCGCGCGACCACCGGCAGGCGGCCGAGGCCGACATCGTCGTCACTGTCACCAGCTCGCCCGACCCCGTCCTGCGCGGCGAATGGCTGAGACCCGGCGCGCTCGTCTGCGCCGTGGGCGCCAACGTCCCCGACCGCCGCGAGCTCGACAACGCAGTGCTCGAGCGCGCCTCGCTGGTCTGCTGCGATCTCAAGTCGCAGGCGCAGATCGAGTCGGGCGACCTGATCGAGCCGATCGCGGGCGGCGTCCTCGATTGGCTCGAAGTCCACGAGCTACACGAGCTGGTGTCCGGAGAGCTTCTTGGGCGCCAATCCGATCAGGACATCATCGTTTTCAAGTCGAACGGCATTGCCGCCTGGGACCTGGCCGCAGCGGCCCTCGTGCTGGAGCGGGCCCGGATCGAGCGGCGCGGCATCGAGCTGCGCTCGTAACCCTCGGCGCGCACACCCGCTATCCTCGTGCGGTGCCCAAGAACCACACATCTCGCCGCTTTGCCGAACGCTCGCTCGTCGGCATCGACGATGTGGGCAACGAGGAGCGCATCACTCTCTGGATCGAATACCAGCCCGACTCGCTTTGGGCCGTCGGTCGCGTGGTCAATCCACAGCTCCGCGACAGCGACGAGGCGAAGGAGGAGGACTACATCTTCCGCGGCTTCGAGCTGGACGACGCCTTGAACGAGGCCAACGGAGCGCTGAGCGACGACCTGCGCGTCTCGCGCGACGAAGGAATCGAGTCCGATCTGGAGCCGTTCTCGCGCGAGGAGATCCTGGCTCGGCTCGAGCGCTGGTTCTTCCACCACGACGACGAATCGACGAGTCAGCGCTAAGAGCTACACCGGCACGGGCTCCGGCTCGGCGCCGCTAGGTTCTGCACCCATGCTGATCCGAATCGGGCATAGGCCAAACCCCGATGACGCCTTTATGTTCTGGGCGCTAGGTGCGGGCGAGGTCGATACACGGGGGCTCGAATTCGAGTCGAGCGCCGAATGCATCGAGACGCTCAATCTATGGGCGCGCCGGCGCCGTTTTGAGGTCACCGCTCTCTCGGTGAACGCCTACCCGGCCGTTCAGAGCGACTACGTCTTGCTCTCGTACGGCGCGAGCATGGGTAGCGGCTTCGGGCCGGTCGTCGTCTCACACGAGCCGCTGGCGCGCGAGCGACTGAGAGAGGTCGAGATCGCCGTCCCGTCCGCGACCACCACCTCGTTTCTCGTCCTCCGCATGTATCTGGGCGGCGACTTTCGCTACCGGGTCGCGCCCTGCGCCGAGATCCTCGAGCAGGTCAAGTCGGGACGCGCGGAGGCCGGGCTGATCACCGAGGAGAGCCTGCTCACCTACCGCGACAAGGGGCTCGCGAAGTCGATCGACCTGGGAGAGTGGTGGCTGCTGGAGACCGGATTGCCGCTTCCGCTGACCGTCAACGTCGCCCGCCGCGATCTGGGGCCGCGCCTGGACGATGTGTCCGGCGTCATTCGCGACTCGATCGTCGCGGGCTTGCGCAACCGCCGCAGGGCGATGGCCCACGCGTTGCGTTTCGGCCGTTCGAGCGACGCCTCGATAACCGATCGTTTTGTCGGGATGTACGTCAACGCGCGGTCGTTCGACTTCGGCGACGAAGGTCGCGAGGCGATACGCGAGTTGCTGCGACGAGCTCAGGCGATCGGCGCCTTCGAGCGGCCGGTCAAGATCGAGTTCGCGGCCTGAGCGCCGGCCAGAGCGATCGACGGGAGCGAACGCTCTAGGAGCCGTCGCGAGGAGCCAGCTTCACGACGAGCTGGCAATCGAGCGCTTCGCCGATTCGCAGCAGTGTGTCGATCCGCGGCGGACGTCCGCCGCGCTCCAACCGCGCGATCGCAGATTGAGTCGTTCCGGTCAACTCGGCGAGCTGCCGCTGCGAGAGCCCGCGAGCCAGGCGTTGCTCGGCGACCTGGTCGGCGATCTGAGCAAAGAACCAGCCTCCGTCTCCCACACCCGCAATGCGCTTCAGTGCTCGCTCCTTCAGACGTTCGAACGCTCGTTGCTCGGTCATAGGCGAAACATAGCAGCCATGCTATTCAAGCGCGAATCGGAGTTATCAAGTTGCCCCGATCGTGTGGCATGCTCGTGCCGATGCGGATCACTCTTATTGTCAACAGCAAGGCCACACGCGTCACGGACGCGGGCATCGCGGGGGTACAGGAGGCATTGAGCCGCGCCGGCGCGATCACCACGGTCGAGACACGCGGCCCGCGCGACGCGATCCTGCTGGCGCGCGAGGCGTGCCGCGTAGCCGACGCAATCGTCGTCTTCTCCGGCGACGGCGGATTCAACGAAGTGCTCAACGGCCTCGAGCGGGACATTCCCGTCGGCTTCGTGCCCGGCGGCGGTACGAGCGTTCTGCCGAGAGCGCTCGGACTGCCTCGTGACCCGATCGCGGCGGCGACGCAGATCGCGGAGGCCATCGGCGCGAAGCGCACGCGGCGCATCTCGCTCGGAAGCGTCAACGGCTATCGCTTCGCCTTCGAGGCCGGTATCGGCATCGACGCCGAGGTGGTGCGCCGGGTCGACAGGCTCGGACGCGACGAGACAGGCCGCCGGCCCGGCGACTTCGCATTCGTGCGCTCGCTGATCGCCGTCGTTCGAGAGCGGCGCCGCTCGCTCGAGCAAAGTCTCGAGGTGCGCGAGCTCGGGCGCGCCGCCTTCGCCGTGATCTGCAACGGTGACCCCTCCACGTTCGCCGGCCCCGTTCCGCTGCGTTTCGCGCCGGCCGCCCGCTTCGAGCTCGGCCTCGATCTGGTCGCGCCGGTGCGCCTGCATCGGCGCTCGATCGCGCGGCTCGCCTTGACCATGCTCACCGGTCACGTACCGCGCGCCGACGACGCGCTCTACGGGCACAACCTCGATCGCATCGAGATCGTCTGTGACCGCCCGGAGCCGCTGCACGCCGACGGCGAAGATCTCGGCGACGTCACCTCGGCCGTGTTCGAGTGCCAGCGCTCGGTTGTCTCGGTTCTCGTCTGAGCGACCGTAGATACGGTCCAGCCTAGGCGGCTTCGGCCTCGTTGCTCAGGTCTCGGCCCTCTTCGTTGACGGCGTCTCGGCTCTCTGCTCCCCCCATTACCAGCCGGTTGCGAACCATCAGCAGCGCAACCAGGGAGGCGGCCACGGCAAAGCCGATGCTCACGTGAAAAGCGGAGTGGTAGCCCGCGACCTTGGCCTGCGTGGCCGTGTCGCCGGCGGCGAGCGCGGACCTCGTCGCCGAGTTGGCTACGACGGACAACACCGCCAGCCCGATCGCTCCGCCGACCTGCTGCGAGGTGTTGAGCAGGCCCGAGACCAGGCCCGAGAGATGGACCGGCGCTCCGCTCGTCGCCGCCAGCGTGAGCGAGACGAAGGTCAGGCCAAGTCCGACGCCCGCGATCGCCAGCCCGGGCAGGACGTCGCGCAGATATGTCCCGTGCACCCTGATCAGGGACATGTAGAACAGGCCAGCCGCGACGACCAGCGGCCCGACTACCATCGTCGGCTTGTAGCCGATCCTGCCGACGAGCTGGGCCGTTATCCCCGAGAACACCGCGATCACCACCGGCGTGACGAGGAAGCTGATACCGGCGCGGATGGGCGAATAGCCCAGCACCTCCTGCACGTACAGGGTCAGGAAGTAGAAGAGCGAGAAGAGGCTGGCCGCGATGATCAAGCCCGCCAGATCGCCGCCGGCGACGTTCCTGACCTTGAACAAACCGAGCGGCAAGAGCGGATCGCGAGAGCGCAACTCGTTGATGACGAATGCGCCGATCAGCGCGCCGCTGGCAACGAGGCTCGCCAGCACGGTGGGCGAGCTCCAGCCGTCGATGGGTGCTCGCGAGAGGCCGAAGACGAGCGCGACCAGGCCGAGCGTGGCCGTTGTCGCGCCGACGTGATCGAGACCGCGGAACTTACTCGCAACGTTCTCCACGCTTTCGGTACGAGGCAAGAGCAGGAGTGAGAACGCGACCACGAGGAAGCCGACCGGGACGTTGACGAAGAAATTCCAACGCCAGCCGAAGTACTGGGTCAGGACGCCGCCGAGCACGACGCCGACCGCGGCTCCGCTCGAGGCGACCGCGGCCCAGATTCCCAGGGCCAGATTACGCTCACGACCCTCTTCGAACTGGGTCAAGACGATGCTCAGGGCTGTTGGCGTCATGAACGCGGCCATCAAGCCCTGCACGCCCCGCGCAACGATGAGCATGGTGCTCGACTGGCTGAGCCCGCAGGTCAAAGAGGCCAGCGCGAACAGCGTGACCGCCCCGATGAACAGCCGGCGCCGTCCGAACAAGTCCGCGGTGCGGCCGCCAAGCAACAGGAACCCACCGAAGGTGATCGAGTAGGCGGTGATCACCCACTGGAGGTTGCTCGAGGAAAAGTGCAGGCTCTTCTGGATCGAAGGCAGAGCGACGTTGACGACCGATACGTCGAGCACCACCATGAAAAACGATGTGGCCAACAAGGCGAGGAGGATCCACTTGCTGGCTTCCCGCGGCAGCAGCCCCTCCGCCGCCGGACTCTCCTGTCCGCTCCGCGTGCGCATTGTTCGCCGCCTGTTACCCAATCCCGAAAGAATGAACCGACCGCTAAGAACGCGTTCCCGAAGCCGTCTCTTCGATCAAATGGGACTCGAGCGTACGCACGAGCATGGTGGCGCTGACGCGTCCTTCGATCCTCTCCACCACTCGTCCTTGCATGACCAGAACAAGCGTGGGCACAGCTCGAATCCGGAAGCGAACAGCCAGGTCCGGATGCTCGTCGACGTCGACGTGAAGCACCCGCAGGTACCTCCTCTCCTTCCGCGCGATGTTCGCGACCAGGCTGTCCATTCGCCGCGCCGGCCCCGAGCTGACGGAGGAGAAAAACACTAGTAACGCTGAACCGTTCTCTTCCAAAACGATCTACCCGACCCCCCTGGTTGAGTCGGTTTTCCCCCGGCGCCGAAGTGCGAAACCGGTCGCCTCGACGCGCCGTGCGACTAGACTGCGGGCCGTGGGACTCTGGTACTGGCTCGGTGCTGCGCTCGGTCTGGGAGTCGCACTCGGCGTTGCGATCGGCGCGGTTTTGGCGCCCTATCGTGGCGCCGCGTTGCTGTCTGCCGTCTTGGCAGCGCTGGGCGGATACGCGCTGGCGGCCGTCTTTCTCCTCGGTCCCGTGGCAGCCCTGGCAGGGGCCGCGGGCGGAATCGCAGGTGGTTGTTGCAGCGCCGAGTTGGCCCGGCGCACGTTGCGGCGCGGCGGTACTCGCGGAGCGACGGCGATTCTGCTTTTCGGCGCCGCGCTGGTCGTGGCCGCCCTGGCCTTCGTCCCGGCGCTCGGATACATCGAAACCGTGCTGACGGGAATCCTCGCCTGGCGTTTGGGGCGCGGAGGCGGCGATCGGTTCGCCGGGCTCCGCACTCTCGCACGCGACTGATGCGCAAGCTCGTTCTGATCGTCATCGACGGGCTCACTCCGGCCATGCTCGAGCGCGGGATAGAGGGCGGATTCGCTCCCACCCTTTCCCAGCTCGCCGCGGCGGGGCAACTCGGGCGGGCGGTCTCCGCCTTCCCCTCCCTCACTCCCGTCTGCCTGACCACGATCGCCACCGGCGCGCAGCCGGGGGTTCATCACATTCCACACCTGGTCTGGTTCGATCGCGAGCAGGGGCGGATCATCGAGTACGGCTCGTCGTTCGCGGCCGCTCGCCGCTCGGGCGCCCTGCGCTGGTGGCGGGACACCATCTACGCGATGAACGCCGAGCACCTGAGCAGCGAAGCGGTAACCGTCTTCGAGGCGCTGGAGGATCAAGGCCTCAGGGCGGCAGGGATAAACGTGACCTGTTATCGCGGGCGAGCGCGCCACCTTCCGGTCGTGCCCGGGGTGGCGCCGCCGGTGCTCGGCCCGAGCCGTTTCTTCTTCTACGGCCTGTTCGAGTCCCGCGACGCCGGCACCTCGCCGACAGCCGTCTTCAAGCGGGCGAGTGGCTCGGTGGACGGATACGCCGAGGCCGCCGCACGCTGGCTCGTCACCCGAGACGACTTCGACTTTCTCTTCTACTACCTCTCCGACTTCGACTTCATCTCGCACGCGCTCGGGCCGGAGGGCGCGGACGAGGGGCTTCGCCGCGCCGACCGCTCGATCGCCACGATCGTCGAGGCCGCCGGGGGAATCGATTCCTTTCTCGACCGCTACGACGTGCTGCTCTGCTCGGACCATGGCCAGACGCCGGTGCGAGAGGGCGTGCAGCTCGAGCGCTGCTTCAGCGACCTGCCGCTCGCCGGAAGGCGTGCTTCACGCCGCGATCAGCTCGTCGTCACCGCGTCGAACCGGGCGGCGATGGTCTACCGGCTCGACGGCTGCTCGCTGGAGAACGCAGAGCTGGCGGCGCGGCTGGAGCGTGATCCGAGCGTCGAGGTCGTTTGCTATCGGGACGGGTCCGACGCCGTCGCCCGCAGGGCCGGTGCCGAGCTTCGCTTCGCCCCGGCCGGTCAGGGCTGGCGGTCGAGCGGCGACGAGCGAGTCCTCGATCAGCCTCGTGCGCGCGAGCGCCTCTGGTCGGCGCTGGAGAATCCGAACGCCGGCGAGCTGCTGATCTCGGCCGCGCCGGGAATCGAGTTCGCCGACATCGCCGGCCACCACCACGCCGTCGGCGGCTCGCACGGCTCGCTCGAGCTGGGCGACTCGGAGGTACCGATGCTGGCTGTTGGAATCGAGCGACTGCCCGCGAGCATCACCGAGGTCGCGCCCACCGTGCTCAGGCATTTCGGCATCGATCCACCCGACTACTCAACCGTCCCGTCACTCGCCGCATGACCGAGGATGCGCCGAAAACAAGGGAGAGCATCTGCCGGGCCAAGGTGGTCGCCATCGGTCGCGTGCAGGGAGTGGGGTTTCGCTGGTGGGCTCGCTCTCGCGCCGCGTCGCTCGGAGTGAACGGCTGGGTGCGTAACATGCCGAACGGAAACGTCGAGGCCGTCTTCGAAGGTCCGCGAGAGCACGTAGAGTTGCTCCTTCGCTGGTGTCGGCAGGGGTCGTCAGTGGCGTATGTCGATCAGCTGGAAGTCGAATGGCAGGAGCCGGAAGGTGAACATGGATTCGAAATTCGCTAGGGACGTTGGCGAGTTCGCGACGGTCGACGAGCGCTCCAGCTCGGGCGGCGAGCTCCTTCACCTCCCGGTTTGCACGGACGGCTCCGAGCTTGGTCGCCCGACCGACCTGCTCGTCGATCTCGACCGGCTGTGCGTCGTCGGGATCAACGTTCGCTGCAGCCAGGGAGCCGAGCGATTCCTGCCACTCGCGGCGGCCCAGCTCGCCGGCGATCGAATCAACGTCACCTCGAGCCTCGCCTTGCTCGACGAGAGCGCGTACTACGGCGAGCACGGCGCCTCGTTGCGCTCGCTGCGGGGTGCGGCCGTCGATCTGGGCGGGCGCCCAGCGGG